>Ga0207652_10004298_pt1 | contig 11611 bp, 8 predicted proteins | sample KBSC63BmetaG_FD_184334 | JGI IMG/M metagenome (GOLD analysis project Ga0207652, IMG submission 184334) | Corn rhizosphere microbial communities from Kellogg Biological Station, Michigan, USA - KBS C6-3B metaG (SPAdes) (version 2) | ecosystem: Host-associated > Plants > Roots > Rhizosphere ... | reverse complement strand
CTCGGTCTTCATCGCCACCGTGTACACCGGCTGCGCCGGGCGCAGATCAATGGTGATGTTGCCGTTTTCCTTGCCGTTATAGAGATCGGCCGTTATCGGATTCAGCTTCACCACGCCGCGATCCAGAGTCACATTGCTGTGCACATTGTTGAGCACCAGATCGTTGTATTTCACTGAGCCGATGGCCACCGTGCCGCCACCGGTCATCTTGTTCACAATACTTGGCTGGCCCGACGATGCCGCGTGCGTCTGTGCCGGCGATGCTGCGCGCGTCTGCGCTTCTGCCGCAGGAATGATGCGCCAGAAGTCGTGCTCCACCGCGGCGCGCTTCTGCGGCTGTGTTGCCGGCGCGGGCGCCATCAGTTGCTGCAGTTCAGCCACGTCAACCTTGTCGGCATTCAGCGTGAACTGCACCTGCGGCGCGGCAAAGTTTTTTATCGTCAGCGCGCCCGTGGCGTTCGTCTGCCCGACGGAAGCGGCAAGATTGCTGAGCTTGGCTGAGTTCTGGCTGAACGCCAGATCAGCATTGCGCACCTGGATCGGCTTGGTAAGCGACGCCATCTTCAGCGTGGCATTCTGCACCTTGCCCGTGCCGCTGAAGACGAGTGCTGACGTATTTTTCAGCGGCCCCTGCGCATGCACGTCCAGCGTGAGCAGGCCGTCGCCGGACATATCGTTCAGCGCGGAAACGCCTGCAGCTTTGCCGATGTTCAGCAGCTCGCCAATCTTTGCATTCGGCGCGCGCAGCGCCGCGTCGATCACGCTGTTCGGTTGCGTGTAGTGGCTCAGGGCAAAATTCACGTTCACCGTGGTCGAGCCCGTGGTGGCGCTGAAGTCGTTGGACTTGATCGTGTCCGGCGTCAGCGCCAGATTCACCGCGGAGATTTTTACCGGCTGTGGAATCTCTTTGCTGGTAATGACCAGGTTGTTGGCGGAGAGCTGCCCGTTCATCGCCGGTTTGTTTGCCTCGCCTTTGGCCGCGATGTCCGCGTTCACCGTACCTTTTACATCCATGCCCTGGCCAAACGCCACGCCGAAGGCTGAAGCCAGCCGCGCCGCTTCTTCAATCGACGCATCTTTGGCTGTCAGCTTCAGGTCCACCTGCATGGGCGTTGGCCTTGTGTTCAGCGTGCCCGCAATGGTGAGCGGCGTCTGCCCCAAACGCAGGTCGCCTTTGCGGATCTGGATGACGTCATTGGTGAGGTCGTCCGTCAGGTCGTAGTTCAGCGTGATGGGATAACCGACGTTTACCTTTTTGATCTGCGGGTTCGCGAGCTGAATGTTGCCGTTGGAGGTGAGCTTGCCGCCGGAATTTTTCACCGTGGCGTCGCCCGTGATCAACGCGTCAATGCCGCTCAGCGCCTGCGAGTTCAAGAATTTCTGCGCTGCCGCCACGGACACCTGGTCCAGGCTCAGCTTGCCGTCAAACGGCGTGTTCAGCATGTCTGCCTGCTGGATCGGTCCGCCGGTGCCTTCCAGGTTGATGATCTGCCTGGCGTTGCCATTCTGCTTGCCGTTCTGTGTGTCCGGAGGAAGATGCGCCGCGACTTTGAGGCTGAAGGGCTTGTTGGGTGCAAAGTCATTCACCGTCACGTCAATGTGGTCATACACTGCGCGCGACTGGTGCTTCTGCTGGTCCGTGATGGCCACCTGTCCGTCCGTGATCTGCAGGTTGGCCAGCGAAAACTCGCTCGCGGCAGATTTCTTTTCCGGCGAGGGTTGCTGATTGCCGGCGGTTTGCGGCTGGGGCGTGGCTGCTACCTTCGGCTCCGGCTTGGCTTTGCCAACGGGCGCATTTTTCTTGTGCGGAGCTTTAGCCGGCGCTGTTTGAGCAGGTGGCGCCGGTTCCTTAGTTGCAGGCGAGTTCGCCGGCTGGCCCAGGCTGGCAAAGTTCCACATGCCCTGCTGGTTGCGCACCATCTCAATGTGCGGACGCAGCAGCTCCAGCGATTTCACCTGCACATCCTTGTGCAGCAGCGGCCAGAACTTCACGCTCACGGAAAGTTTCTCCGCCGAGGCGAAGGGACGGTCCTCATTTTGGGTGAAGCGCGGATCTTCTCCAATCACCGGGTTCTGCACCTGGACCGATGGCGGGAAGAGGCTCAGGCTCATCTGGCCCAGAGTCACCGTGCGGCCCAGCTTCTTCTGCAGTTGGTCCTGGATCTGCGCGTGGTACTGGTTGATATTGATGACGTGCGGAATGATCAGCGCCGCCGCCACCAGCAGCACCACAATCACCAGCACGGTAATCCCAAGTTTTTTCATCTGTCACCTCCGCAGCCTCTCTAAAGTCGCCGCAAGCTCCTTCTCCCTCTCACAAGCTCCTTTCCTTACTTAGATGACAGCTCGCAAGGCGGCGAAATGACGGCTCGCGATGCGGCGAGATCACAGGTCGCGAGGCCGCGGGAAACCTCTCTTCTGCTCACTGATAGCCCGCTCGCCGATGGCCCGTTCACGCGATCACTTGCCGTTTGTCCTCTCGGATGCGGCGGGGTACCCCCACCCGTCACCCCGGATCTAAACGACTTACGCCTCGTCACCCCGGGGTCCCCAGACGGCCCGATTTTGGCCGACCGGGGTGGCGTCCCGGCGTGGCCTTTGGGCTTATCAATGCCATCTGTGTTGATCAGGGGTGAGCTCTTCCTCCGCGTCTCCGCGCCTCCCCGGTGTGTTTTGTGTTTGCTGACCTTCTTTTCCGATCTGCGCTCGCCTGTGTTCATCTGTGGCCGATTTTCTGCCGTTTTTCTTCCGGTTCCTCCGTTCCTCCGTGTTTCAAAGGTTTTGGGTTTTGCCTTTGCTTGCTTCCTTTCTGATCCGCGTTCATCCGCGTGAATCCGCGGTAAGCTTCTTCTCGCTTTCCTCCGTGTCTCCGTGCCTCCGTGGTAGGTTTTTCTCACGCGGCTTGCCACCGGCATCCCGATCGCGATACTCCACAGCGTCAGTCCCGCCACCTTCTCTGATATCCTCCCGGCCAGCAGACTCCTGGTCACGCGGTACAGATTCACCATCACCGCCTGCTCGTCTTCCATCGGCTCCAGCTCCAGCTTTTCCGGGCGATAGCTCATCATCCTGACATGGCCGTGGCACCACCTCTCGCCTTTCACCTGCGGCGCCCGGCAGCCCCGTCCGTCGGTGTAGACGTACTCGCATCGCGGGGCCTTGCCGGCTTTCTTGAGCAGCTCCACCTGCCGCTGCATAAACGCTTCTTTCTCGGCCTGCTCCTTCGCTCTTTCGGCTTCCTCGCGCTGCCGCTTCGCTTCTTCGGCCTCCAGGAGCTTCTGTTTGGCCTCGGCGTCTACTTCCAAAGACCAGTACTGGCCCGGCTGCCATCCTGCTTCGCGCGCCATGCGCTCGGCCTTGTCGTTGTCTCGCAGCGCCCTCTCCGCCAGCTCCTGCCACCAACCGCTGGTATGCATGGCGATGTACTCCATCATTCCTTTAGGCGAGTCATCTTTCAGCCGCGTGACATCGCCTCTCCTCCATGGCAGACTTTTCGCCGCGTGCGGATCCGGCGCAGGCAGGACTCCAGGCGGAAGTTTTGGCGGGTCCGGCAGGATCGTGACTTTCCAAGGCTCATCAAGCAGTGACTTCAGTTCTTCTCTGTGTTCCTCAGTGTCCTCTGTGGTGAAAGGTGTTGGAATTGTGGTTTCAACGGAAGAAGGCTGGGTTGACATCTCGATGTTCTCCTGGCGAGTGTTTTGCTCTGGCTCATGCCAATTGCTGTTGCCAAGTGCTGCAGGCGGGTTTCGCTATTGGCTTGGAGCTGGCAGCTAGGACCTAGCGGCTCGAAGCTCGGAAAAGCGGGTACTCACTTCTGAATTGTCTCCCGTTTCTTCGCCCGAAACAATCACGAAGAAGGCCAATGCCAGGTACACTCATATAGCACTGGTTAGACACCTGAACCTTCGGACACCCTCAGGAATTGCACCTCAAATTTGAGCCACCGTACCGCAGGTGTCACCCACCGTACCCGCAGGTAATTTCTCGGGGTGGAAGCCCCGGCCTTTATGGCCGGGGTGCGCGAAGCGCAAAGGAAGCCCCGGCCTTTATGGCCGGGGTGCGACATCATCCATTCCCTCTTTGTCATGTTGAGCGAAGTCCGAAGGAGCACCGCGACTGAGAACGAGTCGAAACATCCCGAGGATGTGTCGTCCGCGATGCTGCTTCAGGGAATTTCCGCCAGAAGCCTCTCCCTTGAATTCTCCAGTTGTGGAGCACTGGGCGATGAATGGCGGCGTTAGGGATAGTTCCCGGGTAGAACTCCCTGAATCGGCCTCGCAGAGGACACATCCTCGGGACCCTTCGACTCGCGCTTAGTCGCTCCGCTCCTGCGCACTCGCTCAGGGTGACAAGCTGCAAACATGATCCGAATGCTACGCTCAAGTCGCGGTAGGGACGAATGTTTTAAAGGCAATCCACGAAGCCAACAAACGGGAGTTCGCCGAGGCTCCGAAGAAATGCCGTCGCTGCCGCGACTGCGGTGGACCCGCTATCAGCCATGTTTTAGTTTCGGCGTCCGGAGACCCAATGCAGCGGTTTTCGTGGGCTGGGGTGGGAGTCGAAACATCCTGAGGCTGTGTCCTCCCCCATCCCGATTCGGGGAGTCACCCCAATCCGAAAATAAATTTTCAGGAAATTCGGGCTTGAGTCAACGTGCTTGACAAGGCCAACCCTCCAGGTCCAATATGGCGTTGTACGACATGTCGGTCAATGAACTATGGAGACATTCGCCCTAAGTGAACCCGTATTACTGGTCTTGCTGAGTCTGGCGGAACAGCCGCGGCATGGCTATTCAATCCTGAAAGATGTTGAATCCATGAGTGGCGGGCGCGTGCTGCTCAGCACGGGCACCTTGTACGGCGCGCTGCAGCGCCTGCTCGATCACGGCTGGATCGAACGCGTGGAAGAGGACAACACCCCGCGCGACCGGCGTACTTACAAGCTCACCTCACGCGGGCGGCGGAATCTGCAAATGGAAATCAGGCGCATGCGCCACCTGACCAGGGTTGCTGCTTTGCGCATGCCCGGCAAGGAGGCGTGACAGGTGATTCTTACGGTTTACTGCTGGTTGTTGTGCCTGTATCCGGGGAGCTATCGCGATGAATTCGCCGAGGAGATGACGCAAGTCTTCCACGATGCAAAAAGCGATCTTCCGCCCACGCCGGCTGCGAAGATCAGCTTCTACCGGCGCGAATTCTGTGGACTCCTGGCAGGCGCTCTGCGCGCGCACTTTGACCGTCTGTTTAATCCTGCCAACTCATCTCGGAGGTTCCATATGCAAGCACAGTTTCGTTTTCCCCGCTCCACCGTGTTCCTGATGCTAGTGATCATGGCCGGTGTAATGCTCACGATCGCGAAGGCGAGCAGCGTTGCCGGCGGCACCCTGGGATCGGCCTGGAGTGCACTGCTATCCCTTCTGGTCTGGATGCTACTGAGTATGTCCACCGCTGCCGCACTCGTCTGGGGCATTCTGCATACTCTGCGGCGTAGCGGCGTGCATCGCCTGGATAACGTGCAAAGCTGGATGCGTTCAGTGGAGTCGAACGGCAACCGGTAGCGGTGGGGACGCAGTTTTTATGACCTCGCCAGCTTTGGACCCATCAGCGGTTCGAAGTGGATTGCGGTTATGGCAACTCTTCAAAGGAAAGTTATGAAGCTCAGGATCGTGTCAACATGTCTAACGGCTCTGCTCGTCTTAGGGGCGTATGGGAGCCTATCGGCTCGTTCGCACCGTTTTGAGCACGCCGGTCTCTCTGCGTCGGAGCTACAGAACCTTGTGAATGCGTTGCCCCCTACCCCCGGGACAATTCAGTCCATCGAATTCCTCCGGAGCGATGGGTTTTCAATAGACCGCGCCGCAATTCTGATGCAACTCCGAGACAGCGGTTGGCAGATATTGGTGTTTTATCTAAAGGAGAATGGGCAGTTTTCACCCGAATGGACATCAGGACCGCTGAGAGACTCGTTTGCCGTAAGTTCAAGTCGCGCGTTTCGGACGGTCACTGTTGGAACCGCAGAGCAGGCGCTGGAATTTTCCGGCTGCGCAGCGCACAATTGTCCCGACATTTTCTCTTTCATTCTCTATTCGCCATTGAAAAAGGCAGCATTTACGGCAACTTACGCTCATGGAAAGATCAATTACTCTCCAAACTTGGAAGCACCCGATAGCCGCGCTTACAAAGATGCACTCGGCAGGTACGTGAAGCAGCGCAGCAGTGAGTAAAGACGCGGGCGAGGACTGGCATTTCTGAAGAAAACCCGCCTCCGGAAAGGCGGGTTATTCTAACCACAAAGGAACGGAAGGATCATCTCACCGAATCAAAAAATTCTGCATCATGCCCGTGTCCTCGTGCGGCAGGATGTGGCAATGGAACACTGATTTGCCTTTCCATTGCTTGAAGCGCATGCGGATTACGGCTTCAGTGTTTTGTGGGACCCAGATGGTGTCCTGGATGGTCCCCGGCGGCTGCGGCACTCCGCCCACCGAGATCACCTCAAAGTCATTCACGTGGATGTGCATGGGATGGCCTTCCGTTCCGCCGTGTTCTGAGTTGGGTACCACAATGTGCCATTCCTCGGCGGTATTCAGCTCCACGGTTGTGGGCACGGCAAACTCGTCATAGAGCTGCTCGTTGATCATGAAGTCAATTCCCACCACCGGGTTCTGCACGCCGGGAAACTGACTGCTGAAAACGAATTTCCGTCTCTTCTTGATCTCTTCCGGTTTGATCAGCGGAAGGTCGCGTGAAGGCATCGGCAGGCGCTTGGGCAGCTTCATGTCCTTGGCCGGGCCCGACACCTCGATTTCCGCGATCACCTTCTGCGCGCTGATCAGGAACTGCTCGCTCTGCGCGAGCTGCATGATCCGGTAGACGCCTGGGGTGTTGACCGCTTTGATCAGGAATTCCGCTCGGTTTGCCGACCCCAGCAAAACCTGCGGTTCCGTGCCGTTGGGATGCTGCACAGGCCTGACTCGCGGCGCCTCATAGTTGTTTCCATCCATGGCGATCAGGTACATCTCGTGGCCTTCCACGATGATCGGCATCATGTTGTCTGAGTTGCCGTTGAGCATGCGGAAGCGCACCACTTCTCCCGGCGCCAGCTTGAAGCGCTGCGGCTTGAGCTGCGTGGCGATTGGGTCAGTGGGGGTGCACTTGGAAGCTGCTTCATTGTGGCTGGCAGGCGGGCAGTAGTTGTGCTCTTCCTTGAAGTAGGGCTGCCCGTTCAGCAGGTAGTAGCGCAGCTTGTAATCTCCCGTGGTGAAGCCGCCCTGGAGATCGGTCTTCTTGCCATCAATCGTCACGTAGCCGTCAAAAGTCTGCCAGATGGAGTTCTGTTTGGGCTCATAGGTCCACACGCTGTGATCTTCCTCGCTGGGGAAGAGTCCAATGTCCTGCATGACCATGGGGATATCGCGCGCCGCTTTAATCTCAGGCACTTGATCAATGTCCCCATAAATAATGAGCGGCCCCGCCATCCCGGTCACGGCCTGCACGGCTGTTGATCCGTGGTGGTGCGGATGATACCAGTTGAGTCCCGGCGGATGGTCCCTGGGAATCTGGATCCGGTACTCGTAGGACGCGCCGGGCTTGATGGCGATCATCGGCGCCAGCGGGTCTGAGGTGCCTAACGGCTCGAACAGGTGCGGGATAATGTCCAGGCCGTGCAGGTGCAGGTTGGTGGTGTTCAGATCGTGTGGAACGTCCATGTCTCCGTTCCACCCGGTGGAATCATAAGGAGTGAGAGAATTCTTGAGGCGTATGTGAAGCAGGTCGCCTGGCCGGATAACTTTCGTTGGTCCCGGAACCTGCCCGTTGTAGGTGCGCAGGCGCACTTTGGTCCCGGCCAGTTCGGTTTCCTTCCATGTTGCTTCTAACGACCAGACGTCAGTGTTTCCCGGCGCCGGCGTGTGTTCCTGAGCCGCGTGGTCGCCGGTTTGTTCCTGCTCCGCAAGGCCGGTCAGCACTGACGGGCTGGCCAGTGCCATGCCCGATGCGGCAAGGAAATTCCGCCGTGTCATTCCCATCTCTCTTCTCTCCTTTTCTATGAATGTGTATGAAGTTTTTTTTGAAGTCGCCATTCGCAGCCGATCGTTCTCTCGCTTTATGGCGTGGGATTCTTGCAGCTAGTAGGCGCATGCTGCGTGTTAAAAACGCCGTATTGATCGAACGCCACCGAGAGTTGCAGTGAGGTATCCAGGGATATGGCATCTGGATAGCGGCCGCCGGGAAAACTCTGCGGAGCCTGCTGGTTCTGGAAATATGTGGCGTTGTCCAGAGAGTACTGCGTGCACATGCCGTCAAACCCGAATGATGGCGGCACATTCACTCCCATGGCGGAAGGCGCGCCGTCGGGCGCGGCGTAGCCGCTGGCATGGCATGACATGCAGGAGGATTGCGAATTGTCCACCGGGCCGGCCAGCCGCTTTTCGCAGCCATAGTGCTGGTAGATTTTCACTCCGGGATTCAGCACGCTTTGCTGCACCGCGAGGCTCGCCTGTTGCGGCACAGCAGGGAAGCTCCACGGATCAGAACCCCACTGCACTCCCAGTGGCACCAGGTGCTCCCAGAAATCCTTTCCCGGGTGTGTGCCGTCGTAGGCATAGGTGCCATACACCCAGCGGGTCGGCGAGCGCGGATCAACCACAGCCACGTCAACCTGCACCACGCGTGAGATCTGGACTTCGCGATCGCAGAGATATTCCTTGGTTTTGGGATTGATCTTGTGGCGGTTGATCTGCCACTCCGGCGAGCCCTTGAGATAGGGGACGCAATCCGGCGGTGCGTTGGTGGTGAGAATTTTCATCACTACGGTGCCCACAGGAAAAGGCAGCCCGTCAGGCATGGGGCTTCCCATCCATTTCGTCACATGCGGACGGCCTGTCACCGGGAAGGCCCTGCCAATCGCGTATCCGCCATACTCGTTGTAATAACCCACTGCCCAGGTCTCAAACCCGTGCTTCCACTCTTGTTTGCATCCCTGCGACATTCCGGCCAGAAGGTTGACGCCGCGTGTGGGCTCTTCAGGGCCGTTGACCAAATCATTGAGGTGCGCTGTGCGCTCGTTGGTGGTGCCATGAACATATTCGCGGCCTACCGTCGGGTCATAGGCCATCCAGGGCACGCTGAACCAGCGGAGTTTTCCGTTCACCTCGTCTTTGAAGCCGACCTTATTATCGAGATTAGGATCTTGTCCTTCTTTTACGTAGTCCAGAACTGTCTTCAGATATTCATCCCAATGCCCGTTGTGCCATGCGTCAGGATCTGTTGTGGGCGGAAATGCGGGAGCGAAATCCACTTTTACATTGAGCCAGGGACATTCTTTACAGGTGGCCGGAGGCGCCGTCTTGGGATACGCGTGGCTGAGCTTGAACACCGGCGTGGTGGGGTGCAGGGGTACCTGGTCGACCGTATTGCGAAAAGCAAAATATTCCGGACCCGCATTGGCTCGCGGGGCATGTGCTTGCAAGGGCCTGGTAACAGGTACTCCGTGAGGATTGGGGACCGCTCCTCCTCTGGGGTGCTGGGCCACGGCGAGAGTCGCCAGACTGGACACGGAAACCAGCAGCGCCATGCGCGTGCAGGCCTTGATCAGCTTGTTCATCAAACGTCTCCTTTCTTATTGCGGCGATTTCTGTTGAGCTTGAGGGGACATGGCAGGGATGAGTGCCCGTTTATCGGTTCGATTTCTTTAATAACGAGAGCACGTAGGAATAAAAGCCTTGCTTGTCCTGGAAATTGAGGAAGACATTCTGGGTGTTTCTCAGCTTTGGCTTGTGGGAGAGCGGAGTCCTGATCCATCCCTGCTCGAATCCCCACGTTTCAATTCCCAATCCCATCAGGGTAGGCTGCGCATACAGCGCGGGGTTCGATAGCCAGCACGTCGCGGTGACGTCCCACATGTCATAAAAAGGCTCGGCCGCTACCAGGCTGTAGGCTTCAAAGGCAAGTTGTGAATAGGAGTATTGCTTGCCCTGCTGCTGTAGAGCGCTCATGAACTCCTTGCTCAAAGGCGTGCTGTTGGTGATGTCCAGCGGAAAAATGTTGATTCCCTGAAACCAGCGGAAAGCGAAGTCCACCGCGTACGGGTCCCAGAAAGCATTCCATTCCGCGTGCTTGTTGGCGACCGCCGGAGGAACCGTATTGGGATCAAGGTTTCCCGGGACGTTGATGGCGCCTCCCATCCACACCACCTGGCCAATGCCTTGTATGAGCCTGAAGTCGGCTTTCAGCACGTCAGTCAACGGCGTGATAGGTGATGTAACCAGCATGGTCAGCGGTGTGTCCGCGGCAATCGCCTGCTCCAGCAGTTGCGTGAGCAGAGCCTCGCCCGAAGGAGGCGGTGTGGGCACCTTGGACTTGTACGGTTGTAAGCTGGGAATCTGGCCGAAGGCTACGCAATCAGAACGGTACGGCCACGGGAACGGGTTCCAGCCGCGCGCGCGGCTGAGCGCCAGCGGAATATCTTCGCGGCCAAGAAACTGCTGCAGCTTGGAAGCAGCGTCCATGGCCGGCTCGGCGATGCAGTCGGCATTCACAACAATGATGCCGCGCAAGTCAATGTTCGGTAACGTGGTGAGGATGACAGTGGAGATGTATTCATCTACTGCCGCGTCGTGTAGCAACACTACAGGTGTCGCAGGCATTGAGTGGTACCCCCGGGTGGACTGTGCTCAATGGGACCAGCTTAGGAATCGGCGAGTATACAGCTCACTCAGCACCTCGGGAACAATCGTGGGCTTCTTGTTCGGTTTCTGTAACGAATGCTAGAGAAGATTTAGGTTGAGATTACGTAGTACTAAGCATCCCCGACTGTACAACTCCGCGTCCAACAGCTTGGAGAGTAATTGGCTTACCACGGCAATTTAGGGATGCCGGGTAAATCCAGGACACTGCCCACTGCTTAAGTCCGCGCTCAACGGTCACGCATTTCTATCACGCAGTTTTTGATGGGGTTCTTTTATGGCGCTGGTTCTATGTACCGGCTCGGATCCTGTTGTGATGAAAACCAGGCAGCTTCTTCTTGAGCAGGCAGGGCACACAGTAATCGTGGCCTCCTCTGACAGCCAGGTGGAGAAGGCCTGCAAGAGCCATCAATTTGACCTGGCCATCATCGACCAAAACGTCTCGCCGGCCGTGAAGCAGCGTTTCTTCCTTCTGCTGCGTAAGCACTGCGCAAGCACCAGGATTCTGGAACTGAATCGCCCCTTCAATGACAGAACTCTCGAAAAAGCCGACGCGTGGCTGGTCATGCCCAGTGAAACGCCGGAACAACTCCTGGAGCTTGTGACTGCTCTCGCTCAGAAAGAACCTACGGCTGCCCCCAGTGATGAGCAGCTTACCGACTAGTCCTGTGAGGAGCTGCTTTTACGGCTGCGCGCATTCGCGCTGCTCAACGAGCATCTTAAGTAACAACGAGCAGTTCGATGAATGCGCCGCTTTCAATTATTGCGATCCTGAGTCTCGCCCTTTCGCATGCTTCTGCGTTCGGGCAGGAGCCTGAGGCAAAGCCATATACCAATTTGCCGCAAGCCCCATGCCAGCCCGTGGTGCGCAACGCTTGTCCGCCCAGCAATGCTGCGTATATTCCATTGTCAACCCGGGGCAAGTTC
>Ga0207652_10004293_pt1 | contig 11619 bp, 14 predicted proteins | sample KBSC63BmetaG_FD_184334 | JGI IMG/M metagenome (GOLD analysis project Ga0207652, IMG submission 184334) | Corn rhizosphere microbial communities from Kellogg Biological Station, Michigan, USA - KBS C6-3B metaG (SPAdes) (version 2) | ecosystem: Host-associated > Plants > Roots > Rhizosphere ... | reverse complement strand
GACCTCTGAAACGGATGAGTGGGGTTCGGCGAGAAAATCGCGCGCCTTGGCGATGCGGTATTGCAACAGGAAGCGCCGGAACGAAATGCCGTGCTCGCGGTGGAAGACGCGGCTGAATTCCGATTCGGACAGGTGGCAAAGCCCCGCGATGGGTTCGATCCGGCACCCCTCCGCGTAGTGCTCGGTGATGTAGGCGACCGCGGCGGCCGTGTGCGGGGCCGCAATCAGCGGTCTGCGCAGGTGCCCCGCAGGTGCGATCAGGTCGGACGGGAAAGGCTCGGTCAGCCCGCCGTCGTCTCGCGCTGCCAGGCTCGCGTGCGCCATTGCATCGATGAGATGGGCAAGCGTGTTCTCGTCGACCGGCTTGACCCGGTAATCCCAGACGCGCGAGCGGAACGCCCAGATCGCGAGCGCCTCGGAGTGAAATTCGGTGAGCATCAGCAGCGGCAGCGCCGGGAATTCGCGCCGTACCCGTGGCACGGACCGGAGTCGCGCCTGGTCGGGATAGTCGTATTCGATGCAGATAAAGTGCGGCCGGTGTCCGTGAACGGCAGAAGGAATCGCCTCGGGCTGTGTGACGCGCAAGACAGCGCAGTCGCGTTTCGCATCCAGAAAGAGGCCGTGCTGATGTGGCACGCGGCAGAAATCGATCCAAACCACTCGCGGGGTACCCATTGCCTGCACCATGCACGCATCCGGCCCCTGATTTCCCCGGCCATGTTTGCGCATGGCCGGGGTTCCACGGAGTTACGCTAGCACAGCGGCATACGGACGAGGCATGATTTCCGTCACGGTCGCAATGGCATCGCGCAACCGGCCCATATCCGGATACCTGTGCCTAGCCGCGGCAACGCGCCGCCACGTTTGGCGGCGCGGGCGGCCTTGAAGCCTGCCTTGTCATAGACTGTGATTTCGGAGGGGTCGGCCATGGCCACCGTTCACGACTTCGAAGCGAACCTGCTCGACGGCGCGCCGCAAAAAATGGATGCGTATCGCGGCAAGGTGCTGCTGATCGTCAACGTCGTGTCCAAGTGCGGATTCACGCCGCAATACGCGAGTCGCGAGGACATGTATCAGACGCACCAGGACCAGGGTTCGAGGTGCTGGGCTTCCCGTGCAACCAGTTCGGGCATCAGGAACCGGGCGACGCGGACGCGATCCGCGGATTCTGCTCGACGAAGTACACCGTGACGTTTCCGTTGTTCGCGAAGATCGAGTAAACGGTGCGGGCACGGCGTCACGCCTCGGCGGACACGCCGGAGACGATCGGGAAGATGTCGCGGCAATGTTGTAACAACGGTTGTGCTCCTCCCCTTCACACGGCCGTGGCACTCGATGAGGCCAAGCAACAGGGTCTTGGCGCGGTCAATAGCGATCGAACCCTGAGCCACCTACGCGCATCTATTTCCGCCGAACTGGCAGAACGACTATGTCCGCAATGGGTCGAGGCCGTGTGAAAACTCATTTGCTTGTTCTGCTCTCGTCGGCGACAGTTGGGTTTGGAGCGGTTGCCGATGCGAAATTTGCTTCAGAGCCATCTCTCGTGGTCGTCGTGAGACCGGATTTTTCGCCCCGTTGGAGTTTTCACACAGCCTCGGTCGATCGCGGCAGTCGACGTGCGGTCGTAGAGCGGACAGAAATGGGTTGTCAGCTCCGGCGCCGCGAGGTCGGATCCTGCGCGTCTGACGCCCGCGGACCTGATTTCCAAGCTCGGGGCCGCACCACCCGAACTTGATCACCGTCCCTGTTGACGTCGGGTGCATTTGGATGCGTGCTCATCCACCTGCTGGGCTACCGTCGTGTCACCGCGCCATCGACGCCATGGCCCGCGCGCAACCCTGGGCAGCCTTTTGGATCGCTTCGGCCTGGGTGTCATAGGTGTGGATGACCTTGGCAAGCGTGCCCAAACCTATGTTCGCCATCATCGCCAGGGTGATTTCGTTGATCATGTCGCCTGCGTGGCGCGCGACGATGGTCGCGCCGAGGATTCGATCGGTTCCTTCACGGACGTAAATCTTCACGAACCCGGTCTCCTCGCTGTCGGTCACCGCCCGGTCGACCTCGTGCATCAGCACGGTGAAGGTCTTCACGGGGATGCCGCGTCGGTTGGCTTCGCGCACGTATATTCCGACGTGCGCGACCTCCGGATCGGTGAACGTCACCCAGGGGATGATGAGTTTGCTCCATCGTTCACGCCCGCGAAACACCGCATTGCGCACGGCCATCCCGCCGGAAATCCACGCCGTATGGCCGTATTCGTGTTGGAGACACACGTCGCCGGCGGCATGGATGTGCCGATTGGAGGTGCGCAGGAAATCGTCGACGTGGACGCCCTTGCCGATTTCGTACTCGACGCCGGCAGCTTCCAGCCCCAGCCCTTCCACGTTTGGCGCCCGACCGACGCCGGCGAGGATCGCATCGACCTCGATGGTATTTTCGTAATCGTCGCTGACCAGATCGACAAGCTTGCCGCCGTGCACCACCCGCACACCACGAACCCTGGTGTTGAGACGGACCTCGACGCCATCGCGCGCAAGCGCCGTGGACAGGATCTGCGCGGCGTCGCGCTCTTCCCGCTCGAGAAACAGCGGCCTGATCTGGACGATGGTGGTGCGCGCCCCCAGCCGGCAAAACGCCTGGGCCTGTTCGCAACCGATCGGCCCGCCGCCGATCACCAGCAGGCGCCGCGGAAGCTTGGTGATTTCGAAGATGGATTCATTGGTGAAGTATCCAGCCTCTGCGATACCCGGAATGGATGGCGGATTCGGCCGCGCACCGGTCGCGATCACGGCCTTGTCAAAATGCAGGGTGGCGCCATCCACCGTCAACGCTTGTGCGCCAACGAAGCGGGCATTGCCGAAGAAGACGTCAACACCCGCTGCCGCCAACCGTCGCACCGAGTCGCGTTGGCCGAGGCGGTTCCGAATGCGCCGCACGCGCTCCATCGTCGCCGCAAATCCGTGGCGATGGTGGGCGGAACCTGCGCCCCATAACGCACGGCGTCACGCATCTCGGCGTACAGCCGTGAGGTGCGGATGATTGCCTTGGACGGGACGCACCCGGTGTTGATGCACGTGCCGCCAAGCAGGCTGCGTTCGATCAGGGCGACCTTGATGCCGCGTTCGGCTGCCGTTCTCGCCGCGGCGAGGCCGGCGAACCCGGCGCCCACGACCACCAGCGGGTAACGCTCCGGCGCATCGGGGTTGGCCCATGATGTGGGGTGCAGCTCGGCAATGCGCTCGCGCTCGTTGATAGCCTGCAACGTGGCGGACCCCGGGTTGTTCGGTTGCGACATCACGATGGTCCTTCTATGGGGTGTTCCAGCCAGCCGCCGCGAAAACCTGCGTGTTGCAAACCACGACGGATAGGCAGGCACGCGCGCATCAGTTGCCAGACCAGCCCGCTGCTGTGGTTCTCGATCATCATCGTGACGATGCCCTGGTCGAGACCATAGTGTCCCGCCGATACCCACGCGGTCCCGTTGGCATTGGCCAAGGTCGGATTGAGGCCCGTCGACAAACGGGCGTCCGAGAGCACTTCCGGATAGCGGGCCAGTAAGTTGCGCACGGCTTGCAGCGCCATGTCGGGCGCGAACGGCAGGGACGCCAGCACGGATGGTACCGACAAAGTTCCGTCGTCCGGGCCGTAGGGCACACCGCGCGCCGCATACCCGAACGTCGGTTGCACCGCCCCGGAAGCCGCGACCCAAGCGCCCACCGGGCCGTCGCACGCCGACAAGCCCCAGCCGTTGGCGTCGTAGCCCGCGAATTCGTTCGGATTGTGTTTGGCGTATTCACGCTGGATGTACGTGGCGCGCCGGCTGTTTTCGAAGTAGTCCGAGCGCTTTTCCTGCATGAAGCGGTCACGGATGCCGCGAAAGTCGATCCACGCATGCGAGAACTGGTGCATGAACAACGGGCCGCCATACAGGCAGTCGTGACCGTACAGATTCTCCCATTGATAGGTCGAGGTCCAGCCCTGGTAAGCCTGCGGCGAAATCGGGTGCGTGGGCGAGCCCATGGCCATCACGTACATCACGATGGCCTCGGTGTAGCCTTCCCAACCGTAATTGAGAAACCCGCTTTCGGGCTTCCAGCCCATCCGCATGGTGGTCGCGCCATTCTGCGCCCAGCACCAGTCGATGCGGCGGTAGAGCGACTCGGCCAGCGCGCGCAATTCGCGCTCGGCGGCGTTGGTGCCAGTGAAATAAGTGGCTGCGGTCAGCACTCCGGCGATCAGCAGCGCCGAGTCGACCATCGACAACTCCGAGCGCCAGACTCGGGCGCCGGTGTGCATGTCGAGAAAGTGGTAGTAGAAGCCCTTGAAACCGGTGCCCGCCGGGCTGCCGCTCTGGTCGCTGGCATCGAAGAAGCGCAGCGCCGCGAGGATCCGCTGCACCGCATCCGCACGCGCGATCCAGCCGCGCTCGACGCCGATCGGATACGCCGCGAGGGCAAAGCCGACGACCGCGATGCTGCACGGCGAACGTGCGCGCGAGGTATCGGCCACCAGGCCGGTGACGGGGTCGCTGTTGCGGGGAAAGTACTCGAACGCGGCACGCTGCAAGGTCTCCAGTAGGGCCGCATCCGGCCAAGAGGCCAGATCGCCGGCTGCCGGTGGGCGTCCATCGGTGCGCCGCGGGACTTGGTTGTCCATGTCATCGGCTGGCAATGGTTCGGGCGCTCCTCGCGCAGGCATGACCGTGAGTTGGGCTTGCAGATCGTGATCCCGATTGCCGAACCATCCTTGCGCGCGCAGCGTCACGGCGCAATGGATATTTGCAACGAAAACGGCGACTGAAGCATGGGTGTGAATCCATGGGCTCCCTGTCGGGCATGTCTGGGACGCCCATGACATGCAGTGTCGGCACGGCTATGACGCGGAGCGGCTTCTGCATCGTTCAACTCGATGGGCAGCGCAACCCTGTCTCAGCCGGCGACCAGCCGATCTGCCTTCATCAGCTCCCACTGGCGTTCGTATTCCATGATCCGGGCCACGGAGTCGACGAACGCTTGGTCGTGCCCGAACCGCAGCAGCAGGTACAGCCCGGTCTCCAATCCCGAGGAGATGCCGCCGGCCGTAATCACCCGGCCCTGGTCCACCACGCGGTGGCGATCGATCTTGCACTTGGGAGCGATCCTTGCCAGCCGGTCGATCGGGACGAGCTGTTCGGATGGATCGCCATTCTTGCGGCTGGTGGCCCTGATGCCGTCCAGGATCCCGGCGTTGCCATAGATCCACGAGCCGGTACACACGCTCACCCGCAAGGTCGTTTCGGGCAGCGCGCGCACGAACGTGAGCAGGCGCCCATTGTGCATCTCGCGGCGCGTGCCGATGCCGCCGGGAATCAGGAACGCATCCATATCGGGGCGGTCGTCTAGGCTGTAACGCGGGATCACCGTCATCCCCGCAGTTGTCTGGATGGGCACAGCCGTGTCACCCACCAGGAACGAATCCAGCTCCGGGTCCATGCGCTGGGCCACCGCAAAGACACCCAGCGGAGCCGTGAAGTCGATGACCTCGACGCCGTCGAATACGTAGATTCCCAAACGCTTGCTCATGTTGTTCTCCTTTGCGCCGGACGATGGCGCGATGTTGGCTGCTCGAACCGCGGCGCGGCATCGGCAAGATGCACTGCCCGACGTCTGGCGGTCACCCGCTCCGGCTTGCTAATGTATACTTCCATTAGTATGCCGTCCACAGACCGGCAATCATGAGCACGGATCGATGACCCCCACACCTGGTTTTCTGCTGATGGGCGAGCCGCTTGCACTCGACCTCGTGAACACCCGGGTGCGCCACAACGGCGCCGCATTGGATTTGTTGGAAACTCCCGCCGCGCTGACGATGTGGCTGCGTCGCGAGCGTGGGCGCGTCGCCTGGACCGGAGCGGCCAGCGCGGCGGACTTGACGGCCGTACTCGGGCTACGGGACGCGATCGCCCGACTGCTGTGCGCCACGCGCGAGCACACTCGGCCGCCGAAGCCCGCGCTCGACAAGGTAAATCGTGCGTTGGCTTGGCCGATGGCCCGACCCCGCCTCGGCTGGTCCGCCAGCGAACCGCACCTGGTGCCACCGGCACCCGACTCGCAACGCCGTGCGCTGCTGCACGTGCTGGCCGCCGACGCGGCCACGCTGCTGACAGGCCCGCAGGCGGAGCGACTGCGGCAGTGCGCGCATCCGGACTGCATCCTACAATTCGTGGCACGCAATCCGCGCCGGCGCTGGTGTTCCGATTCCGTGTGCGGCAACCGCGCGCGCGTGGCGAGGCACTACCTGCACCAGCACCGGACACATTGATGCTCGCGTCGGCAGCTCCGGTTGCGACCGCACAGGCGCCTGCTTCCCGCTGGATGCTGCCCGCCATCTGCAGCGCCGCCTTCCTGGTGTTCGCGCAGACGTTCATGGTGGCACCCTTGATACCGCGCCTGTCGGTAGTGTTTGCCAGCCCGATCGCGTGGGTGGCGTTGGCAGTCCCTGCCTACATCCTTCCGCAGGGCCTGGCGACCCTGTGGGTCGGGCCGTTGTCGGACCGGCTTGGCCGCCGCAACGTGATACTCGGTTCATTGCTGGCGTTCATCGCGCTCACGGCAGCCACCGCAAGCGCGCATCACATTGGTACGTTCATTGCGTGGCGCATCGCGACCGGCGTAAGCGCCGCAGGGGTCGTGCCGATCTGCCTGACCTTGATCGGCGACGTAGTGCCATTCCAGCGGCGCGGTCGTGCGGTCGGCTGGATGTTCGGTTCGATCGCCGGCGGCACCGCGACCGGCGCGGTCGTGGGCGCACTGCTGGAGCCTGTGCTGGGCTGGCGCAGCCTGTTTCTCTGCACCGCCGCGCTCTGCGCGGTGGTCGTGGCCTTCGCGCTCGGCACCCGCGCTTTTCCGCGTCGGATCCAGGACCGCGCCAAGGCGACCTGGTTGGCCGTCATGTACGGCTACGCGCAACTGCTGTCGCAGGCGCGCGCACAGCGCACGTACGGTTACGTGCTGCTCAACGCGACTCTGCAATCGGGCGTGTTCACCTGGTTGGGCGTGTACCTGCACCAGCGGTTCGGCTTGCGCGAAACCGGGATCGGGCTGGTGCTGCTGGGCTATGGGATTCCCGGATTGCTGTTCGGTCCGCTGGTCGGCAAGCTGGCGGACCGCTACGGTCGTGCGCTGATCGTTCCGGCCGGGGTGGCGCTGACCGGGGCGTGCGCACTGCTGCTGGCGTTGCCGCTGCCGCTGATCGCGGTGCAGGCCGCCATCGTGCTGCTGTCGCTGGGCTTTGACCTGACCCATCCGCAACTGGCGGCGATCGCCACCGACTTGCGCGGTGGTGGCAGAGGTCAGGCGGTGGCGCTGATGGCGTTTTCCCTGTTTACCGGGTTCGGCGTTGGCAGCTTGTTGTTCCAGGCGACGCTGGCATTGGGTTTCCCGGGTGCGTTCGATGTGTTTGGCGTCGTCGCGCTGCTCGCCGCTGGCGCGGCCGGCGTACTGTTTCGCCACGAGCGCCCGCAAGCGACGCCACCATCATCGCGGCAACCTGCGCTGCCAACCGAACCGCCTATTCACCACCCACCGCCACAGGCATAAGCGCCTGCATGGGGTGCCATGTCGACCGCCGAAAACACGAGCGTGCAAGCATCGCAAAATGGTTGAATTGGGCAAGCCGCCGAGGATGCGCGGGATCGCGCTCCCGAAACCGGGACCGCACGAGATCCGAATCGATGCCGCTGGGTTCGCTTGCCGGGTTTTCAGGGTTGCACGCGCTTCGTCGTCATGCCCGTGCCATGATGACAAAGCGTCGGGCCATCCGTTACCCGGCGGGCGTTTTGACGATTGTCCGGCGGTGCAGCCAACGCACACCACGGTCGGTACAACATCAAAAGATACATCGCATGCCGATAGACGTTCCGCGCGGGCCGCCCGGCAACAAACTCCTGGCAGCCTTGCCTGAAGCAGACCGGGAACGCCTGCTCGGACTTCTGCATCGCGTCGAGTTGTCTTTCGATGAGGTGATCCATGCGCCGGGTACTGTGCGCCGCAAGGAGTGGCGAATGACCGGGCCGCACAATCCGATCGGGGATCTAGCTCTACCCCGCGTCGACGACGCACGTAGCCGACGCACGAGCAATGAAGAAGTGGCCGCGATCTGCGAAGCCACCGAATCGAAGGATCGAGGACTTCCTCAGGCTCGCACTCGCCACCACGATGCGACGGGGGAACTACACGCATTGCGCTGGGAGAACGTCGACCTTCGCCAACGAACCGCTTGGTTGCCGCCAGAAGTCACCAAAACCCTCAAGGGACGCAAGGCGCCTTTATCTACAGCCGCCGTAACAGTCCTGAAGGGCATCGGCGTCCGCAAAAGCGGCGCGGTGTTTCACTACGATCCCCACACCTCCACGCGCGCGTGGAGGCGGGCAGCGACGCGTGCGCGGAGCCGGTATGTTGCGAAATGCGAGAAACGTGGCGCCGAGCCCGATCCGCATTTCCTCGTCGACACCAAGCTCCACGACCTACGACACGAAGGCGCATCACGGTAAGCCGAAAAAAAAAGTTCAACACCATCGAGCTCGCCGCGATTACCGGTCACCAAGACCTTCGTATGCTCAAGCGATACGTCCACCCGGATGCGCGCGAGCTCGCCAAGCGGATGGGATAACTGGTTGACACCGCCTGACGTACCCCACGATCGCCGTACGGCGCTGGCAGACGAACTTGGCATACTCCTGCACGCGCCGCACTGCTTCAACGTTCGGCAAATTGCCGGGTGTCTGCCGCAACACCGTGTATGTTTTTGCCGCAGTGAGTCTCGGTTCTTGGTTCGACTGAAAAAACCGGTTCGGTCCGGTCTCAGCGCCCCGTCGACGCTCACTACGACAGTTGGTACGCGACGGCGCTCCATGCGACGATAAATCGTAATTCGATGCCCGTTCATCGGCATGGTTCAAGATGGGAATGGCCGTGGTCGCCGTCGCTGCACCATCAACGGTGCGACCGCGAAATTTCGCAAGGCAAAACGTCTCATCCAGACAAGGAGTCCCATCATGAAAACCCGCATCGCAGCCGCCCTGGCATCCCTGGTTGTCGCATCCTTCGGAACTGCGGCGTACGCGCAAGCAGCGCCACAACAAGTACCGCCGCAGCCCACGTCAACGACGACATCGCCGTACACGAGCAGCGGCCAGTCGGACCAGATGAGCAGCCCCAGCTCATCGACCGGCATGGCGTCGAGCAGCATCGAACAGAAGGTCAAGCATGAACTGACGGCACACGGCGTCACGGCAACCGACGTCCAGGTCAGTTTCAGCAACGGCACGGCAACGCTCACCGGCACGGTCGCCACACACCGCGACATTGCCAAGGCCAAGAAAGCCGCCATGCGCGTGCGCGGCGTGAAGCACGTGGACACCTCCGGACTTCAGGCCGGGTCGCTCCAAAGCAGTGCCCCCATGAGCAGCTGAGGATTGATTTCGGTTCGCTGAGTCGTCAAGGACGAGAAGGTGGCGGCAAGGATGCCGCCGAAGGCCGCCACGCACCGCTTGCACAAGGAAGTGCAACACGGATGGATGCTTGTTGGTCCACCCAGCTCGCGCGGGCGGCTTGCAAACCGGTGCACGCTCTGCCCGCGCTCGTGATCTGCATTTCTTCTCCTGAAGTCAGTCAAGATCACGTGGCGCTATGTTCTCGCTATGACGCCATCGCGATCGCAACCCTGGACGGGGATGCTGATCAGTTTCACGCCGGTGTATCCCATCAAGATGCGGTATTGGAGCGCCGTGATCAATGGCGTGGTCGCGGTGCCGATGATGGTGCTGATCATGCTGCCGGCCAGCAGCCGCAAAATCATGGGCAAGTTCCCCATTCCCCGGTCACTCAAGGTGCTCGGCTGGACGGTCACCGGCGTGATGGGCGCTGCGACACTCGTGTGTTCGCGACGGCATTCCTGCCGCATCGGTAGTGCCTTGTTTCGAGGCCCTGCCTTGTGCGACCGCCTGTCCGGCGAACGTGAGCCGCCGCTGGGCGGCTGCATGCCCTCCATGCCCCTTTCGCAATGCCCGCGGTCTGCGCTGCGCGCGACGAGCCCTCTCATCTTCACGGCCGGCATCGCACGCTAACGAACGCGACGGCGCCCGAAGACAAGCGAGAGGATGAACAGGATGATGAAAATGACGAACAGGATTTTCGCGATGCCCGCGGCGAGGCCGGTAACGCCGAAGAATCCGAAGAATCCGGCAATGATGGCGATGATCAGGAAGACGACTGCGTAGTACAACACGACGCACTCCTTGTCGCGGTGGGATTATCGACCTTGTCGATCCAAAGAAGCTTCGGGCAGGAAATCCTTTTGCTGCCCGAAGCGCGCCAACGCGCGTGACGCGTTGGCCGCCGAGTCCGAACGCACAGGGGGAAGCGTTCGAACCGGCGCGGAGCCATCCGTGGCGCCGCAGGAAGTGCCGCAGGGGGACGGCGCTTCGCAGACGCTTGGCTGCGCACGGAACCAACCGCGCGCCGTGCCCAGTCACATGTCGTTTTCGAATTCGCGAACCTGCTTGGCTGCCTCGTCCCTGGCGATGCCGTACCTCCCCTGCAACTTGCCGGCGAGGTATTCCGCATTTCCATCGACAACCCGCAAATCGCCGTCGGTCAACTTGCCCCAGCGCGATTTCAGCTTGCCATTCAATTGTTTCCACTGTCCCTTGATCCTGTCTTCGTTCATCTCACTGCTCCATCCATGTGGCGTGCGATCGCGGATTTCCGGTGAAAATCACAACTCGCACTCGAACTCGTAAACCTGCAGGAAAGCTTCGCGGCGATCCAGGCCGTAGCGCTCCCGCAACCTGCCCGCAAGGTACTCGGCATCGCCTGTGGGCGAACGCACATCGCCTTCGGTCAGCATCGGCCAGTGTCTCCGCATGCGGCCGGAAATCCTCGACCACTCGCGTTTGACTTTGTCGTCGATGACATTTGCACCCTTCATGTGCACCTACTGGCGGTTTCATTCAATGTTCGCAACTACGGCCAGCCGCATCGGCGATCGGCAATCGCACCCAGAATCGCGCGCCGCGATGTGCGCCATCGCACCCGACCAGACCGCCGTATGCCGCCGCGATCTTGGTCGCAAACGCAAGCCCCAACCCGCTGTGCTCGGCCGGTTCCGAAGTCGTGAACGATTCGAAAATCCCCGGTGACCGGATGCGGACACCGGAGCCATCGTCCGCGAATTCGATCAGCACGGTATCCACCTCGCGATCGACGGTCGCCGTGACGGTGACTTCCCTGCCACCGAACTGGAATGCGTTGTCGAGAATCTCCACGAACAGGCGCTTCAAGGCGTCCGCCTGGCCATGCACCAGCGGCAGCCCGCGCTCGCATTCGACCCGCACGTTGCCAAGGTCGGAGCACGCTTCCGCGCAGACCGAGAGAAGCCCGGCGACATCGACGCCGCCCATTTCACCGGGCACTTCGAGCGTCGCGAGATTGCGTCCGTCGCGCAGCAGCCGCGCTGCCCGCAAGCATTCCTGTTCCGCACGATCCAGCGAAATGCGTGCGTCGTCCGCGCGACCCTGCGCAATCAGCATGTTCGCAAGCTGCGTGGCCGCCATGATCGAATTGAGCGAGTTCGAAACCG
>Ga0207652_10004289_pt1 | contig 11630 bp, 10 predicted proteins | sample KBSC63BmetaG_FD_184334 | JGI IMG/M metagenome (GOLD analysis project Ga0207652, IMG submission 184334) | Corn rhizosphere microbial communities from Kellogg Biological Station, Michigan, USA - KBS C6-3B metaG (SPAdes) (version 2) | ecosystem: Host-associated > Plants > Roots > Rhizosphere ... | reverse complement strand
CCGGTGCCAATCTGTTCGCGTTGCACTCGCCAGCGGTTCGGTCGGCGATCGAGCTGTGGCGCTCGGTCGAACAAGACCGCAAGAAAGCAAGGCGCGTAATCCGACTGCTGGGGCCGCTGACGCTCGTGGGCGTCGCGCTGCGGCTGATCGGCCTCGATACGGTGCTCGCGCGCCTTGGCCGCAAGCTCGGCCTTACCATCGAAGCGTTCCAGCTCACAAACCCGCTCGCCGGAGTCGATGTCGACAAGGCCGAGGACCATGCGCTCGTGGAAGCGATCCTGAAGGGACAGGCATGAGCGACCTCGTCGTCTATGACATGGACCGGACGGTCACGCGCCGGGCAACCTACACGCCGTTCCTGCTCCACTGCGCGCTTTACCGCGCGCCGTGGCGGCTGATCTTCGTGCCGCTCGTGATCCTGTCGATGCTGGCTTATGTCGCGCGGCTGATCGACCGCGGTGAACTCAAGGAAATCAACCACCGCCTGCTACTCGGCGGCCGCATTCACCCGCGCGAGCTTCAGCCGCTGGTCGACAGTTTCGCCGACAAGCAGCTCGCCACCAATATCCGCCCCGGCGCCCGCGCCGCGATCGCGCGCGACAAGGCCGAAGGTCGCCGCCTCGTCCTCGCGACCGCGTCGTACCGGCTCTACGCCGATGCGATCGCGGAACGCCTCGGCTTCGATGACGTGATCGGCACTGGCTCCATCATTGGACTCGACGAACGCGTGCACGCGAAGATCGCCGGCGAGAATTGCTATGGCCCGGCCAAGCTCCGGATGATCGCCGACTGGGTGGAAGCCTCGGGCCTCAAGGGCACGCACGGTCATGTGCGCTTCTACAGCGATCATGTGTCCGACCGGCCGGCGTTCGAATGGGCCGACGAGCCCGTCGCGGTGAACCCGCATGACAAGCTGCGGCGGCTAGCCGAGCAGCGCGGGTGGAAAATCGAAGATTGGGAATAGGTGCTGCGACAGCCGAGCAGCTCCGCGGGCGCGCCCAAATGAGCAACCTGGCGGAACCGCGTTGCTGAACCCTCGTTAACCATTCCGTCGAGTTCGTCGGCGTCTCTGTCATGCCCGCGAACTCGATTTTGATGAGGTCGAAGGGAATTTCACTGATGAAACGCGCACTTACGGCGGTGGTCGCTACCGCCGCATTCGGACTATCCATCGCTGCGGCCACGCCCGCCGAGGCGGCGATCGTCATCTGCGCGCAGGGAGCGAGTTGCCTGTCCAACACCACCAACGTTAAGCTCGACGCCTTCACCGATGCCGGCACCGTGACCGGCACGGTCGGCGTGAACGGACCGCTGGTGACATTCAGCTCGACGCAGGGCAATCTCAGCACCAACCCCGGCGCGGCGACGGTCTTCGCCGCTGACGGCAGCCTGCTGACCAATCTCACCTTTGAGATCCTAACCGGATTCACTTCGGCCGAGTTCAACCTCGAGCAGGGCAACCCGTCGTCGTTCCTGGTCAATTTGACCGACAGCGCCGGCGACACCTTCAGCCAGACGCTGAGCAAGCTTAACGGCTCCAACATCTTCAACATCGTCGCGCCGGCGGGCACGGTCTATACCAGCGCGACCTTCTCCAGCACCGGCGGCGGCTTTGCCGACCTGAAGCAGCTGCGGGTGACGCTCGCCGCCGCGAACGCAGTACCCGAGCCGGCGACCTGGGCGATGATGCTGCTCGGCTTCGGCGGCATCGGCCTGGCGATGCGCCGCCGCCGCCGCGGCACGAATGCGCTGAGGCAATTGGCCTAGACGCGCAGCGAATTGGTTGAGAGGGCCGGGCGAAAGCTCGGTCCTTTCTGTGTGCCGGCGAGGAAGGTTACACCGCGTTCAATGCATTGCCGAAGTCGGCGATCAAGTCGTCGGCGTCCTCCACCCCGATCGAGATGCGGACCAGGTTCGGGGTGATGTCGAGCTGTTTCTTGCGCTCGTCGGGGACCGACAGATGGGTCATCGCGGCGGGGGCGCTGGCGAGGGTCTCGGTGCCGCCGAGGCTGACCGCGAGGTTGGCGATCTGCAGCGCGTCGAGGAACGCGAACGCCTCTTCCTCGCCGCCCTTCAAATAGAGGGAGAAGGTCGAGCCGGCGCCGAGCTCGTGGCGCTGGAAGATGTCGGCCTGGCGCGACCCGGGCTCGAGGAAGCCGAGATAATTGACCTTCTCGACCTTGGGATGGCTGCGGAGGAAATCGCAAACTTTCGCGGCATTCTCGCCGGCGCGGGTCATTCTGAGCTCGAGCGTCTCGAGGCTGCGCGAGAGCATCCACGCGGTGTTCGGATCGACGATCGTGCCGATCGTGTTGCGCATGGCGCGGACCTGGTCGATCAGCTTCTGCTTGCCGACCAAACCACCGGCGACGAGGTCGCTGTGGCCGCCTACATATTTGGTCAGGCTGTAGACCGACAGATCGGCGCCATGCGCCAGCGGTTTCGACCACAGCGGCCCGAGGAACGTATTGTCGATCGCGATCGGCGGCCGCTGGTCGTCGGCGAAGGCGGCATTGACGACATCGCGCACCGCCTCCACGTCGACCAGCATGTTGGTCGGATTGGCCGGGCTCTCGAGATAGACGAGGCTGACCCGGCCCTTTTCCTTGCCCTTGGCGATCGCCGCGTCGATTTCCTCGCGCGTCGCACCCGACGGGAAATCCACCCAGGACACGCCGAACTGGCCAAGGATCTTGGCGATCAACGTCTCGGTCGCGGCATAGAGCGGGCCCGAATGGACGACGCAATCGCCGGGGCGAACGAAGGTCAGCAACAGGGTGGTGATCGCCGCCATGCCGCTCGAGAAAGCAAGCGCGTCGTCGGCGTCCTCCCACAGCGCGAGGCGGTCCTCGAGGATCTCCTGGTTGGGGCCGTTGAAGCGCGAATAGATGAGGCCCTCGGCGCCGCCCGGGCGCTTGCCGGTGACGCCTTCGAAGAAGCGCTTTCCGGCGGCGGCATTCTCGAAAACGAAGGTGGACGTGAGGAAAATCGGCGGCTTCAAGGAACCTTCGCTCAGCTCGGGATCGAAGCCATAGCCGAGCATCAAAGTCTGCGGGCTCAGCTTGCGGTTGCCGACGCTCCTGGGCGAGGGCCTCGGCGGCCGCTGCTGGTGGGAACCACTCAATTCGTCTTCGGTAGGCAAAGATGCTCTCCTCTCGTCGTTCTTCCCTACCGCTCGCCACGGCGAGAGAAGTCAACCCGGGATGGCGATGGCGCTGAGCTGGCGGCCGTAGTCGGCCTCGCCCTGGTGGCTCGCGCGGCGATAACTGTAGAAGCGATCGGGAGCACCATAGGTGTCGAGGTTCAGGGCCTCGATCTCGTCGATCCCTGCCGCGATGAGGCGATGGACGACATAGGCTTCGAGGTCGAAATGCGGCTTTTCCGAAGCACCGGCGACGAAGAAGCGGGCATTGTCCGCATCGGCGTGGATGAACCGCTCACGAAAAGTCTCGTCGACTTCGTACGAGGGCTGGCCGATGCACGGGCCAACCGCAGCGTGGATGTTCTCGCGCCGCGCACCGAGCGATTCCATCGCCTCGATGGTCGCGTCGGTCACTCCGGCGAGCGCGCCGCGCCAGCCTGCATGGGCTGCGCCGACCACCACCGCTTTGTGGTCGGCGAACAGCACCGGCGCGCAATCGGCGGTGAGAATGCCGAGCAGCAGGTTGGGCCGGTCGGTGACCATCGCGTCGGCGCGCGGGCGCTGCTCCTGCGGCCAGGCTTCGTCTGCGATCACCACCCCGGCGGAATGGATCTGGTGAACGGTCGCGAGTTCGGCATCCGGAAGCAGCGCCGCGACCGCCAGGCGGCGGTTGCCGGCAATCGCCTCGCGGTCGTCATGGCTCCCGAAGCCGACGTTGAGCCCGGCGAGCTCACCCACCGACATGCCGCCGCGCCGCCCGAAGAACCCGTGGGGCAGCTGACCGAGGCTGACGGCGCGGATGACTTCGAGCTCGCTCACAGGGTCTTCCGCATGATGATGTCCTCATCGGCCTGGTTGCCGACCATGAAGTCGTAGCGTCCAACCGCTTCGAATCCATAGCGATCGTAGAAACGGCGCGCGCGATGGTTGTCGACGTAGACGGTGAGATAGAGCTCCTCGAAGCCCTCACGCCTCGCCTCTTCGATGGCCCAGTCGGTGAGCTCGCGCGCGATGCCGCTGCCGTGATGCTCCTTCAGGACATAGAGCTGCCGCAGCTCGATGGCGCGCTTGTCGGTTTCGACCGGCAGCGCAGATGGGCCGAGCTTCACGTAGCCGGCGACGTCGCCGTCCGCCTCAGCGACGCGGAAACGGTAGCGCGGATCGGCGAATTCCCGCGCCCAGCCCTCGGCCGTGAATTGCACGAGGAATGCGGCGAGATCCTCGGGCAGATAAAGGTGCGCGAACGTCCCGCAGAAGCTGGTGCGGAATACGCGATCGATTGCCGCAAGGTCGGCAGCAGTTGCGTCGCGCGTCATGCGAGCCCCGCAGGCGCCGGCCAGGCTTGCGAATGAAGCGCAATGACCTTGAACAGTCTGCCCATCTCACCGGGATGGGCGAGACGGTGGAGCGCGGCGTGCACCTCCTGCGCTCTGTCCGGATTGGCGCGGACCAGAGCCTGCGCGCGCGCCTCAATGCCGAGACGGCTCAGCCATTCGCCCTGGCCGACGACGCGGGTGACGAGTGCGTCCGCGTCGCTGGCGGCCCTCGCGACGGCTTCGAAATCGACGTGGCTGGTGAGGTCCTGCTCGCCGGGATCGGCAAGCACCGGCGCGAAGCCGTGACCGCGGACAGCCTGCAGCGTGTCGCCGGCACTGGTGCGCTCGTGGCCATAGTCGATGAACAAGGCGACTCCGCCCCTCGCCGCAAGGCAGGTCGCGACCGCCGCGACCGCCGCCTCGCGCGCCGGCGAATCCTCGACGATCTCGCCGTCGCGATCGAACGCCAGCCCCCCGCCCGCGACCAGCAGGCGGCGCTCGGCCCCGCCGATGAACTGGCGGATCGGCAGCGCGTCGAGGAATTCGTTGGCGACGAGCAGCAGCGGCCTCGCCGGCAAATCGTCGACGCTTTCATGCCAGTGCGCACCCGGCACGGCCTGCTGTTGCAATGCGCGCAGCACCGGGCTCGTTTCGACGAGATGGACCTCGCCCGCGAATCCGGCCGCGCGCATAACTCTCAGCGCGTCGACCGCAAGCGTGCCCCGACCCGGGCCGAGTTCCGCGTAGATCGCATCGGCAGGGGCCCCGGCGCGCTTCCAGCAGTCGGCGAGCGCCGCGCCGACCAACTCCCCGAACATCTGGCTGATTTCGGGCGCCGTGGTGAAATCGCCGCGGGTGCCCAGCGGATCGCGCGTCGCGTAATAATAAGAGTTGCACGCTTCCATATACGCTTCGACGCTGATCGGCCCGTCCGCGGCGATCCGCTCGCGCAGCGCCCGCTCGAGCGGGGTCACGCGCCAGCTCCCGCCTTGCGCGGGAGCATCTCAGGCAACGCTGGCGGTTCCGGCGGTCGGCTCGACGCGGACACGGCGGTTCTTCGCGGTCCACATCAGCCAGATGCCGCCGACGATCATCGGCAGCGACAGCCATTGGCCCATGTGGAGGTGGGTCGCCTGGGTGAAGGCGCGCAGCTGATTGTCGGGCTCGCGGATGAATTCGACGCCGAAGCGGAAGCAACCGTAGAAGAACAGGAAGGCGCCGACGAGCTTGCCAGGTTCGTAGCGCGCCTTGGTGCGCCAGAACATGAAAGCTAGGATCGCGAACAGGACGATGCCTTCGAGGAAGGCTTCGTAGAGCTGGCTCGGATGGCGCGGTGGCCCGAGCATCGGCCCGAACGGCGTCATCTCGATGAAGCGGACAGCCCATGGGACCGTGGTCGGCGCGCCCCACAGCTCCTGGTTGATGAAGTTGGCGATGCGCCCGAAGAACAGCCCGAACGGCACGCAGCAGGCGACATAATCGTGGATCCGGAGCCACGACAATTTCTGCTTGTGCGCGAAATAGATGATTCCCAGCGAGGTGCCGATGACGCCGCCGTGGAACGACATGCCGCCGTCCCACAGCTTCAAGATCTCGATCGGGTGCCGGAGATACTCGGGCAGATTGTAGAACAGCACATAGCCGAGCCGGCCGCCAAGGATGATCCCGAGCGCGGCATAAAACACGAGGTCGTCGGCATGGCGGCGGGCGAGCGGCGCGCCGGGCTGTTTGAGCAATTTCAGCAGGTACCAATAGCCGATGAAAATGCCGGCGAGGTACGCAAGGCTGTACCAGCGAAGGTCGAACGGGCCGATGTGCAACGCGACCGGCGAAAGGCCGAGATCGGTGAACTTGGTGAACCCCGGGTAGTCGTTGGCTTGCAAGGGCTTCCCCATGACTGAACAGCGCCTCATAAGGCGGGGAGGCCCAAAGGCAAAGGAGCGCAAGAACCCGCAATGCCCAACGAGCTCGACCGCCGTTATGACGAGGAACTGGCCCGCGTTACCGGACCCGGCGGGCGGCTGGAGATTGGCCGCGACGACATGGGCCGCGCGATCGTCACCAATTTCCCGCCGACGCTGCCCGGCTTTTTCAAGGCGTTTTGCGCGCTCAACGGCGCGAACGAGGCGGTCGTCGCCGGAGACGAGCGGCTGACCTTCGCTGATCTCGACCGCGCTTCCGACAGGGTGGCACAAGGGCTGGTTGCGCGCGGCATCGCCAAGGGCGACCGCGTCGGCATCGCGATGCGCAACTGCCCGGCCTGGATCGTCAGCTACATGGGCGTGGTGAAGGCGGGCGCGGTCGCGACCCTGCTCAACGGCTGGTGGCAGCCGTACGAAATGGAGCACGCGCTGCTGCTGACCGAGCCGCTCCTGATCATTGCCGACGCGCCGCGCGCGAAGCGGCTGGCGGAGCGTTGCGGGCGCTTCGAAACCATCGCGCTCGACATCGATTTGCCCGTCGAACAGGCGGTGAGGCCACTGATCGAGATCGCCATCGGCACCGAGGTCATGCCCGCGCTCGCGCCCGAAGATGACGCGACCATTCTCTTCACCTCCGGCTCCACGGGCGAGGCGAAGGGCGCGCTGTCAACGCACCGCGCGGTGACGACCGGCGTCTATACCTATTCGATCGGCCTCATCGTCTTGCTCGGCCTGCTGACCGAGGACGGCAAGGCGCCGGCCGGCCCCGCGCGGACCTTGCTCAGCGTTCCCCTGTTCCACGTCACCGGCGAAGTGCCGGTGATGCTCAACAGCTTCGTCATCGGCCGCTGCATGGTGATCATGCCCAAGTGGGACGCGGGCGAAGCGCTGCGCCTGATCGAGAAAGAGAAGATCACCTATTTCGTCGGGGTGCCGACGATGAGCCTCGAGCTCATGAACCATCCCGACCGCGACAAATACGACCTGTCATCGTTGAAGGACATCACCGCCGGGGGCGCGCCGCGGCCAGTTAGTCACGTCGAGCGGCTGCAGCGCGAATTTCCCAATGCCCAGCCGGCGCTCGGCTATGGGCTGACCGAAACCAACGCGGTCGGCTGCATCAACTTCTGGGGCAGCTATGCGGCCAAGCCGGCATCGACCGGCCGCGCCGCCAAGCCGCTGGTCGAGGTCGCGATCCTCGGAGCCGGCAACCGCCACTTGCCCGCCGGAGAACTGGGCGAGATCGCGATCCGTACCGCCGCCAACATCAAATGTTATTGGCGCAACCCGCAAGCGACCGCAGAAGCGATCACCGCCGACAATTACGTCCTGAGCGGCGATGTCGGCTATCTCGACGAGGACGGCTATCTCTTCATCGTCGACCGCAAGAAAGAGATCATCATCCGCGGCGGCGAGAATATCTCGGCGGCCGAGGTCGAGGCCGAATGCTACGCCTGCCCGGCAGTCGCCGAAATCGCGGTGTTCGGAATTCCGGACGATCGGCTTGGCGAAGTGCCGATGGCTGTGGTCTATCCGAAGGAGGATGCGGCGCTCGACGGCGAGGAACTGCGCTCGTTTCTCGATGGCAAGCTCGCCAAGTTCAAAATCCCGGAACGGATCATCGTATCGGCCGAGCCGCTTCCCAAGCTCGGTACGGGCAAGATCGACCGCCGCGCGCTGAAGGCTCAGTACGCCCGTTGAAGCTCGACCGCCGGACTATGCTGATCGGCGGCGGTGCCGGCGCTGGGCTGGTCGTGGCCTTTTCCCTGTGGCCGCGCCGCCTGAAGAGCGACCTCGCCCCCGGTCCGCGCGAGCAGACGTTCGGCAATTTCATCAAGGTCGCACGCGATGGGCGGGTGACGGTCGCGGTCCCGCAAGTGGAAAACGGCCAGGGCATCTGGACCGCCTTGCCCCAGATCGTCGCCGACGAGCTCGGCGCCGCGTGGGAGACTGTCGCGGTCGAGCCGGCGCCGCTGACCGGCGATTACGGCAATCCGCTGGCCAAGGAGGAGGGCTGGCTCGATGGGTTCGGCACGCTTCGCGCGCTGAGTGTCGACGACAGCGGACGCATGCGGATCACCGCCGCCTCGACGTCCGTCCGCGCCTTCGAGCAGCCGCTGCGGGAAGCGGCCGCCGTGGCGCGAACGATGCTCGTCGGCGCCGCGGCGGACCGCTGGAACATCGACCCCAAGGATTGCGAAACCGCCGATGGCTTCGTCATGAACCGCGGCCGGAGCTTCACCTTCGGCGAGCTGGCCGAGGAAGCGGCGGATCGTTCGCCGCCAGGCAACCCTCCGCTGCGACAGGCGGCGAAAGGCCGCCTCACCGGCCAGCCGCTGCAGCGGCTCGACGGGCCGGCCAAGGCCAGGGGCAGCTGGCGCTTCGCGGCCGACGTGCGCCTGCCCGACATGCTGTTTGCGAGCGTGCGCGCTGCTCCGCCCGGTGGCCGGTTGACCGGCTTCGCGCGCGAGGAAATCGCGGCGGTCCCCGGCGTTCGGCATGTCACCGCGCGCGATACATGGATGGCGGTCGTCGCTGAAAGCTGGTGGGCGGCAGAGCGTGCCATCAAGGCCGCCGATCCCAAATTTTCCGCGCCGCGCACTCCCGCCGACATGCGCACGATCTTCGAGGACGCGCTGGCGCATGGCGAGGAGCGCCGGCGCTTTCGCCGTGGTGATTACGAATCCGCCGTCAAAGGCTCGCGCCCGCTCGCCGCGACTTATTATGTCGCGCCGAGCCAGCACCTCGGGCTCGAGCCGCTGACCGCCACCGCGCGGTTCAATGGTGGCCAGCTCGAACTGTGGGCGCCGACGCAAGCGCCACAACTTGCGCGCGAGGCGGCGGCGGATGCTGGACGAGTCGGCGAGTCCGCCGTCACGCTCTACCCGATGCCGGTCGGCGAGCCCGCCGGGCGCGCGCTCGAATCCAGCGCCATTCCCTACGCCGTCGAACTTGCGCGCCAGCTGAAAAGGCCGGTTCAGGCCACGCTGTCGCAGAGCTCCAGCCAGAACCACGACCTCTCCGCCGCCGGCGCGCTGGCGCGCATGAGCGCGCTTCCCGGCGAGGGAGGAATCACCGCCGCGTGGAAGATGGAAGTCGCGACGGTCGATGGGATGGCCTCGGCGCTCGAGCGGATGCTCGACGTGACGAACAAGCGGCGGCTGATCCGCACCGCGATCGGCGGCCTTCCGCCCTACGCGATCCCCAACGTGACGATCGAGGCGGTGCGGCCTGTGCTGCCGTTCGCGACGGGGTACATGCGCGGCTCGCCGCAACGCGAATTCGCCTTTTTCACCGAAAGCTTCATCGACGAGCTCGCGCGCGCGGCCGGCATGGAGCCGCTCGCATTCCGCATGTCGATGCTGGGGGCCAATGGGCGCCTAGCGCGCTGCTTGCAGGCTGCGGCGCGCCTGGCGAACTGGGATGGCGGGGGCGCCGGCAGCACGATGGGGATCGCCGGCGCGTCGGCCTTCGGATCGCATATCGGCCTGGTCGCGACGGCGAGCATTGGCGTCGACCAGAGGGTCAAGGTGCATCGCCTGGTCGCGGCGGTCGATTGCGGACGCGTGGTCAACAGCGCGGTGGCATCACAGCAGATCGAGGCCGGGCTCGTCTGGGCGATCGGGCAGGCGACCGTTGCGGCGCCCGAATGGATCGCCGGTATGCCGCGCGCGCGTTCGATCGGCGGCCTTGGCTTGCCGCGCCTCGGCGATGCTCCCGAGATCGTCGTCCAGCTGATCCCCAGCAGCGACGCGGCCGGCGGCGTGGCCGGGCTCGGCACGCTCCCGCTCGGGCCCGCCGTCGCGAACGCAATTCATGCGGGAACCGGAAAGCGTCCGCGTTCGCTGCCGTTCGACCTGATGAGCGCATGACCCGCCCGCGCGACCATCCATTGCTGCCCGAACCCAAAATCGGTGTGCTGCTGATCAACCTCGGGACGCCGGACGCGCCCGAAGCGCGCGCGGTCCGGCGCTATCTCGCCGAGTTTTTGAGCGACCGGCGCGTGATCGAGATTCCCGCGATCGCATGGAAGCCGATCCTTCATGGGATCATCCTCCGGACCCGGCCCAAGAAATCCGCCGAGGCTTACAATCAGGTCTGGACCAATGAGGGTTCGCCACTGCGGGTGATCGCCGGCCGCCAGACCGACGCGCTGCGCGGCCGGCTGCCGGACGTCAGCATTCATTATGCAATGCGCTACGGCAATCCGGGGATCGGGGCGGCGCTCGATGCCATGATGCGCGAGGGCTGCACCCGGATCCTCGCCGCGCCGCTCTATCCGCAATATTGCGCGGCAACGACCGCGACTGCCAACGATGCCGTCTTCGGAGCCCTCGCGCGGATGCGCTGGCAGCCGGCGCTGCGCACGCTGCCGCCCTACTACGACGATCCGCTTTACATCGACGCACTTGCCGCCAATTTGAAGCGTCAGTTGGCGGCGCTCGATTTCGAGCCGCAGCGGCTGCTGCTGAGCTTCCACGGAATGCCCGCGCGGACGCTCGAGCTCGGCGATCCCTATCACTGCCACTGCCAGGCGACGGCGCGGCTGCTGGGCGAGGCGCTCGGCCGCGAGGTCGACGTCGCCTTCCAATCAAAGTTCGGACGCGCAGAGTGGCTCGGGCCGGCAACCGACGCGACGCTAGCCGTCTATCCGCGGAACGGCGTCCGGCGCGTCGCGATCGCCGCGCCCGGCTTCTCCGCCGACTGCATCGAAACGCTCGAGGAGCTGGGGATGCGCGGACGCCGCACCTTCGTCGAAGGCGGCGGAGAGCATTTCGCGCTGCTCGACTGCCTCAACGATTCGCCCGAAGGCATGGACATGCTGACCCAATTGGTGGCCCGCGAACTTGCAGGCTGGCGGGAGCAGTCATAAGCCCGCGCTGGAACAGGGAGGCTGACATGGCTCGAGTGGCGATCGTCACCGGTGGAACGCGCGGAATCGGCGAAGCGATCAGCATCGCGCTCAAGGACATGGGCATGCAGGTCGCGGCCAATTACGCCGGCAACGACGAGCGCGCCCGCGCCTTCACCGACCGCACCGGAATCCCGGCCTACAAATGGGACGTCTCGGATTACGAAGGGTGCCAGGCGGGCGCGCGCAAGGTCGAAGCCGACCTCGGCCCAGTCGACGTGCTCGTCAACAATGCCGGCATCACGCGCGACACGACGATGCGCAAGATGGGCCACCAGCAGTGGCAGGAGGTGATCGACACCAATCTTGGCGGCTGCTTCAACATGGCCAAGGCGGTG
>Ga0207652_10004287_pt1 | contig 11634 bp, 18 predicted proteins | sample KBSC63BmetaG_FD_184334 | JGI IMG/M metagenome (GOLD analysis project Ga0207652, IMG submission 184334) | Corn rhizosphere microbial communities from Kellogg Biological Station, Michigan, USA - KBS C6-3B metaG (SPAdes) (version 2) | ecosystem: Host-associated > Plants > Roots > Rhizosphere ... | reverse complement strand
AGGCGACTCCCGCCTCTTGCGCCAACGACAATCACGACGAGCGCGACGCGCTCTCCGATCCCCTGCTCGCGCTCGTCGCGCGTGCGGAGATCGAAGCCACGCGCCTCTGGTAGGCCAAAAGAAGTGGATCGAACGATGCAACACTCCCCCTTCTCCAGGTCCGGAATGGCCGCGTTGGCGTATGGAATCTTCAGCTACGGCGTGTTTCTCGGCGTGTTCGTCTACGCCGTCGGCTTCATCGGCGGCTTCCTGACGCCGACCCGGCTCGACGGAGCGCAGACGCGGCCGCTGTGGCAGGCGCTTGCGATCGACCTCGGCCTGCTCGGCCTGTTCGCGGTCCAGCACAGCGTGATGGCGCGCCCCGCGTTCAAGCGCTGGTGGACCAGGCTGGTGCCCGAAGCGGTCGAGCGCAGCACCTATGTGCTCCTGAGCTCGCTCGCGCTGGTGGCGCTATTCGCCTGGTGGGAGCCGATCGGAGGCACCGTCTGGAACGCCACCGGCGCCGCGCGCACGGCGATCGTCGCGCTCTACCTGCTCGGCTGGGCGCTGCTGCTCTACACCACCTTCCTGATCGACCATTTCGACCTGTTCGGCCTCAAGCAGGTGTGGCGCCGCCTGACCGGCGCATCCTACCAGCCCCCGCAATTCTACACGCCGAGCCTCTACAAGCTGGTCCGCCACCCGCTCTACATCGGCTGGCTGACGATCTTCTGGGCCGCGCCGACGATGACCGTTGCGCACCTCGTCTTCGCCCTCGCGACCACCGCCTACATCCTCATCGCCATCCAGCTCGAGGAGCGCGACCTCGTCGACGCTTTCGGGGAGCGCTACGTGAGTTACCGCCGCGACACGCCAATGCTCATCCCGAGGCTCCGGCGGAGCCGGCGAGGCGGCGCGGCTAAAGTCTAAATTTCCTCCCCCCGTTTTCGTGGGGAGGGAAACCATGCGGAGCATGGTGGAGGGGTCTTGGTCAGCGCGACAAGGAAGACCCCTCCACCATTGAATCTGCGTTCAATGGTTCCCTCCCCGGCAAATGCCGGGGAGGAAAGCTCACCCCACCCCTCAATACCGAGGCGGCGTCCAGCTGATGCTGATGTCATGCGTCCCCGGCCGCCGGTCCGCATCCATCGCCTCGTACCGCGAATAAATGCCTGAAGCCCGCGCGCTGCCATCCTTCTCGATCCACGACCGAGCCAGGATCGCGCAAACCGTCGTGTCGAGCTTCGGCCAGCCGCTGCTCGAAACGACCGAGCAACGCCCGATCCGTCCGTCTGCGCCGATGGTGATCCTGACGCCCGTCGTCACGACCCTGGGAATGCCGCGTGGCGATTGCAGGCTTGGCGGCGGGATCGTGACCACCGCCGGGTGAACGGCAGGCATTGGGACCGCCGCATTCGAGAACAGCGCAAGTGCCGCGAGAATCATGACAATCCTCCTTCCCGAGCATCGGCGATACTAGCGGCGATCGGCAATGCCGCCAACGCGGTGGTCTTAACGTTTGGAGCAGGCCGAAGGTGCCACCGGCGGAAATGGGGCGAATGGTGGGAAAGGTGCCCTTAGCGAGCGTAGAGCGTCACGAAACGCGAGCGCTCCACATCTGGCGATGTGTCGGCATCCATGATGAGAATTTCGACCCCGTGCCGTGCGCACAACTCCTGTGCTGCCTCCGCGACGTTCAATATCGCCTCAACTGACTTTTCTACCTGCACCTTCGGGTAGAGGAATGCGAATTCCCATCCGTCGACATTCACCCAGCCGCCGGAGTCCAGAGCTTCAGAGACTTCCTGGAGTCTCTCCGGCGAACCGGAAAGGTAGAAAGTTAGCCACAGTTGGTCGTCGCTGAACTCGGCGGAGTTCTGAACTTCCGGAAGGTTCGCCCGAACCTGTTCGTCGAATGAGACCGGCCGTGCCATGCCTCATGATAATGACGTGAGCTGCAATGTGTGGAAAGCGGACATTGGGTGCCTGACGGCTCGGACCGAGTTACTCGCTATCCTGCTTGCCTTGTTCGCTCTTGATGATTGTTCCGAACTGCTCGATCCAACGAACCAGCTCCGGGGAGCGCACGGAGGTGGCACGCAGGCTGTCGATGCCGTCCGGGCGCCACGTCGTTTTCTCGATGCCTTCGAATATCACTACCAGCTCGCCGGCATCTCCGCGCCATCCTTCACCGTCCGACACGGCGCCAGTACAGAGCGACGCCGGGTACAAGAGCAGCTTCGTCGCCAAAGTCGGCAGCTCTCCTCGGTATGCCCTGAGCGGCTTCACAACAGCGCCCGAATTGTCTTTCAACCGAAAGGCAACTCGCCCCATGTAAATAGTCGGCGCACTTTCGACGTAACGTTGCTCCTGAAGGACACGATCGACCAATTCGCGTTCGGACTGGATACGCTCATTGCGAGCCAGGGCGCCTTCTTCGGTTTCACTGGGGAGTTTGAAAATGGGCGCAGGGTCGCGCTCACATGCGAAAACTGGCCACGATGCGCAGAACACCACACCCGCGGCCAAGGAGATAATCCTGTTCACAACAGCAAACTACTCCAAGCACCTTCGACCGCAATGGGTCGAAAGCTGCCTTTGGAGCAATCAGGTTTGCACACCCACACCCCTCGGCTATTCCGCCCCGAGTGACCGAGACCCGCAGCGGCCTGCCCGTCCTGACATTTCGCAACGGCGCGAGCTTCGAAGCGTGGCTCGGCCAGCAACCTCCCGACGCCGCCGGCGCGTGGCTGAAGCTCGCGAGGAAGTCCGCCCCCGAACCGGGCCTGACCAAGGCCGAAGCGATCGATGCGGCGCTCTGTCATGGCTGGATCGACGGCCAGCTTGACCGGTATGACGACACGCACTGGCTCGTCCGCTTCACGCCCCGCAAGGCGCGCAGCAAATGGTCCCAGGTGAACAGGAAGCGCGCGGACGAGCTCCTCGCCGAAGGGCGGATGCATGAAACCGGCCTCGCGCAGATCGAGGCCGCCAGGGCCGACGGCAGGTGGGCCGCGGCCTACGCCCCCGCAAGCCGCGCGAGCGTCCCCGCCGACCTCCAGCACGCGCTCGACGCCAACCCCGCCGCCGCGAAATTCTTCGCAACCCTCAAGGGCGCGAACCGCTACGCGATCCTCTACCGCATCGCCTCGGTCAAACGGCCCGAGACGAGAGCCCGGAAGATCGCCGAATACGTCGCCATGCTCGAGCGCGGAGAGACAATCCACGGGTGAGCCTGCAGGCGTGGGGCGATGCGTAGCGTCCGCAATGGGTGGAAAGCGGACGTAAGCGCGCTATCCGGTGGCGATGAGCGTATCGGTATCCCACAACGACGAATCCTACTTTGCCTACTCGGCAACCTTGCGCGTCCACGGGACGAAACTCCCCCTCGAAGAGATCGCGGCGACCCTGGGCGTGCATCCAACTTACCAGCACAAGGCTGGCGACCGCCCCCGTGCAAGTGCTCCTCCGTATCGTGAGGACGCCTGGCACTTCACCGCGCCAATCGCGCGCGAGACGGAGCTAACCGAGCATCTGAGGTCGCTGTGGCGAACGGTCGAGCCGCACGTCGACTATCTCGCGAAGCTGAATGCGATCGTAGATGTGTTCTGCGGTTACCGCTCGAATGATGGAACTGGCGGGTTCGCCATCGAGCCGGATGCGCTCCAGATTTTCAAAGCATTGGATGTTCCATTCGGCGTGTCGATCATCATCGATAGCTGGCTGGGCGATGCGTTGCCGGAGCCCGTCAAGCACTAAGCTCCAATGTCTGTTTTGGGTCGAAAGCAGACATTCCGACCGCTAAAAAAAGGCCCCGGAAGCGGGCAGCTCCCGGGGCTCTCAAATTCACTGCGGCTAGGCTCAGGCGTTCTCGGCTTCGGCGTCCACCGTTTGCCTCGACGCCAGCTTCTCCGATCCGCCGCCGATGTCGATCTTCCGCGGCTTCATCGCCTCGGGAATCTCGCGGACCAGCTCGATCGAGAGCAGCCCGTCCTTCAGGTCCGCGCCCTTGACCTGGATGTGGTCGGCAAGCGCGAAGCGCCGCTCGAACGAGCGGTTGGCGATCCCGCGGTAAATGAAGTCGCCTCCGGTTTCGTCGCTCTCGTCCGACTTGCGGCCGGAGACGAGCAGCACGTTCTGCTGCGCCGTGATGTCGATTTCGTCGGGCCTGAAGCCGGCGACGGCGAGCTGGATCGTATAATCGTTCTCGCCCGTCTTGATCAGGTCGAAGGGCGGGTAATTCTCCTGGGCCTGCCCCAGATTGCTGTTCTCCAGCATGTCGAACAGCCGGTCGAAGCCGACCGTGGAACGCCGGTAAGGCGCAAAGTCGAAAGCACTACGCATAGGTCTTGTCCTCCTCATGTTGAGCAAGGCGGGAAGCAGCGCGAGGCCGCTAGCCCCGTCACCGGACCTCCAGTGAGCGTCCGGCGAGGCAAAATTTGGAACCGAGCCGTCGGGTTTCAAGAGCTGTGGAAAACGCTCCGCCGCAACCTTGGCACCATTCGAATCCGCGCCCTATACCCTCGCGCACATGTCCGACCTGTTCTCGTCTCCCGCTTCCCCCTCGTCCGACAATTACGACGCATCCGCGATCGAGGTGCTGGAGGGGCTCGAGCCCGTCCGCCGCCGCCCCGGCATGTACATCGGCGGGACCGACGCCCGCGCGCTCCATCACCTCGCCGCCGAGGTCATCGACAATGCAATGGACGAGGCAGTCGCGGGCTTCGCCAGCCGGATCGAGGTCACGCTGGAGCAGGGCAACCGGCTGACCGTCTTCGACAACGGCCGCGGCATACCCGTCGACGCCCACCCCAAATACCCCGGCAAGTCCGCGCTCGAGGTCATCATGACCACACTCCATTCGGGCGGAAAGTTCGAGGGCAAGGCCTATTCCACCTCCGGCGGCCTCCACGGAGTCGGGGTCAGCGTCGTCAACGCGCTCTCGACCGACACCGTGATCGAGGTCGCCCGCGACAAGATCCTCTACCGCCAGACCTTCTCGAAGGGGCTTGCAACCTCGAAGCTCGAGACCGTCGGCGCCGCCCCCAACAAGCGCGGCACCACCGTCAGCTTCACCCCCGACCCCGAGATCTTCGGCGCAGACGCCGCCTTCTCGCCCGAGCGCCTCTACAAGCTCGCCCGCTCCAAGGCCTATCTGTTCGCGGGGGTCGAGATCCGCTGGCGCTGCGACCCCGCCCTTGCCTCCGTCGAAGTCCCCGAGCAGGCTGTGTTCCAGTTCCCGGGCGGCCTCGCCGACCACCTCGCCGAGCAGATTGGCGAGCGCCCCACCGTCACCAACCAGCCTTTCACGGGCAAGCAGGACTTCCCCGACAAGCAGGGCAGCGCCGAATGGGCGGTCGCCTGGCCGCTCTACAGCGACGGGTCCGAATCCTACTATTGCAACACCATCCCCACGCCCGACGGCGGCACGCACGAAGCGGGCCTGCGCGCCGCGCTGACCAAGGGCATCCGCGCGTTCGGCGAGCTCGTCGGCCAGAAGAAGGCCAAGGACATCACCGCCGACGACGTCATGAACGGCGTCGAGCTGATGCTCAGCGTCTTCATCCGCAACCCGCATTTCCAGAGCCAGACCAAGGATCGCCTGACCAGCCTCGAGGCGGCGCGCTTCGTCGAGGCCGCGGTGCGCGACCATTTCGACCATTATCTCGCCGACAACATGGACCGCGGCCGCGCCCTCCTGGGCTCGATCCTCGAGCGCATGGACGAACGTCTCCGCCGCCGCGCCGAGCGCGAGGTCCAGCGCAAGACCGCCACTTCAGCCCGCAAGCTCCGCCTTCCCGGCAAGCTCACCGACTGCGCCAACGACGACGCGGCCGGCACCGAGCTGTTCATCGTCGAGGGGGACAGCGCGGGCGGCTCGGCCAAGCAGGCCCGCAACCGCAAGACGCAGGCGATCCTCCCCATTCGCGGCAAGATCCTCAACGTCGCCTCGGCCACCGCCGACAAGATCCGCGCCAACAGCGAGATCGCCGACCTCAACCTCGCTTTGGGCTGCGGCTCGCGCGACAAGTTCAACGAGGACGCGCTGCGCTACGAGCGCATCGTCATCATGACCGACGCCGACGTCGACGGCGCCCACATCGCGACTTTGCTGATGACCTTCTTCTTCCAGGAAATGCCCGAGCTCGTCCGCCGCGGCCATTTGTTCCTCGCCCAGCCCCCGCTCTACCGCCTGACCAGCGGCGCGAAGACCCTCTACGCCCGCGACGACGCCCACCGCGCCGAGCTCGAAGCCAGCGAGTTCAAGGGCAAGAAGGTCGAGGTCTCGCGCTTCAAGGGTCTCGGCGAGATGAACCCCAACCAGCTGAAGGAAACCACGATGGACCCGGCGACGCGGTCCATGCTCAAGGTCACGCTCCCCGGCCAGAACGAGGACCGCCAGCCGGTCAAGGACCTGGTCGAGCGGCTGATGGGCCGCGACCCGGCGCCGAGGTTCGAATTCATCCAGAGCCGGGCGAGCGCGGTCGACGAGGAAGAGATCGACGCCTGATCGACGCATCAGCCGTAGTTTTAGCCGGAGCCGCTCACTTCTCGATCCGAAGAACGGGGATTCGGTGCGGCCCGGTCGAGCAGCTCGGTTCCGGCTGCCCCTGCACTCTCATGCGCGACCGTTATCGCCTTCATCACCGCTTCCTCACGGCGGCTATGGCTTCTTCTTCGACACCGATTGCCAGGCGATCACCGACGAATGAACGCGCCACATGCCGTCGGCATCGCGGCGAAACTCGGCCACATAATTTCCGCGATGCGTGTAAGGCACGCCGTCGCGCGCGCTGTCTTCGTCGTAGGTGCCGCGATAAACTGCCATGTCGCCCGCACCCGCGACGTCGACCGTTTCGTCGACCATCCGAAGATGCCAGCTAGGCGAATATTTGAACGCCATCGACAGGCCGTCGTGGTCGGCCTTGATGCCAACGGACGGCTCGCGCCCGCTCTCCATCGAAATCAGGTCAGGCGCATCGAACTTCGTCGCTTTATCGATATCCTTGCTGTTGATGCCGTCGATGATCTGGGCAACGTCGGCCTTGATGCTCGCGGCGATCCTTGACTCTGATCGTGGCGGAGCGGCCGACACCTCGAATGGCATGCACGGCAACAAGGCAGCGATTAGAATGCAGCAATGGCGTTGGAGCATTTTCGTGACTCCATTTGAAACAGCGACGGTTGAATGCTGGCAAAGAAAAGCCACTGACCAAACCTCGCATACTAGCTCCGGTGCCAGTGTCCGCAAGCGAGGCGAGAGGCGAATTGATCCTGCGTAGAGAGCTGACGCTGCCTGCGATCGATGAGGAAGATACCGACGCCCGCCCCCCAAAACACCGCCCGATTGATATTCCGGCGCGAACCCCCATCTAGGGATCGCTACTAGTCGCAATCAGTCGGTCTACGGTGCTTTGCGGCTCCTTTTCCTTCTCTCGCCTCTCCTAGCCAAAAGGGGGGCCGATTGGCGGTCCGCCACAGAAGGAAATATCCAAAATGATCACCGGAACCGTAAAGTTCTTCAACATCGACAAGGGCTATGGCTTCATTCAGCCCGAGGACGGAAGCACCGATGCCTTCGTTCACATCAGCGCCGTCGAAGCTTCGGGCATGCGCACGCTCGATGCCGAGCAGCGCGTGACCTACGAGCTCGAGAACGACAAGCGGGGCCGCGCCAGCGCGGTCAACCTGCAGAGCGCCTGACGTTCGGCATTCCCGCTCCGCGATTCGTCGCGGAGCGGGCCACGCTCGAAAAGGAGCTGAACAATGTCGACATTGAGCTTCTACAACGAACGCGCGGCGCAGTGCCGCGCCGAAGCCGACCTCACCAGCCTTGCCAACGTGCGCGAGCGCTGCCTCAGCGCCGCGTCCGCATGGGACAGCATGGCGGACCGGGTGCGCAGGACCCAGACCTACCGGGTCGAGGATGCCGCTCGCAAGGCGGCCGAAGGGCGGACCAGCTGATGAGCAGGGCCATGCAGCTCGCGATGAGCGAGAGCGAAGCGCTCGCCCGCTGCCTCGCCGCCAAGGTCGGCGTGTCGGCGATCGAAGCCCTTCCGGCCGGCGGAGTCCGCCTCGTCTGCAAGAGCGTCGATGGCGCCGAGCTCATGCGCCGCAAGCTCAAGCCGAAGCTGATCGCCAGGGAGCGCGCGAGAGCGAGGCGCCGCCCGGCGCAGCTGCTCTGGTAAAGCCGCAGACGGGAGGCGTTCGAATTGACTGGAGGCACAATGCGGAAGAAACGCGACCCCGAGACCGCCGCCGAACGGGACGAACGGCTCGAGAGGCACGCTCGCCTCAGAACCGACGAAGCCTCGGCGGAGGACAAGGCGATCGATGCGGCGATCAGGCGAAGCATCAAGCTTCATGGAGCCTGATCCCCCGGCGCCGGAAATTTGGAGGAGAGAGCCGATGCCCGATCCCGCCAGGCCGAAAGCCGCGGGCTCCGCGGACTCCCCGGCCGCCGGCCAGGAAGCGCAGGTTCGAACCGGGCACGAAGGCGGCCACATGAGCTCGACTTCCGGCCAGGTGAACTACGTCGCGGGCGCCGGCCTGCCCTACGTCGTCACCCTTTCCCACCACGAGGGCGAAGCCACGCAGCGCGCCTTTGCGACGATGCGCGAGGCCGAAGCCTTCATCAAGCGCAACACCCCGGTTCCGGGACGGACGCTGTCCGAGCTGTACGATCGCCCCGCGGGCGACGAGTAAGGACGGCGCATCCAGCGCCGGGAGCGAACCCGCCCGAAGCCACGCCGGTCGATTGCGCGGGACTCCCTACTGCCCCTCCCCATCGCGCCGCCGGGCAATCCGCGCTAAGCTGACCTCGCCGAATCGCTCCAGAACCGGAGCGGACCCATGAACACCCGACATCACACGAGCTTTCGCGCACACCTTCCGCTCGTGCTGGGAGCAATCGGCGCCTGCGCCCTCCTCGCCCTCATCACCGCGATCATCGTCACCGTGAACTCGGCCCCGGCAGGCTGGTACTGGAGCCATTGAGGGCCCGGTGAGCTCGAAGTAGCGAGTTCAAGGGCAAGAAAGTCGAGGTCTCGCGCTTCAAGGGCCCCGCCGTGATGAACCTCGGCCAGATGAAAGAGACCACGATGGACCCGGCGACCCGGTCCATGCTGAAGATGACGCTCCCCAGCGCCTATGAAGACCGCCAGCCGGTCAAGGATGTGGTCGAACGGCTGATGGGCCGCGACCCGGCGGCTAAGTTCGAGTTCATTCAGGTACGTGTGGGGGCATCATGAAGACGCCCAGCCGCAGTTCAAGTTAATCGCGGAACGGATCGCGGTCGCAGGGAATGCCCCAGTCAATCTTGGAGGCGGCGACGAATTTTCCCTGCTTCTTAACATAGTGATCCACAGCACTTATCGATCCACTTGCGATCACATCAAATGAACGATCTTTACGCACGTTGGCAATTGTGCCGCTCACCTCGCATGGCGACCGTTCGTTATCGACGATCGCCCCCTCGTCAGAAAAACCTATCCCAATGACGTCCGATGTGACCGGTCCCCCGGGCCGCAGTTCCGTTATTGTGGCGCTTTCTTCGATTATGCCTTGGCCCATAAAACCGCCAGAAGCGTAAATTGCCGGATACGCAGTGAATTTGTTTGTAAGATACCACTCTGTCGGAGCTGCACCCCAGCCCCAACCCTCGACTGCTGTAGCCCATCGGCCGGTAACAACAGTGATATCAGGCTGCTCCCGCAGGTAGTAAACACCTATCGCGCCGACACACGCATGGCAGCCATCCTTGATCTCCCGCTTCGTTAGCAACGCTGCTCCAAATGGTAACTCAACGATGCGCACCGGTTTGATTACGATTAATTTGCCTCCCTCGGTCTTGCTGAATGAACTTCGGTGACCCGTAGCAGCCTCAAACGCGTCACCTAGACGCTCCATGGATGAGCGGACAACGGTAGCGCGGGTGGCCACAGGCGCAACAGACGACGCACTCGCCGATTGTTGCGGTGGCGGTGATGGGCGCTCCGCCACGGTCGCTTTCTCGTTATGAAGAGCCCAGGCGCCGAGCCAGATGACTGCCGCCGATAGGGCAGTCGCAATTCCTACGTAGATCCAGCCCCGTGTAAACTTGGGGCGAGGCGCAAGGTCATCTGCTAGCAGTTTCCGTTTCTCAGTCTGAAACTCGTCCTCTTCGAGAGCCCCGGACTCGCGAAGCTTATGGAGCCTTTCGAGATGATTGAGCCGCCTTTGGGTCATGCTAATCTGTGATCATTGAGCGAACGGGTCTCGTGACCGTGCCTGAGCGTCTTCCGATTTTTGGCAATTCACAAGTTCATCAAACGCAGCTTTTGATCCGGCTAGGTCAATTTTCGTCACCGCTTTGCCCTGGCGCGTGACCTCCAATTGATTGGAGTTCGAGAATTCAGTCCAAAACGCAGCGTCGGTGAAGTTAGACATGAGGGCAATGCTCTCCCCCATCTCCTTCGCCGTTGTCGGAACCTTCCATGGCGAGTTGCGACCGAATTGAAATTGCACTTCGTATTCTTCACCGACCTTCAGTGATCGCCAAGCTGGGTTTGCGAGCATCACGTAGTAGTGGCCGCCGGATTGTCTGTTAACTCCCACGCGAAAGACCGTTTCGTTCGTAAAGCTCGCAAAGACAAAGCAGCCGTCCTCGAGACTGTGATCGACATACACGGTCCAGAGGCCAGCCTTTCCCCAGACTGACGTTTCACTATTAGAGGTGACCGAAGGAGGCGATGTCACTGTTTGTATAGGAGGTGGATTTGATGGCTCCCGGGCCGACGCGTCATCCTCTTCATTCAGGTCGAAATCACCGATGACAGTGAGATCAATTCCAGTTGCTGCAAAGTTCGAAGTTGTAAGCCAACTAAGCGATGACGGTGGAGAGGTAGTCGCAAATATTAGTGCCTTTTCGGGAAGGTTTAAAAGCGTCAGATATCTTCCCACCATCGCATTGGCCACTCCCGATTCCTGCACAGAACCAGACGCATCTGAATACGCGGCATGAAAGCCAATTCTTGCAGACTTCGATAAGGCCCTAGGTGTTCCTGCCAACCAAATTAAGGCACAGGCCGAATTGCAGCTAGAACCATTAAGTACAGCTGTAGCCCAGCCCTTGAGGTGAATCGCTTCGCCAATATCGATGGCATCGGCAAGCGATCCGCCGTCACTCTCTAATAGCACATAGCCATTGTTGTACTTGCTTGCTTCAGCACGAAATTTTGTACCGTCCCCACGGCTGATGTCGCCCGTAATCGCGAGAGCGGTTCCTCCACTGTACTTGATGGCAGTTATATCAGCTGCCGCGACCTGCCCCGAGAGGACAACAAGAACACAAGCGCTAACCCACTTTAAGACTGAACACGTCACGATCGCCCCCGACAACCCGGAACTTGCCTCTTGTGAGAGCATACTCAAATAACATGAAGTTAACACCGAAGGAACCACTCGGCGGCTGTACGCCGATTAGCGGACGCTGGCAGGCATTGCTTGCGCCGTGAGCCGGCGCGAAAAACAACTTTCCTACAGCCCTCTGTCTATGTTCCCATATGGTTCTAGGAGAACCACATGAGAGAACCAATGCCTTCGCCCCGCCCCTGCGCCACCCCGCACTCCGCCCCAATCGCCTGGCTCAAGCCTGCCGTGAGCAACGCCGAACGG
>Ga0207652_10004283_pt1 | contig 11640 bp, 8 predicted proteins | sample KBSC63BmetaG_FD_184334 | JGI IMG/M metagenome (GOLD analysis project Ga0207652, IMG submission 184334) | Corn rhizosphere microbial communities from Kellogg Biological Station, Michigan, USA - KBS C6-3B metaG (SPAdes) (version 2) | ecosystem: Host-associated > Plants > Roots > Rhizosphere ... | reverse complement strand
TCGGGTCCCACTGGCGGGCCGTCCGATAGACATTCCCGGCATCCATGAACGCATTCACGTACAGCGACTGGTTCAGCCGGGCGCCGGTTTCAACCGTAAACGCCGCATAGGACTTTCCGAAGGCCGCCGCCGACGCATTGCTGCCGCCGGCCGTGGGGTCAAAACCGTCCGGGGTGATGGAAAACTCGTCGTAGCCACGGAGCGGAATGCCGAACTGCACGCCGCCCAGCGAGTACTGCTCGAACGGGAAATTGTCCGCGTTGCCAAAGATGAACCCTGACTTGGCCGTAAAGCCCAGCACCAGCTGCACACCGCCGCCGAACTGCCCACTGCCGCCGATCGTCCCGAGTGGAGCGTACCAATGGCCCTCGGCGTCCACTTTCTGGTAATCGCCTGTTCCACCCAGGAACCCGCCGTTCAGCTCCCCGGCCAGACTGACCTGCGTGCCGCCAGTCGGGAACGGGAGCCCGACGCGGGTGTCGCGGATCAGCCGCGTGCCCAGGGTGGACCGCGTGCAGTTGTTGCAGATGAACCGCTGCTGGATCTCGTCCGACCCGTCGGTATAGCGTACTCGCTGCAGCCCGTATGACCCGAAGACACGGGTGTAGCGCGAGCCCAGGAACGGGAAGCCCAGCTGGAGGCTGCCACCGGTCTGGCGCCGCCGACCAAGGTCACGGATGACGAACCGCTGCCGGGAATCGAAGAGCGAGATCATGCCCGACACCCGGCCTTCCCTGATGGCCGGGTCGGTGTAGCTGATGTTGAAGTCGTTGATGTTTTCACCGAACTGCCACTGCAGGCTGCCTCGCTTGCCCCGTCCGAACAGGTTGGGCTCTTCCAGGCCGAGGAATCCGCCGAGGCCGGTGCCCTGCCCCAGCGACGCGCCAAAGTTGATGTTGCCAGTCCGCTTTTCTTCCACCCGGAACGTGATATTCACGTCCGGACCGGTGTCATTGCCGTTGATCACCGGGTCGACGCTGGGCGCGGGCATGGGCTGCTTGAAGAAGCCCAGGTTGCCGATGTTCTGGTAGGACCGCAACAGCGCGTCACGGCTGAACACCTGGCCCGGCAGCAGGACAATCGCGTCGCGGATCACCCGCTCATGCGTGACGTCATTGCCGACGATATTGACCTTGTTGATGGTGGCGAGCTGCCCTTCCTGGATATTCCACTCCAGGTCCACCGTGTGCGAGCCATCGGGCAGAACGTGCCGAGTCTCCTGCGCGTGCACCTGAGCGTAGATGTAGCCGGTGTTGGCGTAGAGGTCCTCGACCTTGGCGGTGGCGCCCTGCCACGCGCCCCGGTCATACACCGGATGGTCCACACCGGCCGGCAGCGGGAAGTAATTGCGCAGTTCGGTTTCGGAGTAGCGCCGGTTGCCCCGCACCTCGAACTTGCCGATGTGATAGGCCGGTCCTTCGTCCACGGTCAGCTGGAGCACGCCCTTGGTGTCGGACGTGTCCGCCAGCAGCGTATCCCTGGTGACCTGGAAGTCTATGTAGCCCTGGCTGGCATAGAAGGCCGGAAGCCGGCTGCGGGTGTCTTCATCGAGGCGATCCTCGTCGAACTCGCCGGAGCGAAACCACCAGAAGCCCTCGGGCTTGCTGGCCATATGGCCCACGAGCTGCTGATCGGTGAAGTTCTGGTTCCCGTCAACGAGCACCTGGCTCACGGCGACCCGGCGGCCTTCTTCGATGTTGAAGGTGACCTGAACGCCCTTGCCTGAATCGGCCGCTGCCTGCTCGGCGGATACCGTCGCGGCGTAGAATCCGCGTTCCTTGTACATGGAGTCGATCGACTCGCGGCTGCGCGCCACCGCCGCCCGGTCGAGCGGGCGGCCCTCCAGCAGCTTGACCCGTTCTCGCACGTCACCGAGGGGAATGCGATTGGCACCGTGCACCTCCCAGCCCGCGAGCAGGGGGCGCTCCTTCACGGTGAAGACGACCACGTTGTGACCGGCCGTGAGCCGCTGGTCCACCTTCACGTCGTCGAATTGCCCGGTCCGGAAGAGCGCCTGCACGGCGTGCTGGATATCCCGGTAGGAAATGATCTGCCCCGCCACAAGGTTGGCGGTGGCGATCACCTGCGTGGCGGGCACCCGCACATTCCCGATCACGACCACGCTATCCAGGGGCGGTGGCGTCGCCACATCCTGCGCGGACAGCGGCGCCGTGCATGCGAATGCGGCGGCGAGGGCGGCGATGATCGGTCTCACGCGGTCAATGAGGCCCCGGCGGGCCGTGCCGGAACGGGCCGGCACGGTGCCGCTCAGGCCTTCTGGCTGGTTAGCGCACGGAATACGAGGCGTTCCTTGTCTTCGGAGACGTCCACTTCGATTTCATCACCTCGTGCGATTTCGCCCAGCAGGATCTTCTCGCTCAGCGGATCTTCGATGTGACGCTGAATGGCGCGGCGCAGCGGTCGAGCGCCGAAGTTCTGGTCATAGCCCTTGTCCACCAGGAAGTCGAGCGCCGCCGGGGTGAGGCGCACTTCGTCGCCGAGCCGGCGCTGCACCTCGCGCATGAGCACCGAGACGATCTGCGAAATGTGGTCGCGGTCGAGCGGGTGGAACACGATGATGTCATCCAGCCGGTTGAGAAACTCCGGGTTGAACACCCGGTTGAGTTCGTCCTTGACCCGCTCCTGCATCCGCTCGAAGTCCTGCTTGGCGTCGGCGCCGTGGAAGCCCATGGTCTTGCCGGACATGATGTCGCGGGCACCGACGTTGGACGTCATGATCACGACCGTGTTCTTGAAGTCGATGATCCGGCCGTAGTTGTCGGTCAGGTGGCCCTCATCCAGCACCTGCAGCAGGATATTGAACACGTCGGGGTGCGCCTTCTCGATTTCGTCGAGCAGGACGACCGAGTAGGGCTTGCGGCGCACGGCCTTGGTGAGGGTGCCGGAATCTTCGTAGCCCACGTAACCTGGGGGCGCGCCGATCAGGCGGCTGACCGAGAACTTTTCCATGTACTCGGACATGTCGACCCGGATCAGGGCCGAGGCATCGGCAAAGAGGAACCGCGCCAGCGAGCGCGCCAGCTCGGTCTTGCCGACCCCGGTGGGGCCGCAGAAGACGAAGGAACCGATCGGACGGTTGGGATCCTTGAGGCCGGCCCTCGAGCGCCGGATGGCACGCGCGACCGCATGAATGGCCTCGTCCTGGCCCACCACCGACTCATGCAGCTCATCTTCCATGCGGAGCAGGCGGGTTGCCTCCGCCTCCTGCAGCCGGGTCACCGGGATCCCGGTCCAGCGCGACACGATGAACGACACCGCCTCCACGTCAATCACCGGCCGCCGCGTCTGGCGCTCCTTCTCCCACTCTTCGTTGGCCTGGCGGATGCGCCCCTGCAGCTCGCGCTCCTGGTCGCGCAGCGAAGCTGCGCGCTCGAAGTTCTGGTCGCGCACCGCTTCTTCCTTCTGCAGGTTGACCTTTTCGAGGTCGGCCTTCAGGTCGGCGATCTGGGGCGGCGGCGCCTGCGACGCGAGCCGGGCGCGTGCGCCGGCCTCGTCAATCACGTCAATGGCCTTGTCCGGCAGGAACCGGTCGGTGATGTAGCGCTCCGACAATTCTGCCGCGGCCGCCAGCGTGTCATCGGGAATCTCGACCCGGTGATGGTCCTCGTACTTTTTGCGGAGGCCCTTGAGGATCTCGACCGTCTCCTCGACCGTCGGGGGCTCCACCATCACCGTCTGGAAGCGGCGCTCCAGTGCGCCGTCCTTTTCGATGTACTTGCGATACTCATTGAGCGTGGAGGCGCCGACGCACTGCAGCTCGCCGCGGGCCAGCGCCGGCTTCAGCATGTTGCTGGCATCAATGGCGCCTTCGGCGGCACCCGCCCCCACCAGCGTATGCAGCTCGTCAATGAACAGGATGATGTTCTTGTTCTGGGCGATCTCGTTCATCACTGCCTTGAGCCGCTCCTCGAACTGGCCGCGGTACTTGGTGCCGGCGATGACCGCCGCCATGTCGAGCGAGAGCACCCGGTGGTCGCGCAGGACGTCGGGGCATTGGCTGTTGGCGATGAGGAGCGCGAGCCCCTCGACGATGGCGGTCTTGCCCACGCCAGGCTCGCCGATGAGCACCGGGTTGTTCTTCTTGCGCCGCGCCAGGATCTCCATGACTCGCTCGATTTCCTTGGCACGGCCGATGGTCGGATCCAGCTGTCCCTCGGCGCCCAGCTGGGTCAGGTCGCGGCAGAAATGATCCAGGGCCGGCGTCTTGCTCTTCTTTTCCGCCTTGGGCTGCGCCGCCTGCTGCGGGGGCGTAGCGCCACCGCCGGCGGGCTGCGGCATGTCGCTGCCGAGCAGGCGGAGGGTCTCCGCCCGGCTGGCCTCGAGGCTCACCCCCGCGTCGGTGAGCACCTGCGCGGCGATGCCCTTCTCCTCACGGAGCAGCCCGAGCAGCAGGTGTTCGGTGCCCACGTAGGAGTGATTGAGCTCACGCGCCTCGGTCATGGCAAGTTCCAGGACCTTCTTGGCGCGGGAGGTGTACGGCAGGTCGGGTCCGGCCGCGGCCGCGGCCTTACCCTTCTTGACGGTCTCCTCGATCTTCTGCTGGATGTCGTCGAGGTCAACGTTCAGATTCTGCAGCACGGCGGCGGCGACGCCCTCGCCCTCGCGGATGAGGCCAAGAAGGATATGCTCCGTGCCCACATACTCGTGGTGGAGGCGTGCGGCCTCCTCCCGCGCCATCTGCAGGACTTTCCGCACCCGATCGGTAAAGTTGTAGCCGTTCATCCGTGGTGTCTCACCTTCTGCCGGCGGCGGGACTAGCCCCGCCGCTCTACGTCGTCCTCGAGCACCCTGCGGACCAGCGCCGCACGCCGGAGCGCGAGGGCGGGATCACCGAGGGGCAGATTTTCAGCCACCGCCAGATGGGCCGGCTGTGACTGGATCAGCAATTTGTTCAGCGTGTACATGCCGATGCCGGGAATCAGCCCCAGCCCGACGCCGAGCCGCACACCGCTCAGGAGATTCATGGCCTCGTCGAAGGACAGGTTCCGGGCGTAGCGGAGCAGTCCGTAGGCCCGCCAGACCTTGTCTTCGATGACGGTGGGCGCGCTCTGAAGGAGCACCTGCCGCGCCTGCTCCTCGTATTCGATCACCTGACGCACGACCCGGGCCAGATGATCCAGCAACTCGCCCTCGCTCTTGCCGAGCGTCGTCTGGTTGGAAAGCTGGAAAAAGTTGCCGACGACTTCGCTGCCCTCGCCGTACAGCCCTCGAAACGTCAGCCCGACCTGCGCCAGACCCTGCAAGACCCGGGAGACTTCCTTGGTGAGGACGAGGCCGGGAAGGTGAATGAGAACGGATGCTCGGAGGCCGGTGCCTACGTTCGTCGGGCAGGCCGTAAGATAACCGAACTCCTGATGGAAGGCGAAGCCAAGACGCCGTCCCAACTCGCCGTCCAGGCGGTCCACTTCGGCATAGGTGGCGGCGAGCGCAAAGCCTGAGCAGAGCCCCTGAAGCCGGAGGTGGTCCTCCTCGTTGAGCATCACCCCGATCCGATCCTGGTGCAGCAGGGCGGCGCCGTAGCGCACCCGGGCACCCGGGTCGAGGCCGGCGAGCTCCTTGCTCACCAGGTGTCGCTCGTGCAGCAGTTGCCGGTCGGCCTCATCCAGGCGGTCCAGCCGGAAGGTTACCGCCCGTCCCAGCAGCACGGTATCGCGTGCGGCGGCTTCCACCTCTCGAAGGATGCGCTCGCGTTCCGCATCCCCGCTCCGCCCCTGGAACGGATAGCCGGCCAGGTTGCGCGCCAGCCGGATGCGGGTGGAAAGCACCAGATGGCTCTCCGGCCCGCTGGCGTCGAGCCAGCCCATGCCCCCATCCGCCATCAGCGACAGATCAATCATTTTCTGAGCCGATCCCGCAGGTCGGCGGCCAGCTCGAAGTTCTCGGTCTCGATGGCCAGGCGCAACCGCTCCCGCAAGTCGTCCTCGGTGCGCTCGGCCCTGGTACTGCCGGCGCTGACGTAGCGTTCGCCAACGTGCACGGTCGAACCATGCAGCCGGCGCACCAGGTCGCGAAGCGGCGCCTCGAAGGCCGTCCAGCACTCGGCGCACCCCAGCCGCCCGGTCTCCCGGAAATTGGCGAAGGAGGCGCCGCAACCGGGACACTTTGCCTGTCCTGCTTCGTCGGTGCCTTCACTGTCTCCGATGGCGGCCAGGAAGCTGCCCAGCGGCGTCTTGCCCGCAGGCGGCGGCTCGACGCCGCGCTCCGCAGCACAGCGCTCGCACAGGTGCACCGTGGTGACCTGGGCATCCTCGATCTGGGTGAGGTGGACCACCGCTTCACGCTCGCCGCAATTTTCGCAGGTCATGATGGCATGGCCTCCCAGCCCGGATGCGGCACCAGCCGGCCGCTCTCCATGGAGAGAATCCGGTCGGCGCGGCCGGCCAGCTGGCGGTTGTGGGTTACCACCACGAGCGCCGTCTCGAATTCACGCGCCAGCAATGCGAAGAGATCATGAAGCTGTTCCGCATGCGCGTAGTCCAGGTTGCCGCTCGGCTCGTCCGCCAGCACCAGTACCGGGTCCATGGCCAGTGCGCGCGCCACCGCCACCCGCTGCTGCTCGCCGCCGGACAGCTGGGCCGGCCGGTGCCCAAGACGGGCCCGGAGGCCGATGGCATCCAGCAGCGTCCGGGCGCGATCCCTGGCGGCAGTCTCGTCCCTGCCCGCGATCAGCATGGGCATCATGACGTTCTCCAGAGCCGAGAACTCGCGCAGCAGGTGATGAAACTGGAACACGAAGCCGATCTGGCGGTTCCGCAGGGCTGCCAGCTCCGGCTCGCTCAGCGAATCATACGCTTGCCCGTCCAACCGCACCGTACCTTCGGTGGGAGCGTCCAGCGCCCCAAGGATCTGGAGCAGCGTGCTCTTCCCCGCCCCGCTCGCGCCCATGACCGCCACGAAGTCTCCTCGTGCCACGGAGAGGTCCACGCCCGAGAGTACTTCGATCGGCTCACCATCCCCGCCGAGAAAGACCCGGCGCAGCCCCGCCGCCTCCAGTACCGGCGTCATTCGTGCCGGATCGCTTCCACCGGTGTCAGCCCGGCAGCAGCCCGCGACGGATAGATCGTGGCCGCCACGGCAATCAGCACGCTGGCCACCACTACTATGACGACATCGGAGGCCTGGGTCCGCACCGGCAGGTGATCAATGAAATAGATGCTCGGATCGATCCGGACGATGCCCGACGAATCCACGATGTACGAGATCGTCAGGCCCAGCGCCAGTCCCACCGCCGTTCCGATGGCGCCGATCACGGCGCCCTGCAGCAGGAACACCCGCCCGATGGCGGGCGCCGTCAGCCCCATGGCGCGAAGGATGCCGATTTCCCGGGTCTTGTCGGTTACGACCATGGTCAGAGAGCCCACGATGTTGAACGCGGCCACGATCATGATGAAGAAGATGATCAGCCCCATGGCGAGCTTCTCGAGCTGCAGCGCGCTGAACAGGCTCGAATTCTGCGCCTGCCAGTCGAGGGCGCGGTAGGGATAGCGCAGCGCCTCTTCCAGCCGGTGGCCCACCGCCGGAGCTTCGTCGGGGTTCTTCACCCGGACGGCAATGCTCGACACGGCATCACCGAGTCCGGTGAATCGCTGGGCGGTCTTCAGGGACATCACCACGAACTGGTTGTCGTACTGGAACATGCCGGTGTTGAACATGCCGGTTACTTCAAATCGCCAGAATCGCGGTGTTGCGACGCCCAGCGCGCGGTTCACTTTCGCGGCGGTTGGCGGGATCAGGGTGATGACATCCCCGGTGGAGGCGTTGATGCGCGATGCCAGCCGCTCACCGAGGAGGATCGCCCCGTCCACGCTGTCCACCGTGGTCGTGAAGCTGAGATCACCCTTCACGATGGAGGACGGCAGCGAGGTGACCGACCGGGTGCCGGTGTCCGAGTCGAATCCGAGGACATTCACCGCTTCGGCGTAGTCGGCCCCCTTGGTGATGACCGTCTGGGAGATCACCTCCGGGGCCGCCGCCACGACGTCGCTGTCCTGCCGGATGATCGCGATGGCGTCCTTCCAGTCGTCCACGCGCAGGCCCGCGCCGTAGGTGAGCACCCGCAGGTGCGGGCTGGCGATGAGGATCCGGTCGCGCAGGTCGTTCCGGAGTCCATTCATGACGCCCAGCACCACGATCAGCGCCATCACGCCGACGGTGACGCCGCCGATGGAGATGATGGTGCTGAGCGATGCCCCCCGCCGTGAGCGTCGTCCGCGCAGGTAGCGGATGGCGATCCGGCGTTCCAGCGCAGAAGGCCAGCGGAAGAGCGCCAGCGGCCCGCCGTTCACCCGGTCTCCGGACGCATGGCGGGAAACAGGATCACATCGCGAATGGAGGCGACGCCGGCCAGCATCATCACCACCCGGTCGACTCCGAGACCCAGTCCGCCCGCGGGCGGCATGCCGTACTCGAGGGCACGGATGTAGTCGTGGTCATAGGGCTGGGTCTCGTCATTTCCCGAGTCGCGCTGGCGCACCTGGTCCTCGAACCGCGCCCGCTGGTCGTCGGGATCATTGAGCTCGCTGAAGGCGTTGGCCCACTCGGTGCCGTTCACCACCAGTTCGAAGCGCTCGACCAGCCGAGGGTCGCTCCGGTGGGTCTTGGCCAGCGGTGACAGGGCCTTGGGGTGATCCATGACGAACGTCGGCTGAATCAGCGACTCCTCGACATAGGCCTTGAACAGGGCATCCTGGAGTGCGCCGCCACTCAGTGCCGTGGCATCGTCGGCTGGGACGCCGGTGCGCGTCAGGGCGGCACGCATGCTCGCCTCGTCGGCGGAGCGCACATCCACGCCGGCGCGCTCCAGGATGGCATCGGCGAACCTGATGCGGGCAAAGGGCGGCGCAAAGTTGTACGCCTGCCCATCCCGCTCCAGTGTGGTGGCGCCGGTGGTCTCGAGCACCACGCCGGAGACCAGCGCCTCACACAGCTCCAGCATGCCGTGGTAATCCGTATAGGCCTGGTACAGCTCCAGCATGGTGAATTCCGGATTGTGGGTGCGATCCATGCCCTCATTCCGGAAGTCGTGGCCGATCTCGTACACCCGCTCGAAGCCACCGACCAGCAGTCGCTTGAGGTAGAGCTCGTCCGCAATCCTGAGATAGAGCGGCATGTCGAGCGCGTTGTGGTGCGTCACAAACGGGCGCGCGGCAGCGCCGCCATACAGCGGCTGCAGCACCGGCGTTTCCACCTCGAGAAACCCGCGCTCGTCGAGAAACCGGCGCATCCAGGCCAGCGCGCGGGCCCGGACCCGGAACACCTGCCGCACATCCGGGCGCACCGCCAGGTCGGCGTAGCGCTGCCGGTAGCGCACTTCGGGGTCCACCAGCCCGCCGTGCACGACTTCGCGCCCATCCACCATCTGGGTCTTGCCGCGTGGGAGCGCCCGCAGCGACTTGCTCAGCATGACGATGCCGGTGGCCCGGACGGTGATTTCGCCGGTGCGAGTGCGGAACAGAGCGCCGGTCACGCCGATATGGTCGTCCAGGTCCAGGAGCTCCACCAGCGCCCAGTTCGCCTCCAGCGCATCCCGCCTCAGATAGGCCTGAATGCGGCCTGTGGCATCTTCGAGGTGCACGAAGGCAGTCTTGCCCTGCGAGCGGAGGGAGACGATCCGGCCCGCGACCGCAACCTCGGGACCGCCTTCGCCCATGGCGTCATCCCAGGCGGCCAGTGCTTCGGCTGTGGTATGCGACCGGTCAAACCGGTAGGCGAACGGAAGGATGCCCAGGGCGGCGATGGCGTCGCGCTTGGCGCGGCGATGCGCTTCCACATAGCCCTGGTTTTCTGGCGGGGCGCTCACGCGGCGGTTCCCCCGAACTGCTTGAGATAAGCCCGGATGAACGGTTCCAGGTCGCCATCCATGACCCGCTGCACGTCGGTGACCTTCACTTCGGTGCGGTGGTCGTTGACCATGGTATACGGCTGGAAGACATAGGACCGGATCTGGTTGCCCCACGAGATGTCCGTCTTGGTGGCCTCGACCACGGCCTTGGCCGCCTGCTGTTCCTCGAGCTTGCGCTGGTAGATGGCCGCCCGCAGCATCTTCATGGCGGTGTCCTTGTTCTTGTGCTGGCTGCGCTCCTGCTGGCAGGACACCACGATGCCGGTCGGCATGTGGGTGAGCCGCACGGCGGACGAGGTCTTGTTGATGTGCTGTCCGCCGGCGCCCGACGCGCGGAAGACGTCCATCTTGATATCCTCGTCGCGCAGGTCCACCTCGATGGTATCGTCAATATCGGGATAGACAAAAACCGACGCGAACGAGGTATGACGACGCGCCTGCGAATCATAGGGCGAGATGCGCACCAGCCGGTGCACGCCCTTCTCCGCCTTGAGGAACCCATAGGCGTATTCGCCGGATACTTCGACCGTCGCGGACTTGATGCCGGCCTCCTCGCCTTCGATCATGTCCAGCACCCGCACGGTGAAGCCCTGACGCTCGGCCCAGCGCACATACATGCGCATCAGCATTTCGGCCCAGTCCTGCGACTCGGTGCCGCCGGCGCCCGGATGAATCGTGAGCAACGCGTCGCGCGCATCGTCGTTGCCGCGCAGCATGGTCTTCAGCTCGAATGCCTCAAGCCGGCCGGCGATGCGCTCCACCTCGGCGGCCAGTTCCGCCGCCATCGCCGGATCGGGCTCGACCGCCAGCAGTTCCGCCATTTCCCGCGCGGCCGCCGTGCGATCCTGCAGATCGTCGAATGGCGTGACCCATCCTTTCAGCTGCTTGACCTCCTGCACCTGCTGGCGCGCCCGCTCCTGGTTGGTCCAGAATGCGGAATCGGCCTGCTGGGCTTCGATGTCGGCTATGCGCGCCCGCTTGGCGTCCAGGTCAAAGAAAACCTCGAAGTTCGGCCACGCGAGTGGCGAGGTCGTCAAGCTGCTCGGTCAGGTCGGCCATGCGGTACTCCCACTGGGGTAACAAGCGAGCCGCCCATCCGCCCGGCGGCGGAGGAGCGGCTCCGGGTCTCCCAAAGATAGAACCCCCTAGAAGATCTGGCGACCGTCGGCGAGGATCTCGTTCAGCGCCTCGCGGAAGTGCGTCGTTCCCTCGGCGATGTCCTTGCCGACCTGGTCGGTGTACTCCTCCCAGCTCTTCTTGATCTCCTCGTCGAACAGCGCCTTGAGATTTCCGTCGCGAAGTCCCTCCCGCCGCTTGGCCGGGTGATAGACCACCATGTCGGAAATGAGCGCCCGCGCCAGCCTGCGGGCCTTCTGAGACGGATCCTGCGACAGGAAGGGATTGACCGGCCGGCGCGGCTCCGGTTCAGGCTGCTGCGCCGGCGGGGTGCTGGCCGGCCGTGGTGGCATCCCCGCCGGCCGGGATACCGCCGGCGGTGGCGCCATGGGCCTGGCCGTCGCAGGTGGCGGGAGTGGCCGGGTGGGAGGTGCCACTACCGGACGCGGCGGCGCGGCCTCGGGGAGCGCCGGGGCGGTCGTGACCCTTGGCGGCGCGACTGGCTCCGGTTCCGGCCGGTGCACCGGCGCGGCGGCTGGACCGGCCGGTTCCGCGACCGGCGCCTCCCAGTGCCGGGCTGGTGCCGGCGCAGCGGCCGGGGCCACGGCTGCCGCGGCGACCCGGGCGGGTTCGACGGCGTCCTCACCAGCCACGGCAAAAAT
>Ga0207652_10004277_pt1 | contig 11649 bp, 10 predicted proteins | sample KBSC63BmetaG_FD_184334 | JGI IMG/M metagenome (GOLD analysis project Ga0207652, IMG submission 184334) | Corn rhizosphere microbial communities from Kellogg Biological Station, Michigan, USA - KBS C6-3B metaG (SPAdes) (version 2) | ecosystem: Host-associated > Plants > Roots > Rhizosphere ... | reverse complement strand
TCTTTCTCCGATTCTGGAATTCCCACGTTTAAATCGACCCCCGCCGGACAAGGAGCTCCTGCGATGATCTGTCCCACCTGCAAGCGCGCCTTCACACCTCCCCCCACCGACTCCAGGACCGCCTCCGCGGGCGATGGAGCCAGGCGCCCGCCCCTTCCGTTCTGCTCGACCCGCTGCCGGGCCGCCGATCTCGGCAACTGGCTGTCGGGCAACTACCGCATCGTCACGCCCGGCAGCGACGACGAGCTGGACAGCGGCCCCGACACCGACGGCGAGTCCTCCTCGTCGGTCAACTGATCGCGCGGGGGCCGCCTCACACGAAGACGATGGTGCGGTTGCCCGAGACCAGCACGCGTCGATCCAGGTGCGCGCGCACGGCGCGGGTCAGCACCTGGCGCTCCAGCTCGCGCCCCTTCTGCGCCAGGTCCTCCACCTCGTCGCGGTGACTGACCCGGCACACGTCCTGATCGATGATCGGTCCCTGATCCAGCTCGCTGGTCACGTAGTGCGCGGTGGCGCCAATCACCTTCACGCCGCGCGCCTTGGCCTGGTGGTAGGGCTTCGCGCCCACGAACGCCGGCAAGAACGAGTGGTGGATGTTGATGATGCGCGACGGCCAGCGGTCCACGAACTGGGGCGACAGGATCTGCATGTACCGCGCGAGCACCACCAGATCGACCCCGGCCCGCTCCAGCGCCTGTTGTTGCACCAGCTCGCCGGCCGCCTTGTCGCGCCCGTCGATGGGCGTGTGCACGAAGGGGACGCCGAAGTGCCCGGCCACCGGCTGCACATCCAGATGATTCGAGACCACCATGGCCAGGTCCGCCCGCAGCTCGCCCAGCTGGTGCGCCAGCAACAGGTCGTAAAGGCAGTGCGGCGCCTTGCTGGCGAACACCGCCACCCTGGGCCGCTGGTCCGAATAGGTGAGCTGGAAGCGAAGATCGAACCGCCGCCCCAGGTCGGCCAGCCCCGCCGCCGTCTGGGTGCGGTCCAGGCGGAAATGCGCCACGTCCCACACCAGGCGCATGAAGAACAGCCCCGTCTCCGCCTCGGCGTGCTGATCGGCGTCGACGATGTTGCCCTCGTTCGCGAACACGAACTGTGACAGCGCCGCCACCAGGCCGGTGCGATCGTGGCAGCTGACCAGCAGCGTGGCCCGCAGGGCGTCGCTCACTTGTGCGCCCGCGCGGTGCGGACGTGCTCGGCCAGGGCGTCCAGCACGGGAACGGTGGCGTCCCAGGCCAGACAGGCATCGGTGATGCTTTGCCCGTAGACCAGCTTCCCGCCGGCCGCCGAGGGGGGATCCTGGCGGCCGCCCACCAGGTGGCTCTCCAGCATCACCCCGGCGATCGACTTCGAGCCGCCGCGCAGCTGCATGCCCACGTCGCGCGCCACGTCCGGCTGGCGCGCCGGATCGCGGCCGCTGTTGCCGTGACTGCAATCGATCATCACGCGCGACAGCAGGCCGGCCCGCTCCAGCGCGCTGGACACCTTCGCCACGGACGCAGCCTGATAGTTCGGGCCCGAGGCGGCCCCGCGCAGGATCACGTGGCAGTCGGGGTTGCCGTGCGTGGCGACGATCGCCGACAGCCCCTGCCTGGTGACCCCCAGAAAGCTGTGGGGGTGGTTGGCGGCCTGGACCGCGTCGATCGCGATCTGCGCGTTCCCGTCGGTGCCGTTCTTGAAGCCCACCGGCACCGACAGCCCCGACGCCAGCTCGCGATGCACCTGGCTCTCGGTGGTGCGCGCGCCGATGGCGCCCCAGCTGACCAGATCCGCGATGTACTGCGGGGTGATGGTGTCCAGGAACTCGCAGCCGACGGGCAGCCCCAGGCGGGCCGCGTCCAGCAGAAGGGTCCGGGCGATGCGCAGCCCCTGGTTGACCGCGAACGAGCCGTCCAGGTGCGGATCGTTGATCAGCCCCTTCCAGCCCACCGTGGTGCGCGGCTTCTCGAAGTAGACGCGCATGACGATCAGCAGATCCTTCGCCAGCCGGTCGGCGACGGTCTTCAGCCGGCGCGCGTAGTCCAGCGCCGCGGTCACGTCGTGGATCGAGCAGGGCCCGACCACGACCAGCAGGCGATCGTCGGCGCGGCGCAAGATCGCCGCCACCGCCTGGCGGGCCTTCTCGATCAGCCGCGCCGACTTCTCGTCGGCCGGCAGCTCGTCCACCAGCACCTCGGGCGAGATGAGAGCCCGGATGCCCTTGACGCGCAGATCGCCGGTGGCGGTCAGCATCACGCCCTCGCCCGCCGTCGCGCGCGAACCGCGCCGGCCAGCTCGTCCAGCACGGGGACGGTGTCGTCCCAGGCCAGACAGGCGTCGGTGATGCTTTGCCCGTACACCAGCGGCTTTCCTTCCACCGGTTCTTGCCGGCCGCCCACCAGGTGACTCTCGATCATGACGCCGACGACGGCGCGCGTGCCGGCCGCCAGCTGTGTCGCGATGTCATGGGCCACCTGCGGCTGGCGGCCGGGATCCTTGCGGCTGTTGCCGTGGCTGCAGTCGATCATCACCTGGGGCCGCAGCCCCGCCTTGGTCAGCACGGCGGTGGCGCTGGCCACGTCCTCGGCGGCGTAGTTGGGCCGCCCCCCCGCCCCGCGCAAGATGATGTGGCCATCGGGGTTGCCGCGCGTGGCCACGATGGCCGACAGCCCTTGCTTGGTCACGGACAGAAAATGGTGCGGGCGGCTGGCGGCCTGGACCGCGTCGATCGCGATCTGCACGTTGCCGTCGGTGCCGTTCTTGAACCCGACCGGCACAGACAGGCCCGACGCCAGCTCGCGGTGCACCTGACTTTCGGTGGTGCGCGCGCCGATGGCGCCCCAGCTGACCAGATCGGCGATGTACTGGGGCGTGATGGTGTCCAGGAACTCGCAGCCCGTGGGCAAGTCGGTCTCGGCCAGGTCCAGCAGCAGCTTGCGCGCGACGTGCAGACCTTCATTGATCGCGAAGGAGCCATCCAGCCGGGGATCGTTGATCAGCCCCTTCCAGCCCACCGTGGTGCGCGGCTTCTCGAAGTAGACCCGCATGACGATCAACAGGTCCTGCGCCAGGCGATCGGCCACCGTCTTCAGGCGCGCGCCGTAGTCCAGCGCCGCCTTCACGTCGTGGATCGAGCACGGCCCCACGATGACGATCAACCGGTCGTCCTCCTCGCGCAGCACGCGCTGGATGGCCTGCCGTCCACCGGCGACGGTGGTCGAGGCGCGCTCGCTGATGGGCAAGTTCTCCATCAGGATGGCCGGCGGGACCAGGGGACGGATCTTTTCGATGCGAAGGTCGTCGGTAATGTGAAGCATACGGACGTCCGAATTTACCGTCTTTTTGCGATCCGTGCAGGAAACCGCCTGGCCGGCCGCAAAGGTCCAGCCACCACCAGTGCCACCAGGAGCGCCGTCGCCACCAGCGCGAATACAGCCTCCACCCGAAACGCCGCACCGGCGCCCCAGCGATCCCAGACCCGCCCCATCAACATCCCGGCGGGCAGCGCCGCGCCGCCCACCACCCCGTGATACAGGCCAAACGCGGCGCCGCGCTTTCCCGAACCAACCAGGTCGGACACGAAGGCGCGCTCGGTCCCCTCGGCCAGCCCGTGATAGAGCGCGTACGCGCCCAGCAGGATCGCCAGCTGGGCCGGCGTGTGAGCCAGGGAGAACCCCCAGTAGGTCGCGCCGTAGGCCAGCCAGCCGCCCGCGATCAGCGTCCAGCGCGGCACGCGATCCGACAGCAGGCCGCCCGCGGCCGTCGTGACGGCCTTGATCAGGTGGTGGCCCAGCCACAACAGCGGCAGCGTGGCGGGCGTCCACCCGAGCTGACCAGCGCGAATCAGGATGAACGCATCGGACGAGTTCGCGAACGCGAACAAGCCGACCGGGATCAGGTAGGCCACCAGCGAACCGCCCACCCCGTCCGACGCGACGGCGGCCTGGGCGGGGGCGGCGGCGGACGGCGTCACGCGCGGGACCTCCGGCAGGCGCAGCGCGAGCAGCAGCGGCGCCAGCACGCCCAGGCCGGCCGCCAGCGCGAACGTGGCCCGGAACGACAGCCCGCGCGCCAGGCACAGGCTGGCCACCAGCGGACCGATGGCGGCGCCGACATGGTCCAGCGCCTGTGTGAAGCCGTAGGCCCGTCCCCGATCCCGGGGATCGACGGAGTCCGCCAGCATTGCGTCGCGCGGCCCCGAACGGATCGCCTTGCCGGCACGATCCAGCGTCCGGGCGACCAGCACGTGCCAGGGGTGGGTGGCCAGCGCCAGCATCCCCCGGCCGAAGGCAGGCAGCAGATAGCCCCCCACGACCAGGGGGCGGCGCCGCCAGCGGTCGGAGGCCCGGCCCACCGTGATCTTCAGAGCGACCGCCAGGGTTTCGGCCGCCCCCAGCGCCAGCCCCACGAACTGCATCGGCGCGCCCAGGGTGGTCAGGAACGGACCGAGCAGCGGGAACGACGCCTCGCCGGAGGCGTCATTCAGCAGACTGGCGGCGCCGAACAGCCATACGGCCCCGGGCAGGCGGCGCTGCCCCACGGCGGCGGGGGGCCTTCCGTCACCAGGCGAGGGCGGCGTCGGCATGGTGGAGGGAGGCCGGGGCTCGGGCACGAATGCGACTTTGTCACACCCCCGCGGCCGGTCGAGCGAGCCAACCCTCATGAGGCCGGTGGAACCGGCAATTTTCCACGCTCACCGACGGGCAGGCGGCGTCCCACTGTCGGCGCGCCGGTGCCGGGAAGGTGCGTTTGAGGCGGGCCGCGTCAACCGTTCTGTTGCGCGGTCGTCGTTTTTCCTGTCGAAGTCTTGAAAAGCCAACGCTTTTGTTCTCGACAAGAGACAAAACTCACTTCAAAGTGTCGCCTCCGATGAGCTCGCTTGGACCAGAACTAGACGAAAATCAAGAGGAAGAATTAGCCGCTCCTGCGGAGACCGCGCCCCCGGTGCCTGAAGTGGCGGTCGCCACCGAAGACGCCGACGAGGCCGGCGATGCTCACGACCCTGTCCGGATGTACCTGCGCGGGATGGTCTCCATCGCGCTGCTGACCCGCGAGGGCGAAGTCGCCTTGGCACGACGCATCGAGGATGCCGAGCACCGCGTGCTGAAGGCGGTGCTGCGGGCGCCCGTGGCGGTCAACGAAATCCTCGACCTCGGCAACCAGCTTCGCAAGGCGAAGATCCGGGTCACCGAGGTCACCCGGGACGCCGACGATCAGGATCCCGACTTCGACGAGGCCTGGCATACCGAGCGCGTCTGCAAGGCGCTCGACAACATCGGCCGCGTCTTCCGCAAGCACCAGAAGCTTCTGGAATCGGCGCCCAAGCGCCCCACCGCCGCCGTGAAGGCGCGGTTCGACCAGAAGGTCGCCACCAGCGCGGACGAGCTGTTCCAGGCCCTGCTCGACATCCGGTTGGGCAAGGAGCGCGTGGGACCGATCCTGGATCAGCTGAAGAGCTACGTGCAGCGCCTGGATGGCTGCCGCCGTCAGATCAACGATTGCGAGTCGCGGGCCGGCATGAGCCTGTCCGAGCTGCGCAAGACGGTGCGCCAGGTGCGCGCCTCGCCCGTGCGCCGCCAGGCGCTGACCCGCAAGCTGGGCCTGCGCGTCGAGGAGCTGGAGAAGATCCTCGAACAGTCCGTCGAGCTGGGACGCCAGCTGCGCCAGATCGAATCCGACGCCGGCATGGAAGAGGTGATGCTGCGCGAGACGGTGCAGGAGATCGCCGACGGCGAGCACGCGGGTGAGAAGGCCAAGGCGGAGATGATCCGGGCGAACTTGCGCCTGGTGGTGGCCATCGCGAAGAAGTACGCGAACCGCGGCCTGCTGTTCCTGGACCTGATCCAGGAGGGCAACATCGGCCTCATGCGCGCGGTCGAGAAGTTCGACTACCGCCGCGGCTTCAAGTTCTCGACCTACGCCACCTGGTGGATCCGCCAGGGCATCACCCGCGCCATCGCCGATCAGGCCCGCACCATCCGCATCCCGGTGCACATGAACGAGTCGCTGCACAAGCTGACGCGCACCACGCACGCGCTGGTGCGGAAGCTGGGTCGCGACCCGCTGGTCGAGGAGCTGGCCGACGACATGGGCATGCCGGTGGAGAAGGTCCGCCAGCTGCTGCGCATCTCGAAGACCACCGTGTCGCTGGAGACGCCGGTGGGCACCGACGAGGACGCGCGCCTGGGCGACTTCATCGAGGACAAGGACGCCATCTCGCCCGCGGACGCGCTGGTGGCGGCGGACCTGTCCGAGCAGACCCGGCGCGTGCTGGCCACGCTGACCCCGCGCGAGGAGAAGATCCTGCGCATGCGCTTCGGCATCGGCGAGCGCTCGGACCACACGCTGGAGCAGGTGGGCGAGGAGTTCGACCTGACCCGCGAGCGCATCCGCCAGATCGAGTCGAAGGCGCTGAAGAAGCTGCGCGCCAGCCGCGAGTTCCGCGAGCTGCGGAACCACTGAACCCCGACCGGCGAGAACGTCGTTGGATTACCGGCCGGCAGTTGCTGGGGCCCTTCGCCGGGCCCGGGGCAATCGGTCAGAAATATCCCCCTAGAAGGCCCGCGATGCCGATGGCGGTCGTCTTTCCGGTGTCGGTCCCCTCGAACTTGTTGACCAGGTCGGTGGTCATCACGGGGCCGGCTCCCACGAAGAAGTGGTGCGCCGGATGCCACAGCACCGGCGCGAAGAAGATCAGATTCATCTTGTGAGCGCTGGCGTCGGGAGCGCCCCCTCCGCTCAGGCCGATGTGAGTGTAGGTGACGCCGACCCGCGGCCACAGCGACAGGCTGTCGTTCAGCGCCAGGTCGTAGCCGACGCGGGCCCCGGCCTGGATGACGGTCCTGGAAGAGCTGGGGACGGGACCAATCGGTGCGGAGGGATCGGAAGCAGACTGGGTATATCCAACTCCCAGCAAGCCGCCCACCGACAGGCCGGCGGCGACGAAATAATCGAAGGACGGCGCGATGCCGTAGGAAGTCGTGCTCCCCCCGTTCAGACTCACGGAGCTGTACAGCAGGGACACCATCGGCTGGGTGAGGCCCAGCGGGACGTCCGTGCTGATCACGATCTGCCCCGGCGAGCCCAGCGCGCCCGCCGCCGGGAGCTGCGGCGTGGCGGCCGCCGGCGCGGGCTCTTGCGCGCGCGCCGGAGCCGCAGCGATTGAACACAACGACAGCGCCAAGACGGAAAACGCGGGAACCTTCATGGGTGGCCTCCTTGCGTGGGCCTCCTACGCTCTCACTGCCCGCCGCGGACCGCGAGTTTCTGGACGCGCTCGGCGCGCGGGGTCCCGCCGCCCCCGGCCAGCCGCTCAGCGACCGCCGCGAGGGGTGGTCTTTGATCGCACGTGCTGGGTGCGGAAGGCGCGCGGGGCGTCCGGTTCCGTGGCTCCCGACGGCTGGTGCAGCGGGATCAGGTGCTGCGGGGCGGGGCCGATCAGGTCGGCGCGGCCCATGCGGCGGAGCGCGTCCCGCAGCATCGGCCAGTTCGCCGGGTCGTGGTAGCGCAAGAACGCCTTGTGCAGGCGGCGGACCTTCATGCCATGGGGAACGGCCACGTCCTGGCCGGTGGCCCGGCGCAGCGGGCGCAGCGGGTTGCGGCCCGTGTGATACATCGCCGTTGCCGTCGCCATGGGGGACGGCAGGAAGGCCTGCACCTGATCGGCGCGAAAGCCGTTCTTCTTCAGCCACAGCGCCAGTTCCAGCATGTCCTCGTCGGTCGTGCCCGGGTGCGCGGCGATGAAGTACGGGATCAGGTACTGCTGTTTGCCCGCCTCGCGCGAGTAACGATCGAACAGCGCCTTGAAGCGATTGTAGGCGCCCAGGCCCGGCTTCATCATCTTCGACAGCGGGCCGCTCTCGGTGTGCTCGGGCGCGATCTTCAGGTAGCCGCCCACGTGATGCGTGGCCAGCTCCTTCACGTACTCGGGCGAGGTGGCCGCCAGGTCGTAACGTAGCCCCGAGGCGACCAGCACCTTCTTCACGCCCGGCAGCGCGCGCGCCTTGCGATAGAGGCCGATCAGCGACGAGTGGTCGGTGTTCAGGTTCGGGCAGATGCCAGGAAACACGCACGAGGGGCGGCGGCAAGCGGCCTCCACCACCGGATCCTTGCACGCCAGGCGATACATGTTCGCCGTGGGACCGCCCAGATCCGAGATCACGCCCGTGAACCCTGGTACCTTGTCACGCACCTCCTCGATCTCGCGCAGCACCGAGGCCTCGGACCGGTTCTGGATGATGCGTCCCTCGTGCTCGGTGATCGAGCAGAACGTGCAGCCCCCGAAGCAACCGCGCATGATCGTCACCGAGAAGCGGATCATGTCGTAGGCGGGGATCTTGCGGTCGCCGTAGGCGGGGTGCGGCCGGCGCGTGTAGGGCAGCTCGTAGACGCGATCCATCTCCGCGCTGGAGAGCGGCAGCGGCGGCGGGTTCAGCCACACGTCGCGATCGCCATGCCGCTGCACCAGCGCGCGCGCGTTGCCCGGATTCGACTCCAGGTGCAGGATGCGCGACGCGTGGGCGTACAGCACCGGATCGCTCGTCACCGCGGCGAAGTCCGGCATGCGGATGACGGTGCGCGCGCGCCCGGCAGCGGTCGGCTTCTTGCCCGGCGCCGCAGCCCCGTCCCGTTCGGTCCGGCGCAACGTCACCAGCGGCGCCGGCGCGCAGGCGGCCTCGCCGGCCGGTGCCGCGCCGCCGGTCTCGGCGTAGGGGTTTGCCGGCGCCTCGACCGGCCCCGGCGAATCCACGGTTCGTGAATCGATCTCGGTCCAGCCTTCGGGGGTCACGAGCGCCCGCCGGGCGAAGGCGGTGCCGCGGATGTCCGTGATCGTCTCGACCGGTTCCCCCGCGCCCAGGCGATGCGCGATCTCGACGATGGCGCGCTCGCCGTTGCCGTACACCAGCAGATCGGCGCGCGCGTCCAGCAGCACCGAGCGACGGACGGCGTCCGACCAGTAGTCGTAGTGGGCGATGCGGCGCAGGCTCGCCTCGATGCCGCCGATGACGATGGGCACGTCGCCGAACGCCTCGCGGCACCGCTGCGCATAGACCGTCACGGCGCGGTCCGGCCGCAGACCGCCCTGCCCGTCCGGCGAATACGCGTCGTCCGAGCGCAGGCGCCGGTCCGAGGTGTAGCGGTTCACCATCGAGTCCATGTTCCCGGCGGTGACCCCCCAGAACAGGTTGGGCCGGCCCAGCGCCCCGAAGGGCTGCGCGGAACGCCAGTCGGGCTGGGCGATGATGCCGACGCGAAAGCCGCGCGCCTCCAGCAGGCGACCGATCAACGCGGCGCCAAAGCTGGGGTGATCGACGTAGGCGTCGCCGGTGACCAGCACCACGTCGCAGCTCTCCCAGCCCAGCGTCTCCACCTCGGCCGCGGACATGGGCAGCACCGGCGCGGTGCCGAACTGTTCGGCCCAGAACTTTCTCCGCGCGAACAACGTCGCGGGCACGTGTTCGGGCGAGACCAGCTGCCACGGTCCAGAGGACCGGCCCGCGGGCCGGCCAGTCGCGATCCCCGCCGGCTTCATGAGGCGCGCTTCCCATAGCACGGCGGCGCGCCGCGCGCCCGCATCGCCCCCTGCTGGCAGGTCGGGTGTAGGGTTTGGCCCTGAGCACGATGACGGCGCCCCTGTTCCTGTTCGCCCCCGGCGCGGGGGCCCCTTCGACGTCCCCCTGGATGCAGGCCTGGCGCGACCGGCTGGCCACGCTGGGGCACGTGGTCACGTTCGATTACCCGTACATGAAGGCAGGGCGTCGCATGCCCGACCGCGCGCCGGTCCTGATCGCCGCCCACGCCGAGGCGCTGGCGCAGGCGCGGCGCGCGTATCCGGCGGCCGACCGGCTGTTCCTGATCGGCAAGTCGATGGGCGCGCGGATGGGCTGCCACCTGGCGCTCGAGACGCCCGTCCACGGGGTGATCTGCCTGGGTTATCCGCTGATCTCCGGCTCGTCGGGCGCCAGGCGGGACGACGTGCTGCTGGCCCTGCGCACGCCCATCCTGTTCGTCCAGGGGACGAACGACCAGCTGTGCCCCCTGCCCCAGCTGGACCTCGTGCGCGAGAAGATGCAGGCGCCGAACAGCCTGTTCGTCGTGCCTGGCGCCGATCATTCGCTGGAGATCTCGCGCGCCAAGAGTCAGCGCGCCGCCGTCGAGGCCTCGAACGATGCGGTGCTGGCCGCCATCGCGACGTTCGTCACGGACCGGGCCTGATCCCGGCGCCGATGATGTCCGGCCGCGTCGCCGATGATCCCTTTCGCGGGTGGCATCAGGTTGACGAATTGCATCGCAGTGTCAGGTTGCCAGGGAAGGAGGCTCTCCCATGCTAATCATCTCCGGAATTGCGCTGTCGATTGTCCTGGCGGTGATCTGGACGCTGGATTCGATGGGGATCACGCAGGATGCCGCCGCTTCCGTGGGCATGATCGTCACGGTGACGATCGCGTGCTTGCTGGGCGCCGGCATCTGGCGCCAGGTGCAGCACTACCACCTGCGCCATCCCCACCCGCATCCCCACCGCTAGCTGGCGGGGATGGCCCACGGGGGCCGCGGGCATCCCGGGCGCGCTCAGGGGTGGCGGGCGCCGCGCTTTGCGCTCTGGGCGCGCGACGGGTGCCGCTTGGTCTTCTCTGGACCGCGCCGGTCCGGCCTGTCAGTTCCCGGCGCCGGCGAGGGCACCGCCGGCGGCGGCGCCAATATGGCCGGCGCGGGAACGTTCTCCTGGGGCACGGCCGCCGCGCGTCCGGCGACGAAGCTCCGCAGCCCCAGGCCCAGAGCGGCGATCGCCGCGCACGCCGCCAGCCAGCGCAACAGGACCAGAAAATGCCGGCCATGCCGCACGCGCGTGAAGCGTTCGCGCTCCGCGTTGCCTGCGTTGCCGAGGCGCCCGGCCATCGTGGCCGCGCCCGGAGCGCTGGCCGTCCCCGAGTAGGTGCCTGCCCCGGTGCCGCTCCCCGCGTACGACCGATCGACCGACGACAGGCTGGACGACAGCCGTTCCCGGCCCCGGACCAGCGGGCGCTCGGGCGAGGTCACCGCCGTCTGCGGCGGCCCCACGGACAGGCCGGCGGGCACCACCACCTCGGGCGTCTCCGGCTCCGCCTCCTCGCTCAGGGAACGGATCAGCCGCAGCACCGCACGGTTGCTGGAGCGGAAGGAGGCCAGATAATTCTCGATGTCCAGGATCATGTCCGCGGCGGACGGGTAGCGGCGCTCGGCGTCGCGCTCGGTGGCGCGACGAACGATCTCGTCGACCGCGGGCGGCACGTCCGGGTTCCACGCCGACGGCGGCAGCGACTTCTCGGCCAGCAGCTCCAGCTTCCGCTGCAGGTTGTTCTGGGCACGGAACATCACCCGGCCCGTCAGCATCTCGTGCAGCACGCACCCGGCCGCGAACAGGTCCGCCCGGCGATCGATGGCCCGGCAGGCGATCTGCTCGGGGGCCAGGTACGCGATCTTGCCCTTCACGACGTCGCCGTCGTCGTCCGCGATCATGTCGGCGGCGCGCGCGATGCCGAAGTCCAGCACCTTCACCACGCCGGTGTCGGCCAGCATGATGTTCGACGGCGAGACGTCGCGATGGATGATCTCCAGGGCACGCCCCTCCCCGTCCCGCAGGCTGTGCGCGTAGTCCAGCGCGACCAGCGTCTCGCGCGTGATCTC
>Ga0207652_10004274_pt1 | contig 11652 bp, 11 predicted proteins | sample KBSC63BmetaG_FD_184334 | JGI IMG/M metagenome (GOLD analysis project Ga0207652, IMG submission 184334) | Corn rhizosphere microbial communities from Kellogg Biological Station, Michigan, USA - KBS C6-3B metaG (SPAdes) (version 2) | ecosystem: Host-associated > Plants > Roots > Rhizosphere ... | reverse complement strand
CGTAACGAAGGCCTGCTTCCGCCGCCTGACGAGAAAATTCAGGCGACTTCGCAAACTCAATTCCGTTCGTCGCCGCCTGTACCGAGTTGTATCCAACCTGGCGGGCGTAGCGGACCGCGTCAAGGAAATATGGCGAGAGCGTGGGCTCGCCGCCCGAGAACTGGACTGACATCTGCCGGCGCGGCTTGATGGAGATGGCGTTGTCCAGCATGGTCTTGATCTCATCCCACGTCAGCTCATGCACAAAGCCAACCTGGTTGGCGTCCATGAAGCATGGATCGCACATCATGTTGCAGCGGTTGGTGAGATCGATCGTCAGGACGGAACCGCGTCCGTGCTTTACCGTGCTGGTACCGTGATTGTGGAGCTTCTCGTCATTGTGCGCGCGAATGTCACGACCGGGAAAAACCTCTTCCAGATGACGGAAAAAGGTTGTGTCAATCGCCATCACGTCTTCAAAGTGGCCGTGGATGGGGCAGTCTTTCACCATCAGGATCTTTCCATCGCGCTCCACGATGGTCGCTTTGATTTCGCCGACTTTTTCGTTGAGCAGGACTTCATGCGGCAGCTTGCCGTCAATGATCTGCTGGCGAATTTCCGGCACGCACTTGGGGCACAGCGAGTCAGTGCTGCGCGGCCAGCCGAGAGGCGGCTTGGTCTTCTCCCACGATTTCAGCAGCGGCTTGTCCGACCACTTGGGGGTAAATGCCGGCGCAGGGTTGATCTGGTTGAGCCGGTCGAAAACAGCCCAGGCGCCTCGCGCCGCATACGTCAGGGCTTTTTCTGCATACTTAACAGGCTTGTGCATGGTGGTTTGCCTCTCCTTGAACGCCAGCTATCACTTGAAATTTGTGCAAGATCTTAATCCTTAATATCTTATTGCCCGCGGCGACAATGATTAAGAAGGATTCCCTGAACGGCTGCATTTCAGCGCTCAGCGGTTCCGCTGCGCATTAAATGGAGCCCTTCTTGAACGCCTAAGTCATTGGATCTAAAGAGACTAGGCCTTAAGTGCTTGCGAGCTTCCTTCTGCTATCATCGCCCTCGCAAGTGCTAGAATCGCAACTGGAAATGGAATCCATCCGCACCGGCCTGCGCAACATCATGGGCGAGCTCCTCCGGACCCGGCCGCCGGAGGAGGCAGCTCTGCTGGCCTGGCCTGTAGTGTGCGGCAAAGACGTGGCAGCACGCACGCGCGCAGCAACCTTCGCCGACGGCTGCCTCACCATCGAGGTCTCCGATGCTACCTGGGCTGCGCAGTTGAAAAGCTTCAGCTCCAGTTACATCAACGGATTTCAAGCCCTGCTCGGTCCGATGGTGAAGGAAGTGAAGTTCAAAATCAGCCGTTAGCACTTAGCTCTTAGCCTTTAGCCCTGCGCGGTTCCTTCCGCAAAGCTGAGGCTAACGGCTAGTGGCTAAGGACTCATTTCATGATTACCGACAAAGATGTCTCTTACGTCGCCGACCTGTCCAACCTGGAACTTACTCCGGAAGAGCGCGAGCGCATGGTCAAAGACCTGGGTTCCATTCTCAGCTATATCGAGCGGTTGAACGAGCTGGACACTTCCAGCGTTGCTCCTATGGCCCAGGTTTTCACCGGTAGCGAAGCTGCAGGTCCGGCGAAGAACGCGGCCGCCCAAGCGTGGCGAGAAGACGTTCTCGCCGCCTGCCTGCCGCATGATGAAGCGCTGCGGAATGCGCCGGTGAAGGACAAAGATTTTTTCAAAGTGCCGAAGGTGATTGAAAGATGATTTTCACCCATGGACCATTTTTCACCACGGAGGCACGGAGACACGGAGAACTTCTAAAATCTTCCCCGGCGAGTGAGCCGAGAGTTCCAGTCCTCGAACATCACCGGTTCACTGCAGGAAGAGGCACGTCGCGTATCTATGCGGTCCCGACAAATCCTCTGTTTTGCTTTCTCCGTGCCTCGGTGTCTCCGTGGTGAGATTTTTCTGATGGATCTCAGCGCGCTCACCGTCGCCTCCACCATCACCGCCATAGCGGAAAAGCAATTCACCGCGACATGGTTGGTTGAGGAGTTCTACCGCAAGATCGAGACTGAAGATGGCAGCATTCACGCCTACCTCACTCTATGCGAACAGCGCGCCTTTGCGCAGGCAAAGCGTATTGATGAACAAGTGGCCAAAGGCGATCCTCTCCCCCTGCTCGCGGGCGTGCCAATCGCAATCAAAGACGTAATGGTTACCCGCGGCGTGCGTTCGACCGCGGGCTCGAAGATACTAGACAATTTCATTCCGCCGTATGACTGCACGACCGTGGCCCGGCTTGAGGCGGCGGGTGCAATCATCCTGGGCAAGACCAATTGCGATGAGTTCGCGATGGGATCATCGAATGAGAATTCCGCCTATGGCCCCGTGCGCAATCCGCGCGATACCACGCGCGTTCCTGGAGGCTCCAGCGGCGGGTCGGCGGCAGCGGTCGCAGCAGGCACCGCAGTTGCTTCTCTCGGGTCGGATACCGGCGGATCCATCCGCCAGCCGGCATCGTTCTGCGGAGTTGTGGGCCTGATGCCGACCTATGGCCGTGTTTCCCGTTATGGGCTGATTGCCTTTGCTTCTTCGCTCGACCACATTGGGCCATTTACCAAAACAGTGAAAGATGCTGCAATCCTCTTGGGCGCAATCGCCGGGCGCGATCCAATGGATTCAACCTCGGCCGATGTTCCTGTGCCGGAATATGTGCGAGAAATTGGAAAGCCGGTTCGCGGGATGAGACTGGGCGTTCCCGGCGAATATTTTGGCGAAGGAGTTGACCGCGAAGTTCGCGCCGCGATCGAAGCTGCCATCCAGCTTCTTGCTCAAGCCGGGGCGGAGATCGTGCCCATCTCTCTGCCGCACACCACATATGCCGTTCCCACGTATTACGTGATCGCCACCGCGGAAGCCTCGGCCAACCTGGCCCGCTACGACGGCGTGCGCTACGGATACCGCTCGTCCAACACCCGCACCCTGGCTGACATGTACCGCAAGACGCGCGATGAGGGCTTCGGAGCTGAGGTGAAGCGCCGCATCATGCTGGGAACGTACGTGCTCAGCTCGGGCTACTACGATGCCTACTACCTCAAAGCGCAGAAGGTCCGTACACTCCTGGCCCGCGATTTCCAAACCGCATTCGCAAACGTCGACGCCATTGTCACTCCCACGGCGCCCACACCGGCGTTCAAGCTGGGTGAAAAAGTAGACGATCCTCTCTCCATGTATCTTGCCGACATCTACACGGTTACGGCCGATCTCGCTGGCATCCCCGGAATCAGTGTGCCCTGCGGAGAGACAAAATCAGGCCTGCCCATTGGATTGCAGATCCTCGGCAGGCACTTTGATGAGGGAACGATTCTGCGGGTAGCGCATGTGGTGGAGCATGGGCTTTCCGCCCCTAGCTAGCGTCTGACCGTTCAAGCGACCCTTTTATCTCGACTCCCGAGCTTTATCTGAAATCGCGAGCGGAGCTCTTTCTGAATTTCGAAGCGTAGCGAGGGATCCCTACTGCCACGAGCAAAATACCGGCACACACACTCACCCGGGGTCTGCCGGCTTTTTGCCTGTCCTGAGTAGGTCTTGGATATAGGGATCTCTCTTCCTTCGAGATTAACCCTTTCCTAACCGCTCCCCCCAAATCCAGTCTAAGGTATTTGAATGCAGGTAACCGATGCAGCCGTGGTGGCACAGGTGCTGGCCGGCGACAGGGACGCGTTTCGTGTCCTGGTGGAGCGGCATTCGCGCAGCCTCTATCACCTGGTGTATCGCATGACCGGCAGTTCCGCAGACACTGAAGAGATTGTGCAGGACACGTTGCTGCGCGCTTTCAAGGGGCTGGAGAAATTTGAGCTTCGTTCAAATTTCGGAACATGGATCTATCGGATCGCTACCAATCGCACGCTTGATTTTCTGAAGTCAAAAAAGATGAGTGATACACAGGCATATCGCATCGCAGAAGATCCCGACCCCGACGACAGCCGGGAGATACAACTTGCGGCCACGGCTCCCGGCCCTGACCGGATGGTGATCAGCGAGCAGATGAAAAGCAGGATGGCGCAGGCACTTTCCCTGCTCACACCGGCGGAACGTGTCGCGTTCACCATGCGGCACATGGAAGGCCGCTCCATTGGCGAGATCAGCAAGACTCTGAACCTGAAAACCAGCGCAGCCAAGAACAGCGTGTTTCGGGCTGTGCACAAACTGCGGCAGCAGCTTGAGCCGTTTGCGAGTCCCGCAAAATGAAACACCTGAGTGAAGAAGAGATCGTGTTGCATTACTACGGCGACGCCGACGACGAAATGAAAGTCCGGCAGCATCTGGCAGAGTGCTCTGCCTGCCGCGCAGAGTTCGACCGGCTTCACTCCTTACTTGGCAGGGTGGCGCCGGTCGAAGTCCCTGAGCCCGGCTCGTTTTTTGAAGAGAAGATGTGGCTCAACATCCGCGACCGCCTGCCTGAAAAGGCCGTTCCGGCGAAGCCGCTCTGGGCTGCGGGGAAGTGGGCGTTAGCCGGAGTCATGGCCATGCTGCTGGTGGGCGCGTTTCTGGCAGGCAGGTTCTGGCCGGGGCGGTCACCTCAAGTGGTGCAGGTCAATACGCCGGCAGCCGACCCGCAGCGCGTTGTTCTTGTGGCAGTTGGGGACCACCTGGAACGCTCGCAGATGCTGCTGGTGGAAATCATGAATGCCAGTGACAAGAGCGTGCTTGACGAAGGCACGCAGCTGCAGGCGCGCGACCTGCTGAATACGAATCGCCTTTACCGCGTGAGCGCGCAGCAGGCAGGCGATCCCCGGATAGCCCACTTGCTTGATCAGCTTGGCCGTGTACTGGCGGAAGTTGCCAACGCTCCTTCCCAGGTCTCAGACAACGACCTGCGCGATATCCGAGCGCGCATTCAGTCTGACGGGCTGTTATTCAAAGTAAGAGTTGTCGGCTCCGAAGTAAATTCCAGAGTGCGCCGGCTGGAGCAAAATTCTCCTGCCGCCGCCGAACAGAGGCTATAACTAAATGACTCGCAAATCGTTTCTTTCGTTCGTTCTTTTCTTCATCTCGCTTCCGCTGCTGTCAACTTTCGGCCACGCACAAACCGCAAACCCGTCTTCCAACCTGTTTGATCCGCAGGCAGCCGCTGCTCCTTCCCGCGAAGATCAGCTCTACAGCGCGGGCACCTCAGCTCTCGACAGCGGCAACTACGATGATGCCGTCAGAAAATTCGACGAGGCTGCCGGCTTGCACGGCCGCAAGGCTGATGCCGCTCTTTACTGGAAGGCCTACGCTCTCAACAAGACCGGCAACAAGCCGGCTGCTCAGGCCACCATCGCCGACTTGCGCAAGAGCTATCCACAAAGCAGGTGGCTGCGTGATGCGGGCGCTCTTGAACTGGAGATGAAGGGAGCGCCAGCCAATCCGGAGGCGATTTCGGATGAAGAGCTGAAGCTGCTGGCTCTGCAATCGCTGATGAACGCCGATCCTGATAAGGCCGTGCCCATCCTGGACAAGATCATCCATGGAAACGATTCGCCCAAACTGAAGGACAAGGCGCTGTTTGTACTCTCGCAGAGCGGGTCCGACAAAGCGCAGCAGATTTTGCTCTCGCTGGCAAAAGCCAACAACAACCCTGAGCTGCAAAAGCGCGCAATTCACTATATAGGAATGGGAGGTAGCCGCAACAACGGCACCTTGAGGGAGATCTACAAAGGGACGACAGACGTCTCCATCAAGAAGGCAGTCTTCCAGGGCTGGCTCATGTCTGGCGACAAGGAAGATGTGCTGGCCGTGGCCCGCACTGAGCAATCGCCCGAACTGCGCAAAGAAGCGATCCGCTATCTGGGAATGATGGGTGGACGAAGTGAGCTGCGCGAGATGTACAAGAATTCTCCGGACGCCGGCACACGCGAAGCGGTAATTCACGGCATGTTGATGGCGGGCGATTCGCAGGGCCTTATCGAAATTACCAATACCGAGAAGGACCCGGAACTGTTGGATAAAGCCATTAATACGCTGGGCATGGTTGGCGGCGAGGATAGCCTGAGCGCGCTGACGAACATCTACAACACCCACAATGACATTGCCACAAAAAAGCGGGTGATCAATGCCATGTTCCTCCACGGGGCAGCGCACGAGATGGTGGCGATGGCGCGCAAAGAGACTAACCCGGAACTGAAAAGGACATGGATCCAGAAGCTCTCAGTAATGAGCTCTCCGGAAATAACCGAGTACATGACGGAAATCCTTAACAAATAGGAGATGGACCATGAAAGGGCAACGAGCACTCATTCTAATATCGTTTTGGTTCGTGGTTCTGTCATGTGCGGCATGGGCGCAGAAACCGAACGTCACCAATGCAAAGATCACTGAACTTTCCGCCGCGCAGGGACTCAAACAGGCCATTGCGCCCATCCTGTCGCAACAGCAGGGGCCGCTGTGGATCGGCTATAAGATTCCGGCAGATGCGAAAGAACGCAGCATGTGCTGTTGGAATTCACTCTCGGATGCGAAGGCCTCGGGCAAGAGCTGCTGCCTTGGCTGTCGCATGGATTCGGACGGTGGCAGCAGCTTCAGCGGGACTGATTCCAACTGCACTCCGCCGGAACCGGTGCCGTACGCGTTTGTCCTGCTGCGCGCGGAAGATAAGCAGATCAGCAAGGTGCGCGTGTTCAGCGCCGATTGTCCTCTCGACTTTGCCGGCCTTCCCCTCTATTGGCTGAACGATGTCAAACCAGAAGAAAGCATCGCCCTGCTGATGGGCATGGTATCACCCGCCGATTCAGACCGCGATGATGATAAGAAGCTGACCAACCAGGCCGTCATGGCCATCGCGATGCACGATGTACCAGCAGCCGACCAGACTCTTGAGAAGTTGATCCAGCCAAACCAACCGGGACGTCTGCGCGAGAAAGTTGCCTTCTGGGCAGGAGTGGAACGCGGTAAAGCTGGTTATGTCCTGCTGCACAAATACGTAGTCAACGATCAGGATGACCGTTTTCGTGAAAAAGGAACCTTCGCACTCTCACAGAGCCACGAACCCGGAGCCATTCAGGACCTGATCGGGATGGCACGGCACGATGTGAGCTCGCGAGTTCGCGGGCAGGCAATTTTCTGGCTGGCGCAAATCGGCGGTCGTAAGGAAGCCGCACAGATCACTGATGCAATTGAGAACGATCCCGATACGGAAGTAAAGAAGCGCGCCGTTTTCGCGCTTTCGCAACTCCACGACGGCGATGGCGTTCCACTCTTGATCAATGTGGCAAAAACGAACAAGAACCCCGCCGTGCGCAAGCAGGCCATTTTCTGGCTCGGCCAGAGCCATGATCCCCGCGCTCTAGATTTCTTGGAGGAGATTCTGAGTAAGTAAACGCAAGAGAGCGCTGGTGGAATAAAAAGGCCGGAGCATGCCGCCCCGGCCTTCTTTCTTCAGGGAAGATCAGGTTGTAAACAGGGTTCTTGAAAGATAATCGCTCAAACTGAGCGTGATCAGGATCAGCAGCCAGAAGAAGCCGCAGGTAATCGTAATCTTGGTGAGCGTATCACTGTAGCGCACGTGCATAAAGAAGAGGATCACCAGGACTGCTTTGGTGCAGGCAATCGCCAGCGCCACAATCGGATTAAAAATCCCCAGGTCCGCGAAAGCGATGGCCCACGTGGCGCAAGTAAAAAACGCCAGGGTAATGAAGATGATGAAGTACAGTTTGGGACCGGGATGAGAGTGTTCAGCCATATCTTGTCCTTAAATTGCCCCTTTGTGGCGGCTGATGAGATAGAGCAGCGGGAACAGATAGATCCAAACAATATCAACAAAGTGCCAGTACAACCCGCCCAATTCGATGGGCGTATAGTATTGCGGCCCAAAATCCCCCCGCCTGGAGCGCAAGAGAAGCCACGTCATTAACCCCATTCCAATGATCATGTGGAAGGCGTGCAGGCCGGTCATCAGGAAGTAAAACGAAAAGAAGATTTCCGTCTGCCGGGCCGTTTGCATGGCCGAAGCTTCCGGTACGCTCACGCCCGCTTCGCGCGCATGTTGCTGGATCTCGTCGGCAATGTTGCCGAGTCCCGGATTGTTGACAGAACACCCGCCCCACGCGTTGAATCCTTTTCCAATCACGTGTCCCGGGATGTGACACTCATCGTATTTGTCGTAGTATTCCTTGCCCTTGATCCCGAGAAAGACAGCGCCCAGGATCATAGTGCCGATGAGAAAGCCCACGAGCGGCCCGCGTTTGCCCTTATGCGCCGACCACACCGCCATGGCCATGGTAAAACTGGAAGCGATCAACACCAGGGTGTTGGCGAACCCCCACGAGACGCTGATGCTGGTGCTGCCGGCGACGAAGGCATCGTAATACTTGATCCGGTAGATCAGGTAGGCAGCGAAAAGGCCGCCGAACATCATGATTTCCGTCAGCAGGAACACCCACATGCCAAAGGTGGACGCGCCCTGCTGCTGCGCCATGCTGTCAAACTGATGCGCCAGCGCCGGATGATGTTCAGTCGTCGTGGTCTGGCTAGTGGACAACGGTTACCTCCTGGTCGGAGCCGTAGTTATATGGCGGCGCGGTCACAACCGGAACTTCGTGGAAATTATGCGTCGGCGGCGGCGAACTGGTTTGCCACTCCAGTCCCGTTGCCTTCCATGGATTGTCCCCGGCAATCTGGCCGTACTTGAGCGACCACAGGAAGTAGATGGCCGGCAAGACGAACGCGACTGCCAGAACTGATGCACCTGCGCTGGAGAGCACGTTCAACACCTGGAACTCTTCCGGATATGCGTGGTAGCGCCGCGGCATTCCCAGATATCCAAGGATGAATTGCGGGAAGAATGTAAGGTTGAAACCGATGAAGGTTATGATGGCCGCGAGTTTGGCCGGCGCCTCCGGGTACATTCGCCCTGTCATCTTAGGCCACCAGAAATGTAAGCCGCCTAAATAGGCGCTCACCATCCCTCCCACCATCACGTAATGGAAGTGTGCAATCACAAAATAAGTGTCATGGAGGTGAACATCCATGCCCAGGGCGGCCAGCATCACGCCGGTCAGCCCGCCAATGGTAAAAAGGCCGATGAAGCCCAAAGCATACAGCATGGGCGTTTCCAGGCTGACGGTTCCCTTGTACATGGTGGCCGTCCAGTTGAAGACCTTGACGGCGGAAGGAATCGCCACGGCCATGCTCAGGAGCGAAAATACCATCGCGGAATACTGTGAAATCCCGGCCACGAACATGTGGTGCGCCCAGACCAGGAACCCGAAGACGGCAATCGCAATACTCGAAAAGGCTACGAACGAATAACCAAACACCCGCTTGCGCGAGAAGCACGTAATGAGTTCGCTGATCACCCCCATGCCGGGAAGGATCATGATGTACACGGCCGGGTGCGAGTAGAACCAGAACATGTGCTGGAACAGCACCGGGTCACCGCCATATCTGGGATCAAATACGCCGATGTGGAAAGTGCGTTCCATGGCCAGAAGGATCAGAGTGATGGCCAGAACGGGAGTAGCCAGCACCATGATGAGGCTGGTGGCATAGTTTGACCAGACGAACAACGGCAACCTGCCCCAGGTCAGGCCGGGTGCGCGCATTCGGTGCACCGTGACAATGAAATTGAGCCCGGTAAAGATCGATGAGAACCCGGCAAAAATGATGCCCACCGCCATGAGGGCAACATGCGTGCGCAGAAATCCGCTGCTCAGCGGGGTGTAAAACGTCCAGCCTGTATCCACGCCTCCGCTGACCATGACCGCCAGAGAGAAGAAGGCGGCACCAATGTAAATGTACCAGCTCAGCAGATTGATTTTCGGGAAGGCCAGGTCCTTGGCGCCCAGCATGATGGGCAGCACAAAATTCCCCAGCGTGGCCGGAATGGACGGCACCAGGAAAAAGAAGACCATGTTGATGCCGTGCATGCTGAACAGCTTGTTGTAAGTATCCGAAGTAAACAGGTCTCCCGCGGGAGTCAGCAACTCAAGGCGAATGAGGGCCGCGAACAAGCCACCCATAAAGAAGAAGAATGTAATCGATCCCAGATAGAGGAGCGCGATCCGCTTATGGTCCTTGGTCAGAAGCCACGAACGGATCCCGTAATTGTCGTTCAGGTAGTGCTTGGCCGGCATCACCGGCGTGATTGTGGTAGTGGCGGTACTCATGGTTTTTTCCCGGAGGGCGCAGGCTGGCCACCCTGTTGTAGCTCTTGTTGAATCATAGGTACTTCATTATCGCGGAGCTGCGTTGGCGTGCTCCGGTTATTGATGGGCTCGGACTCCTGAGTTCCCATGTGTTTGATGTACTCGGTAATTTGGATGAGGCCCTCTTCGCTGACCACGCCCTGGAACGTAGGCATGATCGGCTGAAAGCCCTGCACGACTTTAGCATTGGGATTCAAGATGGACTCGCGGATGTAGTTATCGTCCGCAACCACCACCCGGTTGTCGCTTAAGCGCACCGGGCGGCCGTACAAGCCCTGCAGGTTCGGACCACGTGCGCCCGAGTCGGGGCGGTGGCACGTGGTGCAGCCAAACTCCTGAAAAAGCTTTTCGCCCATGGACGAGAGCGAACCTTCCGCCTTGCCGCTGGCCAGCCATTCCGCGTAGTCCTCCGGCTTCATAGCGATTACGTGGCCGATCATGGCGGAGTGGTTGGTGCCGCAGTATTGCGAACAGAACAGGTGATAGCTGCCCGGCTTGGTAGCTTCGAACCACGAGTAAACGTATCGGTTCGGCAGCACGTCCTGCTTGACGCGGAACGCAGGCACAAAAAAGTCGTGAATCACGTCCTGAGAAATCAGCGTGACCTTTACCGGCCGGCCCGTAGGAACGTGCAGCGTGTTGATTTCGCGCTGGCCGCCGGGATGCTGGAATTTCCACATCCACTGTTTGCCCACGCCATAGATTTCCAGCGCATTGGTGGGCGGGTTCTCAATTCGGTAATAAAGGACCGCGCCCCACACGAAAATACATAGAGTGATGCCCAGCGGAATCGCCGTCCAGACAATCTCCAGCAGCGTGGAGCCGTGGATCTGCTCGGCTTCATGGTCCGGGCGCCGTCTGTAACGAATGATAAAAAACAGAATCAGCAGGGCGATGAGCAGGGAGAAAAACGTGGTAATCAACACCAGAAACAGGTAGAACGCATCCACCTGTCCTGCGATGGTTGAAGCCTGCTCCGGAAATAAAGGCAAATTGAAGTGCATCTATTCGGCTGTCCTAATTGAACGGTTCTGCCTGGCTGCCAGGATGTCGCGGCGGAACATGATGACCATGAAGCCGCCCAGCACCAGCACGGTCGCCAGCGCGCTCAGTCGCAAAATCCTGAATACCACAGCGCCATACTTGCCTCGCGATGGATCGTACTCGTAGCAATACAGAATGACCTTGTCTACGATGGTGCCGATCTTGCCCTGCGATGACTGAATCAGCCCAAATTGCAAGTCGCGCGGCGCGTACTCAATTCCGTAGTAATACTGCGCCAGTCTGCCATCAGGCGTGAGCAGCATGATCCCGCTGGCGTGGGCAAACTGGTTAATTTGCGGGTCCCATGCAAAATGGAAGCCCACCGCATTGGCCAGAGCGTCAATCTGTTCCTTTTTTCCCGTGAGGAAATGCCAGCCCTGCGCCGCTCCGGGACGACGATAACGCTCAAGGTATAACTTTTTGCTTTGCGC
>Ga0207652_10004273_pt1 | contig 11656 bp, 8 predicted proteins | sample KBSC63BmetaG_FD_184334 | JGI IMG/M metagenome (GOLD analysis project Ga0207652, IMG submission 184334) | Corn rhizosphere microbial communities from Kellogg Biological Station, Michigan, USA - KBS C6-3B metaG (SPAdes) (version 2) | ecosystem: Host-associated > Plants > Roots > Rhizosphere ... | reverse complement strand
GGGACCATGCGAACCGCAAGAACGGACTGGTGCCGGACCGCTGGCCGAGCCCGAGCTTCTCGAGCATCGCGGCCGTCGGCTTCGCGCTCCCGGCTTATGCGATCGGAGTCGAGCGGGGCTGGTGCGCGCGGGCGGAAGCGCGCGATTTGACGCTCACGACCCTGCGCTTCTTCTGGAACGCTCCGCAGGGGCGGGATCTAAGTGGCAGCACCGGCTACGCCGGCTTCTTCTACCATTTCCTCGACATGGAGAGCGGCCGCCGCTTCCGGAATACCGAGCTGTCGAGCGTCGATACGGCGATCCTGCTGATGGGCGCCTTGTTCGCGGGGCAATATTACGACGGCGACCATCCCGCGGAACGCGAGATCCGGGGCCTCGCAAAGACGCTGTACGAGCGGGCCGACTGGAACGTCTTTCGCTCCGATGGACGCCCCGCGCTCTCGATGGGCTGGCGTCCCGAAAGCGGACTGATTGCGGACAGCTGGACCGGATACAACGAAGCGATGCTCGTCAACGTCCTGGCGCTCGGGTCGCCGACGCATCCCGGCCCGCCGGACCTGTGGAAGCAGTGGACCGCGCCGTATCCGCAGTTTTGGCGCGGGGAGGGCGCGACTCGCCGCCTCGCTTTCGGGCCTCTGTTCGGGCACCAGTACAGCCACATCTTCATCGACTTCCGAGGCATCCGCGACGCGGCGATGCGCGAGGCCGGCTTAGACTATTTCGAGAACAGCCGGCGCGAGGCTTATGCCCAGCGCGCCTATTGCATCGCCAATCCGATGGCCTGGCGCGGCTATTCGAAGGACCTGTGGGGCCTGAGCGCCTGCGACGGGCCCGGCGATTTCGAGCTGCCGTACCGGGGGCAGAAACGAACCTTCTTCGGTTATGCGGCGCGCGGCCCGATCAGCGAGCCAGATGGCCGCGACGACGGGACCATCGCTCCGACCGCGGCGCTCGGCTGCCTTCCGTTCGCGCCGGAGATCGTGATCCCGTGCGCCGAAGCGCTTCGGCGGCGGCCGGGCCTCTATGCCCGCTACGGCTTCCGGGACAGCTTCAATCCGAGCTTCACCTACGCCGGCGTTCCGAGCCAAAGCGGGTCGGTCGATCCGAAAAACGGCTGGGTCGCTGGCGATCACCTCGGGATCGACCAGGGGCCCATCCTCCTCCAGGCCGCCAATTACCGCGACGACTTCCTGTGGCGGCGCATGCGCCGGGTGCCCGCGATCCGGCGCGGGCTGATCCGCGCCGGATTCAGGGGAGGTTGGCTAGGCCGCTAGAACTTCACGTTGGCGCCGAACTGGAAGCTCCTCGGCGGACCGGCCAAGCTGTTCGGCACTCCGAAGTTCGGGTTCCCGCCGCAGCATTCGAACCCGTCCGCACCGCCGAAGTTCGCGCGGTTGAACAGGTTGAACACCTCGGCCGACAGGCCGATTTCGCGGTCGTCGCCGAAGCGGAAGAACTTCTGCAGGCGCAAGTCCACCTGCAGGAAGTGGGGCAGGTGGTTGAAATAGCCGAGCTTGATCTTGTCCGGCTGGAAGCCTTCGAGCGCGTTGGTCACGAAGAAGGGGGAGCCCGACCCGTAGGTGACCAGGCCTGACAACATGGTGTCGAACGGGAGGTCGACCATTCCGTTGATCACCAGCCGGTGCCTCTCGAAACCGGCGTTGGGGACGAAGCCGGTCGCGCCGATGTTGGGCTTGTCGAAGTTGAAGCCTCCACCGCCGGGGTTCCCGTTCTCCTTGGAGTCCAGCACGAGCGTGTAGGCGATGCCGCCGCCCCAGCCTGACTGCTTGGAATAGGGCTTGTCGACGGTCACGAAGACCGCGTTGTACTTGGTCTCGCGCGTGTTGAACGCAGCGATTACGTTCGCATAACCGTTGATCAGCGGGATGAAGTCGAAGAAGCCGCTCTGTGGGTTCGGCACGGATGAGCGGTTCAGCGGCGCATAGCCGATCTGGTCCTTGCCGCTCGTGTGGTTGAAGGTCAGCGACGTGCGGAAGGCGCCGAAGCGCTGCCGGACGCCGACGCTGAACTGATCGGTGTAGGGCGTCTTCAAATCGTTGGGGATGGCGCGAAGCTCGCTGGTTCCGGGCGACAGCGGATTGTTGGCGAGGCTTGCAAGCAGCGCCTGGAAGCCCTCAGGCGTCAGGAAATTCGGATCGAACAGGATCGTCGGGCGGTTGTCGCGCGGCAGACCATCCTTCGAAAACAGAAGCTCGCCGTGCGTGAATTGCGACAGCAGCGATTCCTCCGCTGCGCTGCGGAAGAGCGCACGATCGTAATAACGGCCGTAGCCGCCGAAGAAGACCGTCCGCTGGTCAGCGTTGAGGTCGTAGGAAAAGCCGATGCGCGGCGCGATGTTGTTATAATCGATCTTCCGGTTGTTCCCGGTTGAGATGTAATCGGTGACGTCGAAGAAGGCCGGCTGGATGCGAGGGTCCTCGCCGAGGGCGAGGAGTGCCTCCACCGCCTTTGGCGGGGTCACGAAGTCATTGTTCTTTGCGTTGGTGTCGACGTCCCAGCGGACGCCGGCGTTGATCAGCAAATGCGGATTGATCTGCCAGTCGTCCTGCGCGAACAGACCGTACTGGGTCGTCTTGGCGCTGATGTTCGGATTGCCGCCGCCGAAATCGACCTTGTCCGGGAAGCTGAAGTCGAGATTGCGGCTCGGGTCGAAGACGAACTCGAACTGCGGGTTGGCGTCGGGACCGGTGCCGCCGATCGAATATTTCTGGAACGACAGCTTGCCGCCGATCTTCACCAGATGGTCGCCGTTCCACTTGAGGTTGGTGAAGCTCAAATTGTCGCGGAAGGTCAGGCCCTGCTGGACGACGTGCTGGAAGTCCGCTCGGCTGCCGATCGCGATCACGCCCTGGTAGATCCGGCCGAAGTCGGTCGTGCTCTGTGCGCCGAAGGCGAGGTCGTATTTGAGATAATCGACCGTAGCCTCGTTGAGGAAGCCGTTGCCGACGTAGCGGTCCTCAAGCTTGGCGGTGTAGACGTCGTTCTTCACGTGCGCCCCGCGCGAAACCGCAGCCTGACCGCCGAAGTCGCGCAGGTCGGTTTCCTTGCGGATGCTGCCGCTCAGCTCGATCGTGTTGTTGTCGGTGGGCAGGAAGGTGAGCTTGCCGAAGCCGAGATGCTCGCGGAAGGGACTGACGGCGCTTCCGGCGAAGCTCTGCGGGTCGAAGCCCATGAGCGCCCCCTGGTCGTCCGGCGGAATGCCTGGAACGACGGTCGCGTTGCGGTCTTTGATGTTCGCTTCGTAATTGCCGAAGAAGAACAGCTTGTCTTTGATGATCGGGCCGCCCAGCGCGGCGCCATATTGCCACCGCTTGAGCGGAACCTCCTTCTGGTTCTGCTTCTCCTGGAAGAAGTCGCGGTGGATGAAGTCCTGGTTCTGCCACAGGCCGAACGCCTCGCCGTGGAACTCGTTGGTACCCGACTTGGTGACGGCGGTGATGATTGACGTGCCGGCGTCCTCATATTCGGCTTTGAAGTTCGACGTCAGGACCCGGAACTCGCGGATCGCGAGCTGGGAGAAGGGGTTGCCGGCGCTGACGTCCTGTCCGACGACTCCGCCCTGCTGGACGTTGCTCTTCAAGCTGACGCCGTCGATGAAGACATTGACCTGCGGCCCGCCGAAGCTCTCGCCGTTGGGATTCTCGCCGACTCCGCCGCCGGCGAAGGTCTGGCGGAGCTCGCCCGACTGAACGATCCGGATTCCGGGAGCGAGCTGCGCGAAGTTGAGGAAGTTGCGGTTGCTCTGCGGCAGGTTCTCGATCTGCTGGTCGGTGACGTTGGTCGCGACTTCCGACGTCCTCGTCTCGACGAGGCGACGGCCGGTGACGACGATTGCGCCGCCCGGGGCTGTCGTCGAAGGCGCACCGGCTTCTGCGGCGCTCGCAGCCGGAGCGGCGACATCCATGTCGAGGCTCGCCGTCTGGCCGACGGAGACGATCACCCGCTGGGTGACCGGCGCTCCGCCGGCGGCGGTAAAGGTGACGTCATAGCTTCCGGGGCTGAGGCCGGTGAGGACATAGCTGCCGTCGGGGCCCGCCGTCGCGCGGGCGACTGCGCCCGTTTCGACGCTCTTCGCCGTGACGGTCGCGCCGGGCGCGGGGGCGGCGCTGTTGGTCACGGTGCCCCGGATTGTCGCGGTGGTCAGCTGCGCGTGCGCGGGCTGCGCGATGCCGACGGAAAGGGCGACTGCAAAGATCGAAATGGACGACGCAAGACGGCGCTTATTGGAAATGATGCTCACTTCGCGTCTCTCCCCTGTTCGAAGCGGTGTGTAACCGGTTACATTTTCGCGCGGCCGATCTGGCTCTTCTGCGGATTTCGGGAGCAAACTCCTTCACGGCAGCCGAGTCAATCTTCGCTCGTCGAACGGACACGGCGCCGCCGCGATTGTGACTTTGGGGCCACGTCGGAGATTGGGACTTCAGGTGGCGCCCGGGGAAGAGTAGCCTGGAGCGCATGAAGCGCTTTCTCCTCCTGGTGATCGCACCGCTCGCCGCCTGCGCCGCTCCCCAGCCTTCGCCCGCGCCGCAGCGGGTGGCCGTCGAGCTTGCAGGGCGCACGGCCGGGCCCGCCCAGGATTGCATCCCGATCGTCCGCACGGAACCGCTGCGCCTCGCCGAGGGCGACACCCACATGCTGCTCTACGGCAGAGGAACGACGATTTGGGCGAACAGCCTCGGGCCGGGCTGCGGCTTCTCCTACAGCGACACGCTCATCACCGAATCGCACGACGGCCGTTATTGCCGCGGCGATCTCGTCCGCTCGACCGACGGAATATCGAGGGTTCCCGGGCCGACCTGCGTGCTCGGCGAGTTCGTCCCCTACAAGCGCTGAGCGCGCTTTCAGGGCCGGGCGAAGAGCTCCAGCCCGTCGGGCGAGGCGAAGCCGTCGAGCGGCACGTCCCAGGCGTCGGCGGGAATCGTCTCGGTCAGGCGCTGCATCGGCCAGCCGAGCCCGATCAGCCGGGCGCCGCTCTTCTTCAGCCGAACGAGCGCCCGGTCGTAATGGCCCTTGCCCCGGCCGAGGCGGGTTCCGTCGCCGTCGATCGCGATCAATGGGACGAGCACCAAGTCTGGCTGCACCTCGGGGTGGCGCCTTGCGGGTTGCATGATTCCGAACGGGCCGGGCTCGAGCGGGTCGCCGGCAATGAAGCGGAACGGCTTGGCGGGGTTGGAGAAGCAGGGGAAAGCGGCGATCGCGCCGACCGCGCGCGCTTCCTCCATCGCGGCCAGCGGGCTGATCTCAGAGCCGAGCGGGTGATAGCCGGCAACGACCGAGACTCCGGCGAACAGCGAGGTCAGGTTCTGGGCCAGCCTGTGCTCCAGTCGCGCGCGGGCGGCGTCGGACAAGGTGGCGACGAACGCCTTGCGCGCGTCGAGCGCGGCTTTGCGCAGCGACTCCTTGGACAGCGGCTCCATCTCAGGCCGCGGTTCGAAGGGGCTGAAGGGGGGTGACGGGACCACCATGGCCGTTTGCCCTAAAATCCTCTGACGCCAAAACGTCAGGTGGGCGCCGATTGCTCCAGACCAGGGTCCGAAGCAGGGTCAGCTCCCAAGTGGATTGAATCGCCTCAGGGATTTTCCGAAGGCTCGCACCCGGCAGTACCCGTCGGATTGCAATCTAGGCGTTCCCCGCCTCACTCTCAAGCTGTGCCGCGAGCATTTCGAGCCGGTTGGCGAGCGCTTCGGCCCGCTCGACCAGCGCCGGGTCCGGCGGCGAGGGCTCCGCGACGGCTGCAGCGGCGTCCGGGCTCTTGTCGATGAGCTGGTCGGCGAGAAGCAGGGACGCGAACAGGAACTGGCGCGCCTCGGACAGCGTCCCGAGCCCGGCGAGCGCCTCGCGGCTCTTGCCGTCGACGAGCCGCGCGGCCGCGCGCAGATTCTCTTCCTCGCCGTCGCGGCACGCCACCTGATAGCTGCGCCCGGCGATATTGAGGTCGATCAGGCTCGCCATCAGGCCGCCGCCTGCCGGATCAGCTCGTCGAGCTCCTCGACCACCTCGCGCACCTTGGCGCGAAGCTCGTCGTCGCGCCCGCCGGTCTGCGGTTTGCGCTCGGAAAGCGCGCCCTGAATGCGCTCGATTGCCCGTTCGGCTCTGTCGAGCGCGGCTGAAAGACCCCCGTCATCCATTTGATTTCCGCTACGCACTTTCCCGATTCCGGGCAAGCCGCCGCTGCCTTCCGTGCAGGACCTATTGTCGCTTTTCGAAGCTGAGCGGCTTCACCTCCGGCAACGGATCGAGCCAGACCTTTCCGCGGCCGTAGTCGTAAACGGCGTTGAACCGCGAAAGCAGCGGCTCGCCAAGGACGGCGGCAATGGACCGCGTATATTCGGAACCGCGCTCGACAGGCCCGAAATATTCAACTGTCTCCCCGTCGAGGATAAAGCGTCCGATCCCGACGCTGCCCTTGGATAATTTCGCGTCGCCCCTCGGCGTACCGCTTGCTAGCATGGGGCGGAAGCCGTGCGCCGAAGCCCAATAGTCCTCGATGATCGTTGGGCCGGCGTTGCCGATGTCCAGCATCACATTGCCCTCGACTCCGTCAAAGCTTCCAGCACCAAGCGCTGCGTCCTGGTCGAACAGCAGTGGAAGCGCGTGGCCGGGATAGTTTCGCGGGGAGTCGCCAATCATGCGAAGCGTCACGGTCTTCGTGCGATGGTCGATCCCGACGATGAACCGCTCGAAGAACTCGAGACCGAGAATCCCGGCTCTCGGAAGCAACTTTCCGCGATCATTGTGCGACAGCGCCATGACCTTGGCAGGCTGGTTCACCATCTCGGCGTCGCCGACGCGAAGCCTCGCAATTCGAGCGTAGCCGCCGTGCCGAACCTCGTTTCCGGCGCCGGTGGAGGTGAATGAGCCCTCCGGGGCTAGGCCCAGGGCCGCTGCGGTTTCCTCGGTCAGGATGAAATGCCCGCCATTGTCCAGCTCGAACGCGAAGGGGCCTTTGCCGTTGAGATAGACAGACAGAAACACGCGCCGGCGGCTGTCGTCCTCGAACGGAATGGTCGTGCTCCCGCCCCCGATGATCCTGCTGTCGTGCGGCAACGGCGGCGGGGCGAAGCTCGCGCTTTTGACACGGGCTACGTGGTTCACCTTGTAAACCGTCTCGCTTTCGTCCTCCGGATCCTCGTCGCGCTGCGAGAACGGAAGGAACCGGCCCGGCGCTACCTCTCGCCAGTCCGCATAGTGATGGATGAGGCGATTCTCGGGATATTGAAGCATCGCACGGTCGAGCCGTCCCGTGCGGCGATCGTACGTGAGCTCCATCGAAGCGCCGCCTGACGGCGTGAAATGTAAGACATCGGTGCCGACGCGCCTGGTGCATGCCAGATGAGCAATTAGCCAGGCTTCGGAAGTCGCGAGCCGCCGGGCGAAGTCGGAATTGAGATAGTGGCTCGCGCCGGAAAAATCGCGCGACCAGGCGAGCCTCCCGTCGAAGCCGGTAGCCATGGACAGAGTTCCGAGGTTGATAGTTTCGGCGAAGCGCCCCGAAGCGGGAGCGGCGGTCCGGCTGAACGGACCGCTGAGGTCCCCCTGCTGCACTTCGCCGGTCAGCCTCAGCAGTTCCGTCGGCGTCCAGTTGCATGACGCTTCCGCACGGCCGCCGCAGGCGAGGAGCACAGCGCACACGGTCGTCCACCATCGCAACGGGCAATACTCCTCAAAAAGCCACGCCCAGCTGATAACGCTACATCTGTAGCGCCGTCAACGCGCAAGCATTGACGGTACACGACGCACCGGACAAAGGGGCCGCGCGCCCGGGACCCCGGGCCGAACCCCGTTGCCGGAGCTTCGATGCAGCCGACCGACCGCCGCCTCGCAAACGCCATTCGCGCCCTGGCGATGGATGCGGTCGAGGCCGCGAACAGCGGGCATCCCGGGATGCCGATGGGCATGGCCGATGCGGCGACCGCGCTGTTCACCCGCCATCTGAAGTTCGACGCGGCGGATCCGCACTGGCCCGACCGCGACCGGTTCATCCTCAGCGCTGGGCACGGGTCGATGCTGATCTATTCCTTGCTCTACCTGACCGGGTACGAGCGGCCCACGCTCGACGACATCAAGCGCTTCCGCCAGCTCGGCTCACCGACCGCCGGGCACCCTGAGAATTTCGAGCTCCCGGGGGTCGAGGTCACGACCGGGCCGCTTGGGCAGGGCGTTGCGATGGCGGTCGGGATGGCGATCGCCGAGCGGCATCTCAATGCAATCTACGGCGACGAGCTGGTCGACCACCGCACCTTCGTCATCGCCGGCGACGGCGACCTGATGGAGGGCGTGAACCACGAGGCGGTGGGGCTGGCCGGAAATCTGAAGCTCGGCCGGCTGATCGTCCTTTGGGACGACAACGAGATCACGATCGACGGCTCGACCGGGCTTTCGCGCAACGAGGACGTGGTCGCCCGCCACAAGGCGGCGCAGTGGCACACCTGCGAGTGCGACGGCCTCGACGCCAAAGACGTCGACCGCGCGATTGAGGAGGCGTTCGCCGACCCGCGGCCGAGCCTGATCCGGTGCAAAACGATCATCGGCTTTGGTGCTCCAAACAAGCAAGGCACCGCCGCAACCCACGGCGCGGCGCTCGGCAAGGAGGAAGTCGAGGCTGCCCGGGCCGGGCTTGGGCTCGAACCGGTGGAGTTCACGGTCCCCGAGGACGTGCTCACCGCCTGGCGCAGCGCGGGCAAGCGCGGTTCGATCGAGCATGCGCTGTGGAAGGAGCGTCTGGAGGCTAGCGAGCGCAAGGACGAGCTTCTCGCGCGCCTCAACGGCAAGGTCAGCGACGCCTGGCTTCGCCCCTATCTCGACAAGCTGCTCAAGGACCTGAAGCCGGTCGCGACGCGCAAGGCGTCGGAGATGGCGCTGGAAGCGATCAACGCCGCGATCCCGGCGACCGTCGGAGGCTCCGCGGACCTCACCGGGTCGAACAACACCAAGACCAGGGCGCTCGAGCCGCTCACCCATGACAATTACGCGGGCCGCTACATCTATTACGGAATCCGCGAGTTCGGGATGGCGGCGGCCATGAACGGGATGGCCCTGCACGGCGGCGTGATCCCCTACGGCGGGACCTTTCTCGTCTTCACCGATTATGCGCGGCCCGCGATCCGGCTGTCGGCGCTTCAAAATGCGCGTGCGATCTACGTGATGACCCACGACAGCATCGGCCTCGGCGAGGACGGACCGACTCACCAGCCGATCGAGCATCTGCAGAGCCTTCGAGCGATCCCGCAGCTCGAGGTCTACCGCCCCGCCGACGCGGTCGAGACCGCCGAATGCTGGGCGCTCGCGCTTCAAAGCGACGGGCCCTCGATCCTCGCGCTCACGAGGCAGAACCTGCGGCCGGTCCGCACGGAGGCTTCGTCCGAGAACCTGTCAGCGCGTGGCGGCTATCGTCTGAAGGCAGCTGAAAATCCACGGAAAGTGATTTTCATTGCGACCGGGTCGGAAGTCGAGATCGCGCTCGATTCGGCGGCGCAGCTTGAAGCGCAGGGGATCGGTGCCGATGTGGTGAGCATGCCCTGCACCGAGCGGTTCGACGCGCAGCCCTGGGACTATCGCGAGGACATCCTCCCCGATGTCAGCAACCGTGAGATCCTGCGCGTGTCGATCGAGGCGGGGACCACCTTCGGCTGGGAGCGCTACACCGGGCTTCACGGACTTCGCATCGGCATCGACCGGTTCGGGGTCTCCGCACCGGGGCCCGACGCCTACCGCTTCTTCGGCCTGACCCCGGACGCGGTCGCCGCGCGGGTCACCGACTTCATGAAGAAAAGAGGATTTCAATGACGAGAGTTGCCATCAACGGGTTCGGACGCATCGGCCGGCTGGTCGCTCGGGCGATCCTCGAGCGGCCCGACAGCGGGCTCGAACTGGTCAGCGTCAACGACCTTGCCGACGCCAAGGCCAATGCCTGGCTGTTCAAGCACGACAGCGTGCACGGCAAGTTCCCGGGCGAAGTGACGACCGACGGCAGCGACATCATCGTCGACGGCAAGCGCATCCACGTGACCGCCGAGAAGGACCCCGCCAAACTCCCGCACAAGGCCAACAACGTCGACATCGCGCTCGAGTGCACCGGCTTCTTCACCGACCGCGCGAGCGCCGAAAAGCATATCGAGGCCGGTGCGAAGAAGGTGCTGATCTCCGCCCCCGCCAAGGGCGTCGACCTGACGGTCGTCTACGGAGTGAATGACGACAAGCTGACCGCCGAGCACAAGATCGTCTCCAACGCCTCGTGCACGACCAACTGCCTCGCTCCGGTTGCGAAGGTGCTGAACGACGCGCTCGGCATCGAACGCGGGCTGATGACCACGATCCACGCCTACACCAACGACCAGAAGATCCTCGACCAGATCCACCCGGACCTGCGCCGGGCCAGGGCTGCGGCCATGTCGATGATCCCGACGACGACCGGTGCCGCGCGTGCGGTGGGCGAGGTGCTTCCCGAGCTGAAGGGCAAGCTCGACGGCTCGGCCGTCCGCGTGCCCGTGCCCGACGGGAGCCTTATCGACCTGACCTTCACACCTGGCCGCGAGACCAGCCGCGACGAGGTCAACCAGATTCTCAAGACCGCGAGCGAGAGCGCCCGCCTGAAGGGCATCCTCGAATATAGCGACGAGCCGCTCGTTTCGGTCGACATCGTCCACACGCCGGCGAGTTCCACGATCGACAGCCTCGAGACGGCAGTCCTCGACGGAAAGCTGGTCCGCGTCGTCAGCTGGTACGACAACGAATGGGGCTTCTCGAACCGCATGGTCGATACCGCACGTGCGATGGGGCAGCTCGGCTGAGAATGCAGCGCTCAACAGTTGTTCGTCCTGAGCTTGTCGAAGGGCGCTGGCAGGAGGTCGGTGCAAGACGCCCTTCGACTACGCGCTATGCGCTTCGCTCAGGACGAGCGGGCGTTTAGCGATGGCCAAGTTCAAGACGCTCGATGACCTGCCGGAGGATTTGACCGGCAAGAAGGTCCTGGTGCGAGTCGACCTCAACGTGCCGATGGACGGCGCGAAGGTGACCGACGACACGCGGCTCCGCGCGATGCTTCCGACGGTGCTCGAGCTCAGCGACCGCGGGGCGATCGTCCTGCTGCTCGCGCACTTCGGGCGGCCGAAGGGGGAGTCGCGACCGGACATGTCGACCGCGCAGCTGGTGCTTCCGATCCACCGGCTCGCCGGCCGCTCGGTGCGGTTCATCGAGGATTGCCAGGGTCCGGAGGCGGAGCGGGCGATCACGACGATGCTTCCAGGCAATATCGGCGTGATGGAGAACACGCGCTTCCACGCCGGCGAGGAGAAGAACGATCCCGAGCTCGCCAGGGCGATGGCGGCGCTCGGCGACTTCTACGTGGACGACGCTTTTTCCGCCGCGCACCGCGCGCATGCCTCGACCGAGGGCATCACCCACTATCTACCCAGCTTTGCCGGACGCGCGATGCAAGCCGAGCTGGGCGCGCTGGAGCGGGCGCTGGGCGATCCGGAGCGGCCCGTTGCCGCCGTCGTCGGCGGGGCGAAGGTCTCGACCAAGCTGGCCGTGCTCGGGCATCTCGTCGGCAAGGTCGATCACCTCATCATCGGCGGCGGGATGGCCAATACCTTTCTTGCGGCGCGCGGGGTGAGCGTCGGCAAGTCGCTGTGCG
>Ga0207652_10004269_pt1 | contig 11660 bp, 10 predicted proteins | sample KBSC63BmetaG_FD_184334 | JGI IMG/M metagenome (GOLD analysis project Ga0207652, IMG submission 184334) | Corn rhizosphere microbial communities from Kellogg Biological Station, Michigan, USA - KBS C6-3B metaG (SPAdes) (version 2) | ecosystem: Host-associated > Plants > Roots > Rhizosphere ... | reverse complement strand
CATTATTTGCGGCTTTGAATGAAATATCATCAACTGCTTTTTGAGTACCATAAGCTTTTGTGAGGTTTGAAATAGTAATTGACATGCAACTATAGAAAGAAATATTTTAAAATTGCGTAAAAGTACAATAAGAATAATAATTTATTTAAAGTACCAGCGTTGCTACATTTATCATCCGTTCTTTTTTTTAGGAGGGCGGTTATTTCTGTTGTTAGGCCGCTGGCTTATTTGTTGATTCTTATTTGACTTTTGTTGCTGAGAAGCAGCTGGTTTATTTCGTTTATTTCTGTCACTATCTCTTCGCTTGCGGCTATTTTTTTCTAACGATTTTAAACTTATCTGGCCAACTACATCAACAAATTCCGGTTCCGCCTCTTTAGTTTTTCCGCTAACAACCTCAACAGTTTCCAATGCCTCAGGTTTTATACCTTGGCGGTTTTGTTCCTTTATTTTTTTTACAGTCTCGATTGAAAGTGGGTAATGCCGCGTGCTGTCGTGCATAGAATACCACATTAGGTTTCTAAAGATATCTTTCTTAATTAAAAAAGCCCGGCCTTTCGCTACTTCAATTACTTCTGCATCGTCAGGAAAATGCTGAAGTGCATCAAGATAAGTATCTAATTCATAATTAAGACAGCATTTCAGGCGACCACATTGGCCACTAAGCTTGGTTTGATTTATACTAAGGTTTTGATAACGTGCGGCGTTTGTATTTACGCTTTTAAAATCAGTAAGCCATGTACTGCAACATAGCTCTCTGCCGCAACTGCCAATACCGCCTACTTTTCCCGCTTCCTGCCTTGCGCCAATTTGCTTCATTTCTACCTTTAATTTAAACTCAGAAGCATATACTTTAATAAGTTCGCGAAAGTCAACACGATCGTCAGCAATATAAAAAAAAGTTGCCTTCCTGCTATCAGCCTGAATCTCCACTTCGGCCATTTTAAGATCAACTTTTAGTTGGCGGGCTATGGCCCGGCTTCTTATAAGTACATTATGTTCACGAGCCTTAGTCTCTTTCCACTTAATAATGTCGTTATCTGTAGCAAGCCTTAACACTTTTTTAAAATCCGCGTCTTCTTTCAAGCCATGTTTTTTTAGCTGAAGCCTCACCAATTCGCCGGTAATGCTTATTGTTCCTACATCAAACCCACTTACGCCCTCCACTGAAATAATGTCCCCTTTATCAAAAATATGGAGAGAATTATTTCGGTAAAAATCTTTCCTGCTTCCCTGGTTAAAAGAGACTTCTATAATTTTGCAATCGCTTTCCGGATCGCTAAATGGAAGGTTCGCAAGCCAATCGTGAACATTCATGCGATTACATCCGCCAGTACTGCATCCACCGTTGCTTTTGCATCCATTCGGCTTGCCAGTACTACAACTTGTACAACTCATATCTAACTTAAAAAATTGTGATTAATAAAAAAATAGAAAACGATTACATGCAGATGATGATTATAACCTTAGGCAGTTAACAAAAACTGCGATATAATTTTACTTATTTAAACCTTGTATTATTATTTGTAAAACTATAAAATGCCTTCACAGGCTGATAATATTCTGATTCGATTAGCTGAAAGTCATTTCATCTGGCATCTGCAAAATTCATTTTCCTCAACTTATCAAAATTAACGAATTATCCTTAATAATATGGTAAAGCCTGATTGTGAGCGCATGAAATAGCATTTTTGCATGAGCATTGCGCTCAACATAAAAGATTGCTTTGTTAAGCTCATCTATTATCGCTTCCTGGGCTTCCATACTGCACATTTTATTAAGCCGTAAGGCAAAATCTTTTTCATCTTCGGGAATATAAAAATCAGCAGAGTCCATTGAATATATAAATCTTATTTTCAAAGCCTGACCAAGCAAATGAATAAAATAACGTATTAATTGCTTTTGCTTTTCCCTGCCCAACTGGCTAATTTCATCTATCCATTTCAATTGGGCAGATGCATTATTCTTTAGTGTTACATTCAGCCATTCTCTTACAAGTTGCTGCCAATCCTGTTCTGCATTTTGCAATAACTGAAGTGCTTCGCGATAATTCCCTTCACTTACCGCTGCTGCCTGTATGGCTCTTTCAGGAGCTACATTGTGAAATTTAATTAAAGCGTCTTTAATATCGCCATCAGAAAGCAGCGGTATCTTTATTAGTTGGGTTCGTGATAAAATGGTTGGTATAATTGCATTTTCATCCTGCGCTACAAAAATGAATATAGTGTCCGCCGGAGGCTCTTCTATAAGTTTTAATAATTTATTGCCCGAAGCGCCCAGAAATTCGGGCATCCACATAATTAAAATCTTATAATCACTTTCAAAAGATTTCAGGCTTAATTTATGATTTATGAGGTTACATTCATCGGCTGTTATATTTCCCTGCTTATTTTCCGCTCCTAAAAACTGCAGCCAGTCATACACATTTCCGTAAGGCGTGGATGATATAAATCTGCGCCATTCATTTATATAATCATCGCTTACCGGTGGTGTACCTGCCTTTTTAGTGATTACCGGAAAAGAAAAATGTATATCTGGATGAACAAACTGTTGTGCTTTTATGCAAGAAGGGCAATAGCCGCATGAATCATCATTTTCTATCGTTTTTCGAGTTTCGACTTCGCTTTCATAACTAAATAAACCAGGAAGAGGCTTTCCTTGTGTTGCAGAAGTACAAGCGATGTATTGAGCAAAGGCCAACGCCATGGCCAATGCGCCGCTACCTTCCTTTTCTAAAAATAATAGTGCGTGACTTAGCCTGTTTTGCTGAACTAAATCAACTAAATGCTTTTTTGTAGCCTGCTGGCCAATTACATTTTCAAACTTCATGAAAGGCAAAGATAAAATGAGATAACAAGTAATGTATATTCACCGTGAAAAATGCTTTTATAAATTATTAATAAGGCTAATGCTATAAAAAAATCCAGGAGTAAACAATTTGTCTATCCTGGATTAAAATAAAATTAGTAACTTATTAATTCAAACGTGTTACCAAATCTTCATAAGCTTTTTGACTAAGCGGATCTTTTGCATCAGGAATTAACCTGGCTTTATTATTATAAACTGTTATGAATTTTCCATTATCATCAAACAAGAACTTGGTAAAGTTCCATTTAATCGGATCAGTAAATCCATTTTCTTCCGCCTGGTCAACAATGTACTTATAAATGGGCGCCATATTATCGCCTTTTACCGAAACTTTTTCGGCCATCGGAAAAGTTACACCGTAGTTCTTTTTACAAAACTCGGCAATATCGTCATTTGTTCCCGGCTCCTGGCTCCCGAAATTATTTGCCGGAAAACCAACTATAACCAATTTGTCTTTATACTTTTTGTATAGATTTTCCAGGTCTTCATATTGAGGTGTATTACCGCATTTAGATGCAGTATTTACCACCAGTATTAATTTTCCTTTATACTTTGAAAAGTCGATAGTACCGCCAATTAATGCCGGCACCTTAAATTCATAAATGGATTTTTTTACAAATGGCCTTTTTTTAGGAGGCAGAATAAAAGAGAATATAAAAAGAGAACAGGCGGCAATTAATATTTTTTTCATTTTATTATTTTATTGTAAAGTTATTAATTTGGATACGCTTTGATAATAAATTTTTTTTGAAGGTTATCTCTCATAACAGCCAATGTCTGGATTGGCATCTCTTGTTTTATCATCAAGATCGTAACGGAAAGAAGTAATAGCACCATTATCAATAGCAGGGGAATTATCTTTTAAGTGAAAATTATAAGATTGATGAGAGATATCAATACTATCGAAGACAGGATCGATGTTTCTAATTGAATGCGTATCAAAAACGCCATTGACAATATCGTTTTTTGCTTTGTAAAGAATATTATTAAAAGTTGCCGTATAGGAAACACTCCCTTGTTTATCTAAAATAATTTCATCATCAACATTTCCGCCATCTCCCCAAATGATACAGTTTTGGAAAAATGCATTTAACGGTGCTGTTAGTGTTGTACCATTTTCCATTGCCGCATTTGAAACTTGCACAACAGCATCTTTATGAGTAACATAAAAATTATTATAAGAAGCAATCGTGCAATTTATAAACCGGTAAATTCCTCCCAGTCCAATCGATATATTGCTCCCACAATTACTGATTAGGCAATTGTCGGCATCTATACTTGTATTAATACCGAGAATACCTGCATCATAAATATTATCAACTATACATTGCGATAACGTAACTTTTGGATTTGCATTTATTGAGAGTCCCTGGGCAATTATTCCCTGGTAGGCATTTTTAACAATTGTATGTTTTAAAAAATTATTGCTGCTGCTTTCCCTAAAAAAAATTCCGGGCCAGCTCGCAGGCAGATCTTTATAATCTGCATCAAGCCTGTCACCATTAAATATTATGCTGTCTTGTTTTGTGCCATTCGCTACCAAAGTGCCGTCGACCAAAAAAGGAGCATTGGCATGCAGATAAATCCTGGTACCTCCCTGCACAGTAAGTGTTGCCCCGGAATCAACCAAAATACCGCCAAGAATTACATAAGGAAGTGTCTTATTCCAGGTAACATTTCCCACAAGAAGCACTTTATCAAGAAAGATTGCGTTTTGGCCATAAGCCTGCAATTGAACAAATTTCTTGTTACCGTTATAGTCAATTAAAATACTATCCTGCAAAATAAAAGGAATATTCGATGCAGTTGGATTTACATTTACCTGAACAAAAACATAAATACTGTCATTTGCATTTATTTCAATATTATCTACTTCACTTGCAGATGTTCCATCAATATTTATTTTAAACGGAGAAGAATTTCCGCCGAAAAGCTTCACCTGAGAGAGGCGAAGTTTTTGATTGTTGTTATTAAAAATTTTAAAACTTTGAGTTATAGACCCAGTTGAAGTAAAAACGGTATCATAAGATAATGTATCAACACTTGTGGAAAGCTTTGCATCTGAGCTTGTAATGAAAGATTCCTTTTTACAGGAAAAAATTATTGCTGATGAGAAAAAAATTAGAAAAAAATATTTCATTTAAGATCATTATTATGGAGGCTGGTAAAGATGATCGAATATTATCTTGTTGCAAATGCTAATGAGGCAATACTCAATTTAGCATCTTCAACTTTTAAAATTTGGGACCCGCAAGCTTCAATTGTTGCACCCGTTGTAATAACATCATCAACCAATAAAACATGTTTACCTTTTAACTTTTCAGCGTCAGCAACTGAAAAACTTTTTTCCACATTTTCCCATCTTTCAATACGGCCCTTCTTTGTTTGAGTTTCTGTTGCCTTAATTCTTATAACGTTATTTACCATTACAGGAATGTTGGTAATTTCGTTAATCCCGTTGCAAAGTATTGATGATTGGTTAAAGCCTCTTTTGAATTCTTTCCTAGTAAAAAGAGGAAGCGGAATGAGAAGATCAATATTAGAGAACCGATTGCTGTTTAAGATACTTTTACCCATCATCCTTCCCAGATATAAGCCTAGTTTTATGTTCCCTTTGTATTTAAATTCATGAATACAATTTTGAATGGCTGAAGCCTTTGAAAAATAAAACTCACTCATACCTGAAGTTACTGGCATTCTTCCCCAAAAAAATTTTTCCAGGGGATTATTTGAATGTAGTGCAAAATTTGTATGAGGCAATTCATTGATGCATTCAAGACATAAAAAGTTTTCCTTTTCAATAATATCGCTTCCACATCCGATACAGGTATGCGGATAAAAAAAATGAATAAAAGGTGATAATATATTCTCCTTGAAATTCAATTATTAAAATTTTTTAAAAAAGATACTGATACAATTCTTCAACCTTTCCTAAAGCGACGACTTCAATGCCAAGTTTGATTTTTTCAAATCCTTTTGTATTGTATTTGCTAACAATTATTTTTTCAAAACCTAATTTTTGCGCTTCGGCAATTCGCTGCTCAATACGATTAACCGCTCTTATTTCGCCGCTAAGCCCCACTTCTCCTGCAAAGCAAGTGTGTAAAGGCAATGCTACATCTTCATAAGAAGAAAGTAAAGCGCTTAAAACTGCAAGATCTATGGAAGGATCTTCCACTTTTAAACCGCCTGCAATATTTATAAAAACATCTTTTATTCCAAAATGAAAACCGCCTCTTTTTTCAAGCACTGCTAATAACAATTGTAATCTTCTTAAATCAAAACCTGTATTGGTTCTTTGCGGAGTACCATAAACACTTTGTGTTACCAATGCCTGCACTTCTATTAGCAGCGGCCGTACTCCTTCCATTGTTGCCGCAATAGCAACCCCGCTTAGCTGTTCTTCTTTTTGTGTAATTAATATTTCAGAAGGATTGCTTACCTGCCTCATTCCATTTCCCGTCATTTCATAAATACCTAATTCTGATGCGGACCCAAAACGATTTTTAAGTGTTCGCAAAATACGATACGCATAATTACGATCGCCCTCAAACTGCAATACTGTATCCACCATGTGCTCTAATATTTTTGGACCAGCAATACTTCCATCTTTTGTAATATGGCCAATCAAAAAAACAGGTGTGTTGGTTTCCTTTGCAAATCTCTGAAACTCGGCAGCGCTTTCTCTTATTTGCGAAACACTTCCAGGTGCAGATTCTACATAAGGCGACTGTAAAGTTTGAACAGAATCAACAATTACAAACTGCGGCTTTAGCTTTTTTATTTCCTGGAAAATGGTTTGAGTATTCGTTTCAGTAAGAAGGAAAAATTTTTCATTTTCAATTTTCAACCTGTCAGCACGCATTTTAATCTGTTGCTCACTTTCTTCACCACTTATATATAATGTAACAATATTCTGCAAGTGTAAGGCATCCTGCAGTAGAAGCGTTGATTTGCCAATGCCTGGTTCTCCTGCTATCAATACAATACTGCCTGCAACGATTCCACCGCCAAGTACGCGGTTTAATTCTGCATCGTCGGTAAGAATTCTTTTTTCTTCTCCGCTTGTAACATCTTGTAGCGATATTGTTTTAAGCCCGTTGCCTAAGGCAGAAAATTCTTTCCATTCATTTTGTTTTTTATCAGTACCTCTTACAATTACTTCTTCAACGAATGTATTCCATTGCTCACATGATGGACATTTACCTAACCACTTTGCACTTTCCTGTCCACAGTTACTGCAAAAAAAAGCTGTCTTTGTTTTACTCATCTATTAAATTATAGCTTGATGAAATTAAGTAATCATTATGATAGGAGTAAAAATTAAAACGAGGTTATTAATGCAATCAATATTGTATAGCTGTATATATTTTTTTAATAAAAAGTAAAAGAGCCAGTATTACTACCAGCTCTTTGTACTTACTAACCCATTAAATTCTATTGCTAAATTACAAATTGCAACCACATAAACAAATTAATTTTCTTGGATGTTAATAAATTTCAAAGGCATTTACCCTATTGACCACATAGGCATATTTTATATAATAAAGTGATAATAAGCAGTTTATAAAACTATCCCTGATTACGAATAGATTTATTATAAAATTATTTACTTGAAAATGTTTGGTTTATATCATAAACTAATTTATTATTGTGATAAATTTACAAACATGAACAGGCTTCTGGTTTTACCATTATTACTGCTAAGTATAACAGGAACAGCTCAAATTAAAATTTCAGGAAAGATTACAGATAATCACAATAAAATATTGCAGGGTATCAGTATAAGTATTAAAGATTCTTATGATGGAGCCACTTCAGATTCAGCAGGAAGTTATTCTTTTATCACCACAGAAAAAGGAGCGCATATTCTTTCAGTAAGTGCAACAGGTTATAAACCTTTTGAACAAAATATTGATATAACAACAACACCTATAAGTATTAATATTTCTCTTAAGGAAGAAATTACTGAATTGAAAGCTGTGGTAATAACCGCCGGAGCTTTTGAAGCCAGCGATCAGAAAAGAGCCAGCGCATTAAGCCCCATAGATATTGTAACGACCGCAAGCGCTAACGGAGATATTACTAATGCTATAAAAACTTTACCGGGCACGCAACAAGTAGGCGAGAGTGAAGGATTATTTGTAAGAGGCGGCACAGCAACTGAAACTAAAATTTTTATTGACGGAACTCTTGTCAACAAATTCTTTTATAGCAGTGAGCCCGATCTTGCAACAAGAGGAAGATTCAACCCTTTTTTATTTAAAGGAACGCTTTTTAGTTCGGGAGGTTATTCGGCTTTATATGGCCAGGCGCTTTCTTCAGTTCTTTTATTAGAATCGATAGATCTTCCGGAAAAAACTTCTGCTGATGTTGGCATGTCTTACCTGGGTTTAAACGCAGGCATTCAAAAACTTTCAAAAAATAAAAAGTCATCCTGGGGGTTTACTTATGCTTACACGAATCTCTCACTTGTGTATAATTTTATAAAACAAAAGTTAGATTATTTCAAGGTTCCGGTTTTAAATGAGGGCGATGCCAATTTCAGAATTAAAACTTCTAAAACAGGAATGATAAAATATTTTGGTTCTTTTAGTACTACCAATGTTGGCTTTAGAAACCATGACGTAGATTCATTAACAATGAAAGATGCATTCGGCCTTAAAAATCTTTATATGTATCACAATTTATCATGGAAAGAAAAAATAGGTCATGACTGGAAATTAAACTTTGGAACTTCCTACAGCACCAATCACGATGATATTACTGGCGAGTTTCAGGACGGTGAAAATAAAAAGCAGCTTCTAATGGGCGCTCCTTTGTATGCCAATAAAAACTTTGGCCTGGTAAACAAAGGGCAATATGCAAATGCAAAAGTGGTATTTGAAAAAAGATTATTCAATGTGAGTACATTAAAGGTTGGCTCTGAATATAATTACAGCAATGAAACAGCAAATTACACGCAATATGATGGCACTAAGTATCCGCAAACCATAAAAGAAAATATATTTTCAGGATTTGCAGAAACTAATATTTATGTTACTAATGATCTAGCCGCAGAAATTGGAGTGAGAACCGAGCATTCACAGCTATTGGGCAAATGGAATATTGCACCCAGGCTTTCTTTAGCATATAAACTGCAGGATAACAGCCAGTTTTCCTTAGCTTATGGAATTTTTTACCAGGATCCGGAAAGAAAATACCTGCCTTCTATAAACCAATTACATTTTGCACAGGCAACACATTATATTGCGCAATACCAGAAGATCACAAATGAAAGAACCTTCCGTACAGAAATATTTTATAAAAAATATAAAGACCTTTTTAAAACCGGACTAAACGGTTATAACAATTTTACGGCAATAAATAATGACGGCTTTGGAGATGCAAAAGGCATTGAATTTTTCTGGAGGGACAAAAAGACCATTAAAAATGTTGATTATTGGATCTCGTATTCATATTTGGATACCAAACGCGATTTTCTGAATTATCCTTTTGCTATTGAACCTTCATTTGCTACAAAGCATACAGCGTCACTTGTGATAAAAAAATTTGTAACCAATTTAAAAACACAATTTAATGCTTCATATACTTATGCTACAGGAAGGCCTTACTATAATATCAATTATGATAATACAACCAATAAATATAAAATTTTTGATGAAGGGCATACAAACGATTACAATGATCTAAGTTTAAGTGTAAATTATTTACCAAGCATTGGAAAACCAAAGGCAAAAAGCTTTACAGTTTTTGTTTTATCTCTTACCAATGTTTTAGGATTTAATAAAACTTACACCTATAATTTTTCGGCGAATAATCAAAACAAAGTGGCTGTAACGCCTCCATCAAAAAGATTTTTGTACTTGGGCTGCTTCATTAGCTTCGGTATAGACAGGTCGCAGGATGAAATAAATAATCATTTATAACCTTCACCCAAAGGTGGGAATAAAAACACTATTGAAATAATAATAAAGAAAAAATTAAATTAAAAAACAATCAAACAAAAACAACATGAAAAAATTATCATTAATTGCTTTAGCTATTTCATTAGCAAGCGCATCATTTGCGCAAAGTGATAAATATGTTTCGGCAATGAAAGGAAACATAGCACAAATAGATTCGGCAAGCATGGAAAAGGGGACAGAATTAGCCAACAACTTTGAGCGTATTGGCGATGCCGAAAAAACACAATGGCTGCCTTATTATTATGCTGCTTATTGTACTATTATACAAGGTATGGTTGAGCAAGATGCTTCCAAAAAAGATGCTATTGCTGATAAAGCAAAAGGCTTTATTGATAAAGCTGAAGCAATTCTTGGTAAAGAAAATTCGGAGACGGATGTTATAAAGGCTATGATTGCAACTGTATACATGACGGTGGATCCGCAAAGCAGGTATATGACTTACGGCCCGCAGATAAAGGAACTGACTGAAAAATCAAAAAGCCTTGACTCAACGAACCCACGTCCCTTATTATTACAGGCAGAAAATACTTTTTATACACCCGAGGCTTACGGCGGAGGAAAGGATGTGGCCAAACCTTTATTTGATAAAGCATCTGCATTAAATGAAGCATTTAAACCCGAAACAGAAATTTCACCAAACTGGGGTGGTCCTGCCATAAAATATTTTTTATCTCAATATAAATAACCTTTATGAATTCTGAAGAAGTACCAATGAGCGAAACTGAAAGCCTGCGGCTTATCAGTTCTATGATAAACAAAGCAAAGAATGGTTTTAGTGAATCAGGTACTTTGTATCTTCTTTGGGGTTGGCTTATATTTATTTGTTGTATTGTTCAGTTTGTGGGACTTCATTTTTTTGGTTATGAAAAAGTATATTTTATATGGTATTCAACCTGGCTGCTATTAATTTACCAGTTTTTTTATATAGCAAAAAGGAAAAGAACTCGCCGGGTAAAAATGTATACTAGTGAGATCATTATTTATGTATGGATCGTTTTTATTATTACTTATGCACTTCTTGTTTTTATTTTAGTTTATAACAAAGCGTTTTCCTGTATTAACCCTGCCATATTAGCTACGTACGGAATGCCTACCTTTTTAATTGGTATTATTTTAAAGTTTAAACCGTTGAAAATTGGCGGCATTTGTTGCTGGCTGTTTGCCATTGCGGCACCTTTTGTAAATTACGATTACCAGTTTTTATTAATGGCTTGTGCCGTTATTATAGCCTGGGTAATACCCGGCTATAGCTTTAAGCAAAAATTTAAAAATGAAAATTAATATCGAAAACAAACCATGCCTTCTTCCGCGTTTTATATTGCGGAAAAGACTTTATAAATATTGCAAAACGTAACTATGGAGTTTAAAGAGCTTGATCCCATATTACATTCTCAGCTACGCCTTGCCGTTATGTCGCTTCTTATAAGTGTAAAGGAAGCTGAGTTTACTTTTTTAAAAGAAAAAACAAATTCAACTGCAGGTAATTTAAGTGTGCAAATCAATAAGCTTAAAGACGCAGGCTATATAGATATAATAAAGCAATTCAATAATAATTATCCGCAAACAATTTGTAAAATAAATCCAGTAGGAATTACAGCTTTTGAAAATTATGTAAAGGCGCTTCAAAGCTATATGACTTTATAAAAACAGTTATAATTATAAACAAAAAAGGCTGCCCCGAAAGACAGCCAGTATATGTGTAAGAGTACGGATTATTGTTTTGTAACTTTTCGGGTAATTGTTTCGATAGCGGAAACGAATTGTATAAAATAATTTCCCGGTGGAAATCTTGATAACTCATCGATCTTAATATAATTGGCCCCT
>Ga0207652_10004268_pt1 | contig 11660 bp, 12 predicted proteins | sample KBSC63BmetaG_FD_184334 | JGI IMG/M metagenome (GOLD analysis project Ga0207652, IMG submission 184334) | Corn rhizosphere microbial communities from Kellogg Biological Station, Michigan, USA - KBS C6-3B metaG (SPAdes) (version 2) | ecosystem: Host-associated > Plants > Roots > Rhizosphere ... | reverse complement strand
CGACGCCGGACCGGCAAATCGTCGATTCGACGCCGGTGGTCCCCGACTTCAGCGAGATCGGCAAGCTGCTCGGAACGCCGCAGCTTCCGGTCAAAGCGGACCCCGTTCCGCCTGTGCCGATGCGCACGGGCGCGCAGCTCGTCACGCCCGCGGCCGACCTGAAGCCGCCCTATCCGCAGTCGAAGCTGATGACCGGAGAGGAAGCCGAGCTCACGCTCAGGCTCGGCATCGATGCGAGCGGGCGGGTCGTCTGGGTCGAACCGGTCGGCCGCGCGGACCGCGTATTCCTCGAGGCGGCGCGCCGGCACCTGATGGCGCACTGGCGCTACAAGCCGGCAACCGAGGGCGGCCGTACGGTCGCGGCATCGACCGTGGTCACGCTCCGGTTCCAGCTCGACGGCTAGGCGGGCTGGCGGACGCATCGCCCCGCGCCTATCTTTGGACGCATGTCCTTTTTCCCGCGTCCTTCGAGCCCCACGGCCGCGCTTCGCGACCTCGGGGCCTTCATGCGCCAGCGCAGCCGGGAGCAGGTCATTGGCGCAGCGCTCGCGATCCTGATCACGATGATCATCGTCATCGTCTTCCTCGTCGACGCCAGCATCGGCACCGCTCCGCCGCCGCAGGTGGTCGAGGTCGAGCTCTATGCGCCCAACCGCACCGACGCCGATATCAAGGCCGACCAGAAGAAGGACCAGGCCGAGCGCGAAGCGGCCAAGAAGGCCGACCAGGAACAGTTCAAGCAGTTGGCGAAGCAGTTCCATATTGAGTGACGACAAGTCATGGATGGGGCAGGCGATCGCGCTCGGCGAGGATGCGCGCGGCCGCTCGGCGCCCAATCCCAACGTCGGCTGCGTGATCGTCTCGAGTTCGGGCCGGGTCGTGGGCAAGGGCGCGACCGCGGCGGGAGGGCGGCCGCACGCCGAAGCCGTGGCCCTCGCCGAAGCCGGAAAACGCGCGGCTGGAGCGGCGGTCTATGTCACGCTCGAGCCCTGCGCCCACGAGAGCGAGCGTGGCCCGGCCTGCACCGATCTGCTGCTCCAGGCGAAGCCGGCGCGCGTTGTGATTGCGCTGAAAGACCCGGACGCGCGCACATCCGGCAAGGGGATCCGGCGTCTTCGCCGCGCCGGTGTCGAGGTCACTCTCGGGGTCTGCCGCGAGGCCGCGAAGCGCTCGCTCTCCGGCTGGCTGACGCGCGTGGAGCTCGGCCGGCCGCGGATCACGCTCAAGCTCGCGCTGTCGATCGACGGCAAGATCGCTTTGCCCTCGGGCGAATCGAAATGGATCACGGGCGAGGACGCGCGGAGGCACGTCCATCTCGAGCGCGCGCACAGCGACATGATCCTGGTCGGGCGAGGCACCTATTTGGCGGACGAGCCGAAGCTGGATGTGAGGCTACCAGGTCTCGAAGAGCGTTCGCCGCTGCGCGCGCTGCTCACCCGCGGCGACGCGGTCGACGGATGGGAAACGCTGAGAAATCCGGCCGATGTCCGCCGCCTTCATGACGTCAACGACCTGCTCGTCGAAGGAGGATCGGCCACGGCCACCGCGTTCCTGACCGAAGACCTGGTCGATCGGATCCTGATCTATCGCGCGCCGATCATCGTCGGCGAGGGCAAGTCGAGCTTCGGCTATGTCGGGCTGGACGCGGTCGCCGATGCTCACGGCCGGTGGAAGCTGGTTGACGAGCAGCGGCTCGGGGTCGACCGGCTCGAAGTTTACGAGCGGGTGAGGGCGGACTAAGCCGCGCGCATGTTCACCGGGATCGTCACCGACGTCGGCACCGTCCGCAGCGCCGAGCAGCGCGGCGACCTTCGGCTGGTGATCGCTTGCGGCTACGACATGGATAGCGTCGAGCTCGGCGCGTCGATCGCCTGCTCGGGCGCGTGCCTGACGGTCGTCGACAAGGGCGACGATTGGTTCGCCGTCGATGTCTCGGGCGAAACCGTGGCGAAGACCGCGGCGGATCGCTGGCGCGAGGGGGCGCGCCTCAACCTCGAACGCTCACTTCGCCTCGGCGACGAGCTCGGCGGGCATATCGTGACGGGCCACGTCGATGCGGTCGGCGAAGTGGTCGGCGTCACCCCCGAGGGCGACTCGAAGCGCGTCGAGATCGCCGTGCCCCGCGCCTTGGGGCCGATGATTGCGGCCAAAGGCTCGGTTGCGCTCGACGGCGCGTCGATGACCGTCAACCAGGTTCGCGACGCCGAGGACGAGACGACGCTATTATCGGTCAACCTCATCCCCCACACGGCGCAGCACACGACCTTGGGGGAGTTGACCGAAGGCCGACAGCTCAATGTCGAGGTGGACGTGCTTGCGCGCTATATCGACCGGATGCTCGCCGCCCGCGCACATCAGGAACACTAATGTTCCTACTTTTCATCACATCGGAGTGTGATATGGCGCGCTCATGAGCACGACTCTCATCGAGCAACTAGAGGAGATCGTCGCCACCGGCGAGGTCAGCCGCTCCGGCCTCGCGCGCGCCGCCGGCCTCCACCCCAATTCGCTCCGCAAGCTCGGCCAGGCCGACTGGAACCCGACCGCGGACACGCTCGGCCGGTTGGAGAAGCTCATCCAGCGCGGCAATGCCGAGGTTCTGGTCGGCCCGGAGGAGATCATCAACGAGGCGCGCAACGGCCGAATGTTCATCCTCGTCGACGACGAGGACCGCGAGAATGAGGGCGATCTCGTCATCCCCGCGCAGATGGCGACGCCCGACGCGATCAACTTCATGGTCCGCCACGGGCGCGGCCTCGTGTGCCTTGCGCTGACCAAGGACCGCGCGGATCAGCTCGGTCTCGAACCGATGACCCGCACCAACCGGAGCCGCATGGAGACGGCGTTCACCGTCTCGATCGAAGCGACAGAGGGCATTTCGACCGGGATCAGCGCGGCCGACCGCGCGCGCACCATCGCGGTTGCGATCGACGCCTCGAACGGCCCCGACGCGATCGTCTCGCCGGGGCATGTCTTCCCGCTGATCGCCCGGCCCGGCGGAGTGCTCGTCCGCGCCGGTCACACCGAGGCCGCTGTCGATGTCTCGCGCCTCGCCGGCCTCAACCCCTCGGGCGTCATCTGCGAGATTCTGCGCGAGGACGGGACCATGGCCCGCCTCGACGACCTCATGGATTTCGCCCGTGCCCACGGTTTGAAGATCGGCACCATCCGCGACCTCATCGCGTACCGGCTGAAGAAGGACCATCTGGTCGAGCGGGTCGCGACCTGTCCCTTCACCGCCGACAGCGGCGCGGCGTGGCAGGCGCAGGTGTTCCGCGACAAGTCGAGCGGCGAGGAGCAGCTCGCGCTCGTTCACGGAACGCTCGATACCTCCCAGCCGGTACTGGTGCGGATGCACAGCCTCGACCTGTTCGCGGATCTGTTCGGCGAGAAGGGGCCCAAGTCCGGCCTGCTCCACGGCGCCATGCGGATGATCGAGAAGGACGGGTCGGGCGTCGTCGTCACGCTCCACGCCGCAGCGCCAGGCTCGCTGTCGCGCTCGATCGACCTGCGTGCGGGCAAGCCGGCGGGAATCGGCGATGCGGTGCGCGGCTACGGGACCGGCGCGCAGATCCTCGCCGCGCTCGGAATCCACGACATGATCCTCCTTTCGAACACGCGCCATGCGCCGGTCGGCCTCTCCGGCTATGGGCTCGCCATCATCGAAGAGCGGCCGATTCCGGTGGAGGAATAACAATTGTCGACATTCCTGCTGGTCGAGGCGCGCTTCTATCCGGAGCTCAACGACATGCTCCTCGAAGGCGCGCGCAGGGCGGTGGAGGCCGCCGGGCACAAGCATGAGACGCTGACGGTCCCCGGGGCGCTGGAGCTTCCCGGAGCGATCGCGCTCGCAGCGCGCAGCGGCCGCTTCTGCGCCTTCGTCGCGCTCGGCGTGGTCATTCGCGGCGAGACTTATCATTTCGAGATCGTGTCGAACGAAAGCGCGCGCGGGCTGATGGACCTCACGCTTCAGGGCTATGCGATCGGCAACGGAGTGCTCACCGTCGAGGACAAGGACCAGGCGCTCCAGCGCGCCGATCCGCGCCGAGGCGACAAGGGCGGCGACGCTGCGCGCGCCGCGGTCGCGATCTACAACCTGCGCGAGCAATACGCGCCCTAGCTTCCTGCGCGCTCGCCGCTATGCGCGGCGGGTGAGCCAGCACAGACCCCACCCGCTCGCTTTCCCGGCGCTGCTGTTCGGAAACATCGTCCTGGCGTTCGGCCCGTGGCTCGTGCGTCTGTCCGACGTCGGCCCTGTCGCGGTCGGATTCTGGCGGCTGATCCTCGCGCTGCCCTTCCTGTGGCTCCTCGCCCGGGCGACCGGCCAGCCCGCGCACTGGCCGCGCCGGACACTCGTCCTGATCATCCTTGCCGCGGCCTTCTTCTACGCGCTCGATCTCGCGGCGTGGAACGCCAGCATCCGCATGACCAAGCTCGGCAACTCGACCTTGTTCGGCAATTCGGGCAGCTTCGTCTTCGCGATTTACGGCCTGTTCCTCGCCCACCGCGCGCCGTCGCTGAAGCAGGGCTCGGCACTTCTGCTGGCGTTCGCCGGCGCAGCGCTACTCATGAGCCGAAGCTATGAGCTGAGCCCGAAGCATTTCGCGGGCGACATGCTCGCGCTCTTCGCGGGGCTTTTCTATGGCGGCTATCTGATCTTCGTCGAGCGCGGGCGGTCGGACTTGAAGCCCTTGCCGCTGCTCCTGCTTTCGACGCTCTTCTCGACTCCGCTTATGCTGGCGATCAGCGCCGGGCTCGGCGAGACCATCTGGCCCCACAATTGGGCGCCGCTCCTCATCTTCGCTCTGTCGAGCCAGGTCGTCGGGCAGGGACTGCTCGTCTATTCGATCGGCACCTTGCCGCCGCTTGTGGTCGGGCTCGCGCTCCTCACCCAGCCCGCGATCTCCGCCGCGATCGGCTGGGTCGTCTACGGCGAAACCCTGTCCGCCACCGACATCGTCGGCGCGATCGCGATCGCGGCGGCGCTGGTCCTGGTCCGGCTGCCCGAACGGGGCTTGCGCGCATGCGCGGACCCGCCCAGTTGAGCCGCATGGCGGCCCCGAGTCCTCTCGAACAGCTGAGGCGGAAGCTCGCGCTCGCCGTCGGAGAGAATGCGGTCTTCGACGGCTGGTCGCGCCAAGCCGTGGATTCGGCGGCGCAGCAGCTGGGAATCGATCCCGTCCAGGCGCGCCTCGCCATGCCCAAGACGCAGGCCGCGATGATTGACGTCTATATCCAGGAGGTCGACCGCGGGCTCGAAGCCTGGTTCACGCCCGAGCGTCTGGCAGCGCTCAAGATCCGCGAGAAGATCCGCGCGCTGATCTGGCGCCGGCTGGAGATCATGGGTCCGGCGCGCGAGGCGGTCCGGCGTGGGCTCGCGATCCTCGCCATGCCGCAGAATATCCCGCTCGCGCTGCGCATCTCGTGGCGGACGGCCGATCTCATGTGGCGAATCGCGGGCGATACCAGCACTGACTTCAACCATTATACCAAGCGCATGACGCTCGGCGCGGTCTATGGTTCGACGCTGCTCGTCTGGCTCGACGACGAGAGCGAGGGCTGGACCGAAACCGCCGCCTTCCTCGACCGCCGGATCGACGACGTGATGAAGTTCGAGAAAATGAAGGCACAGTGGCGCGGCTCCTCGGACCAGCGCCTCAGCCTTTCGCGCTTCCTTGGTCGACTGCGCTACCCGCCTCGCTGACCTCCGCTTGACATCTCCGGCATGCTCCCGAAGCTGACCCGATTCTTTGCGGGGATGGGACCATGCGTGCAGCGTTTCTGGCTTTGCTTCTGATGACTGTGGGCGCAGCTTCGGCGAGTGCGCAGCAGGCGGCTTCGGCCGACGATCCGTATATCTGGCTGGAGGATGTGTCCGGCCAGAAGGCGATGGACTGGGTTAACGCTCACAATGCGAAGTCGCAGGCCGTTCTCGAGGCCGACCCGCGCTACCAGCAATATTATGACGAGGCGCTGGCGATCGCCCAGGCCAATGACCGCATTCCCTACGGCACCTTCCGCGCCGGGCAGATCTACAATTTCTGGCAGGACGCGGACCATGTCCGCGGGATCCTGCGCAAGACGACGCGCGCGTCCTACGAGTCCGGCCAGCCCAAGTGGACCACGGTCCTCGACGTGGATGCGCTCGCCAAGGCGGAGAAGGCCAATTGGGTCTACAAGGGCAGCAGCTGCGCCCGGCCAGCCGAGCGGCGCTGCCTGATCAGCCTTTCCGACGGCGGCGAGGATGCGGTCACCGTCCGCGAGTTCGACCTTTCGACCGGCAAGTTCGTGCCCGGCGGGTTCATGCTTCCAAAGGGCAAGCAAAGGGTCGACTGGGTCGACGAGAACACGCTCCTGGTCAGCCGCGAGTGGAACAAGGGCGAGCTCGGCCGCACCGGTTACCCCTATATCGTCAAGCGCCTTAAGCGCGGCCAGCCGCTGTCGGCGGCGGTGGAGGTCTTCCGAGGCAAGGCCGACGACGGCGGCTATGGGGTGACGCCCTACGTTCTGCGCGACGGCCAGAACCGCACGCTCCAGGTGATCGTCCGCCCGCTCGATACGTTCAAGGCGGAGACCTACGTTCTGACGCCGAAGGGCGCGAAGCTTGTCGCGATGCCGGAAAAGAACAGCCTGGTCGACATGGTCGACGGCCGAGTGATCGCGCAGCTCGACGAGGACTGGTCGCCGGCGGGCAGCGACGCGCATTTTGACGCCGGGTCGCTGGTGTCGCTGGACCTCGCGCAATTGAAGACCGATCCGGCGCGTCCCAAGCCGACGCTCATCTACGCGCCCGGGCCGCGCGAGGCCCTTCAGGGCGTCAGCTCGTCAAAGGGCGTGCTGCTGGTTTCGACGCTCGACAATGTCCGGGGCCGCACCCTGCTGTTCACGCCTGCCGCCAACGGCAAGTGGAACCGCAAGGCGATGGAGCTCCCGGATAATTCCACCGTGTTCGTCGCAAGCACCAGCGCCACCGACAACCAGGCGCTGATCGGGGTCACCAACTTCCTGACCCCGCCCTCGCTCTATCTTGCCGATGCCGCCAAAGGCTCGGCGCACGAGATCATGGCGCAGCCGGCGAAGTTCGACGCGGCGGGCCTCGCCGTCGAGCAGCGCGAGGCGACCTCCACCGACGGCACGAAGATCCCCTATTTCATCGTCCACAAGGCCGACATGGCGCTTAACGGCGAGAATCCGACGCTGATCTATGCCTATGGCGGGTTCGCGAGCGCGCAGACGCCGACCTATTCGGCGACCCGCGGCAAGCTGTGGCTCGAGAAAGGCGGGGTCTATGTCCTCGCTAACATCCGCGGCGGCGGTGAGTTCGGGCCCAAGTGGCACGAGGCGGGCCTCGGGGCGAAGCGGCAGCTCATCTATGATGATTTCGCCGCGGTCGCGAAGGACCTGATCGCGGCCAAGGTGACCAGCCCGCGCAGGCTCGGGATCGAAGGCGGCTCCAATGGCGGCCTGCTGGCGGGCGTCGAATTCATCCAGCATCCCGAACTGTGGAATGCGGCGCTGATCGAAGTCCCGTTGCTTGACATGATCCGCATCTCGAAGATCGCCGCCGGTGCTTCGTGGGAAGGCGAATATGGAAGCATCGACGATCCCGCGATCCGCGCATTCTGGGAGAAGACCTCGCCCTACCAGAACCTGAAGCGGGACGGGAAATATCCCGAGCCCTTCATCTTCACCACGACCAAGGACGATCGCGTCGGCCCGCAGCACGCACGCAAGTTCGCGGCGCGGATGGAGGAATATGGCCTCCCCTTCTTTTATTACGAGAACACCGAGGGCGGCCATGCGGCGGGCGCGAACCTCAAGCAGGTCGCGCATACCAGCGCCCTCGAAATGGTTTACCTGACCCGCAAGCTGATGGACGAGAGCGCTCCGTCGACCAATATCGCGCGCTGAGACGCTGTCCGCTTACGGCTATTGATAATCAGTCGCATCTTAGATAGCGATCGAGGATGCACAGATTGGCCCGTCTCGTCGTCGTCCTGGCTGCGTTCGTCGGCGCGGCCGGTTTGAGCGCGGCGCCCGCTTTCGCACAGCAGTCGGACGTCCAGACGGCGTGGCAATTGCTCGACTATATGTCGGTCGATTACTCGGGCGCAGTCTCGAACGGCAAAATCGTGAGCCAGTCGGAATATGCCGAGATGCGCGAGTTCGCGGGGTCGGTGCGGCAACGCATTGCCGCGCTCCCGCCAAACCCGGCGAAGGCGCAGCTGCTGTCCAAGGCCGACGCGTTCGTTGCGGCCGTCGATTCCAAGCAATCTCCGGAGACGATCCGGGCCAGTGCGGAGGATCTCGGAAACGGCCTGCTCAAAGCCTATCCGGTGACCCTCAGCCCTTCGAAGGTGCCGGACCTCGCCCGCGGCGGGATGCTGTTCAATCAGACTTGCGCGAGTTGCCACGGAGAGAAGGGCGACGCCAGGACTGCCGCCGCGGCCAAGCTCGATCCGCCTCCCATCGCCTTCGTCGAGCGCACGCGCGCCGATCAGCGGAGCCCGTTCGCCCTCTATCAGGTGATTACGCAGGGTCTGGAAGGCACGGCGATGGCGAGCTTTTCGAGCTTGCCAGCGCAGGACCGCTGGGATCTGGCCTATTATGTGAGCCGGTTCGCTTATCCGGCTTCGCTCCGTTCCGAGGGGAAGAGGATCTGGGAGTCGGACGCGGCGCTGCGAAAGTCGATCCCCGATTTGACGGCGCTTAGCTCCCTTACCGAATCGCAATTCGCACAACGAATTGGACCCGGCCGCGCGGCGGCGGTAATCGCCTATCTCCGCTCGAACCCGGCGGCAGTCGCGTCCTCGGCTTCGCCTCTCGCCTTGGTCCGGACCCGGCTCCAGGAGAGCCTCGCGGCGTACAAGGCCGGCGATGCCGACAAGGCCAAGTCCCTCGCGCTTTCCGCCTATCTCGACGGCTTCGAACCCGTCGAGGGCGCGCTTTCGGCCCGCGACGCATCGCTGCTCGCCGAGGTCGAAACCGCGATGGGCGAGCTGCGGGCGGCAATCGGCAAGCGCGAAAGCCCCGCCCAGGTAGAGGGCCGCGTTCAAAAGCTCGACGGACTGCTCACGCGCGTCGAAGGAGCCCTCTCCCCACAGCAGGACAATCCGCTGTCCACATTTCTCGGCGCAGCCACAATCCTCCTGCGCGAAGGCCTCGAGGCGCTCCTCATCGTCGTCGGCATGCTCGCCTTCCTCAAGAAGGGCGGGCGGCCGGACATGGTGCGCCACGTTCATTATGGATGGCTCGCCGCGCTGCTCGCGGGGGCGGCGACCTGGCTGGCGGCGACGACGCTCATCAGCATCAGCGGAGCGACCCGGGAGCTGACGGAGGGATTCGGCTCCATCCTCGCCGCTCTCGTCCTGCTGTTCGTCGGCATCTGGATGCACGGCAAAGGCCAGGCGGACGAGTGGCAGCGCTATATCAAGCAGCGGATGGACCGCGCGCTTTCGAAGGGATCCGCGTGGTTCCTGTTCTCCCTCGCCTTCATCGCCGTGTACCGCGAGCTCTTCGAGACGATCCTGTTCTATGCCGCGCTCTCGGCCGAAGGCAGCACCGGGGCCGTGGTCGCCGGTGCGTTGGCGGGCGCAGCCGCTCTTGCCGTGGTCGCCTTCGCCATGCTCCGCTTCAGCCAGAAGCTGCCGGTCGGCAAGTTCTTCACCTACAGCTCGGTCCTGATTGCGATTCTCGCCGTCGTTCTCGCCGGAAAGGGCGTTGCCGCGCTGCAAGAGGCGGGCCTGGTCGGAGTGGCGCCCCTCAGCAACGTCCCCCGCATTTCGGTGCTCGGCATATTCCCGACGAGCCAGGTGATCGCGGCGCAGGTCGCCATCCTGATTGCGCTCATCGTCGGCTTCACCTGGAACCGGCGGAAGGTGCCGGCCGCCTAGCCGATACGGCATCGCGCGGGCGTGCGGCCACTGGACGGCGGTGACGCTCGGTTTATAGCGACTCTTCAAAGACAGGAGAGTTGTGATGGCGGGCAGCGTCAACAAGGTGATTCTGATCGGCAACCTCGGCCGCGACCCCGAATCGCGCAGCTTCTCCAATGGCGGCAAGGTGGTGAAGTTCAGCCTCGCCACGTCCGAAACCTGGACCCGCGACGGCGACCGGCAGGAGCGGACCGAATGGCACAATGTCGTCATCTACGACGAGAAGCTCGGCGACGTCGCGCAGCGATTCCTGCGCAAGGGCTCGAAATGCTACATCGAAGGCGCGATGCAATATCGCGAATATGACGATTCCAACGGGCAGAAGCAGAAGATCGCGGAGGTCGTCCTTCAGCGCTTCAGGGGCGCGCTGACGCTGCTCGACAGCCGCGAGGGCGGCGGAGCCTCGCGCAGCTCGTTCAACGAGGATTTCGCTGGCGGCGACGATTTCGCAAGCGGCGGCGCGACCCGCACCCAGTCCCGCCCGCAGCCGGCGGCGTTCGACACCGACCTCGACGACGACGTTCCGTTCTAAGGCCTGTGCTCCCGCGAAGGCAGGAGCCCAGATTCTCTTGTTGAGGCTGGGTCCCTGCCTCCGCAGGGACACAATCAATCGCCGCCCTTGCCACCCCTCAACGCGGCAAGCGCGGCGAACGGGCTGGCTTGCTCTTCGGTCAATACGCCCGCTTCCCTGAGCGCGGCGTCGGCACTTGCGCTTCTCGGATAGGGATCGATGTTGAGCGCGAGCGTGTCGGCGATCGCACTCCCGAGGTCGATCACGGCGCCGTCATGGAAGACCACGTCGCAATCCTCCTGGCCAAGCTCGATCTCGTCGTCCGGCCCCGGGGTCTCCGGCTCCGGCATGAACAGCAGCGCGAACGGCTCGTCGACGTGCGCCGCGACCGGTTCGCCGGTGACGACGCAGCTCTGCTCGAGCGTTGCCGCCAGACGCCCCTCGGCGCGAACCAGCTTGCCGGTCCGCGAGAGCGTGACGTGCGCCTCGAGCCGGTCGATCGCGCCAAGGCCGAGCCGGTCGGCGACCGCGCCCCGCTCGGCCTCGTCCGCGACGAGATCGAGCCGCTCGCCATCCCGGATCTGGTCGAGCCGCAAATGATGCGCGAAGCGGTCGTTCATCCCAAGTCCCCGTCGGCAATCTGCCCGAAGCCGGCGGTCTGCAGGTTCGACCAGATCCGCTCCAGCGCACCCGCACTATGGGCGAGCGCGTCAGGCGAGACCGCGTTCTTGTACAGGCTGTCGCGCGCCGTCGCGGCCCAGTCCGCGTCGCCGTTCGCCGCCGCACGCCACAGGTCCGTTCGCCGCGAGAGCGAGCCGACGAGTTTGCGCACGGTCCGCCCCAGGGTCGGATCGCCCATCCCGAGCTCGCGATGCTCCGATTCCATCACTTCGATGAACCGCTCGGTCAGCGCGACCGAAAGAGCGTTGCCGGCCTCGTCCAGTCTTTCCAGCCGCACCACCGCCAGCGCCGTCACGGTCGCAAGCACCGCGAAGCGGCCATCGAGCGTGTCGGGCACCTGCCCTTCGACATACCAGTGCGGCTCGCGGGCGAGGCCGGTCAGCGCCTCGAACAGCTCCGCTCCGCGCCTCGGCTCGGCCGTTAATCTCCGGAACAGGAAGTCGAGCATAGCGTCCCTTGGGCATGTGGCGCGGCGAGCGGCGGTCTTGCGCTTTGGCGCGGCGGCCATATTGAGGGCCGCGCGCCGCCGCGCA
>Ga0207652_10004267_pt1 | contig 11660 bp, 8 predicted proteins | sample KBSC63BmetaG_FD_184334 | JGI IMG/M metagenome (GOLD analysis project Ga0207652, IMG submission 184334) | Corn rhizosphere microbial communities from Kellogg Biological Station, Michigan, USA - KBS C6-3B metaG (SPAdes) (version 2) | ecosystem: Host-associated > Plants > Roots > Rhizosphere ... | reverse complement strand
ACGTCAGGCAAGAGCGCCCATGACCACTCGTCACGTAGACGCCATCATCATCGGCGCCGGCCAGGCCGGCGTACCGCTGGCGCGCGATCTCGCGAAGGCCGGCCGGCGCACGCTCCTCATCGAGCGCGCGCACGTGGGCGGCACGTGCATCAATGAGGGATGCACGCCCACCAAGACCATGGTGGCAAGCGCGCGTGTGGCGTACCTCGCCCGGCGCGGCGCCGACTACGGCGTGCAGCTGCACGACCTGCACGTGGACATGGCGCGCGTGCGCGAGCGCAAGCGTGCCATCGTGGCGAGCTTCCGCGCGGGAAGCGAGCGCCGACTGATCACCGCGGGTGTCGAACTGCTCGACGCCGAAGCATGCTTCACGGGCCCGCACACGATGGTCGCGCGCCATCCTGACGGACGGGAGCAGCACTGCGAGGCTGACCTGATCTTCATCGACACGGGCGCCCGCCCCGCCATGCCGAAGCTGCCAGGACTCGACGCGGTCTCCGCGCTCGACTCCACGAGCATCATGGAGCTGGCCCAGGTGCCTGGGCACCTCCTGGTGCTTGGCGGTGGGTATGTCGGCCTCGAGTTCGCGCAGATGTTCCGGCGCTTCGGCAGCCGCGTGACCATCGTGCAGCGCGGCGCGCAGTTGCTCGAGCGTGAGGATCCGGACGTGGCCGCCGCCGTCGCCGCGATCCTTGGCGAGGATGGCGTGGACGTCCAGCTCGGCACCAGCGCGCTGCGCGCCGCCAGCGATCCGGCCGGTGTGGCGCTCACGGTGCGCGGCGCCGCGGGCGAGACCACGCTGCGTGGCACGCACCTGCTCGTGGCCGCCGGACGCGCGCCCAATGTCGAAGCCCTCGACCTCGCCGCTGCGGGCATTGCGCTCGATGCGCATGGATTCATCCCGGTCAACGAACGACTCGAGACACGCGTGCCCGGTGTGTACGCGCTGGGCGACGTCAAGGGCGGCCCCGCCTTCACGCACATCTCCTACGACGACTACCGCATCGTGCGCACGAATCTCCTCGGCGCCGGTGGCGCCACCACACGCGAGCGACTCGTGCCGTACACGGTGTTCATCGATCCGGAGCTGGGCAGCATTGGGCTCACCGAGACGCAGGCCCGTCGTGACGGTCGCGACATCCGGATCGCGTCCATGCCCATGTCACACGTCGCACGCGCGCTCGAAATGGATGAGCCGCGCGGCATCATGAAGGCCGTCGTGGACGCGACAAGCGGTCAGATCCTTGGCTGTTCCATCCTCGGCGTTGGCGGGGGCGAGATCATGGCGCAGATTGAGATCGCGATGATGGGGCGCCTGCCGTATCCGATGCTGCGCGACGGCGTGTTCGCGCATCCCACGCTGGCCGAGTCGCTGAACAACCTGTTCGCCACCCTCGACTAGCGGCGCGCGTGCTGGCCGCGTGCTGTCCTGGCCTCCTCCACGACCTCCGCGAGGAGCTGCAGGGCCTGCAGCGGCGTGAGGCCGTTGACGTCCACCCCGCGGAGCCGGTCCAGCAGCGGATGCTCGGCGCCGGCAAAGAGCGTGAGCTGCGCCGCCGGGTCCGCGCGCTCCGGCCGCCGCGCACGGGCACCAGGCACCGGATCGGGCACCACGTGCCCGTCCTCCAGCCGCCGCAGGATCGCCCGGGCCCGCGCCAGCACCGCGTCGGGCAGCCCGGCGAGCCGCCCCACCTCGATCCCGTACGACCGGTCGGCGCCACCCGGAACCAGCAGGTGCAGGAACAGCACCTGGTCGCCCACCTCGCGCACCGCCACGTTATAGTTACGAACTGCTACTAATTCATCCGCGAGCTGGGTGAGCTCGTGATAGTGCGTGGCGAACACCGTGCGGCACCCTGCCACGGTGTGCAGATGCTCGCTCACCGCCCACGCGATCGACACGCCGTCGTACGTGGACGTGCCGCGCCCGATCTCGTCCAGCAGCACCAGGCTGCGCCGCGTGGCGGTGTGCAGGATCGCGCTGGTCTCCGTCATTTCCACCATGAAGGTGGACTGGCCGCGCACCAGGTTGTCGCTCGCCCCCACGCGCGTGAACAGCCGGTCCGCGATCCCCACCCGCGCCCGCGCTGCCGGCACGAAGCTCCCCATCTGCGCCAGCAGCACGATGAGCCCGATCTGCCGCAGGATCGTGGACTTCCCCGCCATGTTCGGACCCGTGAGGATCACCATGCGGGCGTCCTCCGTGAGCACGAGATCGTTCGGAATGAATTTCTCGCGCGGCATCATTCGCTCCACCACCGGATGACGTCCCGCCTGGATCTCCAGTCCGAAGGCATCATCCACCTCGGGCCGCACGTAGCCCTCACGCTCGGCCACCTCCGCCAGCGCCGCCAGCACGTCGAGCCGCGCCACGATCCCCGCGACCCGCTGCATCCGCTCAATGGCCGCCCCGGCCCGCGCCCGCAACGCCTCGAACAGCGCGCGCTCCCGCACCTCGATCCGCTCGCTCGCCGTGAGCACCTTCTCCTCGTACTCCTTCAGCTCCGGGGTCACGTAGCGCTCTTCCCCCGACAGCGTCTGACGCCGCTGGTAGTCGGCGGGCACGAGGTGGCGATTCGTGTTCGTGACGCCTATGTAGTAGCCGAATACCTTGTTGAATCCCACCTTGAGCGACGGAATGCCGGTGCGCGCCCGCTCCGAGGCCTGGATGCGCGCGATGGCGTCCTTTCCCCCCTTCTGCAGCGCGCGCAGTTCATCCAGTTCGGCGTCCACCCCATCGCGCACGCTCTCGTCCTCGCCGATCGCCGCGGGCGGACGTTCCACCAGCGTCCGGGTGATGTCGTCGGCCAGCTCGCCGCACGAGTCCCACCGCCCGAGCAGCGTCGCGATGACGCCTGCCGTCCCCACACGCCCGGCCGCAGCTTCCACCGCGGGCAGCCGTACCAGCGAGGCGCCCAGTGCCCCGAGCTCGCGCGGCGTCGCGCGCCCCGCCGCCGCCTTGCTCGCCAGCCGTTCCACGTCGCGCACGCCGTCCAGCGCCGTGCGCAGTGCGCCCCGCGCCAGCGCATCCCGCGCCAGCGCGTCCACTGCGTCGAGCCGCTCCTCGATGGCCGCGCGCTGCACCAGCGGCGCCAGGATCCACTGGCGCAGCAGCCGCGCGCCCATCGGCGTCACGGTGCGGTCCAGCACGTCGAGCAGCGTGCCGCCAGCCGCGCCGCCGCGCAGCGACTCCACCAGCTCCAGGTTGCGCCGCGTCATGTCATCGAGCGGCATCACGAGTCCCGGGCGCTCCACCACGGGGCGCGCCAGGTGCGGCATGCCGGCGGGCTGCAGTGCCCGCAGGTAGCGCAGCAGCGCCCCGGCCGCTCCCACCGCCGGCGCATCCTCCGCGCCGATGCCGAACCCATCGAGCGAAGCCACGGCGTACTGCCGCGCGAGCTCCCCGGCGGCCATGGCGCCGTCGAATTCCCACGCCTCCCGTTCCGTGACCAGGGCGTTTTCGTCACGAAATGCGACTAAATCGAGACCGGCCAGCGCCGCGTCCTTCGCGACGAGCAGCTCGCTCGGCGCGAGCCGCGCCAGCACCGCACGCGCATCGTCCGGCGCCGCCACCGCCAGGCGCAGCTCGCCCGTGGACAGGTCCGCCGCCGCGATCCCCACGCGCCCACCCGTCACGTGCACCGCGCAGAGGAAGTTGTTCCGCGACCCGTCCAGCAGATCGTCGGCAAAGGCCGCGCCCGGCGTGATCGTCTCCACCACGGCGCGCCGCACGATCCCCTTCGCCTCGCGCGGGTCCTCGATCTGATCGCAGATCGCGACCCGGAACCCCTGACTCACCAGCCGCCGCAGGTAATCGTTCACCGCCTTCACCGGCACACCAGCCAGTGGCACTTCCGCCGCGCCGCCATTGTTGCGCGAGGTCAGCGTGAGCCCGAGCACGCGCGCTCCCGTTTCCGCGTCCTCGTAGAACATCTCGTAGAAGTCACCCATGCGAAACAACAGGATCGCGTCCTGATGACGCGCCTTGATCTCCCGGTACTGCTGCATGAGCGGAGTCGCCGTGGCACGGCTCACCGGGGCTCAGCCTCCGTGACGTATCCGTGGATTGCCTTGGCCACCGAATCAGCTTGCGCGCGCGTGGCGTAGCGCCCCACGCGTACCCGGAAGGGCTTCTGCGCACCAACCACGCGCGCCGCGTAGCCCTGCGTGGCCAGGCGCGCGCGCATGGCGTCCGCGGCCCGCCGCGTGGTGTACGCGCCTGCCTGTATCGTGTACGCGGCGCTCGCGGAAGGCTGCACCCTGGCACGCACGGCCGGGGGTGCGGGCGTCGGCACGACCGGCGGCGACGCGCCGGCCCGGAGCGTTCCAGGCCTCGAGGCCGTCCCCGGCGTCGCCTTCGCGCCTGGCGCGGCGGGCACCGCCGGCGTGGCGGCCACCTGGCCCGTATCCACTCCTGCACACCGCTGATTCAAATAGTCCATCTGATTGCGCAGTTCGACCTGCGCGGTCGGCGTGCTGCGCAGCCCGTCCGCGAGTCGCGCGCACGCGGTCGGCGCGTTACCGGTGGCGAAGTACAGTCGCCCCAGCCAGAAGTCGGCGCGCCCGCGCGATGGACTGTCGGGGTGCTCTGTGACCACGCGCTGCAGGTGCTCCTGCGCCTGCGCGTTGTCACCACGTGCCAGTTCGAGCTGCGAGAGCCGCATGAGCGCATCGGCCGTCCACGGCGAGAGCGGATACTCGATAATGACCTTGCGCAGGTCGGGCTCGGCGTCCGCCGCGGTGGAAGCGAGCGCGGCCCGGTAGTACAGCGCTTCCACGTAGCGCAGCGATCCGGCGGGCGCCGAATCAAGCTGGGCCTGCACGATCGCCCGGCCGGCGTCACCCCGCCCGTCCGCCACCAGGTGCTGCGCATGCTCGAATATGGTGTCCGGCTGCGTACTGGGTCCCTGCTGCGCCGCAAGCACCGCGGGAAGGAAACACCCCAGAGCGAAGAACGAAGCAACCAGTCGTGCGGCGTATCGTGACATGATGGGAATGGAGAAGTGATACGGAGAGAATCAGGCGGCCGCGCCGCGCGCGCGTGCTACCAGGCGGGAATCGGTCGCGCAGATGGACAGGATCAGCGTCTCGAGGATGTCGGCGTCATGCTGCACGCGGGATTCCTTCAACGCGATGTCGGCCGCGAGCAGCGTCTCGAGCGAGGCGTCCAGCGCCGGCGCCTCCCACAGATCGACAACCGTGGCCCAGGCCTTCGCCGCTTCACCCCAGGGGCGCCCCGTATACGTACCGCGCGCGCCCTTGAGAAACTCGAAGTACTCGCCGGCCAGTCGCCCTGCGGCAACTCCGTGCGCTCGCCGCGCCACGCCCCACGACAGCGCGAGCGTCTGGACCGTAAGCGCCATCACGATGGTGACCGCCGATGATTTGGGCAGCTCGAGCACCGAGGGAAGTATGGCCAGCGCCTCGCGGGCGTCACGACGCGCGATGCTGTCCAGCAGATCCCCCAGCGTGCGGCCGCGGTGTACACCCACCACGGCCGTTACCGCATCTTCCCCGATCTCCGCTCCGTTGCCGTAGTTCGCGAGCTTGTCCAGTTCCGCCGAGAGCGCGTGCAGATCGGCGCCCGCGGCGCGCTGGAGCAGCGCGATCGCCTCCGGCGTGATATCCATGCCCAGCTCCCTGGCGTATCGCGCGATCCAGCGCGCCACATCCCGGTCGGCGAGCGCGTCGAACTGCACCCCGATTGAGCGGTCCAGAATCTTCCGATCCGGGCTCCCCTTCTCGCCGGCCGGATACACGAGTGCGAGAATGATATCAGGTGCGCCGGGATGAGAAACCGCGTGCTCGAGATATCGCATGAGCGCGGCCTGCGTGGTCTTCCGCAGGACTCCCGCATCCCGGATGACCACCACGCGTCGCTCGGACATCATCGGAGGCGTCGCGAGCAGTGAATCCAGCGCCTCGGCGTCGAGCTTCGCGCCCGCGCGCACATCGACGTTGAACTCGCGCGTCGCGGGATTCACCGCCGCTTCGATCAGCCCGCGAGTCGCCCGATCCTTCGAGTAGTCGTCCTCGCCATGGAGACAGTATGCGCGGGCGAAGGCCAGCGACTGGACGGATTTCCGGAATGCGGTGGGAGTGACGGCGGGCATGATGCAAATATACCTCGCCCGTGGTGACCTGCCCGGTGGATCGCGCCCGTGAGTGCGTGGGAGCACTCCCCCGGCGCCACGCGCTCAGCGCGTCAGGCCGACGGGCTCTATCCCGGACGAGCTGCCGACGTATTGCGCCGGCAACTGTTCACCAGCCATCTCGGCCGACCAGAGCGGAAAGCCCACGGACGCGGATGCGATGAAGCCCGAGCTCACCACCGGCGTCGGGACGATCATGGCTGGTCGCGTGGCCACCACGGGAGGCAGTGTCATGACCAACGGATGCCGCACGCTGCTCAGCATGGACACCGCCAGAAAGCCCATCGCCATGACGCTCGCCGTCACGGTGAGAAATGACGCGAGACTCGGCCCGCGATACGTGACCATGGAGCGGCTCGCGGCACCAGCGCGCAATCTCGCGTTCAGGCGATCGCGAAATTCCGGCGACGGCTGAATCGGTGGCAGATTACGCAGAACCAGCAAGCCCCGCCTGAGCGCTGTATCGAATCGCGCACACTCCTCGCATTCGGCGAGGTGGGTCTGCATCGCCAGCAACGCCGCGTCGGACAGCGTCTGGTCGAGAAATGCGGTGTGCTGGTTTCGGAAAGCTCGGCAGTCGATATGCAGCATGAAGTCCGGGGCAAACGATTCGGGCTAGGATACCCGACGATTCATGCGGGGTTCCGTTGCTGTGAGGAAACTTAGCAGGAATACAGCCCATCCGGAGTACCCCCATCCTCTCGCTGGAACTGGTCCCCAAAACACAGCGAGCGAAGCTCTCGCTCCGCTCGCTGTCTCTCCACCCCGGCCGGTCTCCCTCCGGCGCTCCCCACCCCACCCCCCGCTCTCTCCCCCCGTCAGTTATCGCAGCCCCGGCTCGATGATCGCCGCGAACGCGTTCCTTGCCCGATTCAACCGTGACTTCACCGTTCCCAGATTGCACGCCGTGATCTCGGCGATTTCCTCGTAGGACTTGCCTTCCAGCTCGCGCAGGATGAAGACCTGCCGGTGATGCTCAGGCAACTGCGCCACGGAATTCTCCACCAGCTCGCGCAGGTGGCGGCGGCGGTAGAGGTCGTCAGGTCGGGACGCACTGTCCTCGAACTGCAGCGGCCGGTCCTCGTCCTGCCAGTTCTTCTTGATGGTCTGGAAGAGCACGAGCGGATTCCGCGCCCGGTTGCGCAGCTCATTCTTGGCCAGATTCGAGGCGATCGTATAGACCCAGGTCGAGAACTTTCTGGACCGGTCAAACCGGTGGAGGTGCCGGTACACTCGAATGAAGACTTCCTGCACGAGATCCTCACCGCGCTCCCGGTCCCCAATGGTGCGGTAGATGAAGTTCAGCAGCCGGCCCTGGTAACGCTCGACCAGTTCCTGGAACGCGCGCTCTTCGCCGTCCAGAAAGGCTGCGACCAGATCCGAATCATCCAAGGCATGTAGCTGCTCTCGAACAGCTACTCCCGGCGACGGCACTATCTGTTTCAGCGCGGCGTCAGCCATTTTCGTGCTCCCCCGCGAAGGGTTTCTGTCCAGGAAATCTTGCAGGACATGGTTGCCGGTGAGCGGCTCCCATCACGATAAATCGCATGGCGCGTGCCCGTGATTCCGGCACAGGCAATAATTCGGTAATTCTATGCAAATCAAACACTTGTGTTCACGCGACCGGCTGAGGGGTATTGGGACTGTTCCGAGCTGTCCTCACGTTCCTGTCCCCGCGCGAGGACGACGGCGTGAAGATGCCAGACTGAAGTGCGACAAGCTCTTACGATTGGAGTGTCGAGGACGCCAGATGGTTGCCCGCGCCCAACTGCAGCGTTATAACACAGGCGCCCGGGGTCGCTCCGGGTGATTCCCCCGCAACACCTCCCACCGCCCTGGAGCGTACCGTGTCCAGAATGACGACAGTCGCTGTCGTCGCCTGCGTCCTGTCTTTGTGCGCACCGGTCACGCCGGCGCTCATTGCACAGCAGAGCACTCCTGCCCCGAGTGATACTACCCGAGCGAGCGTCACCGGCCTGGTATACGACAGCGTGACGCAGGCCCCGCTCGCCAATGCCATCGTGCAGATGGTATCCCTCACCAACAACGCGCACACGTTCGCGGCGCGAACGGATGCAGCGGGTATGTTCCGGATCCCATTGGTAGAACGTGGGCGCTACCTGATTGGTTTCCTCCACCCCGCGCTGGACTCCCTTGGCCTCTCGTCGCCCCAGTGGGCCCTGGCAGTAGGCGACTCCGGCGCGCATGCCGTGCTGACGACACCTTCCCCGCGTACCCTCCGCGCGCGCATCTGCAAGTCAGCACCCGGGGACTCCACCGGATTTCTCCTTGGCCTGGTGCACGACGCGGACAGCGACATGCCCGTGCCGGGCGCGTCCATTGTCGTGTCATGGAACACCATCGTGGTCGGACCGAAGGAGCTGGCTTCGAAGCGGCGGGATATCACCGGAACGACAGATCCCAATGGCTGGTTCGCGATCTGCGGGTTGCCCTATGATGTCACCATGACCGCGCAGGCCGAGTCGCCAGCGCGGCACAGCGGCTACGTGGAGCTTACCGTCCCCGCATCGGGCCTGACGCACCTGGACTTCGCCGTCGCGTCGGATAGCGCGGCCGTTGCGCTGGTGGACACATCCGCACCACACGGCAGCGAGCCGCTCCGCAGGGGAAGCGCGCAACTCTCCGGTGTCGTTCTGACACCAGATCATCGCGTTGCCGGCGGTGTCCAGATTGTGGTGTGGGGGACGGCGGCGTCCACGGTCACCAGCGATAGCGGTGCCTTTGCGCTTGCCGGCCTGCCCGCCGGTACGTATACGCTCGAAGCGCGCGCCGTTGGATACGCACCGACCCGCACCGCCGTCAATCTGGTCAGCGGGCAGATGCGCACCATCAGCGTGGTGCTCGCGCAGAAAGTCCCGGTGCTTGAAGAAGTGACCGTGTATGGAAAGAAGCGCGACCTGTCGACACAGATCGCGGGATTCATGAAGCGCTCGCATGGCGGCACCGGCTACTTCATCACGCAGGACGAGATCCGGAGGAAGCGTCCCTGGCGGATCACCGATCTGCTGCGCACGGTGCCGGGAGTCCGCGTGATTCCAACGGGCGCCATTGGTTACACCGTCGCCATGCGCGGATTTCTCTCCCGCACCGAGAACAACTTCAATCCGCTGTGCGATCCGGCGCTCTACCTGGACGGGCTCAAGCAGTCGGGTGGAACCACGACGAGTTCTCCCGCCATGGGCGGCAGCTCCTTCGACCAGGACCAGGATGTTGACGGGACCGCGATCCCGCAGGACATTTTCGGCATCGAGATCTACACCAGCGCCTCCGAGCTGCCGCCGGAGTATCGCAACGGCAACAACTGCGGCGCGATTCTCATCTGGACCAGGCCACGCACGAGCAAGAACGGGAAGTAGGGCGCTGCAGGATATACCTCGCGGCATCTGCCGCTGCGTGCCTGTTGCTGATGTCAACAGGCGGACCGCTTTGTGCGCAACAGCCCCTCGGTCCTGACACCTCGTCAGTGGCGGGCACAGTGTACGACAGCCTCTCGCGATCGCCGCTCACCGGAGCCGTCGTGCAGCTCGTCTCGCGCGCGCACCCTACCCTCACGTATGCCGCGCGCAGCGACTCCGCGGGAGACTTCCGTATTCCTGGCGTCGAACAGGGCGAGTATCTCATCGGCTTCCAGCACCCGGCGATGGACTCGCTCGGCCTGTCGCCACCCCAGCTACCGCTCACGGTGCTGGCCGACCACCCCCAGCGTACCGCGCTCGCGATCCCTTCGGCGCGGACCGTCCGCGCCGCCATCTGTCATTCGTCGCCGCGGGATTCCTCGGCGCTTCTCGTGGGTTCGATACGCGATGCGGACACCGACGCGCCGGTGTCAGGTGCGACGCTCGTCGCGTTCTGGAACGAGATCGTGATAGGCCCCGGCGTGCTCCGCACGCAGCGGCGCGAAACACCGGCTAAGACCAATGCCGCCGGCTGGTTCGCGCTGTGCGGGATCCCCTATGACGCGCCCGTGCTTGTGCGCGCCGAATCGCCGGGACGTGCGAGCGGTTACCTGGAGCTGAACTTCCCGCCCATGGGCGTGGTGCAACGTGACGTCGCCATGGCATCGGACAGCGCCGCGATTGCCGTGGCTGATACGGCTGCGCCCGGCGATGCGGAGCCCTTGCGTCGCGGCACCGCCCGTCTCTCGGGCACTGTACTGACCGCCGATCGGCGGCCCGCAGCAGGTGTCGACATCGCCGTCTGGGGAACCACCGCCTCCACGGTCACCGGCGATGATGGCCGATTCGGCCTCGCCGATCTGCCGGCGGGGACGCGAATGCTGGAGGCGCGCGCGCTGGGCTTCGCGCCCAGCCGCCAGGTGATAACGCTGGCGAGCCATCGCACGGCAACCACAAGTATCGTCCTGAGTGAGAGGGTGCCCGTGCTGGGGGCAGTGACGATCTACGGTCGCAAAAACGACCTGCCGTCGCAGCTCCTGGGATTTCTGCAGCGCTCACACAGCGGAGTGGGAACCTTCATTACCATGGCTGACATTGCGAAACGCCGTCCCTACTGGATCAGCGACGTGCTGCACGGCATCCCCAGTGTGCACGTGGGGCTGAGCAGGGGACCAGTTCCCAGTGTGCACGTGGGGCTGAGCAGGGGGCCGGGGACTCTTGTCACCATGAGCAGAACCGTCGGTTTTGATCCCGAACTGGGCATGCGATGCCGGCCCGTGGTCTATCTCGACGGCATTGAATGGTCGAGCGGATCAGAAGCGTTCCAGCTCAGCGATGGAGGTCCGCTCGGCCCCAACTTCGCATCCATGCCTGACGAGGTCTTCGGCATCGAGGTGTATCCCCGGGCGAGTGACGTACCCGTGCGATATCGTGACCCACGGGCTCACTGCGGCGCGATTCTCATCTGGAGCAAGCCGCCACTGAAGAAGCAGCCCGGAAAATAGCCGTCGCGATCACTGCCCCAGCCGGAATCCCGCCGCGTACAACAGCGTGAGCGCCGTCTTCGCATCCACGATCTCCCCGTCGCGCACCATCTCCAGCGCCCGCGACAGCATCACCGGCTTCACCTCCACGAACTCGTCCGCCTCGAGACGCGCGTCACCACGCGCCAGGTCCGTTGCCATGAACGCGTGGATCTTCTCGTCCGTGAAGCCCGGGGTCGTGAAGAACGTGTAGAGATGCTGCATGCGGCTCGCGGTGCACCCCGTCTCCTCCCGCAGTTCGCGATGCGCACATGCCTCGGGGGCCTCGCCCGGATCCAGCCGGCCGGCGGGAATCTCGTAGACGAATCCGTTCGCCGCGTAGCGATACTGCCGGATGAGCAGCACCTCGGGATCCGCACCCGTTGGGTCGGTCAGGAAGGGCAGCACCGCGCTCGCGCCGGGATGGCGCACCATCTCGAGCGTGCCCGTCGACCCATCCGGGAACCGCACCGTGTCCACATCCAGATTGATGATGCGCCCCGTGTACTCGCGCGTGCTGCTGATCTTCCCCGCGGCCGTCGCGTCGTGCGTATCACCCGGTGACACGC
>Ga0207652_10004266_pt1 | contig 11660 bp, 17 predicted proteins | sample KBSC63BmetaG_FD_184334 | JGI IMG/M metagenome (GOLD analysis project Ga0207652, IMG submission 184334) | Corn rhizosphere microbial communities from Kellogg Biological Station, Michigan, USA - KBS C6-3B metaG (SPAdes) (version 2) | ecosystem: Host-associated > Plants > Roots > Rhizosphere ... | reverse complement strand
TCGACTTGGTCAGACCGGGAATCAGGCCCTTGTTGCCCAGATTCCGCAACTCGATGCGGTTGATGCCGAACTTGCGGTAGTTGCCGCGCGGGCGGCCGGTGGTGGCACAGCGGTTGCGCACGCGGGTCGGGTTACCGTTCCGCGGAATCTCCGCCATCTTGAGGCGCGCCATCAGCCTCTCGGTCTCATCGGCGGATTCGTCGTCCGCGATGGCCTTCAGCCGGGCGTACTTGCCAGCGTACTTCTTCACGAGCTTCTTGCGACGCTCGTTCTTGTTGATGGAACTCAGTTTCGCCATGGACTTAAGCTCTCCTACGGCGGCCCTCAGGCCGCCTGCTTCTCTTCGGCCTGCTCGGCCGGGAACGGGAAACCGAACAGGCGAAGCAGCTCGCGCGCTTCCTCGTCGGTCTTGGCGGTGGTGGTGACGATGATGTCCATGCCACGCACCTTGTCGATCTTGTCGTAGCTGATCTCGGGGAACACGATCTGTTCCTTGATCCCCATCGCGTAGTTGCCGCGGCCGTCGAACGACTTCGGGTTGAGCCCGCGGAAGTCGCGGATGCGCGGCATCGCGATGGTGACGAGGCGGTCGAGGAATTCGTACATGCGGTCGCGGCGCAAGTTGACCTTGCAGCCGATCGGCATGCCGTCACGCAGCTTGAACTGCGCGATCGACTTCTTCGCCTTGGTGATCACCGGCTTCTGCCCGGCGATCAGCTCCATTTCCTCAGCCGCCGTCTGGACCTTCTTCTTGTCCTGGCTCGCCTCGCCCACGCCCATGTTGAGCGTGATCTTCTCGAGCTTGGGCACTTCGAGGCGGTTCTTGTAACCGAACTTCTCGGTCATCGCCTTGACGATGCGGTCCTCGTACTGCTGCTTGAGGCGCGGGGTGTACTTGTCAGCCATCGATGGTCTCCCCGGACTTCACGGCAACACGCACCTTGACGCCGTTCTTCTCTTCGAAGCGGACGCGGGTGGGCTTGCCGTCCTTGCCGGCAATGGCGACCTTGCTGATCGCCATCGGTGCGGGTGAGCGGTCGATGCCGCCCTGCGGGTTTGTCTGGCTCGGCTTGCGGTGGCGAGCGGCGACGTTGATGCCGTCGACCACCACCTTGCCGTCCTTCGGCAGGACGCGAACGACCGTACCGGTACGGCCCTTGTCCTTGCCGGACAGGACCACGACGCTGTCGCCCTTCCTGATCTTCGCGGCGGCCATTACAGCACCTCCGGAGCGAGCGAGATGATCTTCATGAAGCCCTTGGAACGCAGTTCGCGCACCACCGGGCCGAAGATACGGGTGCCGATCGGCTCTTCGTTCTTGTTCACGAGAACCGCGGCGTTGGTGTCGAAGCGGATCACGCTGCCGTCGGCGCGGCGCACGTCCTTCTTGGTGCGGACGATGACCGCGCGGTGCACGTCGCCCTTCTTCACGCGGGCGCGCGGCTGAGCCTCCTTGACGGAGACGACGATCACGTCGCCGACGCTCGCGGTGCGGCGCTTCGACCCGCCCAGCACTTTGATGCACTGGACGCGCTTCGCGCCGCTGTTGTCCGCGACGTCGAGATTGGACTGCATCTGGATCATCGATCCGGTTCCTTCTTACTGGCTTGCCGGGACCCAGGTTCTATTGGGCCCGGCAGTTCCAAAATTCGTTACGCGTTCTGCGCGGCTTCGACCTCGATATCGGCTTCCACCGCCTGGGTGCCGCCGGCGCGGACCCGGTCCTTGACGGCCCAGGTCTTGGTCTTCGAGATCGGCCGGGTCTCCTCGATCCGGACGACGTCGCCCGGATGAAATTCGTTGGCCTCGTCGTGCGCGTGGTACTTCTTCGAGCGGCGGATGATCTTCCCGTAAAGCGGGTGCTTCACCTTGCGCTCGACGAGCACGGTCACGGTCTTGTCGGTCTTGTCGGAAACGACGGTCCCGACCAGGATACGCTTGGGCATCGTCTATTCCTTATTTCGCCGCGGACTGAGCGTTCTTGGCGCGCTCGCCCTGCAGCGTCTTGATGCGGGCGATCTCGCGGCGGACCTCACGGATCCGCGCGGGACGCTCGAGCTGGTTGGTCGCCGACTGGAAGCGCAGGTTGAACTGCTCGCGCTTGAGGTCGACCAGTTGGGTGTCCAGCTGGTCGTCGGTCTTGGCGCGCAAGTCTTCCGCCTTGCGATTGCCGCCAGCGTCCGTCGCGTTCTTGGCCGGAGCCTTCTTCGTCGCAGCTTTGGCCATCATTCGCCTCCGAGGTGCGAGGTGTCGCCGAGGCGGGCGACGACCCTGGTCTTGATCGGCAGCTTCATCGCCGCACGGCTGAACGCCTCGGCCGCGAGCGGGCCGGGAACGCCGTCGAGCTCGAACAGGATGCGGCCCGGCTTGACCCGCGCGGCCCAGTATTCGATCGCGCCCTTGCCCTTGCCCTGACGGACTTCGGCCGGCTTCTTCGACACCGGCACATCGGGGAATACGCGGATCCACAAGCGCCCCTGGCGCTTGATGTGGCGCGTGATCGCGCGGCGAGCCGCCTCGATCTGGCGCGCGGTGATCCGCTCCGGCTCCATCGCCTTCAGCCCGTAAGAGCCAAAGTTGAGCGCGGTGCCGCCCTTGGCGTTGCCGCTGATCCGGCCCTTGAAGGCCTTGCGGAACTTGGTTTTCTTCGGTTGCAGCATTGCTCTTACCTAACCTCAGCGAGCCGGGCGGACGCCGGAGGTTTGAGCCTCCATCATCAGCCGGTCCTGCGCCATCGGGTCATGGCCGAGGATCTCGCCCTTGAAGACCCACACCTTAATGCCGATCACTCCGTAAGCGGTCAGCGCCTCGGCCTCGGCATAGTCGACGTTCGCGCGCAGCGTGTGCAGCGGCACGCGGCCTTCGCGGTACTGCTCGACACGGGCGATCTCGGCGCCGCCGAGACGGCCGCCGCACATGATCTTGATGCCTTCCGCACCGAGACGCATGGCCGACTGCATCGCGCGCTTCATCGCCCGGCGGAACGCCACGCGGCGGACCAGCTGATCGGCGATGCCCTGAGCGACCAGCTTCGCATCGATCTCAGGCTTGCGGATCTCGACGATGTTGAGCTTCACCTCGCTGTCGGTGATCTTGGCGAGGCTGGCGCGCAGCTTCTCGATGTCCGCGCCCTTCTTGCCGATGATCACGCCGGGACGGGCGGCATAGATCGAGATGCGGCACAGCTTGGCCGGACGCTCGATCACAACTTTCGAGATCGCCGCCTGCGGCAGGGTCTCGATGATGTACTTGCGCAGCTCGATGTCTTCCTTGAGCAGCTGCGCGTAGTTGCGCCCTTCGGCGTACCAGCGGCTGTCCCAGGTGCGGTTGATCTGCAGGCGCAGGCCGATCGGGTTTGATTTATGACCCATGTCAGGCCTCCTCGACTTCGCGGACGACGATGCGCAGCCGGCTGAACGGCTTGAGGATGCGGGTACTCTTGCCCCGTCCGCGCGTCGCAAAACGCTTCATGGTGATCGACTTGCCAACCGAGGCTTCGGCCACGACGAGCGCGTCGACATCCAGGTTGTGATTGTTCTCGGCATTAGCGATCGCCGAGGCGAGTACCTTGCGTGCGTCGCGCGCCATCGCCCGCTTCGAGAACGTCAGGATGTTCAGCGCATCTTCCGCCTTCTTGCCGCGGATCAAGCCAGCGACGAGGTTGAGCTTCTGCGCGGACCCACGGATCGTGGTGCCGACGGCGAGCGCCTCGTTGTCGCTCACGCGACGGGGAGCCTTCTGCTTGCTCATCAGCGCTTACCCTTCTTGTCGGCAGCGTGACCCGGGAAAGTCCGCGTGGGCGCGAACTCGCCCAGCTTGTGGCCGACCATCTCTTCGCTGACCGAGACGGGGATGAACTTGTGGCCGTTGTAGACGCTGAACGTCAGGCCGACGAAGTCCGGCAGGATCGTCGAACGGCGCGACCAGGTCTTGAGCGGCGCACGGCCACCCGATTCCTGCGCGGTCTGCGCTTTCTTCAGCAGGTGCAGGTCGACGAACGGACCTTTCCAGACGGAACGAGCCATCTCGGTTAACCCTTCTTCTTCTTCGCGTGACGCGAACGGATGATCATCTTGTCGGTCGACTTGTTATGGCGCGTGCGGGCGCCCTTGGTCGGCTTGCCCCACGGCGTGACCGGGTGACGGCCGCCCGAGGTGCGGCCTTCGCCGCCGCCGTGCGGGTGGTCGACCGGGTTCTTGGCGACACCGCGGGTCAGCGGCCGCACACCCATCCAGCGCTTGCGGCCGGCCTTGGCGAAGTTCTGGTTCGAGTTGTCGGGGTTCGACACTGCACCAACCGTGCCCATGCAGTCTGCGCGAAGATAACGCTGCTCGCCCGAGTTCAGCCGGACGATGACCATTCCGCGATCGCGGCCGACGAGCTGAACGTAAGTGCCGGCCGAGCGGGCGATCTGGCCACCCTTGCCCGGCTTCATCTCCACGTTGTGGCAGATCGTGCCGACCGGCATCTGGCCCATCAGCATGGCGTTGCCCGGCTTCACGTCGACGCGTTCGCCGGCGATGACCTTGTCGCCCGCCGCGATACGCTGCGGCGCCAGGATGTAGGCCAATTCACCGTCGTCGTACTTCACCAGAGCGATGAAGGCGGTGCGGTTGGGATCGTATTCGAGCCGCTCGACCGTGCCTTCGACGTTCCACTTGCGACGCTTGAAGTCGATGTAGCGGTACTTCTGCTTGTGACCGCCGGCGATGCCGCGCGAGGTCACATGGCCCTTGTTGTTGCGCCCGCCGGTCTTGCGCTTGCCTTCGGTCAGCGCCTTGACCGGCTTGCCCTTGTAGAGGGCCGACTTGTCGACGAGGATCAGGCCGCGTCGGGCCGGGCTCGTCGGATTGTAGTTCTTGAGTGCCATGTCGTTCTAGCCTCAGATCCCGCTGGTGACGTCGATGGGCTCCTGGCCTTCGGCCAGGGTCACGATCGCCTTCTTGCTGTCGGAGCGCGAATAGGGCTGCCCCTTCCAGCGCTTGGTCTTGCCTTTCGCGACGATCGTGTTGACGCTCTTGACCTTGCGATCGAACAGCGCCTCGACCGCTTCCTTGATCTGCGGCTTGGTGGCGTCGTTCGCCACCTTGAAGACGACGCCATTGTGCTCGGAGAGCAAGGTCGACTTCTCGGTGATGTGGGGAGCGAGGATCACGTCGTAGTGACGCGCATCGATTTCCTGCTTCTTAGCCATTGAAGCGCGCCTCCAGCTTTTCGACCGCGGCCTTGGTCAGGACCAGCGTGTCGTGCTTCAGGATGTCGTAAACGTTGGCGCCGGCGGCGGGCATCACATTGACGCCCGGCAGATTGCCGGCCGCGAGGCGGAAGCCGTCAGCCACAGCGTCGCCGTCGATAACCAGAACCTTGCCATTCCAACCATTCTTGCCGAACTGCTCGGCGAGCGCCTTGGTCTTGGCATCCTTCAGCTCGAGGCTGTCGATCACCACCAGGCCGTCCTTGGCCTTGCTCGACAAGGCCATCTTCAGGCCGAGCGCACGGATCTTCTTGTTCAACGAGACCTCGAAGTCACGCTTGCGCGCGCCGTGGGCCTTGCCGCCGCCGATGAAGATCGGCGCGCTGCGATCGCCGTGGCGAGCCGTGCCGCCGCCCTTTTGCCGGCCGTACTTCTTGCCGGTGCGGGCAACATCCGAGCGCTCGCGGGTCGGGCGGGCGGTGCCGCGCCGGTTCTCGAGCTGCCACGTGACGACACGGTGCAAGATGTCAGCGCGCGGCTCGACGCCGAAGACGCCATCGTTGAGCTCGACATCGCCGGCAGCCTTGCCGTCGAGTTTCTGGACCTTCACCTTCACGGATCAGCCCTCCTTGTTTTCGTCGGCGTTGGGCGAAGTGCCCTCGGCGGCGTTGTTTTCTTCACCCACGGCGGGGGTCGTGTCGTCGCCGGCGCCAGCTTGCTGATCGTGCAACAGCTGCTCCTGGACTTCGACCGGAACTTCGGGGTTCACCTCGTGCTCGGCGGCCGCTTCGACCATGCCGGCGGGAGCTTCGTCGTGCTCGGGAGCGTGCTTGCCTTTGGCGTCGAGCACAGCGCCGGGGAACGGCGCGCCTTCCGGCATCGGCAGCTTGACCGCGTCGCGAACCAGCAACCAGGCGTTCTTCGAGCCGGGAACCGAACCCCGCACGAAAATCAGGCCGCGATCGGCGTCGGTGCGCACGACTTCGAGGTTCTGCTGGGTGCGCTGCTTGTCACCCATGTGGCCGGCCATCTTCTTGTTCTTGAAGACCTTGCCCGGATCCTGGCGGTTACCGGTCGAACCGAGCGAGCGGTGCGAGACCGAGACGCCGTGGCTAGCGCGCAGACCACCGAAACCCCAGCGCTTCATGCCGCCCTGGAAGCCCTTGCCCTGCGTATGGCCAGTGATGTCGACCTTCTGGCCGGCGATGAAGTGTTCGGCGCTGATCGTAGCGCCTACCGGCAGCAGGCCGTCCTCGCCTTCCAGACGGAACTCGGCGACCTTCTGCTTCAGCGGCACCTGCGCCTTGGCGAAATGTTCGCGCTGCGGCTTGGCGACGTTCTTTTGCTTGGCCTCGCCGGCGCCGACCTGAACCGCGACGTAGCCGTCACGGTCGGCGGTGCGGTGCGAAACCACCTGGCAATTCTCCAGCGCCAGGACGGTGACCGGCACGTGGCGGCCATCCTCCTGGAACAGGCGGGTCATCCCGACTTTCTTCGCGATCACGCCAGTGCGCATGATCAAGCTCCTTCACAGAGGCACACGGGACCATTCCCGGGTGCGTGTCAGCCCAAATTGTCGTGCGTCGCCCCGTCCGGGCTGAGTGCCCTCCTTGCGGAGAGCGAGACGGGGGACGCGGCCCGGCAAAACGCCGGCGGTATCCCTAGTGTCTTCGGCCGGTTACCCGGCCCGGAAAATCAAGCGAGCTTAATTTCCACGTTCACGCCAGCGGCCAGATCGAGCTTCATCAGCGCGTCGACCGTCTGGGCGTTGGGCTGCACGATGTCGAGCAGCCGCTTGTAAGTGCGCACCTCGAACTGCTCGCGCGACTTCTTGTCGACGTGCGGACCGCGGTTCACGGTGAACTTCTCGATGCGCGTCGGCAGAGGAATGGGGCCCCGGATCAGCGCGCCGGTGCGGCGTGCGGTGTCCGCAATCTCGCCAGTTGCCTGGTCGAGCACGCGGTGATCGAAGGCCTTCAGGCGAATACGGATATTCTGAGCTTCCATGTCCTACTACCGATGCGAAAGAGCCACGGACAATTCCCAGAAGAACTATCCAAAAAACAAGAGACCGCCCTGCCCGCCGGTTGATCGGCTGTGGGGCGGCCCCTCTGAAATCCCGGCCGGCGGAGACGAATCCCCGCCGGCGAGCGGGCCTATATTACTTGGTGATCTTGCTGACAACCCCCGAACCGACGGTGCGGCCACCTTCGCGGATCGCGAAGCGCAGGCCTTCGTCCATCGCGATCGGCGCGATCAGCTTGACGCCGATCGTGACGTTGTCGCCCGGCATGACCATCTCGGTGCCCTCGGGAAGGACGACCTCACCGGTCACGTCGGTTGTGCGGAAGTAGAACTGCGGGCGGTAGTTGGCGAAGAACGGCGTGTGACGGCCACCTTCGTCCTTCGACAGCACGTAGACTTCCGCGTTGAAATCGGTGTGCGGGTTGACCGAGCCGGGCTTGGCCAGGACCTGGCCGCGCTCGACGTCGTCACGGCCGGTGCCGCGCAGCAGCGCGCCGATGTTGTCGCCCGCTTCGCCGCGATCAAGCAGCTTGCGGAACATCTCGACGCCGGTGACGGTGGTCTTCTGCGTGTCGCGGATGCCGATGATCTCGACTTCGTCGCCGACATTGACCACGCCGGTTTCGACACGGCCGGTAACCACGGTGCCGCGGCCCGAAATCGAGAACACGTCTTCGATCGGCATCAGGAACGGCTTGTCGACCGGACGGTCGGGCTGCGGGATGAATTCGTCGACGGCGTTCATCAGCTCGATGATCGAGTTCTTGCCGATCTCGTCGTCACGGCCTTCGAGGGCGGCGAGAGCCGAGCCCTTGACGATCGGAATGTCGTCGCCCGGGAAGTCGTAGCTCGAGAGGAGCTCGCGGACTTCGAGCTCGACGAGCTCGAGAATTTCCGGATCGTCGACCTGGTCGACCTTGTTCATGTACACGACCAGCGCCGGCACGCCGACCTGGCGGGCGAGCAGGATGTGCTCGCGGGTCTGCGGCATCGGGCCGTCGGCGGCGTTCACGACCAGGATCGCGCCGTCCATCTGCGCGGCGCCGGTGATCATGTTCTTCACGTAGTCGGCGTGGCCCGGGCAGTCGACGTGCGCATAGTGGCGCGCGTTGGTCTCGTACTCGACGTGAGCGGTCGAGATGGTGATCCCGCGCTCGCGCTCTTCCGGCGCCTTGTCGATGTTGGCGAAATCGACCGCGGTGCCGCCGTGCTCGGCCGCCATCACCTTGGTGATCGCCGCGGTCAGCGTGGTCTTGCCATGGTCCACGTGACCGATGGTGCCGATGTTGCAGTGCGGCTTGTTCCGCTCGAATTTTGCCTTGGCCATTGTCTTCTTACCTCTGTCTCGGTGATACGATTGTTGCGGGAAAAAGGCAGCACCCGCTAAATCAGGCGCCGCCCCTAGAACCTTGCTCGCCCTTAGGCAAGCTTCTCCTTGACCTCCGCGGCGACGTTCGCCGGCACTTCGTCGTAGTGGTTGAACTGCATCGTGTACTGGGCGCGGCCCTGGCTGAACGAGCGCAGTTCGTTGACGTAGCCAAACATGTTGGCGAGCGGCACGAACGCCTCGACGACCTGGGCATTGCCCCGGCTGTCGGTGCCCTGGATCTGCCCGCGGCGGGAGTTGAGGTCGCCGATCACGTCGCCCATGAACTCTTCCGGCGTCACGACCTCGACCTTCATGATCGGCTCGAGCAGCTTGATGCCGGCCTTCTGCGCGGCTTCGCGCATGGCGCCGCGGCCGGCGATCTCGAACGCGAGGGCCGAGGAGTCGACGTCGTGGTACTTGCCGTCGATCAGGCGGATCTCGAAGTCGATGATCGGGAAGCCGATGAGCGAGCCGCTCTCGGCCGTCTCGCGCATGCCCTTCTCGACCGACGGGATGTATTCGCGCGGGATGTTGCCGCCCTTGATCTCGTCGAGGAAGGTGATGCCCGAACCGCGCTCGCCAGGCTGCAGCGCGATCTTGACCTCGCCGAACTGCCCGGAGCCGCCCGACTGCTTCTTGTGCGTGTAGGTCAGCTCGACCGGACGGGCGAGGCTCTCGCGGTACGCCACCTGCGGCGCGCCGACGTTGGCTTCGACCTTGAACTCGCGCTTCATGCGATCGACCAGGATGTCGAGGTGAAGCTCGCCCATGCCCTTGATGATCGTCTGGCCCGATTCATGGTCGGTCGAGACCCGGAACGAGGGGTCCTCGGCCGCGAGACGGCTGAGCGCGATGCCCATCTTCTCCTGGTCGGCCTTGGTCTTGGGTTCGACCGACAGCTCGATGACCGGATCGGGAAACTCCATCCGCTCGAGGATGATCGGCGCGTTCTTGGCGCACAGCGTGTCGCCCGTCGTCGTTTCCTTGAGCCCGGCCAGCGCCACGATGTCGCCGGCGAACGCCTCGGTGATGTCCTCGCGGTTGTTGGAGTGCATCAGCAGCATGCGGCCGACCTTCTCGTCGCGGTCCTTGACCGAGTTGAGGTAAGTGCCCTTGACCAGCTTGCCCGAATAGATGCGAGTGAAGGTCAGCGAACCGACGAACGGGTCGTTCATGATCTTGAACGCCAGCGCCGCGAACGGCGCGTTGTCGTCCGACGGACGGCTGTCCTCGGCATCGGTGTCGGGATTGACGCCCTTGATCGGCGGAATGTCGAGCGGGCTGGGCATGTAGTCGACCACCGCGTCGAGCAGCGGCTGAACGCCCTTGTTCTTGAACGCCGAGCCGCAGGTGACCGGCACGAAGCTCTGGTTGAGCGTGCCCTTGCGGATCAGCTTCTTGAGCGTCGCGACATCGGGCTCGTTGCCCTCGAGGTACTGCTCCATGACATCGTCGTCCTGCTCGACGACGGTCTCGATCAGCCGGCTGCGGTACTCGGCCGCCTTGTCAGCCAGGTCGGCCGGGATGTCGACGTAATCGAACTTCGCGCCCAGACTTTCGTCGAGCCACACGATGCCGCGATTATTGACGAGGTCAACGACACCTTTAAGGTCGCTTTCCGCGCCAATCGGCAAATAAAGCACAAGAGGAGTTGCGCCGAGACGGTCAATAATACTTTGGACACAGTAATAAAAGTCGGCGCCAGTACGGTCCAGTTTATTAATGAAGCACATTCTCGGCACTTCATACTTGTCGGCTTGGCGCCAGACGGTTTCGGACTGGGGTTCTACGCCGGCGACGCCGTCGAACACCGCGACCGCGCCGTCGAGGACGCGCAAGCTGCGCTCGACCTCAATGGTGAAGTCAACGTGGCCGGGGGTGTCGATGATGTTGATGCGGTGCTCGGGGCCCTGGCCGTCCTCGGCCTGCCAGAACGTGGTCGTGGCGGCGGAGGTGATGGTGATCCCGCGCTCCTGCTCCTGCTCCATCCAGTCCATCGTCGCGGCGCCGTCATGGACTTCGCCGATCTTGTAGGACTTGCCGGTGTAGTAAAGGATACGCTCGGTCGTCGTCGTCTTGCCGGCATCGATGTGCGCCATGATGCCGATATTGCGATAGCGCTCCAGCGGATATTCGCGGGCCATTCTGAATTCCTTGGTGAGGGAGTGGCCGAGCGGATCACCGCCCGGCGCTCGCCTATATAGTTACAGTTTTTACCAACGGTAGTGGCTGAACGCGCGGTTGGCGTCGGCCATGCGGTGGGTGTCTTCGCGCTTCTTGACCGCGTTGCCGCGGTTGTTGGCGGCATCCATCAGCTCGCCCGAGAGGCGCGCGGCCATCGTCGTTTCCGCCCGCCCGCGCGCGGCCGAGATCAGCCAGCGGATGGCGAGCGCCTGGGCGCGCTCCGGACGGACCTCGACCGGCACCTGGTACGTGGCGCCGCCGACCCGGCGCGAACGCACCTCGACTTGCGGCTTCACGTTGTTCAGCGCATCGTGGAACACCGCGATCGGATCGCTCTTCGCACGGCTCTCGACCGTCTCCAGCGCGCCATAGACGATGCTTTCGGCGACGGACTTCTTCCCGTCGTACATCAGGTTGTTCATGAACTTCGACAGCACCTGATCCCCGAACTTGGGATCGGGCAGGATTTCCCGCTTCTCGGGACGACGACGACGTGACATCGGACTTATTCCTTATCTGACCGGAGCGCTTCCTCTGGATCGTCGCCCCTGCGAAGGCAGGGGCCCATCTGAGGTCGGCGGCTCCTCGAAACCTTGCCGCTCGGCCCGACCCTTATCTGGGTCCCTGCCTTCGCAGGGACGACGCGGGCGGGAGAGCGCGATGCGTTACTTCGGCCGCTTGGCCCCGTACTTGGAGCGGCTCTGGCGGCGATCCTTGACGCCCTGCGTGTCGAGCACGCCGCGCAGCACGTGATAGCGCACGCCGGGCAGGTCGCGCACGCGACCGCCGCGGATCAGCACCACCGAGTGCTCCTGCAGGTTGTGCCCCTCGCCGGGGATGTAGGAGATGACCTCGCGACCGTTGGTCAGGCGCACCTTGGCCACCTTG
>Ga0207652_10004261_pt1 | contig 11672 bp, 9 predicted proteins | sample KBSC63BmetaG_FD_184334 | JGI IMG/M metagenome (GOLD analysis project Ga0207652, IMG submission 184334) | Corn rhizosphere microbial communities from Kellogg Biological Station, Michigan, USA - KBS C6-3B metaG (SPAdes) (version 2) | ecosystem: Host-associated > Plants > Roots > Rhizosphere ... | reverse complement strand
GTGGCGTTGCCGGAGCTGCCGCTGCCGAGGCTGCAGAAGCGGATCACAGGGCCGTTGCTGCCGTGCTTGCCGAACGCGGACGAGCGGGTATCAGCGCAGGTCTTCGAGCAGCAGGTTGGCGATCCGCTTGCCGTTCGCGCTCGTGTCGGGCCGCCCCTCGGAATCGAGCACGGCGACCGTGCTCGTCGATCCTTCGGAGGCGACCTTGACGCGATATTTCGCCAGCCCGGCGGTGTCGTTCTTCTTGCGGCCGAAGTTGAACAGGCGGCCGAAGAAGCTCGGCTCCTCGCGACCCGCGAATGCCGGGTCGACATAGCGGACGAAGTACAGGCCCTGGCCGCGGTCGCGATCCTCGACGGTGAAGCCGCTTCGGTCGAGCGCGATGCCGACGCGTCGCCAGGCGCGATCGAAGCCGTCGTCGAGCTGCAGCGTCGGCGACGCGCCCGCGACAAGACGCGCGCGCGGCGCGCCCGGGGCGGCCGCCGATGCAGCGGCGACCGTCGCTTGCGCCGCTTCCTCCTTCGCGCCGAGCTTGACCATGAGCCGCGACAGGAACGTCGCCTCGAGCTGCGGATCGGCCGGCCGCGGCTGCCAGACGGTCGATTCCTTGCGGTCGCCGACGTAGACCTCCTCCATGCCTCGGTGGGTGATGAAGATGTCGCTGCCGGTCGCGGTGCGCTCGACGCGGGTGGTGAACTTGTCGAGCTCGCCGGTCGAGAACGCCGAGTCGAACACCTTGCCGATCGTGTTGCGGATGAGATCGTTCGAGAGCTTGGCGCGGTTCTCGGCCCAGTCGGTCTCGAGAACGCCTGCTTCGGCGCGGTCCTGCGCGATCGTGAAGCCGTTGTCCTTCCAGAACTGGCGCACCATCGGATAGACCTGCTCGGGCGGCAGCGTCGTGCTCAGCCAGCGGTCGTTGCCGAGCCGCTCGATCTTGAAGGCGCCGACCGACTGCGGCGCCACGGTCGGCGTCGCCGCCGGTGCGGAAGCAGCCGACTGCGCCTGGAAGGTCGACGCGCTCACCGTGCCGTTCGGCTGCTGGTAGCGCGAGTCGCGCGACAGCTGCGTCAGGTCGGGCGGCACTTCGAGCCCCGACGAGCGGGTCGTCGACGTCGACCGGTAGTCGACCTTGTCGCCGGCGAGGAAGTTGTCGACCGACGAGCAGCTGGCGAGCGCGGCCAGGCACGACACGGCAGCGACACGGCGCAACGATTGGGAAAGGGTCACTCTGAAGTCTCCATCGATATCGATCGTTGCGAGCCGCCCGGCGACGGCGCGCGCGGCGCGCGATCGCTCAGGCCGGCCGCCGGCTTCTCACGCGAGGCGCGTCTCGCGCAGCGCGGCGGCGACGACCGCCTGGCCCGCCTCGCTGAGCGGCGTGATCGGCAGCCGCACGGCCGCGCGACAGCGCCCGAGCCGCTCGAGCGCCCACTTCGTCGGCGCGGGGCTGGGCTCGACGAAGAGCGCCTGGTGCAGCCCGAGGAGCTGCAGCTGCAAGCGCGCCGCCTGGCGCGCATTGCCGGCGAGCGCCGCCGTGCACAGCTCGCGCACGGCGCGCGGTGCCACGTTCGCGGTGACGCTGATGCTGCCGTGGCCGCCGAGCAGCATCAGCGCGACGGCCGAGTCGTCGTTGCCGGAATAGACCGCGAAGCCGTCGGGCGCGCGGCGCAGGATCGAGCTGCCGCGGGCGATGTCGCCGGTCGCATCCTTGATGCCGACGATGCCGGGCACCTGCGCGAGTCGCAGCGCCGTCTCGGTCTGCAGGTCGGCGACGGTGCGCGAAGGCACGTTGTAGACGACCATCGGCAGGTCGACCGCCTCGGCCACCGCCTTGAAGTGCCGGTAGATGCCTTCCTGCGAGGGCTTGTTGTAGTAGGGCACGACCGAGAGCGTGCAGTCGGCGCCGACCTCGAGCGCGAAGCGCGAGAGCTCGATCGCCTCGGCGGTCGAGTTGCCGCCGGTGCCGGCCATCACGGGAACGCGGCCGCGCGCGTGCTCGACGGCGACTCTGATGATCTCGCAGTGCTCCTCGACCGTGACGGTCGGCGACTCGCCCGTCGTGCCGACGACGGCCAGGCATTGCGTGCCTTCGTCGATGTGCCAGTCGATCAGGCTGCGCAACGCACCGAAGTCGATGCTGCCGTCGTCCTGCATCGGCGTGACGAGCGCGACGATGCTGCCGGTGATGGGTTTCATGTGCGGGGTCCTGAGCCGGTCGATTCTAGCGGCGCCCGTCGTCGCGACCGGGCTCGAGGCGGTAGCGCGCCGCCGGCTCGCCGCTCTGCTCGCGAACGGCGGCGATCCGCTGGACGAAGCGCTCGGGGTCGGCGAGGAAGCCGTCTTCGTAGGCGACGATGCGCAGACCCGCGCAGACGGCGAGAAGTTCACCGTGGGCGAGCAGAAAGTCGGCGCGCTTCGGCCGGCCGACGGTCTCGTTGCCGACGGCGAACGTCTCGTAGAGCAGCACGCCGCCGGGAGCGAGCGCCGCGACGAGGAGCGGCAACAGCGGCCGCCAGAGATAGTTCGTGACGACCGCCGCGTCGAAGCTGCGCCCGGCGAACGGCCACGGGCCTCCTTCGAGGTCGGCCGCGACGGTCTCGATCGGCGGAGCGAGCGCGGCCATCGCCGCGGCGTCGCGGTCGACCGCGGTCACGCGGTGGCCTCGCGCTGCGAGCCAGAGTGCGTGCCGGCCACTTCCCGCGGCGACGTCGAGCACGCCGCCGCCGGGCGCGATCAGATGCGCCCAGCGTTCGATCCAGGGCGACGGTGCGCTCACGCGAACGCGGCGTGCCAGGCGCGCCACGCGTGCGGCGGCCGGCTCACGTCAGAAGCACGCCCACAGACGACTGGCGAGATCGACCGCGAGATCCGGTCGCTGATAGGCGGCGAAGACGGCGGCGAGCACGACCGCGGTTGCCGTCCACGCGGCGATGCGTGCGGGCCTCATGCGGTGGCGGGGCGCACGATCGCGCTCTCGCGGATCGGCAGGTTGACGATCGCGGCGAGCCCGCCGAGCACGACCGCGATCCACCAGACGATGTCGTAGCTGCCGGTCGCGTCGTACAGCCGCCCGCCAAGCCAGACGCCGAGGAAGCTGCCGACCTGATGGCTCAGGAAGACGAAGCCGCCGAGCATCGACAGATAGCGCACGCCGAAGATCTCGGCGACGATGCCGTTGGTGAGCGGCACGGTGGAAAGCCAGAGGAATCCCATCGCTGCCGCGAACACGTACACGCTCCACGGCGTCAGCGGCGCGAGCACGAAGACGATGATGGCGAGCGAGCGCAGCGTGTAGATGGTCGACAGCAGGTAGCGCTTCGGCAGCCGGCCGCCGAGCGAGCCGGCGACATAGGTGCCGAACACGTTGAAGAGTCCGATCAGCGCCAGCGCGGTCGTCGCCACGCCCGGAGTCAGGCCGTGGTCCTTCAGGTAGCTCGGCATGTGCACGCCGATGAAGGCGAGCTGGAAGCCGCACACGAAGTAGCCCGCGGTCAGGAGCTGGAAGTTGCGGTCGCCGAATGCTTCGCGCAACGCCGCGCCGATGCTTTGCTGCTGGGCGACCGGCTCGGCGCGTCGCGGCTCGCGCAGGCCGAACGCGAGCGGCAGCATGAGCAGCGCAGCGATCGCCAGCACGAAGAGCGCGTTCTGCCAGCCGATGCCGCTGATCAGGCCGCCTTCGATCGGCACCATCAGGAACTGGCCGAACGACCCCGCCGCGGCCGTGATGCCCATCGCCCAGCTGCGCTTCTCGGCGGCGACGTTGCGCCCGATGACGCCGTAGACGACCGCGTACGTCGTTCCCGCCTGCGCGATGCCGATCAGCACGCCGGCGCCGCCGAGGAAGGCCGCGCCGCTGCTGGCGAGACCCATCGCGACCAGGCCGCCGGCGTAGAGCAGCGTCGCGACGGCGATGACGCGAAACGCGCCCCAGCGATCGGCCAGACCGCCGGCGAGCGGGCCGGCCAGGCCCCAGGCCAGGTTCTGCACCGCCAGCGCGAACGCGAACGTCTCCCGGCTCCAGCCGCGGTCGGCGGTGATCGGCTGCAGCCACAACCCGAAGCCGTGGCGGATGCCCATCGACATGGTGACGATGAGGGCGCCGCAGACGAGCACCTGCAGCATCGAGAGCTGCCTGGTCGACGTGCTCACGTTGCGCCCGGCCGGCTGACGTGATCGATGAGCGCGATCGACGGTGCGTCGAGCTGCAGCTGCGCAGTGGCGACCAGCTCGGCGAGCTGCCGTTCGTTCGTCGCGCTGGCGATCGGCGCGGTGATGCTCGGCCGCGCGATCTGCCACGCGAGCGCGATCTGCCCCGGCGTCGCGCCGATCGTCTCGGCGACAGCGTCGAGCGCCGCGAGCACCGCCAGCCCGCGCTCGTTCAGGTACTTCACGACCCCGCCGCTGCGCACGCTCTTGCCGAGATCGGCGCTGCTGCGGTACTTGCCGGTCAGAAAGCCGCTGGCGAGCGCATAGAAATTCATGACGCCCAGACCGCGCTCGACGCACAGCGGTTCGAGCGCGTCTTCGTAGGCGCTGCGCTCGACCAGGTTGTAGAGCGGCTGCAGCGATTCGTAGCGCGGCAGGCCGAGCCGCTCGCTGGTGTCGAGCGCGAGCGCGAGGCGCTCGGCGCCGTAGTTCGAGGCACCGATCGCGCGCACCTTGCCCTCGCGGATCAGCTCGGCGAACGCGGCGAGCGTCTCCTCGAGCGGCGTCGCGTCATCGTCTTCGTGCGCCTGGTACAGATCGATGCAGTCGGTCTGCAGACGCCGCAGCGACGCCTCGACGGCGCGGCGGATGTAGGCGCTCGACAAGCCCTTGTCGTTGCCGCCCATGGGCTTGCCGACCTTCGTCGCGAGGACGACGCGGCTGCGCTTGCCGCTCGCCTTCAGCCACTTGCCGATGATCGTCTCCGACTCCCCGCCGGCGTGCCCGTGAACCCAGCGCGAATACACGTCCGCCGTGTCGACGAAGTTCATTCCGGCGTCGACCCACGCGTCGAGCAGGCGGAACGACATCGTCTCGTCGGCCGTCCAGCCGAACACGTTGCCGCCCAGGCAGATGCGGGAGACGTGCAGGCCCGAGCGGCCGAGTTCGCGGGTGTGGCTGGCGGGCATCGCGCGATTGTTGCAGGGGCGGGCTCGCGTTGCTGGCGCTGTTCCGGGCGGCCGACGACGGGTGCCGAGCGCCTGCCGGGCCGGTCGCGAACCGGTAGCGGCCGATTCGAGTGGAAAGAACCGCTGCCTAGAATGATTCGATGGCCACGAGGACGAATGCCAAGAACGCCAGCTACGGCGAGGAGTCGATCCGCGTCCTGAAGGGGCTCGAGCCGGTCAAGCAGCGGCCCGGCATGTACACGCGCACCGAGAGCCCGCTGCACGTCGTCCAGGAGGCGATCGACAACGCGGCCGACGAAGCGCTCGCCGGCCACGGCAGCGCGATCGACGTCACGCTGCACGCCGACGGCTCGGTGAGCGTCGACGACGACGGCCGCGGCATCCCGATCGGGCTGCATCCGGAAGAAGGCGTGAGCGTCGTCGAGATCGTCTTCACGCGCCTGCATGCGGGCGGCAAGTTCGACAAGGGAGGCAACGCCGCGTACAGCTTCTCCGGCGGGCTGCACGGCGTGGGCGTCAGCGTCACGAACGCGCTCGCCAAGCGGCTCGAGGTCACGGTCTGGCGCGGCGGCCAGATGGCGACGATCGCCTTCGCCGGCGGTGCGGTCGTCGAGCCGCTCGCGACGAAAAAGGCCGCGGCCGGCGAGCGAAAGAGCGGCACGCGCGTTCGCATCTGGCCCGATCCGCGCTATTTCGAGAGCGCCGAGCTGCCGCGCGCCGAGCTCGTGCACCTCCTGCGCAGCAAGGCAGTGCTGATGCCGGGCGTGAAGGTCACGCTGACGATCGAGAAGGCGAACCGCGCCGAGCCCGAGCGGCACGAATGGCGGTTCGCGGGCGGCCTCGCCGACTACCTGATGCAGTCGTTGACCGCCGATCCGGTGATCCCGCTCTTCGAAGGGGCACACCACGCCGACGGCCGCGAGAGCGAGGACGTCGCCGAAGGCGAGGGCGCCACGTGGTGCATCGCCTTCACCGAGGACGGCAACGCGGTGCGCGAGAGCTACGTCAACCTGATCCCGACGGTCGCCGGCGGCACCCATGAATCCGGATTGAAAGACGGCCTGTTCCAGGCCGTCAAAGGGTTCATCGACATGCATTCGCTCTTGCCCAAGGGCGTCAAGCCGATGCCCGACGACGTCTTCTCGCGCGCGAGCTTCGTCCTGTCGGCGAAGGTGCTCGACCCGCAGTTCCAGGGGCAGATCAAGGAGCGGCTGAACAGTCGCGAGGCGCTGCGCCTGGTCTCGGGGTGCGTGCGACCGGCGTTCGAGCTCTGGCTCAACCAGCACGTCGAGCACGGCAGGAAGCTCGCCGAGCTCGTCATCCGCCAGGCGCAGACGCGGCAGCGGGCGAGCCTCAAGGTCGAGAAGCGGCGCGGCTCGGGGGTCGCCGTGCTGCCCGGCAAGCTCACCGATTGCGAAAGCCGCGACCTGGCGCTCAACGAGCTGTTCCTGGTCGAGGGCGATTCGGCCGGCGGCAGCGCCAAGATGGGACGCGACAAGGAGACGCAGGCGATCCTGCCGCTGCGCGGCAAGGTGCTGAACTCGTGGGAGGTCGAGCGCGATCGCCTGTTCGCGAACAACGAGATCCACGACATCGCCGTCGCGATCGGCGTCGACCCGCACGGCGCCGACGACTCGCCCGACCTCTCGGGCCTGCGCTACGGCAAGGTCTGCATCCTCTCGGACGCCGACGTCGACGGCTCGCACATCCAGGTGCTGCTGCTGACGCTCTTCTTCCGCCACTTCCCGAAGCTGATCGAGCGCGGCCACGTGCACGTCGCCAAGCCGCCGCTCTTTCGCGTCGACGCGCCGGCACGCGGCAAGAAGCCGGCGGCGAAGATCTACGCGCTCGACGAGGACGAGCTGCGCGCGACGCTCGACCGGCTGCAGAAGGAAGGCGCGCGCCCCGGCAGCTGGAGCGTGAGCCGCTTCAAGGGCCTGGGCGAAATGAACGCCGAGCAGCTCTGGGACACGACGCTCAACCCGGAGACGCGCCGCTTGCTGCCGATCGAGTTTGCCGCCGCGGGCTTCGCGGCCACCGCGGCCTCGCTCGGCAAGCTCATGGGCAAGGGCGAGGCGCAGGCGCGCCGCGAGCTGATGGAGCTGCGCGCCGACGCGGTCGAGGTCGACGTGTGAGCGTGGGCGCTGCCGCGCGCGGGCCGGCGCCGGTGCGGCTGCGCCCGACGATGCTCTCCGACCTCGGCTTCGTCTCCTCGATCGAGAACGACGCGGCGAACCGGCCGTTCATCACGCCGTGGGAGCGCGTCCAGCACGAAGGCGCCGTGCGCTTCCCGGATTTCCGCCACTTCATCGTCGAAGCCGGCGAGCAGTACGCATCGGCGGGGTTCGTGATCCTGCAGGGCTGCCGCAACCCCAACGGCTCGGTCGAGCTGAAGCGGATCGTGCTGCAGGCCAAGGGCCGCGGCTACGGGCGTGCTTGCGTGCGCCTGCTCGCACAGATGGCATTTCGCGACCTCGGCGCGCACCGTTTCTGGCTCGACGTGCGCAGCGCCAACACGCGCGCGCTCGCGCTCTACCGAAGCGAAGGATTCGTCGAGGAAGGGCGCCTGCGCGAGAGCGTCAGGAACGGCGACGGCTTCGATTCGCTGATCGTGCTTTCGCTGCTGAAGCACGAGCACGAGGCGCTCGCGCAAGCGCGCAGTACCGCCAGCAGCACAGACTTGGCCTGATGTGCAGGAGACCGCCATGCGCTCGACGATGATGGACGTGCCGCTCTCGCTCAACCACCTGCTCGATCGCGCCGGGACGCTCTTCGCCGGCAACGAGATCGTCTCGCGCATGCCGGACAAGACGCTGCGCAAGCACAGCTACGGCGAGTACCACCGGCGAACGAGAAAGCTCGGCGCTGCGCTGCGCGACCTCGGCCTGAAGCGGGGCGATCGCGTTGCCACGCTCTGCTGGAACCACCACGCGCACCTCGAGTGCTACTTCGGCATCCCCGCCGCCGGCGGCGTCATGCACACGCTGAACCTGCGCCTCGCGCCCGACGAGATCGGCTGGATCGCGCACGACGCCGACGATCGCTTCCTGGTCGTCGACGACGTGCTGCTGCCGCTCTATCGGCAGTTCGCGGACAAGCATGCGTTCGAGAAGGTGATCGTCTTTCCGTTCTCGGGCGCTCCGGTCGACGCGGGCGCAGGCCATCTCGACTACGAGGCGCTGCTCGCCGATGCCGACGGCGACGCCTTCGTCTACGCCGAGCACGACGAGAACGATCCGATCGCCATGTGCTACACGTCGGGCACCACCGGGCGCAGCAAGGGCGTCGCCTACTCGCACCGCTCGACGATCCTGCACACGCTGGTCGGCTGCCTGACCGACTTCTGGGGCCTGCGCGCGACCGACTCGGTGCTGCCGGTGACGCCGATGTTCCACGCCAACAGCTGGGGCATCCCGTACGCGGCGGTCATGCTCGGCATCCGTCTCGTCTTTCCCGGCCCGCACCTGCATCCCGACGACCTGCTCGACCTGATGCAGGTCGAGCCGCCGACGCTCGCGCTCGGCGTGCCGACGATCTGGCTCGGGCTGATACAGGCGTACGAGCGCTCGCTCGCCGAGCAGCCCGGCCGCTGGAAGCTGCCGACGGGCATGCGCTCGCTGGTCGGCGGCGCCGCGGTGCCCGAATCGCTGATCCGCGCCTTCGCCAAGCACGGCATCTGGATCATCCAGGGCTGGGGAATGACCGAGACCTCGCCGCTTGCGACCGTTTCCTATCCGCGCGCCGAGGTGCAGGCGCTCGGCGACGACGAGCGCTTCCGGCGCGCCGCGATGGCGGGCGTCCCGGTGCCGCTCGTCGATCTGCGCATCCGCGGCGACGACGGCGGCGACGCGCCGTGGGACGGCAAGACGATGGGCGAGATCCAGGTGCGCGGGCCCTTCATCACCGGCTCGTACCACGAGGTGCCGGTCAGCGACGAGAAGTTCACCGACGACGGCTGGCTGCGCACCGGCGACGTCGCCGCGATCGACGCGCTCGGCTTCGTGCGGATCACCGACCGCACCAAGGACCTGATCAAGTCGGGCGGCGAATGGATCTCGTCGGTCGACCTCGAGAACGCGCTCATGGCGCACCCGGCGATCGCCGAAGCGGCGGTGATCGCGATCCCCGACGAGAAGTGGAGCGAACGTCCGCTCGCGTGCGTCGTCTGGAAGCCGGGCGCCGCGCTCGCGCCGGCGAGCGTCGCCGACGAGCTCGGGCGCCACCTGCTCGGCCACGGCTTCGCCAAGTGGCAGCTGCCGGACCGCTACGAGGTCATCGACGGCGTGCCGCGCACGTCCACGGGCAAGTTCTGGAAGCTCAAGTTGCGCGAGCGGTTTCCGCGCTGAGTGCTCATCGCGTCGCACTTGTCGACCGAGCGCGCTGGCGCGGACGCCGGGTGACCGGTTCCGTTCATGTCCCCCGGACCTGGCCTGAACGGCCGGTCCTCCTCCTTTACTTCACTACACCGGTCACCCGGCATCCGCGCCAGCGTCAGCGTCTTCGCGTGCCGTGGTGTTGCACGGGCATCGCGGTGGGGTGGCTGGGTGGAGCGAAGTAAAGGAGGAGGGCGGGCCGTTCAGGCCAAGCCCGGGGGACATGAGCGCAACCCAGCCACCCCGCCGCGATGCCCGCGCTCGTCCGACGAAGCGCGGGCGCCGTGGTCCTTCGCCCGCCGAATGCGCCAGTGACTAGACTCCCACGCCTTCGCACTGCCGATCCACCGTGAACACGCTCGATCTCTTCTCGCCGCCGTCCGCCGACGACGCCGTCGCGCTCTCGGAATACGCCGAGCGCGCCTACCTCGAATACGCGCTGTCGGTGGTCAAGGGCCGCGCGCTGCCCGACGTCGCCGACGGCCAGAAGCCGGTACAGCGGCGGATCCTCTACGCGATGGCGCGCATGGGCCTGGTCACGCCGCCGACCGGCGCCGGGCCGAAGGCGGTGAAGAGCGCGCGCGTCGTCGGCGACGTGCTCGGGCGGTTTCATCCGCACAGCGACCAGGCGGCGTACGACGCGCTCGTGCGGATGGCGCAGGACTTCGCGCTGCGCTATCCGCTGATCGACGGCCAGGGCAACTTCGGCTCGCGCGACGGCGACGGCGCCGCGGCGATGCGCTACACCGAAGCGCGCCTGGCGCCGATCGCGCGGCTGCTGCTCGACGAGATCGACGAAGGGACGGTCGACTTCGTTCCCAACTACGACGGCTCGACGCAGGAGCCGCGCCTGCTGCCGGCGCGCCTGCCGTTCGTGCTGCTGAACGGCGCGAGCGGCATCGCCGTCGGCCTCGCGACCGAGATCCCGAGTCACAACCTGCGCGAAGTCGCCGCGGCGGCGGTCGCCTTGCTGAAGGACGACCAGCTCGGCGACGACGAGCTCGCGCGCCTGCTTCCGGGCCCCGACTACCCAGGCGGCGGGCATCTGATCAGCGCGCCCGAAGAGATCCGCGCCGCGTACGCCAGCGGTCGCGGCTCGCTCAAGGTGCGCGCGCGCTGGCTGGTCGAGGACCTTGCGCGCGGCCAGTGGCAGCTCGTCGTCACCGAGCTGCCGCCCGGGACGAGCGCGCAGAAGGTGCTGGAGGAGATCGAGGAGCTCACGAATCCGAAGGTGCGCGCGGGCAAGAAGACGCTCTCGGCCGAGCAGCTGCAGCTGAAGGCGAGCGTGCTCGCGGTGCTCGACGCCGTGCGCGACGAGTCGAGCAAGGACGCGCCGGTGCGGATCGTGTTCGAGCCGAAGTCGCGCACCGTCGCGCAGTCCGAGCTCGTCAACGCGCTGCTCGCCCACACGAGCCTGGAAAGCTCGACGCCGATCAACCTGACGATGGTCGGCGCCGACGGCCGGCCGACGCAGAAGAGCCTGGCGCAGCTGCTGCGCGAATGGAATCGCTTTCGCATCGCCACCGTCGAGCGCCGCACGCGACATCGGCTCGGCAAGGTGGCGGAGCGCATCCACATCCTCGAAGGCCGCCAGCTCGTGCTGCTGCACATCGACGAGGTGATCGCGATCATCCGCGCCGCCGACGAGCCGAAGGCGGCGCTGATCGAGCGCTTCTCGCTGAGCGAGCGGCAGGCCGACGACATCCTCGAGATTCGTCTGCGCCAGCTCGCGCGGCTCGAGGCGATCCGGATCGAGCAGGAGCTGAAGGAGCTGCGCGCCGAGTCGGCGAGGCTGGGCGACATCCTCGCCAGCCCGGCGACGCTGAAGCGGACCGTGATCAAGGAGATCGAGGTCGACGCGAAGGCGTTCGGCGACGAGCGACGGACGTTGATCGAGGAGCAGAAGCGTGCGACGGCGGAGGTGCGCGTGCTCGACGAGCCGGTCACGGTCGTCGTCAGCATGAAGGGCTGGGCGCGCGCGCTGAAGGGACACGACGTCGACGGCACTGCGCTCTCGTTCAAGGCCGGCGACGCGCTCTACGGCACGTTCGCCTGCCGCAGCACCGCGACGCTGCTCGTCTTCGGCAGCAACGGGCGCGTGTACTCGGTGGCGGTCGCGAGCCTCCCGAGCGGCCGCGGCGACGGCGCGCCGGTCACGTCGCTGATCGAGCTCGAGGCCGGCACG
>Ga0207652_10004255_pt1 | contig 11681 bp, 11 predicted proteins | sample KBSC63BmetaG_FD_184334 | JGI IMG/M metagenome (GOLD analysis project Ga0207652, IMG submission 184334) | Corn rhizosphere microbial communities from Kellogg Biological Station, Michigan, USA - KBS C6-3B metaG (SPAdes) (version 2) | ecosystem: Host-associated > Plants > Roots > Rhizosphere ... | reverse complement strand
CGGCAAGGGACGTTTAGCCCGCAGTACTACGAGATGGGAAGACTGGACAACGGCGGCGGAATCGTGGGCCCGTCGAAGGAGTAACTCTTACTGGAGGCGTTTATGCGTTATGAGCTTATCTCCGGAATGCTGTTCACGCTCGTTGCAATCGCGCAGATCACCCGCGCGTTGTTGGGGTGGCCGGCGCAGATCGATGGGATCGGCGTGCCGATCTGGGTTTCTGTGATTGCATTTCTCGTCACCGGCAGCATGGCGGTCTGGGGATTCAGGTCGGCGAGCCGCCACTCCACGGTCGTAGGGAGAGACTGATGATTCGAAAGCTGAAGTCCGGTCAGTACCGGCTCTACTCGAAAAAGAAGGATCGGAAAACCGGCAAGCGCAAAAACCTCGGCACCTTCAAGAGTCTGGCTGCAGCCAAGAAGCACGAGCGCGCGGTGCAGTACTTCAAGCGGGGCGGCTGAGGCACTCGAGCCGGTCACAATTCTCGGGGAACGCGCGGCGCCGGGTGCTATATTCTGCCAATGAGCGACACCGCGGCGTCCCTCACCAGCTCACTCGCTGACCGCTACACCATCGAGCGGCTGATCGGCCACGGCGGGATGGCCACCGTGCACCTCGCCGAGGAGCGCAAGCACCGCCGGAAAGTCGCGATCAAGGTCCTGAGGCACGAGCTGGGCGCATCGGTCGGCGCCGAGCGATTCATGCGCGAGATCGGGATCGCCGCACAGCTGTCGCATCCGCACATCGTGCCGCTCATCGACTCCGGCGAGTCCGACGGCTTGCTGTATTACGTGTCACCATTCGTCGCCGGCGGATCGCTGCGCGACCGGCTCAACAAGCAGAAGCAGCTTCCGATCGACGACGCGCTACGCATCGCGCACGAGGTCGGTGCCGCGCTCGATTACGCGCATCGCAACGGCTTCGTCCACCGCGACGTCAAACCGGAGAACATCCTCTTCGCCGACGATCACGCGCTGCTGGCCGACTTCGGCATCGCCCACGTCGCGAATCCCGGCGGCGAGCCGCTCACCCTCGGCGGACTCGCGCTCGGCACGCCCGAGTACATGAGCCCCGAGCAGGCGGCGGGCGAGCGCGAGATCGGGGTTGCCGGCGACGTCTATGGACTGGCCTGCGTGTTCTACGAGATGGTGGCCGGGGAGCCGCCGTTCAAAGGCGATTCGCCGCGCGCCACCATGGCGAAGCAGGTCACCGAGCGCGCGCGTCCGCTCAGAGTGCTGCGCCCCGACGCGCCTGCCGGTTTCGAGCGGGTGCTCGAGAAAGCGCTGGCAAAGGATCCGGCGCAACGCTACCCCACGGTCGTCGAGTTCTGCGATGCGCTCACCCGCGCCCGCACCGAGCCGAGCCGTGCATTCATGATGACGACGCGGTCGATCGCCGTGTTGCCGTTCGTCAACTCCAGCCCCGATCCCGACAACGAGTATCTGAGCGATGGCATCACCGACGAGCTGATCAACGCGCTGGCAAAGGTCCAGGGACTCCGGCTTGCGTCGCGCACGTCGGTGTTCGCTCTCAAGGGCAAGGCGCAGGACGTCCGCGCCATCGGCGCATTGCTCGAGGTCTCGGAAGTCCTCGAGGGCAGCGTCCGACGCTCGGGCGACAATCTCCGCATCACCACCCAGCTGACATCGACCGAAGACGGCCACCTGATGTGGTCGGAGCGGTACGATCGAAAGCTTCACGATGTATTCGCCATCCAGGACGAGATCGCGCGCACCATCGTGACGCAGCTGCGCTCCACCTCACTCGTCGAGCCCGCCGCGCCAACCGTCAATCGGCACACCGAAAACGTCCAGGCGTACGGCTTGTACCTGCGCGGCCGCTATTTCTGGAACAAGCGCACGTCGGCCGACGTGTATGAGGGCATCAGATACTTCGAGCAGGCGATAGCGCTCGATCCCACCTATGCGCTGGCGTACACGGGGCTCGCCGACTCGTACTCGCTCCACATCGACTATCGCAACGTCCCCGTGCACGAGGGCCACGAGAAAGCCAAGTTCTACGCACACAAGGCAATCGCCCTCGACGACACTCTCGCCGAAGCGCATGCATCGCTTGCCTGGAGTCTGTTCGTCTATGACTGGAAGTGGGACGAAGCAGCGCGAGAGTTCAGGCGCGCGATCGAGCTCGACCCGCGCTACGCGCCCGCGCACCAGTGGTACGCTTTCATGCTCGCCTCCAAGGGAAAATTCGACGAGGCGCTGCTCGAGGGACACACAGCCCAGGAAAACGATCCGGCATCAGTCTCAGTTCGCCGCAGTCTTGGCTATGCCTACCTCTACGCCCGGAGGTACGACCAGGCGCGGTATCACCTCGAGCGCGCGATCGCGATGAACACCGAGGCCGAGGAGAGTCATCGCATCCTCGGATTGATTCTGACTTTCCAGAAGCAGTTCGGCGCCGCCGAAGCAGCCCTGCGCGATGCGCTCGCGCTCGCCGAGAAGGGCGGCACCTACACCAAGGCTACGCTCGCATTTTCGCTCGCCGCGGGCGGAGACGAATCGTACGCGCGGGAAGTGGCGGCCGAGCTGGAGGAGAAGCGCAGGAACGAGTACGTGTCGCCGGTGGAGCTGGCGCTGACTTACATCGGGCTCGGGGAAAACGACAAGGCGCTGGACTGGGTCGATACATCCATCGACGAGCGGCGCGGCTGGGCCGCGTATCTGCGGGTGCACCCTGTGCTCGATCCCTTACGCGGCGAGCCACGGTTTGGGGAGCTGGTCAAGCGGATGCAGTTCGACGTGCCGGCGGGGCCGCCGCCGAAACCGGCGTAAATTCTCTGCGCGGAGGCATTTCAGAATGAGCCGAGTCACACCTTTGACTACCGCGTTAGTCGCGCTTGCGATGGCGAATCTCGGCGGGTGTCGGAGCGAATCGACTCAGGATCGGTCGGTGAATGCGTCCGACACGACCGCGACCGTAGGATCCACCGCAGGCAAAACAGCCGCGACCGCTCCGCCCGCGACCCGCTGCGACGCGAAGACGATCAGCGCCGACGGCGTCGGTCCGATCCGAATCGGGGCGGATGTCGACTCGGTGAAATCGTTCTGCGATGTCGTGCGCGACACCACGCAGCGCGGCGGTGAGGGAATGATGGAGCGCAGGATCACGATCTCCATTCCGCCCGGGAAGCTCGACGCTGAAATCGTTGACGGACGGGTGTGGAGGCTCGACATCAGGTCGCCGTCGTTCCGCACAGCCGACTCACTCGGCGTGGGGTCGACGCTCTCGGAGTTGCTGCGACATCAGGACCCCAAACCGGCCGCCGGCGAAGGAATCGTGGTCGTGATGCTCCGCGACCACTGCGGGATGAGCTTCGTGCTCGCGGGCGGATTCAGGAGCGGCGTCTTTCGCAAATGGATTGCCGCCGAGCTGGCGAAGCTTCCCTCGTCGACAAAAGTCGAAAGAGTTTTCGTGGTGGGATGCCCGAAGAATGCAGCGAAGCCGAGATCAGCGACCCAGCTGAATCCGCTCGACTTCCTCGTAGCGGGCTGGTCCGCCGCCAAGTTTGCTGCGATACAGAATGAGGGAATCGACAGTCATGCGCGCGCCGAATCGCGGCTTCGCGGCGACGAGCGCGCTCACCGACACCGGCGGATCGATCCGGCTGAGAGTCAAATGCGGCTTGAACGGCTTGGACTCGGCGACGAATCCTGCAACGCGGGCAGTCGCTTCCGCGATCGCCGCGAGCTGAATCATTCGCTCCGCGCCCTCGTCGATCCCGAGCCAGAGAATCCGCGCGCGGTTGGGACGTGGGAAGGCGCCGAGTGCGTCGAAGCGAATGCTGAAGGGCGCGCCGCACGTCGCACTGCGCAGCAGCTGGACGACCTGATCGCGGGTCGCCGCCGGTGTCGAGCCGAGGAAACGCAGGGTGAAGTGCCAGTTCTCGGGCGGCACAGGCTTCCCCGGTAGATTCTTCGGCAGCGCCTTGATGATCGATCGGCGCGCATCCTCGGAAACCGGCACTCCGATGAACAGTCGCTCTGGTTTGTCTGCCTTTGGCTGCACGTTGCCGGCTCGGGTGCTGCTTATAGGATATACCGCCTGAGATCTTCGTCGTCGGCGATAGTCTTGAGCCGGCTGCGCACCAGATCCTGAGTCACCCGCACGGTTTTCTCGCCGCTGTCGGGCAGTCCGAACAGCACTTCCTCGAGCAATGTCGTCATCACGGTGTGCAGCCGGCGCGCGCCGATGTTCTCCATCCGCTCGTTGACGTGCGCGGCGATCTTTGCGATCTCGGCGATTCCTTCGGCGGTGAACTCCAGCTTCGCACCCTCGGCCTCGACGAGCGCCGAGTATTGTTTGGTGAGCGCGTTCTCGGGCTCGGTCATGATGCGCACAAAGTCGGCTTCGGTAAGCGACTGCAGCTCCACCCTGATCGGGAATCGTCCCTGCAGCTCGGGGATCAGGTCGCTGGGCTTGGCGACGTGGAACGCGCCCGCGGCGACGAACAGCACGTGATCGGTCTTTACCATTCCGTGCTTGGTCTGGACGTTGGAGCCTTCGACGATGGGCAGCAGATCGCGCTGCACTCCTTCGCGCGAGACGTCCGGCCCGCCTGAGGCGGGGCCGCGCTGACCGGCGATCTTGTCGATCTCGTCGAGGAAGATGATCCCCATCGTCTGCACCCGCTCGAGCGCATCGGACGTGACGTCCTCCTTGTTGATCAGCTTCTCCAGCTCCTCGCCGAGGAGAATGCGACGCGCCTCTGAGACCTTGACGGTGCGCTTCTTCTTGCGCTTGGGGAGCATGTCCTGAATCATGTCGGAAAGATTGTCCATCCCTTCCGGCGCGCCCTGCGGCACCATCATGTCGAACATCATTGGCGCCTGCTGGGTGACCTCGATCTCGATCTCGCGCTCCTCGAGCTGACCATCGACGAGAAGCTGCCGCAGCTTATCACGGGTTCGCTTGTACCGAACTTCCGATGCGTCATTCTCGGTCGACACCGACCCGGCCGGTGAAACCACGAAGAGATGCGCGCCGCCGCCCGCCGCCGCCGAAGAGTGGGTCGATTGCTTGATGTCGGGCGGAATGGGAAGCAGCAGATCGAGCAATCGTTCCTCGACCTTCTGCTTCGCGATCTCCTGGACTTCCGTCTCGCGCTCGGCGCGCACCATGTTGATGGCGCTCTCGACCAGATCGCGCACCATCGATTCGACATCGCGGCCGACGTAGCCGACCTCGGTGAACTTCGACGCTTCGACTTTCACGAACGGCGCGCCGGCGAGGCGGGCGAGCCGCCGCGCAATCTCGGTTTTGCCGACGCCGGTTGGACCGACGAGGATGATGTTGTTGGGCGAGATCTCGTCGCGAATCGGCTCGGGCGCGCGCTGGCGGCGCCACCGGTTCCGCAGCGCGATTGCGACGGCCTTCTTGGCGTCGGCCTGGCCGACGATGTAGCGATCGAGCTCCTCGACGATCTGCTTCGGCGTGAGGCGCGCGAGCCTCTCGAGCGCTTCCTGGGCGCGGGGCGATGCCATCAGCTCGGCTCGAGGACTGTGATGTTGGAGTTGGTGTAGACGCAGATCTCGGCGGCAATCTCGAGACCGCGCTTCACGATTTCGCGCGCCGGCAGGTCGGTGTTCTCGACGAGGGCACGCGCGGCGGCGAGGGCGTAGGACCCGCCCGATCCAATCGCGAGGATGCCGTCGTCGGGCTCGATGATGTCCCCGGTGCCGGAGATGATGAAGCTATGGTCGCGGTCGGTGACGGCGAGCAGAGCCTCGAGCCGGCGCAGGACACGATCGCTGCGCCAGTCCTTGGCCAGCTCGACCGCGGCGCGCTGGAGATTGCCCGGATAGCGCTCGAGCTTCTCCTCGAACTTCTCGAACAAGGTGAACGCGTCAGCGGCGGCGCCTGCGAACCCGGCGAGCAGCTTTCCGCCGTGAAGGGTTCTGACCTTCTGGGCGTTGGATTTCATCACCGTCTGACCCACGGTGACCTGCCCATCGCCACCCAGGGCGACCTGCCCGCCGCGGCGGACGGCGAGGATGGTGGTGGACCGGACGCGTTCGAGATGGCGGCTCATCCCGGGAAGTTAACAGCCTGGAGGCACTTAGGTGCCTCTCGGAGGACTCCACAGCAGCACCGTCAGCATCCGCGCGAACTGTTTAATCGCGCCCCCTTCTTGCATTTAGACCGGGCATGAAGCTCGAACAGTTTCCGATTCTGCTGGGCGTGATCGTCGCCCTCATCGGCCTGACCATACTTCTCGATGCGTGGCAGGCGGGCGGTGTAGCACCGTTGCGCGAGCGGCGCCGGCGCGCCCGCGCCACTCCCCACAAGGCCGGCCAGACCCTGGTCGCACTCGGCGTTTTTTGCATGGCTGCGTCGCTGATCGGCCGCGACACCTGGCGCTGGTCAACGATCTCAGTGCTCGCCGGCGCGTCTCTGATCGTGATCGGCGCCCTGATGAATCGCGCCTACTTGCGGGAAGTCCTGTTGTTCCGCGGCGCCGCCCGCCGCGGCGAGGGCGAGCGGCACAGTCGCCTCAGTCAGACGCCCACCAAAACCCGAATCAGATAATGGTTTTGTTTTAAGCTGACAAGCTTTCGGCTGTCAAAGCTTTCCGCTCCCCGCTTTTGTTTTGTAGATGCCCTTCGCCGCACCCCGATCCCGAACGGGGAGCTCTAGACGCCGCCGTACCATTCGTAGCCTATATCCGACCAATACCCGCCGTTCGCCTGCGGCATGAACACGATTCTGGTCAGATACTTGGTGTTCTTGTAGCCAAGCTTCACCGGCGAATAGACCCGCGCTGGTGCGCCGTGAGCGGGCTCGAGCAGCTTTCCATCCAGACCGTAGGCAACCACCGTCTGCCTGTGCATCGCACTCTCGATGTCCCAGCTTTCGTGATAGTTGTCGTCGAATGACTGGAAGTCGACAAAGCGCGCCGCGGGATCAACCCGGACCAGGCTCGCCAGCTCTCGAAAAGGAACCCCCGTCCATGTTTCGACCGCCGTCCAGCCCTCGACGCAATAGTGATTGACGCGATTGGAGACCTGGGGCAGTCGCTGCAGGTCCTCGAGAGTCAGACGCACCGCATTGCCGACCAGCCCACTCACCTCGAGCGCCCATTTTCCTCTCGTGGCTTCGTCCCAGACGGGAACGGTATGCGAGATGTAGTAGCTCGGCAGATGCATCCCCGCGTCGTTGGCGCCTGACTTCACGACATCGATCGCGGTGTGACGGAACAGCGCTCGCTCGACGACGATATTCTTGCGCTCGGCGTACTTGAGCAGCTTGTCGGCGGCTTTGGGGCCTCTTGAGTTGCACGCGGCGAGAAACGCCGCCGAGACGAGCCCGCTGCCGCGCAGCAGAAAATCGCGCCGGTCGATTCCGTTGAGCGAAATGAATTTGCGCCGGTCGGTCACATTGACTCGCTCGGCGGAGATACCGGTGGCGGTACAGGACGTCGCGCGCGCCGCGGTAGGAGGTTGTAAAACGGACGCGCGTTCCGCGCTTCCGGTGACAGCTCCGGATTGTAATTCCCGGTGATCATCGAGTTGATGGAGTACGGATCGACGGCGAAGACCATGAAGACGTGCACCACGCTCAGGATCACGAGCGCCAGCATCGCCAGGAAATGCCAGTAGCGCGCCCACACATAACCGCCGAGCAGGTCGGTGAGTGCGCCGAGCTGGACGGGCTTCCAGATCGCGAGCCCGGTGATGATGAGAATCGCGCCAACCACCGGCATCAGGAAGTAGGCGGTCTTCTGCAACGCATTGTGCTTGCCCTGCCGCGGATGATCCTTACGCTTGAATGTGTAGAACTTGATCATCTGCCAGCTGTCCCGGATGTCTCCCCTCCGCGGCACGAGGTCGCGCCATTCGCCGTGCAGGTACACGAAGGTGAGATAGACCAGTCCGTTCACCACCAGCACCCACATCATCGCAAAGTGCCAGTGCCGCGCCCCGCCGAGCCAGCCACCGAAAGTGAGCCAGGCAGGAATCGGCTGATGCTCGAACGGATAACAGCAGAAAATCTCACCCTTCCGGGCGAACGCCGGGTACGCATTGAAGATGCGCAGCCCGCTGCCAACCATCACGATGATGGCGACGACGTTCACCCAGTGGGTGGTCCTTACGATCCAGTGATGGCGTTTCCTTACGGTATCCGTGACGTTGCGACCCTCAGATTGTCCACCCACATGTATTGGTCGACCGGCGAGCCGTCGCCAATATAAGGCCCGATCAACAGCTGATTGAGCTGTAAGGTCGCGTGGGCGCCGGTTCGAAAGAGCACGTCGTGGCGATCGATCACCAGATTGCCGTTGAACCAGTACTGAATGACGCCATTGGGCTGGCCGATGCCGTTGACGACCGTGTTCAGCTGCACATACGCCTCGACGAAATTCCAGTTGCCCTTGTACCCCGCTCCGGGACTCGGCTGGAACTGCACCGGCGCCGAGACCTGCTTGTAGTTGTACCAATAGTCGCCGGCGTCGTAGCACTCCGAGTACATGTTCTTCTCGACCATCCCGTTGCAGCCACCGGTGGAACGATTCTCGGTGACGCCGACGAGGTTGTTCGGCAGTGAGCCGCGGTTGGTGTTGATCGACTTGTTGTCCTGCATGTCGATGATCGGCTTGCCGCCGTTCTGATAATTCTGCTCGACATAGATCGTCATGTAGTTGTCGGATGGCCCGTCGTAATCGCCGTCCATGGTACTCATGATGTAGAACTCGTGGGGATGGTAGTCCTGCCCCGAGCCCACGTAATTGGTGCTGTACTTCACGTAGTAGCTGAGATAGACCGAGCTGCTCGGCGTGAACTTGTGGCGCTGACTGTCACCGGAAGTCGGCGTCGTCGCGCCCTTCAGCCAGTGGTACTGAGCCGATGCCGTGCTCCCTGTCACGTGCTCCGTTGTCGAGAGCTGGACGCGGGTGTTGTCGTACCAGCCGCGCGACGCGATGTCGGTGTTCTCGAAGTCTTCCTTGAAGAGGAGCTGTCCTGGAGGCGGAGGTGGCGGCGTCACGGAGTCGCCCGCGGTCACAGTGAGCTGCGCGCTGCCGGTGACCGTGCGATGGGTCGCGACGATGGTCGCGCTTCCGGCGCTCTTGCCGGTCACGAGTCCCGAGTCGGAGACGGTCGCGATGGCGGGATTGCTCGAGCTCCACTGAACGGCGCGGTCGATCGGCCGGCCGCGACGGTCCTGCATGGTCACGGTAGCCTGGGTCGTCTGTCCGACCGCTATCGAATTGGAGGCGAGATGGACCTGAATCGCCGCGACCACCCTGTTGGCGTCAACAGAGAGGTCGTCGGCGCTCAGTCCTGGGTCGGTCGGTGAATCGTTGCAGGAGAAAACGGCTATTAACGCAAGCGTAGTTGCGATCATGCTCGTCGGTGTGCGGTTCATGATTATACCCATGAATCGCGCGACTGGCTTCAGTCGGGTCGTGAACGCCACGGAAACGGGCTACTGCGCGCGAACGGCGCGGAGCGCTGGAAGGCGTGTCAAAACCGGCAACGCCGTAGGGACGGCGCGCATCTATATACGTCAGGCGAAACGTTCGAGTCGCCATGGTGGTAAGCGTTGATTTTGGTGAAGCCGTCGCGCGAGTTGCTGCGCGCGTATTCTCTGCAAGGCCAGTATCATGCCTGAAGGCCGGGCACCCGACGATTCGGGACCCGTCAGGCCCGCGGATGAGCCTTGTCGTAGACCTGCTTGAGCCGCTCGATGCTGGTGTGGGTGTAGATCTGGGTCGTCGAGATCGAGGCGTGTCCGAGTAGCTCCTGGACGGCGCGGAGATCGGCCCCGGCGTCGAGCAGGTGGGTGGCGAAAGTGTGTCTGAGCGAATGCGTCGAGAGCCCGGAGCTCTCGTCGATCTTGTCGAGAAATCCCTTCACGGCGTTCTGAATTGCGCGCACCGAGATGCGCTTGCCGCGACCGCTCAGAAAAAAAGCCGTCCGATCCCCGCTCTGCCCGATCGAGCGCAAGAGCTCGTCGCGCTTCGACTCGTAATTCCGCAGCGCGAGCTGCGCGTGGTCACCGATCGGGATGATTCGCTCCTTCCTGCCCTTGCCGCGAACCTTCACCTGCTGCGACAGCAGATCGATGTCCATTCGATTGATTCCGCGCAGCTCCGACAGTCGCATGCCAGTCGAATAGAACAGCTCCAGGATCGCGCAGTTCCTGACGTCACTGAATCGACCTTCCTGCGCCTTCAGCTCGGCGGACTGAAAGAGCAACTCGATCTGCGCGCGATCGAGATATCCCGGCAGATATTTGTCCTGCTTCGGGATACTTACAGCGCGCGCCGGATTGGCATCCACCTGTTCGTTGCGGTGCAGGTACTTGTAGAAGCTGCGCACCGCCGACAAGCTGCGCGCGATCGACCGCTTGTTGAGCTTTCTGCGGGTCAGGTGCGCGAGGAAACCGCGGATCGCCAGCCGGTCGATGCCTTGCCACGTCCACTCGCGCGCTCCGTAATAGCCGCCGAGGAAGCCGACGAATTCCTCGAGGTCGCGGCGATACGCAACGACTGTATTGGGCGAAACATCGCGCTCCTTCTCGAGATGCACGAGAAAATCCTGAACGAGATCGGGAGCAACCTCGACTTCGACGCCAGAACGTTTCGGGCGCGATCTGGTCACCCCTGAGCCGCCAACGCCAGAGCAGGCGTCGCCCGGATGCCATTGGCCTCGGCCCACTCTCTCATGTCGCTCAGCGCGCGGTCGGCGAACATCTCACGCTTCTTTTTTTTGTCGCGAACGCGCTGCGGAAGCTCGTCGAGCAGTCCAAAATTGGCGTTCATCGGCTGAAAGTGCTTCGGATCGGCTTCGCGCATGTAGCGATAAAGCGCGCCGAGCATAGTGGTTGGCGGGGGAATCACCGGGGCATCGCCGCTCAGAATCCGCGCGAGATTGATCCCCGCCAGGAGGCCTGTCGCCGAGCTCTCGGTGTAGCCTTCCACGCCGGTGATCTGGCCGGCGAACAGGACGGTGGGTTCGTCGCGCACCGAGAGGTGCGCGCTCAATGCCGCGGGCGAGTTCAGGTACGAATTGCGATGGATCGATCCGTATCGCAGAAACTCGGCATCGGCGAGTCCGGGAATCATCCGCAGGACGCGCTGCTGCTCCGGAATGCGAAGCCGGGTCTGGAAGCCGACGAGATTCCACATCCGCCCGGCGCGATCTTCCTGACGGAGCTGGACGACCGCGTGTGCTTCACGCCCGGTGCGCGGATCGCGCAGGCCGACCGGTTTGAGCGCGCCAAACCGGAGCGTGTCCCTGCCGCGCTGCGCAATGACCTCGACCGGCATGCAGCCCTCGAAGTACGGGGCCTCGTCGAACTCGTGGCCGTGGTACTGGTCGGCCGATATCAGCGCATCGAGAAAAGCGTCGTACTGCTCGCGCGACATCGGACAATTGAGGTACGCGCCCTCGTCATCGGCGCCGTCCATAGTCTCTTTGCCGTAGCGCGAGCCGCGAAAGACGATCGCGTCGTCGATCGACTCGCGCGACACGATCGGCGCAATCGCATCGTAGAAGGCGAGCGCGCCGACACCGAGACGCTCCCGGATCGACTGTGCCAACTTGTCCGACGTGAGCGGGCCGGTGGCGATCACGCACGGCGCGGAGATGCTCGAGACTTCCTCGCGGACGACGGTGATCCTGGGCTCGCCGGCGATCCTGGCCGTCACGCCACCCGAGAAT
>Ga0207652_10004252_pt1 | contig 11682 bp, 10 predicted proteins | sample KBSC63BmetaG_FD_184334 | JGI IMG/M metagenome (GOLD analysis project Ga0207652, IMG submission 184334) | Corn rhizosphere microbial communities from Kellogg Biological Station, Michigan, USA - KBS C6-3B metaG (SPAdes) (version 2) | ecosystem: Host-associated > Plants > Roots > Rhizosphere ... | reverse complement strand
CTGCTTCGCCGCCGGCCGCACGTCCACGTGCATGCGCTGGCACCGCAGCCGGTGGACGAGAACGCGCTCGTCGGATAGGCACACGGTTCGTGCGCCTGTTCGTCGCGGTCGACCCGCCGTCGGACGTTGTTGCAGCGCTGGAGCAGGCACTCGGCGAACGTGACGACCGGCTGCGCTGGGTGCCGCCGGAGCAGTGGCACCTGACGTTGGTGTTCTGCGGCGAGGTGGACGACTGGCGCGTGGCCGACTTGAGCGCGCGTCTCGGTCGCGCTGCGGCGCGCACATCACCGTTCTCCCTACGACTCGCCGGCGCTGGCACCTTTCCGAAGCAGGCAGCGAAGGCACGCGTCCTCTGGGTCGGTGTCGGCGGTGATGTTCCTGCGCTGTCGCGGCTGGCCGAGCGTTGCGCGGCGGCGGCCCGGCGTTCGGGGGTCGACGTCGAGGATCGTGCGTACCGACCGCACCTCACCCTTGCGCGGGCGCGACGCGAGGCGACGGACGCCCGAGTGGAGGTCGAACGCCTCGCGTCGTTCTCGAGCGGGCCATGGCCGGTGACGAGGTTGCGACTGGTGCACAGCACGTTGGGAGCGCGCGTGCGGCACGAGACACTGCAGTCGTGGACGCTGAGCTCGGGATGACGCGGGCGGAGATGCCCTACGGGTCGTGGCCGTCACCGGTGTCGGCCGAGGACGCGGCAAGCGCCGGTTCCTCGGTGACCGGGGCTCGATACGGCGACGGGACCATCTGGTGGTCGGAGACGCGTCCCGGCGAGGCCGGGCGGACGGCCGTCTGCCGCCTCGACCCTTCCGGGGTCCCGCGAGACGTCATCGCGGCGCCGTGGAATGCCCGAACTCGCGTGCACGAGTACGGCGGCGGCGCCTGGACCGTGATGGCCGGCACTGTGGTGTTCGCGGAGTTCAGCGACCAGCGCCTCTATCGCGTGGCTCCCGGCGGCGAGCCCGAGCCTCTGACTCCAGCGCCGGCCTCGCCGGCCGCGGTCCGCTACGCCGACCTGACGCCGGCCCGTGCTGGAACGCATGTGCTTTGTGTCCGCGAGTCCCACGACGACTCCGGCGGCCTCAGCCGCGACATCGTCGCGGTGCCGATCGACGGTTCGGCAGTCGCGGAGCCCGGAGCTGTCCGGTCTCTTGTCGCGGGGTCGCGCTTCCTGGCCTATCCCCGGGAGTCTCCCGATGGTCGGCAGATTGCGTGGATCGCCTGGGAGCACCCGCAGATGCCATGGGACGGCACCGAGCTACGGGTCGCCGCCGGCAGCCTTGCCGACGGCTACGGGCAGGTTCGGGTGCTCGTCGGCTCGACCACCGAGTCGGTGCTGCAGCCGGAATGGCTCGACGACGACAGCCTCATCGTTGCCAGCGACCGCGACGGCTGGTGGCGGCTCTACCGCATCGACGTCGCGAGCGGAGAGCTGTCACCGGCGTACGAGCCCGACGCCGACGTCGGCGGGCCGCTGTGGGAGCTGGGCCACCGGTGGTTCGGACCACTGTCGGACGGAAGCGTCCTCGCTGTTCGCACGCACGGGAGGGACTCGCTCGTCGTCGTCGGCAATTCCGATGGTGACGTGCGCGACGTTCCGGTCGCGGGGATCGAGATGTTCGAGCTGGCAGACGTGGCTGCGACGAAGGCGCTCCTCATCTGCGGTGGCAGCACAACTCCCACCGGCTTGCGGGAGCTCGACATCTCCACAGGGGCGACGCGAGACCTGCGGGTGCCGATGGAAGGGCTGCCGGACCCGGCGTACTTGTCGGTCGCGGTCCAGCGCACCTTCCGCGGACCGCGCGGCCGGGACGTGCACGCCGTGGTCTACCCGCCGCACAACCCGGACGTCGCACCCGCGCCTGGCGAGCTGCCGCCCTACCTTGCGCTGGTTCACGGAGGACCGACATCGTTCAGCGGCGCCCGCGCGTCAGCGTCGATCGCCTACTGGACCTCGCGGGGCATCGGCGTGGTCGACGTGAACTACGGCGGCTCGAGTGGCTATGGACGCGAGTACCGGGAGCGGCTGCGGTCGCAGTGGGGCGTCGTCGACGTCGAGGACGTGGTTGCCGTCGTACGAGGGCTGGCGATGGCCGGGGACGCGGACCCGGAACGGCTCGCGATCCAGGGAGGATCGGCCGGCGGCTGGACCGTGCTGGCGGCGCTCACGACGACCGACGCTTTCGCCTGTGGCATCTCCTACTTCGGAGTCGCTGACGCAACGCTGCTCGCCGAGGACACGCACGACTTCGAGTCGCGCTACCTCGACGGCCTCATCGGGCCGTTGCCGCAGGCGCGGGCGATCTACGACGCACGATCGCCGCTGAACAACGTCGATGGGCTCGCCTGCCCGGTCTTGCTGCTTCAGGGCCTCGACGATCCCGTGGTGCCGCCCGCGCAGGCAGAGCGGTTCAAAGACGCGCTGGTCGCGAAGAGCATTCCGCACGCCTACCTCGCCTTCGAGGGCGAGTCGCACGGATTCAGAAAGGCAGAGACGACTATCGCGTCGTTGCAGGCGTCACTGTCCTTCCTCGGCCAGGTGCTCGGGTTCGACCCGCCCGGGGTCCCAGTGCTGCCGCTCGCGACCTACCAGGCGTAGTCCTCGGGGGCGGTCTTGTGGCCGGGCCAGATCTCGTCCAGGCGAGCCAGCGTCTTGTCGTCGAGGGTGACCTCGAGGGCTCCGAGCGTCGAGTCGAGCTGCTCGATGGTGCGCGGCCCGATGATCGGGCCGGTCACGCCGTCCTGCGCGAGCAGCCACGCGAGCGCGACGTGGGCGGGTTCGTGGCCTAGCTCGTCGCAGAGGTCCTCATAAGCCTGGATCTGGTCGCGCTTTGCCTCGAGCTGGTCCTTCGCGCGGCCCTGCGTTCGCCGCTTCCCCTCGCTCTCCTTGCGGAGTACGCCGCCCAGCAGACCGCCGTGCAACGGGCTCCAGGGGATGACGCCGAGACCGTAGTGACGGGCGGCCGGCAACACCTCGAGCTCGATCGCGCGCTCGGTGAGGTTGTAGAGCGACTGCTCGCTGACCAGGCCGAGGAAGTGACGCTGTTTGGCCGCCTCCTGCGCGGCTGCGATGTGCCAACCGGCGAAGTTGCTGCTGCCGGCGTAGAGGATCTTTCCCTGCGCGCGCAACGTCTCCATCGCTTCCCAGATCTCGTCCCACGGCGTGTTCCGGTCGACGTGGTGCATCTGGTAGAGGTCGATGTAGTCGGTCTGCAAACGCTTGAGCGAACCGTCGCACGCGCGGCGGATGTTGCGCGCCGACAGGAACGTGTCGTTGGGCCAGTCGCTCATCGAGCCGTAGAGCTTCGTCGCGATCACGACCTTGTCGCGTCGCTCGCCGCCATGTGCGAACCACCGGCCGATGATCTGCTCGGTGACGCCCTCACCCTTCTTCCACCCGTAGACGTTCGCGGTGTCGAAGAAGTTGATCCCGTGCTCGAGGGCGCGGTCCATGATGTGGTGCGAGTCTTCTTCGCTCGTCTGCGGACCGAAGTTCATCGTGCCGAGCACGAGCCGAGACACCTTCAATCCGGTGCGGCCGAGTTGCGTGTAGTCCATGAAGCCGACATTACGCCGCGTTCGGTGCGAACCGTCAGGCGCGTCGGGTCCGGTAGTAGTCGCGCCAGATCAGCCGGTGGACGGGGATCCACCTCGGGATCGAGCGCACGCCGGGGATGAACGGCACGAGCACGAATGCGAGCGTCAGCAGCGCCATCAGGCCCCACACCAGCGCGTCCGCGTTGCCGGACGTCGAGAACGGCGAGACCTGGTACCAGAACGTGTAGAGCCAGAGCCACGCCTGCCCAGGGAAGTTCCCCGTCTCGTTCATCATTCCCCACTGGTCACCGCCAAGGTGCTGCGCGCGCGCCTGGTCCTCGAGGTACGAGCCATCGGCGATGAACAGCAGTGGCTTGGTGTAGTCGGTCTGGAAGAACTGCTTCTGCGACAGCAAGGCGCCGTCGAGGCCACCGGACTGTGCCATCGCGAGCAGCCGGTCGAGCATGACCGGCACGGGCCCGTAGTCGCCTGGACCGACCTTGGTCAGATCGCCCTCGGCCTTGGTCAGTGCATCGTCGTACGCCGAGGCCCACGTCTTCTGCTGGTCGGTGGTGGCGCCCTTCCACTGCACCAGCGCTGCGCCGAGCTCCGAGTCTGCGGGCACGCCCGACAGCGGGCCCACGACGAAGTCGTTGACGGTGTCGATCGGGTGTGTGACCCCGGCGATGTGCTGCAGCGAGACGGGTCCGACCTTCTGCGCGGCGTCGGGGGTGTGGTTGTACGGCGCGCCGTACGTCGCCGTGCCGCTGCTGCCGTCGAGCTCTGTCGCGGCCGTCTGCCGGAAGTCCGCCGGTTGGGTGCGGCTCCAGGTGGAGATCGTGATCTGTTTCTCGTCGGGCGACGAGAACAGTGCCGCGAGTGCGCAGGTCAGCACTGTGACGACGACCAGCGCGATGACGAACTCCTTCACCAGGTCGTACTCGCGCGTGCGACCGGTCCATTTGCGAGCCGCGGCGGCCTTCGTCGTCGGCGTTCGATGGACGGTCGGGGTGGCGGTCATCGCTGCACCTGCTCAGGAATCTCGTCGCGGAGGTCGAGCTCCATCGGCGGTACGACCCCTTTGCGGCGCACCTGCAGGATGTGCACCGTGATGATGATCCCGACCACGAGTGGCAGCAGGCAGATGTGCCACATCAACATCTGACCGAAGTTCGTGACGTTGAAGAACGCGCCGATGCCGGCGGCATTGAGGCCGTCCTTTGCCTGCGTGCTGATCCACTGCGAGTCGAAGTTCGACTGGATCAGGTAACCGGTGAAGGCAGTGCCGATCGATCCGACGAAGCAGAGGGCGCCAGTGATCCACGTGAGTGCGCGCTTTCCGCGCCACGCCGCCATGAAGAACTTCCCCCACAGGTGGATGACCATGAAGGCCATGAACAGCTCGACACTCCAGAGGTGCAGGCTGTTGACGAAGTGACCGGTGCTCGACGTGTGCCACCACTGTGGCCCCTCCACCGCCAGCCAGCCGCCGGAGACGAGCACCACCACGAATGCTGACAACGTCAGCACGCCGAAGACGTAGATCCAGGACGCGACGTAGACGGGCTGCTCACCCGGCATCAGCTGCTCGGGGGGGAGATCGCGCACCGCTCGGTTGCGCAGGCGCACGGTCCAGTTGCGTGACGTCGTCGCCGGCGCGGTCATTGCTTGTCCCGTCCCTTCGGGAAGGGCAGCAGCAGTGCCAGAACGAAGACCACGACCATCACTGCGATGACCACGAGGTTCGCGACTGAGATCTGTACGACGCCCCAGTGCACGTAGTGCCCCGTGTGGTTCAGGTTCACGGGAGCGGCCAAGGCCGCGAGCACTGTCATGTCGACCTCCCGCTCGGCCTCCGGTGTGGCCGCATAGGAGTGAAGGTCCGCCGCGAGAGACGTGTGACGTAGTGCCGTAGGTCTCACCGTCAGAGGACGAAGGTCCCTCGTCCCGTAAAGAGATCGTTCAGCGGGCAGACAAAAGGGCCGCCGAGCTTGCGCCCGGCGGCCCTGCTTGCTGGGTCTGGTGTTAGTTGTTGCCCTGGTCGTGCGGAACGGTGACGGTGACCGTCGCCGTGCCCTGCTCCTGCGGAGCCATCACGCCGGTGCCGCCGTCGTTTTCGCCGCACATGACCTGGATGGAGTAGGTGCGGCCGGCCTGCGACGTGCCGGAGCGCTCGGCGCGGACCTGTGCGGTCGTCGTCGCCGGGGTGCCCTCGTCAGCCGAGGCGGTGTTGCCGGTGCCGGACCAGTCGAGGCCCTGCTTGTCGGTCGGCTGGCCGGAGCCCTTCAGCTCGTCGCTGCCGTCCGAGGCGGCCTGGTTGTCGGTGATCGCGCCGATCGTGATCACGGACTGGTCGCCGGGAACATCGGCGTCGGCCGTGTAGCTGATCGTGACCGTCTGCATCTTGTGGTTCGGTGGCCAGACGGTCGTCGGGTTCCACGTCACCGTGCCGTCTTGCTGGCCCGTCGTCATGTTGACGCAGGGTGCAGAACCGTCACCGTGGGTGCCGTTGCCGGCGGTGGCCGGTAGGGCGATGCCGACGGCGGCGACGGCGGCCGCGCCTAGGGCGAGGCGCTTGCTGACCTTCACTGATCCTCCTGGGGGGCAGGGCGTCGCCGAGGGGGGTGGTGGCGACGCTTGGGGGGGTCGGCGCCGCACTTCGGCGTACCCCTCACAGCTCCTTCTCAGGAAATTCGGACAAACGCCGCAGACACGGCGTACGCCAGAAAGAAAGGTCTAGAGGTGCTCGACGACCCAGTCGATGCAACCGGTCAGCGCCTCGACGTCGTCGGGGTCGACCGCGGGGAACATCGCGATCCGCAGCTGGTTGCGACCCAGCTTGCGGTAGGGCTCGGTGTCGACGATCCCGTTGGCCCGCAACACCTTCGCGATCTTGGCAGCGTCGACGTCGTCGGTGAAGTCGATGGTGCCGACCACCAGTGACCGGGCGTCCGGGTCGGTCACGAACGGTTGGGCGTACGACGACTTCTCCGCCCAGGTGTAGAGCCGGCCGCTGGAGTCCGCCGTGCGTCCGACCGCCCAGTCGAGACCGCCCTGCGCGTTCATCCAGTCGACCTGGTCGGCCAGCATGAACAGCGTGGCCAGCGCCGGGGTGTTGTAGGTCTGGTCCAGCCGCGACTGCTCGATCGCGATGGAGAGGTCCAGCACCGCCGGGGTCCAGCGCCCGCTCGACTTGATCCGCTCGACGCGCGCGATCGCCGCCGGCGACAGCAGTGCGAGCCAGAGCCCGCCGTCGGAGGCGAACGCCTTCTGCGGCGCGAAGTAGTAGGCATCCGTCTCGGTCACGTCGACGGGCAGGCCGCCGGCGCCGCTCGTCGCGTCGATCAGCACGAGCGCGCCGTCGTCCGCGCCCTCCGGACGCCGTACCCGGGCCATCGCGCCGGTCGAGGTCTCGTTGTGCGGCCAGCAGTACGCGTCGACGCCGCTCTCGGCGCGCGGCGTCGTCACGGTGCCGGGATCGGCCTTGATGACGGTCGGCTCGTCGAGATGGGGCGCCTCCGCTGCCGCCTGCGCGAATTTCGCCGAGAACTCCCCGAACGACAGGTGCTGGCTCTTGCGCTCGATGAGCCCGAACGTCGCGATGTCCCAGAACGTCGTCGCACCGCCGTTGCCCAGCACGACCTCGTAGCCGTCCGGCGTGCCGAACAGCGTGGCGAGCCCCTCGCGGACCCGTCGTACGACGCTCTTCACACCCTGCTGGCGGTGCGACGTGCCGAGGTACGACGCACCGGTCGCGGCGAGGGCGGCGAGCTGCTCCGGTCGCACCTTCGAGGGGCCGGAGCCGAACCGCCCGTCCTTCGGGCGCAGCTCGGCCGGGATCACGAGGTCAGGCGTAGTCACCCGCGGATTCTAACGACCGCCCTCCCGTCGACTTCGGATGTCGGGCGACCACTTTTCGCGCCGTTCATCGGCGTGTCGTGGTCGCACGACATCCGAAGTGGGAGGGGAGGTCAGACCTTGGGGATGCGGTCGAAGCCGTCGACCTGCTCGACGCCGCGGTTGGCCGGGCCGACGTACTTCGCCGACGGCCGGATCAGCCGCCCGGTCCGCTTCTGCTCGAGGATGTGCGCGCTCCACCCGGCGACGCGGGCGCAGGCGAACATCGAGGTGAACATGTGCGCCGGCACCTCGGCGAAGTCGAGCACGACCGCCGACCAGAACTCGACGTTCGTCGCGAGCACCCGGTCGGGATAGCGCTCCTTGAGCTCCGCGAGCGCGGCGTTCTCGAGCGCCTCCGCCACCTCGACCCGACGGGAGCCGAGCTCCTTCGCCGTACGACGGAGCACGCGCGCCCGCGGGTCCTCGGCGCGGTAGACGCGGTGGCCGAAGCCCATGAGTCGCTGCTTGGAGTCGAGCAGCCGCTTCACGTAGGTGCGGGCATCGCCCTCCTGCTCCACCTCGTCGAGCATCTTCAGGACGCGCGACGGTGCGCCGCCATGCAGCGGGCCCGACAGCGCGCCGATCGCTCCCGACAGACATGCGGCGACGTCGGCGCCGGTCGACGCGATGACGCGCGCGGTGAACGTCGACGCGTTCATGCCGTGCTCGGCGGCGGAGACGAAGTAGGCGTCGACCGCCTTGACGTGCGCCGGGTCGGGCTCGCCCCGCCAACGCACCATGAACCGCTCGACGACCGTCTCGCACTCGTCGATGCGCTTCTGCGGCACCATCGGCTGGCCGAGCCCACGGGCGGACTGCGCCACGAACGACATCGCCGTCACTGAGCAGCGGGCCAGGTCGTCGCGGGCCTGCTCGTCGTCGATGTCGAGCAGCTGATCGAGCCCCCACGCGGGCGCGAGCGTCGCCAGGGCGCTCTGCACGTCGACGCGGATGTCGCCGGAGTGCACCGGCACCGGGAACGGCTCGGCGGGTGGCAGGCCGGGCGCGAACTTCCCATCGACCAGAAGGCCCCACACGTTGCCGTAGGAGACCCGGCCGACGAGGTCCTCGATGTCGACGCCGCGGTAGCGCAGCGCCGAGCCTTCCTTGTCAGGTTCCGCGATCTCGGTCTCGAAGGCGACCACGCCTTCGAGGCCAGGCTTGAACAGCGTCTGTTGCTGGGATTCGGCGTCCGCCATCGTTGCGGCTCTCCTCGAAGCGGTGGGCAGGATCACTGCCCGTCGATCCCGCGGGTACTGGGCGCGGTGGCCTCATTGTCGCTTGCGAACGGCCGCCTGAGAAATTAGGGGGGATGGACGAGATCGAGCTCGCGCGGCTCCGCCGGGAGTACGAAGCCGCCGGGCTCGACGAAGCCGACCTGCCTGCGGACCCCCTGGTCCTGTTCCGCGAGTGGCTGCAGTGCGCGGCAGACGCCAAGCTCGCCGAGGTCAACGCGATGGTCGTCAGCACCGTCGGTGCGGGCGGGGCGCCGAGCTCACGGATGGTGCTCTGCAAGGCGGCCGACGAGCGCGGGTTCGTCTTCCACACGAACTACCGGTCCCGCAAGGGTGCCGAGATCGAGCTGGATCCGCAGGTGGCGCTGCTGTTCCCGTGGCACCCGCTGGGTCGGCAGGTGCGGGTGGAGGGTGTCGCGACGAAGGTCGGCACGGCCGAGTCCGACGCCTACTTCGCGACCCGGCCGCACGGCGCGCAGATCTCGGCGTGGGCCAGCGAGCAGTCGTCGGTCGTCGCCGACCGCGGGGTGCTCGAGCAGAGGACCGCGGAGGCGGAGACGGCGTACGCCGAGGGGGAGGTACCGCGACCACCCCACTGGGGCGGCGTCCGCGTGGAGCCGCGGGTCATCGAGTTCTGGCAGGGTCGCCGCGACCGGCTGCACGACCGACTCGTCTACCGCCGCGACGACGCCTCGTCGCCGTGGTCCGTCGTACGGCTCGCGCCATGAGCTGGGCTCAGATCAGGCGAGCACAGTGACGCAAGCGCCCTCGGAAGCAGCCGAGGACATCACCGCCCGGCCGCCGGTCTGGCGGCGCTGGCTCGCCGACACGACGCCGTTGCGCGAGAGCCATGACTACCGGCGCTGGTGGGCCGGCTACTCGATCTCGTTCACCGGCACGCAGCTGACGCAGTTCGCGATCCCGGTGCAGGTCTACTTCCTGACCAAGTCCTCCCTCGCAGTGGGCTTCGTCGGGCTCATCGTCATCGGGCCGCTCATCACGATGGGGCTGCTCGGCGGGTCGATCGCGGACGCGATGGACCGCCGCCGGCTCACCCTCATCACGAGCACGGTGCTGCTGTCGCTGTCGACATTGCTCACGTTGCAGGCGGCCATGCACCTCGACCAGCTCTGGCTGCTCTATCTCATCGCTGTGGTCTCCGCGTCGACGTCGGCGGTCGACTCCTCCGGGCGCGGAGCGATCCTGCCCCGGCTCGTCCGCCGCGAGCTCATCCCGTCGGCGAACGCGTTGGGGCAGCTCGGCTTCAACACCGGGCTGTCCCTCGGTCCGCTGCTCGGCGGCGTGCTGATCGGCACCCTCGGCTTCGCCTGGGCCTACGGGCTGGACGCCGCGTCGTTCGTCGCGGTGCTGTACGCCGTGTGGCGGCTGCCGTCGATGCCCCCCGAAGGTGGCGGGTCGCGCCCGGGGTTCGCCTCCGTCGTCGAGGGGCTGCGCTTTCTCGGCCCGCGCAAGAACCTGCTGATGACCTTCCTCGTCGACATCAACGCGATGGTGTTCGGCATGCCGCGGGCGCTGTTCCCCGCGATCGGCCTCAACTGGTTCCACGGCGGCGCCGGCACCGTCGGCCTGCTGGCAGCCGCGCCGTCGATCGGCGCACTGCTCGGCGCGGCGACGTCCGGCTGGGCCGCCCGGATCCGCCGTCAGGGCTTCGTCGTGCTCGTCGCCGTCGGCGTCTGGGGTGGCTCGATCGCGCTGTTCGGGCTCAACCGGGTGCTCTGGATCGGACTCGTTCTGCTCGCGATCGCGGGCGCGGCCGACATGGTCAGCGCCATCTTCCGGAACACGATCCTGCAGGTCGCCACCCCGGATGCGCTGCGCGGCCGCCTGCAAGGCGTCTTCATCGTGGTCGTCACGGGCGGCCCCCGCCTCGGCGACTTCGAGGCCGGCGCCGTCGCCAACGCCTTCGGGCTGGCGACGTCGGTGGTCAGCGGCGGGCTCGCCTGCATTGCCGGTGTTCTGCTGCTCGCGGGGCGTTACCCGTCCTTCGCGGGGTACGACGCACGCGACCCTGTGCCCTGATAACGCCTGGTGAGAGAATTTTCGCTATGTCCGACTACGAGCTCCAGTACGGCGGGGAGTCGCTCTCCCTCGACGCCGTCGACGGCACCGAGGAGCCCTACGGGCTCAACATCAGCAAGCTGCTGGCGACGACGGGGCGGGTGACGTTCGACCCGGGGTTCGGCAACACGGCGTCGTCCGAGTCGGCCATCACGTTCATCGACGGAGACGCGGGCATCCTGCGCTACCGCGGCTACCCGATCGAGCAGCTTGCCGAGAACTCGTCGTTCCTCGAGACGTCCTACCTCCTCATCTACGGCGAGCTCCCGACGCAGGAGCAGCTGTCGGACTTCGAGGCTCGGATCAAGAGCCACACGATGCTGCACGAGGAGTTCAGGAGCTTCTTCGCCGGCTTCCCGCGCGACGCTCACCCGATGCCGGTTCTGGCGTCGGCTGTGAGTGCGCTGTCGACCTTCTACCAGGACTCGCTCGACCCGTTCGACAACGAGCAGGTCGAGATGTCGACGGTGCGGCTGCTCGCCAAGCTGCCGACGATCGCGGCGTACGCGTTCAAGAAGGCTGTCGGGCTGCCGCTGCTCTACCCCGACAACTCACTCGGCTACGTCGAGAACTTCCTGCGCCTGTGCTTCGGAGTGCCTGCCGAGCCCTACGTCGTCGACGAGAAGACGGCGAAGGTGCTCGACATGCTTTTCATCCTGCACGCCGACCACGAGCAGAACTGCTCGACGTCGACGGTGCGCATGGTCGGTTCGTCCCAAGCCAACCTGTTCGCGTCGATCTCGGCCGGCGTCAACGCGCTGTTCGGCCCGCTGCACGGCGGCGCCAACCAGGCCGTGCTCGAGATGCTGCAGGAGATCTCCGATGCCGGCGGCGACGTCAACGCGTTCGTCAAGCGGGTCAAGGACAAGGAGCCCGGCGTCAAGCTGATGGGCTTCGGGCACCGCGTCTACAAGAACTTCGACCCGCGATCGCG
>Ga0207652_10004251_pt1 | contig 11682 bp, 10 predicted proteins | sample KBSC63BmetaG_FD_184334 | JGI IMG/M metagenome (GOLD analysis project Ga0207652, IMG submission 184334) | Corn rhizosphere microbial communities from Kellogg Biological Station, Michigan, USA - KBS C6-3B metaG (SPAdes) (version 2) | ecosystem: Host-associated > Plants > Roots > Rhizosphere ... | reverse complement strand
CTTGCGCCGCCGTCGCAGCATTTCGGTAATTTCGTCCTGCACCAGGTCTTTGTTTTTCTGGTCGTCGAACTTCGCACTGATCCAGTAATCCAGCACCTCCGGATGCAGCTTATGGAACGTCGAGATTGGAAAATACGCATAGCTGTCGTTCGGGTTCTTTCCTCCACCGAACGCCGTTTTCTGCTTCTCGAAAACCCCCACGACGGTAAACGTCCGCCCCGCGATGATGACATCCTGCCCCAGAGGATCGACTCCACCGAACAACTCATCCGCCACGTCCGACCCCAGGACAGTGACATCCGCGGCGCGGTCCTGGTCGCTCTCGGTAAAGAACCGGCCTTTGGAAATCACCTTGTCGTACACGGTCATATTGGAAGGCGTATCGCCTTCGAGCGACACATTGTCCGCCATCCGCTGCCCAAACTTCGCCACCACCGAGCCGGCGTTGAACTGGTAGTTCGTATATTGCAGCGACGCGCTCGCCGCGATCACATGGGGCAGCTTCGCCATTTCCAGCATGTCGTCGTAGGTCAACTGCTTGCGCGCCAGCATTTCGGTTGTCGGCCGCACCCCGATCACGGGGAAGCGGAACACCCAAAGCACGTTGGTCCCAAACGATGCCACCAGGTTCGACACCGACGTATTCAGGCCGTTGATGACCGACGAGATCGTGATCACGGTCATCACGCCGATCACGATGCCCAGGATGGTCAACGCCGACCGCAGCTTATTCGTGCGCAGGGTATCGAGCGCCATCCTTACTGATTCGCGTTGATCTGTAGCTCGCATTAGAATTCGCTCCGCAACGCCACAATTGGATCCAGGTCCGCCGCCTTGCGGGCCGGATATACGCCAAAGAACACGCCGACAGAAACTGCCACAATCAATCCGGCGAAAACGCTCCAGATGGCAATATCCGCCGGGAATCCTGCGATCAGCGCGACAGCCTTGGCCGCGCCTACGCCGCAAACCACACCGATGGCGCCGCCCAGCAGCGCCATCGTCGCCGACTCCATCAGAAACTGCATCATCACATCGCCGCGCCGGGCTCCCAGAGCTTTGCGCACTCCAATTTCACGCGTCCGCTCGGTCACACTCACCAACATGATGTTCATGATGACGATGCCGCCCACCACCAGCGAAATCGCCGCAATCGCAATCGCTACGCCGCCGATGCTGTTCGTAATCTGCGAGAACAGCCCGGCCAGAGCGTTATTGGTCTCCAGGGTAAAACTGTCTTCTTCGCCCGGACGATCATGCCGCATCCCGCGCTCCAGCACCCGGGCCTGCTCGCTGGCTGCATCCATTGCCTCCGGGCCCTTCGCGGACGTCGCATAGATCGTCACCGACTTCATGGTCCCGTACGTCTTCTGGTACGACGTCAGTGGTACTGCAACCCAATTATCCTGGCTCTGCCCCAGCGTTTTGCCCTGTTTCTCGCCCAACCCGATAATTGTGTACGGGACTCCATCGACCCGCAGGTCCTTGCCGATCGGGTCTTCGCCCTTCAGCAGGTTGTCCTCAATGTCCGCACCGATCAGAGCGACGTGCGCTCCATGGTCTTCATCGGCCTGGGTCAGGCCGCGTCCTTCGACGATGTCCAGGTTCTGCATCTCGGGCATCAGCGACGTATACCCGCGCACCTGCGTATCCGTGCTCGATTGCGAGCCGAACACAATCTTTCCCGTCGTGCTCTGAAACGCCCCCACCTTCATGCAAGCCGTGCATCCGGCCTTGATGCCCTGGTACTCATCGAGCGTAATCACTTTGCGCTTCTGATATCGCAGGTATTCCTTGTAGCTGGTCGTAAACGCCGGTTGCTTCGAGATGGTGAAGACATTTGCACCCACCCTGTTGATCTTGGTTGCGACATAGTTATTCGCTCCATTGATCAGCGTCACGACAGCGATCACCGCAGCCACGCCGATGACGACGCCGAGCAGCGTCAACACCGTCCGTAACTTGTTCGCCCACAACGACTGCAGGGCTATCCGGAATGCTTCTTTGGTTTCCATGGAACGTATATCAGTCTATCGCGCACACCGCGTCAAAAGCTTGTACGTGTGACAAGCGGCGGCGGTTCCCCGGTTAGTTTTGGCAGTCCGCAGCCAGCTTTGGCATTCCGGAAGTCTTTTTAGTCCGGAAAATTGAACCTGGGGGCAGTTTCAGGCAGCGGCTCGCCCTTTTCGCCATTTTGACAAAGCGGGCAGCACCGGTCCTTTATGTCGATGCCATTCGCGCCGTACTCATGCTGGCACTGCGAGCAGCGAAGGCGGTAAATCGTCTGATTCTCTCGACTGGTTGACCGTGCGCCAGTCGATGCCACTACGACCTGGCTTTTTGCATTGCGGTAGCCCGGTTCCGTGGTGAGTGCCCGTCTCGACGATCTCTTTGGCAGGCCCGATTTCACTCCGGGTGACGACAGTCTCAAAGTTCCCGCCCAAAGATCACGTCGCAGCAATGCTGCACGCCGACGACAAATGTGCGCGTCCCCACTTCACTGAAACCATTGCGCCGATAGAATGCAATCGCCCGGGCATTGCCGGCGTTCGTGCCCAGAAGTATCCTCCGGCAACCCAGTTCGCGAGCATCTGCCAACGCCGCATCCAGCAACCGTTGCCCGTTTCCGCCAGGACGAAACCGCGAGAACAGGTAAATCCTTTTCAGTTCCGTATCCCCCTCGCGTATCTCGAAGCCCGCCAGGTCAGGCGCGCAGATCATCGCATACCCTACAGGAGCGTCCTGCCCGGTCACGGCCAGCGTAATCCGCGTCTCGGGTTTCGCAAGATACTTCGCGTAGGACTCCGCGGTGTGGTTTTGCGTGCAGAAATCGACGATATCCGCTCCCGGCAGCGCCCATGTGTACGCCTCCAGAAACGTCGCGGTCCCCACGACTGCCATCATCGCGGCGTCCTCCACGGTGGCCCGCCGCAGGTTTACAGTTTCGACCTCCGGGGGCGCGCCGAATTGCGTCCGCCCCGCACCGGGTGCACAGCTTTTTACAGGATCACCAGCCATCACAAACTCTCCCTCAAGATGATGGCACAGCGGAGAGATCGCAGCATCGGCACCTGCTGTCGCCTTTGCTTTTGCATTGGCACTTGCCTTTGTCTTTCTTGTTGTCATCCTCGCAGAGGATCCGCTTCTTCCTTTGCCGTTGTTTGTTCCTCGCCGCGTCACCCCAACTCCAAGTCCCCATCCCCGCATCTCAACCAACGACCATGCTGCCAACTCCGATCCAAACCCGCGATGCAGCCCACGCCCGTCTCGCCGAGGAACTCATCGCCGACTCCACCATCCCCCAAGCCCTTCGCGACCTGGCGGCCAACCCTCGCGTCACTGTACGCCGTTCCGGTGTTCCCAAAGGCCAATGCGTCGTCTACTGGATGCAGCGCTGCCAGCGCGGCCGCGACAACCACGCCCTCGACATCGCCGTAAACATCGCCAATGCCCTCAACCTTCCCGTGGTCGCCTATTTCGCGGCGATCAGCAATTTTCCCCATGCAAATCTGCGCCACTACGCCTTCCTCCAGCAAGGCCTCCCCGACATTGCAGAAGACCTCGCCGTCCGCAGCATCGGCTTCATCATGCGCCGCGCTCCGCACTGCGACCACCAGCAATTCTTCTCCGACGTCAGCGCGGCGATGGTCATCGGCGACGAAAACCCTATGCGCGAACCCGAACTCTGGCGCCAACATCTCTCCGATGAACTCACCATTCCGTTCTGGACGGTAGATTCCGACGTCATTATCCCCTCGAAGCTGCTCGAAAAGGCCCAATTCAGCGCCGGTGTGGCCCGTCCCCGCCTTTACCGTGCGCTGCCCGAATTCCTCGTCCCTTTTGAAAACCCCACCGCCACCGTCCCATGGCGCACTCCCCGTACCCTGCGCCGCGACGACATTCATACCGACATCACCGAGGGCTGGGCAGACTTTGACCGCACCTGCCTCCCCGTCGAAGCCTGGCAAGGAGGGCATCATGCCGCCCTCAAGCGCCTCTGCCACTTCACTTCCGGGATGCTCGATACCTACGACCGCGACCGCAATCACCCCGAACTCGACGGCACCAGCGCCCTCTCCCCCTATCTCCATTTCGGCCACATCGGCCCCGTCACCATCGCTCTCGCGGTCGATGCCGCCGCGAAAAACCAACCACACCTCAAGCCTGCCCGGGACAGCTTCTTTAACGAACTCATCGTCTGGCGCGAACTCGCCATCAACTTTGTCCGTTACCAACCCGAGTACGACAATCCCACCTGCGCCGACAACTGGGCCCGCGCCACCATCGCCGAGCACGACCGTGACGAGCGCGAAATCCTCTACAAGCTCACCCAGTTAGAGAACGCCCAGACCCGCGACGACCTCTGGAATGCGGCACAGCTCCAAATGCTGCACTACGGCTGGATGCACAACTACCTGCGCATGTACTGGGCCAAAAAGATCATTGAGTGGACGCCCAACGTTCGCATTGCGATGCGCGTCGCCATCTACCTCAACGACCGTTACTTCCTGGACGGACGCGACCCCAACGGCTACGCCGGCATCGCCTGGGCGATGCTCGGCAAGTTCGACCGCGCCTGGTTCGACCGCCCCATCTTCGGCAAACGCCGCTACATGTCCGCCGCCAGCACCGGCAAAAAGTTCGACTCCAGACTCTACATCCAGCAAATGCAGGCCCTGACATCTGATTGAGTCCTGCAAAAGGACAACGCGAGGAGCGCAAAGGACCCAATATTTTCACCACAGGAAAATTACGTTCCCTTTGCCTATAACTTACAGCGGGATTGTCATGATCTACCTTCTGTGGGAAGCCTGGATTGTTGGGAACTTCGTTGTGATGGATACATGCACGGGATGACAGCTTTGTGGGGTGCGAGTTACGGCGACGTAATTCTATTGGCAGGATAAGATGCCCTGACAATCTGATGACACGCCGTCGGGGCGAGGCTGGCATCCTAGGGAAGAGAGTTTTTGGAGAAAGTTACTTTGACCGAGGCGTATATCAATCGTATTGCTACTGCTGTACCGGAGCATGACGTCCATCAGGCCTTTGTGGACTTTGCCGACGGTATGCTCGAAGACCGGCGGGTGAAGCCCGTGTTTCAAAGGATGGCGCAGAGGTCGGGGATTGGGCATCGGTACTCGGTGCTGACGCCCGACAGAACAGCCGAGACGACAGAGTTTGTCGTCAATGCGCACGAGTTTTACCGGCTGAGGAAGTTTCCGGAAACAGCACGGCGGATGGAAATCTTCGAGAAGTTCGCGCCGGCGCTGGCGAGGAAAGCTCTGGATGGGCTGCAGCTCAGCGAGGAGGAACGGCGGGGAATCACGCATGTCATCGTGACGTCCTGCACCGGACTGTATGCGCCGGGTCTGGATTTCGACGTCGTCGATCATCTGGGGCTCGATACGAGTATCGAGAGGACGGTGATTGGGTTTATGGGTTGTTATGCGGCCATCAATGCGCTGAAGATGGCGCGGCATGTGGTGCGGTCGGAGCCCGGTGCGAAAGTTCTGACGGTGAGCCTGGAGCTTTGCACGTTGCATATGCAGGAGACGCAGGAGTTGGAACAGGTGCTGTCGTTCCTGGTGTTTGCGGATGGGTGCGCGGCGAGCCTGGTGAGCGCGGAGCCGCTTGGGTTTCGGATGGATTCGTTCAAATCGGTGGTGATTCCCGGCACGAGGGAGTTGATTACGTGGCGCATTCGGGGTGTGGGGTTCGACATGCTGCTCTCCGGGAAGGTGCCAGGGGAGATTGGAAAGGCGCTGGGGGTGGGGTCGGCTGCTGTGCTGGGATCGTTGCGTGCGGAGGATGTCGCCTTGTGGGGAGTGCATCCGGGAGGTAAGTCGGTGCTGGATGCTGTGGAGAAGGGTCTCGGGCTCGGACCAGAAGCGCTGTGGGCTTCCCGGGAGGTGCTGGAGGAGTTTGGGAATATGTCGTCGGCTACGGTGATGTTTGTGCTGGAGAAGTTGATGCGGAAGGCGCAGGCGGGGGTTGTTGGATGTGCCATGTCGTTTGGGCCGGGCCTGACTGCTGAGACGATGATGTTTGAGGCAGTGGGGACCGTGTAGAGGGTAGAGAAGCGGGTTGTTCGGCTGCGGAGGTTGGAGCTAGATGAGAGCTTCGGAGTGAGGTGAGCGGTGGTGAATGCCGCGGTTTCTCCGCTGCGGCCCCAAGGTATGCGGCCTTCGGTCGAGATGACAGTCTCCCCTGCGCTCCAGGTACTCCGGTCGAGATGACAAATTTGAGGGCGGTTGGTTAAGGTGACTTGAGTGGATTTTTCGCGGAGGGTTGAGCCGTCGGAGCTGCCGGAGTGGATGGATGGCCCCTGCTCGTATGAAGAGTTTCGCGATTGCCTGGCGGATTTGGAACAGGTGAACCGGTGGTCGCTGGGCTATCGGCCGACGTTGGCCTGGTTGGACCGCCTGGTAGATTTCGCGCGGACCGGGGAGACGCTACGGGTTGTCGATGTGGGCTGCGGGGGCGGAGATTTGTTGCGGCGCGTGGATGCGTGGGCGCGGCGGCGTGGTGTAGCGGTGAAGCTGGTTGGAGTGGATTTGAATCCTTATGCTGCGCGCGCGGCCCGGGAGCTGACGTGTCCGAAGATGGGAATTGAGTGGGTGACGGGCGATGCGTTCTCGTACGACGCGGATGTAGATGTGGTGATCAGCTCGCTGTTGACGCATCATCTGGAAGGGGATGAGGTGGTGCGGTTTCTGGAGTGGATGGAGGCGAAGGCCCGGCGGGGATGGTTTGTGAATGACCTGTGCCGCGAGGCGATTCCGTACTATGCCTTTGGCTTGCTGGCGAAGGTAGCCCGGTGGCACCGGTTCGTTCGGCACGATGGGCCAGTGTCGTTTCGGCGAGCGTTTCGGGAGGATGACTGGCTGACGATGTGTGCCGAGGCCGGGGTCGCGGGGGCGGATGTGGATTTGCGGCGGTGGACGCCGGCGAGGCTATGTGTAGGCCGGTTGAAATAGCGGCGAATTGCTAATGGGTTCTGTCGCCCACGGGACAGACTTTTGCGGCTGTTTCGGCCAGAATCGCGGCATGGATGTTGCGAGAGAAGAACTGATCGAAAGCGCGGAAGTATACGATAATGGCGTCATTGTGACGTTTGGGGATGGGAAGTTTGCATTTTATCCGGCCGCGCTTTTGCGGGCGGTTTTTGGCCAGGCGGAGGAGTTGCATGGGACGGCGGAGGATGCGGTCGCCGACGCAACGTGGAAGCGGAGGTCGTGATATTTCCCGCTAAGATGACACCCACAGCGAAGCGCGGGCGTTAAAGACGCGCTGATCCCATAACGTTGGATGGTCGTCACATGGCGATGACTCGCAGGGCCCTGGCAAAGCAGATGGTTGGTGCAGGTGGAATGGCTGCGCTGTTGGCGCATCCGGGTGTAGCGGAAGCGTTGAGCGAGGCGTACCAGGAAAACGCAGCGGCCCCGGGAAATTCGGCTGCATTCTGGAGCAGCTTTACCGATTCCCAGCCTCATGCGCGGAACATGTTTCACAAGTCGCCGGGGACAGACTCGGACCGGCAGGTGAACTTTTTACATTACAGCGACGCGGGGCTGCGGTACTCGGAGCAGATCGAGGCGAGTGAACTGCCGGACATTGTGGGCGACGTCAGCGCCAGCGTGAATGTGGGCGGCGTGCGGTTGTCGAAGGAAGACCGTGAAAAATTTGCGCAGTTGAAGTCGGCGCAGTTGCGCATCGATCTGCTGCAAGGGCAGCGGATGTACAACATGATCGATCCGCTGGCATGGATGGCGCTGGCAGCGATCTTTCCGGACAAGGGTGGAAGCCTGCCGTCGCTGCAGAACTTGAGTTTCGATCCGGCCAGCTCGATGCAGAACATGTCGCAGATCGTTTTGCCCGGTGGGCTGGCTCATCTGGCGGTGAATGTGTCGATGATGCATCGCGAGTCGCCGTTCTTTTCGATCTTGAATACGCTGGCCCAGGACACGACGAAGCTCGCGCCGCTTCTGGGACTGCCCGCGATCAGCGTGACGGCGCTGACCGGGTTCAGCAAGCTGTATGGGGTGCTGGAGAACCGGACGACGTTCCTGTTTCAGGCGAGGCCCACGGTGGCGTATACGACGCTGGCGTCGCGGCAGGCAGGACATACGACGATCGGGATGAACCTGCCGGCGGGCGATTACGTGCTGGTGCCGCAGGCGCATACGGACGATCTGAAGCCTTATCTCGACAAGCTTAAGCTGGTGAACGGGTACCTGGTGTCGAAAGACGCGCCGGCGACGAGCTCGGTCTATGAGCAGGCGCAGAATGCGGCGCCGGACATCAGCTATTTGACGATGAATGTGGGCATCAAGCCCATCCTGCAGATGGGCGAACCGCAACAGCCGAGTTCAGGATCGGGCGCGGGGTCTTCGGGAGGTTCGAGTGCGGCGAAGAAGGGTGCGGTTAAAAAATCCTGAAGTGAATGGCCCATGGAGTGAGCAGCGAGGGCTGAGGGACAGCATTGTGAAATGTATCCGGACGATTACTGTAGTAGGCGTGGCAGCGATGGCCGCGACGGCGGGCGCGCAGAGTTTTGGCCTGCCGCTGATGAAGAGCAAGACAACACTGCAACGTAAGTTGCCGGCGCTGGTGCAGTTGCCCGGCACGACGGTGACGATTGTGGTGACGGGGCATGCCGGCACGTCCGAGTTGGTGCAGGACTTTAAATCGATGCTGGGGTCGGAGCTGCTGAAGAACGATCCACGATTGAGCATTGAAGACCGCGGGGCCGACAGCACCCTGACGTGCCAGATTACGGAGTTCGTGCACCCCGCGCCGACAACGTCACAGCGGCCGGGGATTTCGAATGGGAAGACTCCGGCGCCTCCGGTCACGTACACGCGGGTGACGGGAATGATGCGGGTCTCGTTCCAGGCGCGCGCAAAGGGCGGCGGGACGGTCGGGTCGGACAATGTGGCGGCCAAGTATGACGAGGAGTTCGATACGTCCGGCAATAAGACAAGCGGCGGCGTGTTGGGCGCGATGAAGAACGGCGTCAAGCGCATCAAGGGCGGCGCAAAGACCGACGAACTGAATCCGCCTACCGACAGCGAGTTGAAGACGAAGCTGCTCGATAGTGTCATTCAGCAGATTGTGACGCAGTTGGTTAACACGCGCGAGATGGTGGAAGTGCAGTTAGCCAAAGGCAAAGGCGCAATGGACCAGGGCGTGAAGGACGCCGAAGCGGGATTGTGGAGCCGTGCGCTGGAGGAGTGGACCTCGATGCCCGCGCTGCCAAAGCCGGTAGACGATGCGTATCGGCTGTACGATGTCGGCGTGGCGTATGAGGCGATGGGGTATGCGGCCGATGACGATAAGGCGGCGATGAAGTTTCTGGACCAGGCTTCGATCAACTATGGGAAGGCGATCGACAGCAATCCGGCGGAGAAGTATTTTCTGGCGCCCCAGAAACGCATTGAGACGGCGCTGGCGCATTACGAGAAGCTGGAGCAGCAGAAGAAGTCGGCTGCCGTGGCCGCAGCACCGGCGGCGGCGAGTGTGCCGGCGCGGAGTGGGCGTAAGAGTCCGAAGTGAGGTCGAATTTGCTGCGTATAACGCACATCGTGGTGGTGATGCTGATGGCAATGCCGCTGGTGGGTGCGGCTGCGGATAACGGGCGGTGTGGTGCGGGCAAAGACCTTGTCGTGCAGGCGTTGGAGCGAGCGGGGCCGCAGAGTAGCGCGTCGGATTTTGAGGATGCGCTGCAGCTTCTGAAGCGTGCATCGGCGGTGTGTGGGGAGCTCGGCGACGCGTGGTACTACCGCAGCCTGGTGGAGGCAAAGCTGGGTCATGCGGGGCCGGCGAAGTTTGCGGCGGACCAGGCGAAGCTGTTGGGGTCGGATGCGCTGAGCGCGGGGTTGCAGCCGTTTGTGCTGGCGACTCGGGTTACGCGGCGGAGTATTGGCGGATCAGAGACCCCAGGAGGCTTCAGTGGCTCGGGGAGTGGACCGGCGGGGCCGGTGGAGCAGAAGTGGGCGTTGGTGATTGGGATCAGCAAGTTTGCGGACCGGAATATTCCCAGCCTGAACTACACGGCCGGCGATGCGCAGGCGTTTGCGGCGCTCCTGAGCGATCCGGGGGTGGGGAAGTTTCCCGCGGCGAATGTACATGTGTTAACCGATAGTCAGGCGACGACGAAAGGCATCAGGGAAGGGCTGAACTGGATCGCACGGCATGCGCAACCGAATGACATGGTAGTGATTTATCTGGCGACGCATGGGTCGCCGCGGGAGACAGACTCCGTGGGCGGGTTGAACTATATCGTCACGTACGACACGGAGATTCACAGTACCGATCATCCCGATGAAGATGCGTTGTATGCGACGGCGCTGCCGATGGTGGATTTGTCGAGTGCGGTAGCGAGCAGGCTGCATGCGCTGCGGACGCTTGTGGTTCTGGACACGTGCTTCAGCGGCGGGGCTACGAAGAATGGCGGGAAGAACGGTGTACGGATGATGGGCGCCGGGTTGGCGAACGCTGCGCCGTCGCCGTCGACGCTACAGCGGATGAGTGAGGGAGCGGGTCGGATTGTGATGGCGGCGAGCCAGGTGGACCAGGAATCGTTGGAGAGCGACACGCTGCATCATGGGTATTTCACATACTTTTTGTTGAAAGCGTTGCGCGACAGCAAGGGGATGAAACCGTTGTCGCAGGTGTATGCCGATGTGCAGCATGATGTGTCGGAGCGCGTGGCGGTGGACGGGAAGGCGGAGGGCCTGCATCAGAATCCGGTGATGGACCGGAGCGCGGATGATGCGGATTTCGCGCTGGGGCTGACGGGGACAAGTGTGGCTGCGCATGTGGATGAGGTGAGAAGCGTGGGACTGGTGGCTGCGCGATAGTGACGGGTATTACCGTTGCCTCAAATTGGTGATGGTTGCGCTTCGCAATCGGCGCAAGTCGCGATAGGATATTGCGTTATGAGTGCTGTGTCCAAGGCGACTAGTTCGTATTCTCCGGCAGTCGATGCATACATTACAAAGTCGGCGGCGTTTGCGCAGCCCATTCTGTGGCATCTGCGCGAGATGGTGCATAAAGCGGTTCCGGGAGTAGAGGAAACGATCAAGTGGTCGATGCCTTTCTTTATGTACCGCGGAATTATTCTGGGCAACATGTCGGCGTTCAAGGCGCACTGCAGCCTGGGGTTGTGGGGCCAGGAGATTGCGGCGAAGGTGCGCGCGGATGGTGCAACGTCTGGCGAGGCGATGGGCACGTTCCGACGAATTGAGTCCATGAAGGACTTGCCCAGCGATAAGCAGCTGCTCGCCTATTTGAAGCAGGCGGCGAAGGCGATCGACGATGGCACACGGACGAAAAGTATTGAGCGTCCGGCGCGGCGCGTGGCGAAGCCGGAGCTGGAAGTGCCGGCGGAGTTGGCGGCGGCGCTTAAGAAAAACAAGGCCGCGCAGAAGGTGTTTGACGGGTTCGCTCCGGGCCATCGGCGCGAATATATTGAGTGGGTTGCGGGCGCTAAGCGAGATGAGACGCGGGCGAAGCGAGTGACACAAACGGTGGATTGGTTGGCAGAGGGGAAACGCCGAAACTGGCAATATGAAAATTGTTAGCGAGGCGCCGAAAAAGAGAGCGCCGCGTAAAGGGTCTGCCGAGCCACTGAGGGTCGAGATTGGTGAAGCGCCTGCTGAATTGAATGTGGAGCAG
>Ga0207652_10004249_pt1 | contig 11687 bp, 13 predicted proteins | sample KBSC63BmetaG_FD_184334 | JGI IMG/M metagenome (GOLD analysis project Ga0207652, IMG submission 184334) | Corn rhizosphere microbial communities from Kellogg Biological Station, Michigan, USA - KBS C6-3B metaG (SPAdes) (version 2) | ecosystem: Host-associated > Plants > Roots > Rhizosphere ... | reverse complement strand
CCGATCCTTCTCCGTGTAATTTGTGATCGGTTTCATCGCGGTGCCGTTGGTGAGGATGTAGTCGGCTTGGGGGGAGCGGGCGGAGAGGACGTAGAGGTGGGGGCGGTTGGCGAGGTGGACGAGCCAGCGGTGGTCTTCGCTGACGATCGAGGCGTCGGGTGGGAGCGCGTCGACGATGCGCAGGGCGGCGGCGAGGAAGAGGATTGGCGAGATCGGGGCGACGTACTGGGCGTAAATGGCGTAGGTGAGCGTGAAAGTGGAGGCGAGCACGATCAGGAGCGGCGGTGCCGCGACCACCAGCACTTCGGGCGCCAGCAGCGCGAGGAAGGCGACCCGGATACCGCCCGCACACTGTCCCAAGCCCCGGCTAAAGCTCAGCGACGGAGCGGTGTGGAAAGGGCGCGCGCGAGAAAACCCGTCAAAAGTGTCAGGCGATAGGATGAGATCGGCCCAGCGGCGTCCCTTTACGCACCCAACCAAGTATCCGCTGATGACGGGGGCGAGGGGGGCTCGACTGTACCCAGTGTCCAAATTGCATGGTGTCGAACGCCGTTGCCCGCCCTTCCGGTGTCGGTGGGTGAACAAGGCATAGTCATGCAAAGAATCGCTAGATCCACAGCTTCGCTAGAGCTGTAGCGCATCAATCGCTTTAACTACCCGGCCCCGATGTTTCGGGAATTGTCGGCGGTCACGAGAAGGCGCCCGCTGACGGCCAATAGGAACGACCCACCCGCGGCCAGTTCGCCACCCTTCGTAGCCGGGTGGAACGCGAGGGTCTCAAGAGGAGGGCACCCATATCCGTCCGTGTGGAGTGGCCGTCCCCGACTGCTGTTCGCGATTCGGTGTGTCGTTCTGCGCCTGCCACCTACCAACACAAACAGGCTTGTCAAACAATTGGAGTTCTTCCTCATCTGGAGGTTGAAAGATCGTTGCCCAGCGATCGAAGTGGGCGCGTGTTATAGGCGCGGCGCTCCATTCGCCCGACGCATTGCGCCGCTGAGCTCGCTCGATGAGCTCCTCCAGAGGCACATCGAGGTAATGCAGTTCGACTGCCACACCCAAAGCCCGTGCTCCGAGTCGTTTCTCATCCCGTTCAACACGCGCCCAGTGGCCCCATTCCAAGATCACGCTCTGCCCTTGGGCGAGGAGTTCCTGGGTAAGAGCCCACAACTGCCGTTCGAGACGGTATCGAAACTCGTCGTCCCACACATCGAGACCCAATCGAGTCGTCCACTGGTCCTTATCCAATCTAATCGCGGGAATCTTGGGGGCGAGCTGGCGAGCGAGTGTCGTCTTACCCGAGGCTGGAAGCCCACATATCAGAACGAGCCGCGTCGATGACTTCTGTTTCATGGCTGCCTCCTTGTCGGGATCGGATGTCTTGGTTGAGCAGTTGGGGATCACGGACTATGACCAACCGGCCTGGACAACCTGCCAGATCGACACGATCGTTTGGGAAGAATTGTCGGCGATCTCAGCGCTGCTTGTTCACTGCCGACCCGGCTAGACTGGTTGCGGAACACAGGTTGGCGGAACCGCCGTGCAATCAGCAAATTCATCTGGCGCGCAGATGAGGCAGTCCCCTGCGGGAGTGCAGCATCCCGACCCGGTTCGTTCCCCACACGGGGCGCACTGGCCTTCCTCGCCACATACCTGGCAGCCTGTGCAGAACGACACACACTGACCAACAACGGGATCGCACTGCGTGCAGGAACCGGGATCGCAATTGTCGAAGCAGAGACCACGTTCCGTGTCACAGAACTCGCAGGCCGCGCAGCAGCTTATTCCCTCCGTGCCCGCACAGAACCTCATTCCCGCCTGCTGGCAGGCCAGGCAGGTGCGCTGGCATTGCCCGCGCTGAGAGCCAGTGAAGGCGCGACACTGGGTCGCGCACGCCGCAGCGGCATCAGCATGCCCACCAGCGACAGCGAAGCCCAGTACAGTGAGCGCACCTCCTGCCAGCGTCTTGAGCACGCTGCGGCGATCGGTCTGCGCGGCGACGAGTTTGCTGAACCTATCGAACTGGTCGCCAGTCATCGGGGTTGCCTCCTTGCTTGCATGTGTCGAGGCAGGGACTTTGAACCGGCGTTGAGGTGACCATCGTAACACGTATTGAGTGGACGGTGCGCCGTGGCGTGCTCTCAGCTCGAAAGAAGGTTTTCTGGCGCAGTCAGCGTTCAGTTGAGCCGACGCTCCACTGCCTCGTCTCGCCCAACACCGAGCAAAGGCACCTCCCGCATCGCGTGAGCTCCCGCGGTCGAGGCGACGCTCGGTGCGTGTGGCCACTTGCCGTTGGCGTTACTCTAGATCGCGCCCATCGATCCGTGATCTCGCCACGTGTGGACCGTCCAGATTCGTGACGGCGCCGCTTGATCGGTGCCACTCGCTTGCCTGACGCGCCTAACAATCGGGGTGGCCAGTTCGACGAATCACGAAACCAGCTATGGAGTGAAACCCAAGCATTGCGGATAAGCTGGGAAGTGCCCCGGTCGCCCACGCAAGTGAAGCCTTCGGCAGCCTTGCGAGAGGACTCGCGATTCTTGGAGCGGCAGGGATCTCGCAGCATGTGGTACCCGCCTTCTGCCAAAGTGCCCCGGACTAGGTATTGAAGCTGTCCTCGGAAGGGAAGCCGAGCTAGGGGCGCGAGCGGTGAGGGAGACAGCCACCTCGTGCCCAGGACGCCACAGCGATGATAGAGGAGAGAGCGTGAGGTGGTGGGTTGCCATTCGGTGAGGTAGCGGGGCGGTGCGGTCGCACGCATCAACGCGTCAGGGTGCGATTCGTCCGCGTGAGGCGCGATCGAGCATCTCGCTATGGTGAAGCTGCAGACCACTTACTATCCCGATCGTGGTGAATATTGTGGACGGCGACCGGGTGCTCGGCCGCAGACCTTATCGGATGGGCCGGACGTGCCGCTGAGACACGGCACGAGGGCACGATTCTTGCTCTTGGCCTAACAATTATTTCGCCGAACTTGACGATAAGGAGCGCTCGACGATGTCGGAGACCAGGCCACAACGCCAGTCTGGAGCGATGGAAGCCGCGCCACCTCGCGCCTCCGAGCTCATTACTGAACAAGGTAAGACCATCATAGCCGATACCGTCGTCACTAAGATCGCCGCGCGGGCGGCTCGCGAGGTACCCGGCGTCCACGATTTGGTCGGCGGCGGAGTCGGCGGTACCATCTCGGGCTTGACCCAGCGTATGACGGGGGGTGAGACAGCCGGCGTGAGTGTCGAAGTCGGCCAACGTGAAGCCGCCGTGGATCTCGGCATGGTCGTCGATTATGGCGTCAGCATTCCTCAGATCGCGGAGGCGGTGCGCCGCAACATCATGAAGCGGGTCCAGACAATGACCGGATTACAGGTGCGCGAGGTTAACATCGACGTGCTCGACCTGTTCTTCCCAGACCAGCAAGACCAACAGCAGCCGCGGGTAGAGTGACCGTACAGTGACGAAGGGAGTGTCGGTCGAGCCGCTGGCGATCGCAAAGGCGGTGCGCTTAGCCGTGGCAGCGATTGATGGGGTCGTCGTCACCAGGGGGCGCTTTGCTTTCTTCGGAACCTATGGACCTGGCGAGGTAGTCCCGGGCGTCGTGGTCAGCCGGGAAAGAAATCAGCTCACGCTTGACGTCCACGTGATCGCCGCGCCGAGTTGGTCCTTACCGGAGTTGGCCAAGGAAGTCCGACGGGTCGCCCGGCAGGTGGTCGAACAGCTCGGAGCGGGACCCATTTCGCGGTGCGACGTGACGATCGAGGACCTCCAGGAGACGTGAGGGTTGCCATGAACCTCTTCAACCGCCTGCTCATTATCTTGGCGAGCCTTATCATCCTTGTTTCCGCAGCCATGGTCCTGCTCGTGACCCTGGGCGCCTTTGCCCCAGCGGACTTGGCTCCAAGTGCCTGGTTTCAGGATCGGTTGACGCCGTACGCGCATCTCGACTCGACCACGTCGAATTGGACGGTCGGTATCAGCATCGCGGTGATAGTCGCCAGCCTCCTGCTGCTGGGGCTGGAACTGTGGCCGCGTTCCAGCGGTCCACGACGCCTGGTCATTAAGCAGGACGGGTTAGGTCAGGTCACGATGACGCGCGACAGCATCCGCGACATTGTGAACTGGGAGGCGAGCCAGACGGAAGGCGTTATGGAGGCGCAGTCGCGGGTAGCGGATGAGAGTGATGGCTTGCGCATCTTCTGTCGCGTGACGCTTGACCCGGAGGCCGATGCGCCGGAGGTGACGCAAACGTTGCAGGAACGCATCAAGAACTCCGTCGAACATCATGTGGGCCGGCATGTGAGTCACGTGGCAATCGACACCCAAGTAGCCCCGCTCGCAAATCACCGCCGGGTCCGGTGAAGGACAAAGAAAGGAACCGACGGTGCGATCACGACAATCGAGGAGCATTCTTAACGTGGTGCAAGAAATGCATCCGACGGTGGTCATTATGGGCGCCGCGCTGCTTATCATCTTGGGGATCCTCATCATTCTGTATCCGCCGCTGCTGCGCTGGGTAGTCGGTATCGGGTTGCTCCTGGCCGGTGTCGGAGCCTTTGCGACGGTCGTAACGCCAGCACAGTAGCCTGGCAGATCTCCTGGGATTACCTCGGAGAACTGGTAAGAGCCCAAAGGCTCGACGAGGAGTGGAATTGACCCGCTTCGGTGGACAAATGAACAATTCGGGAAGCGATGTTCCAGAAGCGAGTTAAGAAACGTTGGTTGAAGCGGTCGGCGTACGCTTTCCGCCGCCCGATGCCTGCAGACAACCCGTCTTCTTCTGGCACAACGACACGTTCCTTGGCTGGAATGCCATACCAGATACTATTTTGATTGCACAGACCACATCGCCCGCTCTTGGTGTCTTCAAGTTATGGGAATAGGAGCAGCATCAGCTTCGACATGCGAAACGGTGACGGATGTCGCCATGACAGATCATCTCGATCTAGTCTCGTTTCGAATCCGTTGAATGCCGGCACTTGATTATTGGCCGGCCGCTGCGACATCCGTTCTTGTGTCGTGGACGATACAGGAAAAATGCGGCTCATCCCCCTCAATCGCCCCCTTCGTCGCATACAGCACGAACCCTCCCTCACACTCAAACCTCTCGTAATCCCCGCTCGCCCGAATCCGCTCGATCGCCGCTGTCCGGTCTTGCTCTGTGTAATTCGTGATCGGCTTCATCGCTATGCCGTTGGTGAGGATGTAGTCGGCTTGGGGGGAGTGAGCGGAGAGGACGTAGAGGTGGCGGCGGTTGGCGAGGTGGGCGAGCCAGCGGTGGTCTTCGCTGACGATCGAGGCGGTGGGTGGGAGCGCGTCGATGATGCTGAGGGCGGCGGCGACCTGAGGGTCAGGGGTCGTTGGATAGATGAGGTGTGTGGGGAATTTGTGGAGTTGGAGCTGGGCGAAGAGCGTGCCGGCGAAGAGGGCGAGGAGGAGCGCGCTCGTGATTGCGAGGCGGGCGCTGCGGGCGAGGTCGAGGCGGGCGATGAGGCGTTGGGCGCGGTTGAGGCCGATGACGGCGGCGATAAAGACGACCGGCACAATCGGGGCGACGTACTGGGCGTAGATGGCGTAGGTGAGTGGGAAGGTGGAGGCGAGCACGATCAGGAGTGGGGGCGCCGCCACGGCCAGCACCTCGGGCGCCACGAGGGCGAGGAAGGCGACCGGAATGCCGAGCCAGAAGAGATAGCGGAGCTTCGGCGCTGCAGTGACGACGTGCCAGAGCGCCGCCGGACGGGTGAAGACGCCGCTGGCGATGCCGCCGATGCCGTGCCCCAGATAGTCGTAGCCGAGGAACGGGATCGGTCCGTTCGGCCCGCGAAAGACTGGGATGATGACGAGCACGGCGAGCACGAACCAGATGCCACCGGCCAGCATAGTAACAACGCCGATCCGTCGCCGCCGGGCGATGAGGGCGACGTAGAGTCCGAGCGCGATCACCTCCAGCGCCACATCCTCTTTCACCATCAGCATGCCGAGCACGGCGATGCCATAGAGCATCCAGCGTTCCGTCTCGATGGCGTAGAACGCGAAGAAGATGAGCGGCACGACGAACGCGAGTTCGTGGAATTCGTTGACGGTGTTGACATCGTGAATCGCCGGGTTCGCCAGGTAAAGCAGCGCGAACACGAGCGCCAGCGGTGACGAGCCGAGGCGATGACGCCCGAAAAGATAGAGCGGAATGGCCGCGCCGCCGAGCGCGACGCTTTGCAAGACGAGCAGCGTGCTCGGCTGCTGATGCAGGGCGTAGAACGGCAGGAGAAGGAAGAAGATCGGCGAGAAGTGCCGGCCGAAGTGGCTCATCTGCGCCACGAGATCGGGCCGCGTCACTTCCAGACTCACCGAAAAGAGCGTGCCGCGCGCCGCGTTCCAGAAGCTCTGCTCGAAGAGCGCCAGATCGAAGAGTGTGTGACCGGTGCGATAGGCCGCGATCGAGAGCGACGAGTAGGCGACGACGTAGAGCGCGATGGCGATGGCAAGCGCGAGCGCGCAGAGGCACTTGATAAGTCGATCACGATCGGCTTCCCGAAGACGAAATCGCGTCAGCGGCGATGTCGTTTGAATGGTGGCGATATGTTCACCCGTGCTCTCCGCCGCTGTCGGTTGGTGTCGCTGCACTGCAACCTTCCCGGCACTCGTCGCCGACGCTCATGCCGATCTCCCGCTCGGTAGACGCCGTCATTAGTGGCGTCCGTATGCGGCGAGACCCACGAATCTTCTGACAGTGTGACGTATAGGCAGCCGGATGGTAGCAGGATCGACGGCTCTCTCTCCGCCAACCTCGACGATGTGACTCCTCTCCGGGACCTGCCGCAATTCTTGGCGGTTGCTGCCTGCTTCTCATATTGACAGACTGCCATCCGCTTGTCGTTGGCGAGCTGTCATGTGGTGCGCTGATGATTCCGGCAGATTCATTCTCCCTGATTGAGAGAGAGGGGTGTGCATGCCGGACATCTAGGCCTGGGCGGTGCAGTCCAGACGCATCGCCCGCATAGCAGCCGAACTTGCGCGACAAGGCATTTCTGCACCTCGTTTGTACCTATTCGCCTGCTTTTTGGACGTACATAAGGAGATCACATGCATCCGCGTAGAATGTTCGCCGTGCTCTTAGCGATCGGGTTTCTTCTCGCGGTTCCCGTTGGACAGGCATTGGCATACGGGAACGCGGACCAACCATTGGCGCAAATTGAGTTCTCGGGCAACTGCAACAACCCCTCCTTCCCGTTCTGCGCGCCTCCGCCTGCTGGGGTAGGAACCGGCGGTCTCTGGTTCTGGGTCGAAATCGATGCAGGCGGAACCGGGGATCTGTCTGGCGCCGTATGCGGTCATACGATCGGTGGCGCAGGTGGACCGGGTGGTGCGGGAGCTGGGTCGATTCGGGGTGACGTCACCTGGCATTACTCAACCGGCGTACCGGCCGGCGTGGAAAGCTTTGCCACGGACCCCGGCAATCAATACTACGTGGTTGATATTGCTGCGATCGGTGAGTCATTTGCGTTCCCGGTGACGCAGGGCCACTATTCGTTCCACCCTGTTCACGGCGTTGCGATCGAGATCACGATCGCGCCCTAGCTCGGTACACCTCATGGATCTCAGAGATGTGGAACCCGCCGGATCTACCGAGCGGGTTCCCGTTTTATGAACCCGACTCCCTGGATAGGTGCTTCGTCCAGGCGATATTACGCCCAACGGTCCAAAGGCCAGGGGAGTTGTAGAGCCGGTCGGCGGCCTCGGAGGCGCTAAGGACCAGCGCGGCGGTGGCGCCCAGCGATTGCAGTCGATGCATCCCGGCGTGCAGCAGCGCTCGAGCTAAGCCGCGACGCTGATGCGCGATGCGCGTCCCGACCGGCTCGAACGTTCCGGCACGATTCACCGCATCGAACCAGACGAGTGCGAAGGCTGCGACCTCACCATCCGCGTCACGAACGACGAGATCGAGTTCGGGCCGATACGTCGGCGCCTCCTTCAGCCTGCGGTAGCGGGTCGCCGTCATTTTGGTTGATTGAAACGCATCACGCTGGGCGGCCGCGCGCGATTCGATGATGTCGTCATGGATGTGGTCGAGCGTATACCCCGCGGGCAGGACCGGCATCGGAATCGGGAGCGGCGTATTGAGGCCCCGTGCATGATTGACGAAGACGAAGTCCGTTGGTTCGTAGCCGCGTGCGGTCAGCAGCGAACGACGCGCGTCGTCCTGCTCGAACGCCCAGGCGGTCAGCGTCACGGAATCGTCGTCCGCCGTGCCTGTTCGCAGCCGATGTTCTTCCGCCCAGGCGAGCATCTCGTCTTGCAAGTCTGCATGATCGGCGTGAACGATGTGATCGACCTGTTTCCCGCTGGGCCAGGCGAAGCCGATGAGACGCTCGGTGTCGTCAAACCAGAGGCGCGCGCTGGTGATCTCGCCCTGGTCGTCGTGCGGGAAGCGCCACCAGTCGAGATCGCCGGGTGTGGCGTAGTTGAGCGACCCTTTGAGCGCACAGTGGTCGACCACAAGCTGACGCATCTGGGCGTAGTCGTGCTCGGATGAGAATGCGCGTGCACGGGTAGGCATCTGTGTGGACTCCGATTGGAACGTGTAACGACCGGTGCTCAGTGCGCGGGCCGTTTTCGACTCGGTGACCGTTCGGGAGTATAACGCGACGAACCGCGTCCGTCTGAATAATCGGACGGGCGCGGCTCGCATCTATGGGCCAGCTGTAAACAACTGATTCGTCGTTCGGCGACGGGTCGTTCACGGATGGGCTGCGGTCAGAAGCGTATCAGTTGAGCGCGGAGTATTGGCCACGAGGGTGCGGATGGCGGTGCACAAGTTGTCGCCGAGTAGTTGCAGCAAACCGTCGTCGCGGACCGTCACCTTAACGTGGCTCTCGGTGAAGGAGCAGACGACGGGGGCATCGGCGATATTCGATGTGATGAGGATACGCACCGGGAAGGCGCTCGTCTGATCGAGCAGCTTACGGCACTCGTGACCGGCCAGCGGACCGCGCATCGTAACCGAGGCGTTGGTCCGTTCGAAGCCGAGCGTGCAGCGATAGCGCAGATTGCCAAGCACAGGCGTGCGCAGCGGTGCGGCGACGGCCGAACCGGCAACGACAAGCAGCGCCAACACCAGGAGTAGTGCGAAGCAACCACAGGCAAAACCACGTGAACGGGTACTCATGAGGCACCACCCTGGTGGTTCGATGACGGAGCCGTCGCGGGCCGGGACCGAGGTCCCGGCCTACGTAAACGAAGTCCCCAGCGGGGGACTGGGATGGATCAAGGGTTTGCGATCGATGAATTCGGTCGTTGATTACCGCAGTTATTATCACACAGCCCGCGTCATCGACAGATGACGACTCGTCCAACTCAGTCCCGTCAGACACTTCGTTTACGGAGCCCGAGACCTCTGTCCCGGCGCATCGGTCCCGGCCTCCGCCCGTGCTCAAACCAGCAGTTCCACTCCGGCTGCTTTGCAGTCCTCGATGTATTCGTAGAGCGGTTCGTCGCTATCCATCAGCGCGACGTTGTCGGTCAGGATGCGGTTGAGACCGAGTTCGGCCAGGAACTGCAAACCCTCGACGCGCTGCTGGCCGGTGACGCCGCGCCAGCGCAGCAGCGTCGAAACAGGCATCGTCGCCGGATCGCGTCCGATCTCCTCGCAGCGCTGCCGGATGATCGGCATCCATTCGGCGATCTGCTCGATGCTGGGACCGTCGAGGTTCAGTTCATCGGCGAAACGCGCGGCCAGGCGCCAGGTCACCTTCTGCCCGTTGCCGCCGACGATCAGCGGCATGCGCGGCTGTTGAATGCTCTTCGGCTCGCAGACGACGTCGTCAATATGGAAATGCTCACCCTGCCAGCTCTGGCGGCCCGGCTGCTGCATGCGTGAGATGATCTCGAGCGCCTCTTCGAGCAGCTTCAGGCGTTCGCGGCCGGACGGAAAGCCATAGCCGTAGCCGCGCCATTCCCACTCGTTCCAACCGGCGCCGATGGCGATCTCGGCGCGACCGTTGCTGGCGACATCGAGCGTCGACATCATCTTGTAGAGCAGCGCCGGGTTGCGCCAGCCGGCGCAGAGCACCGCCGAGCCGATCGTCACGCGCTCGGTCACCATGGCGAAGGCCGTCATATGCGGGAAGATCTCGATCGTCGGCAGATCGTTGTGTACGCGGACGTTCTGCAAGTGATCGGGCACCCAGAGCGATTCGTAGCCGAGCTTCTCGCTCAGGCGAGCGAGATCGAGCGTCCGTTCCCAGGCCTTGCGCATGTCCCAGCCGGGAAAATCGCCGCCCGCGCCGTTCGGAATGTAGACCCCGACTCGCATCCTCCGCGTTCCTTCCCGTCGTTCGTCAATCGTCCTTCAGTGACGCGAGCGTATCATACCCCGCTGCGGTCGCCCTAGAGCCTCGGGTCGAGCGCGTCGCGGAGGCCGTCGCCGATGACGTTGATGCAGATAACGGCGAGCATGATGGCGATGCCGGGGAAGGTGGTGATCCACCAGGCGACTGAGAGCCAGTCGCGGCCGCCGGAGAGCATGGCGCCCCATTCGGCGGTTGGTGGCTGCACGCCAAGCCCGAGGAACGAGAGGGCGGCTGCGTACAGGATGGCGATGGCAGTGCCGAGGCTCGACAGGACGATCACCGGCGCCAGGATATTCGGCAGTAGATGGCGCAGCAGGATGCGCGGTTCGCGACAGCCGATGACGCGCGCGGCTTCAACATAGAGGTGTTCCTTTGCACTGAGCACCGAGCCGCGCACCACGCGGGTATATGCCGGGATGCTCGAAATGCCGACAGCGATCATGATGTTCGTCATGCCGGTGCCAAGGACCGCCACGATACCGAGCGCCAGTAGGATGCCGGGGAAGGCGAGCAGGAGGTCGATCAGGCGCATGATGACGAGGTCGGAGAGCCGGCCATAATAGCCGGCGATCAGTCCGAGCAGGGTGCCCAGGATCGCGCCGATCCCGACCGACACCGCACCGACGCTGAGCGTCAGGCGCCCACCATAGAGCACCCGACTGAGCAGATCGCGCCCGAACTGATCGGTGCCGAGTAGGTGCTCGCGGCTCGGATGCAACAGCCGGTCGATGACGCTGATCGTGTTCGGGTTATATGGGGCGATCCATGGCGCGGCGACCGAGAGGAGGATCATGAGAAGCAGCACGGCCGCGCCAATCATGGTGGCGCGGTTGCGCAGCAGGTCGCGCCCGACCAGTCCCCACCAGGAAACCGGCTTGACATTGAGCCGGCGCGCGTCGAAGGCGCTGGCGCCGCGCGGCGCAGTGGCGTCGGTTCCGGGCGGTGTCGTTTCAATCATAGCGGACCTGTGGATCGATAAAGGCGTAAAGAATATCGACGAGCAGGTTGACCAGCACGTAGCCGACGGCAGTAAACAGAATCGTGCCCTGCACGACCGGATAATCCTTGTTCAGGATGGCGTCGATCGTCAGCCGCCCGAGTCCTTGGCGCGAGAAAACGGTCTCGATGATGACGGTTCCCGCCAGCAGTTGCCCGAACTGAAGCCCGACGATGGTCACGACCGGAATGAGTGCGTTGCGCAGCCCGTGCCGGTAGACGACGGCGCGGTTGCGCAGCCCCTTGGCCCGCGCCACACCAATATATTCCTGCCGCATCACTTCGAGCATCGAAGATCGCACGAGTCGCGCGATGACCGCCGAGGCACCGATGCCGAGCGCCAGCGCCGGT
>Ga0207652_10004247_pt1 | contig 11692 bp, 8 predicted proteins | sample KBSC63BmetaG_FD_184334 | JGI IMG/M metagenome (GOLD analysis project Ga0207652, IMG submission 184334) | Corn rhizosphere microbial communities from Kellogg Biological Station, Michigan, USA - KBS C6-3B metaG (SPAdes) (version 2) | ecosystem: Host-associated > Plants > Roots > Rhizosphere ... | reverse complement strand
CGCGAGGTGTACGAGCTGCGGCTGCTCGGGAACTGCAGCTACGACGAGATCGCCGACCGGCTGACCATCCCGCGGTCGACGGTCGGGACCCGCCTGATGCGCGCCCGGCGCAAGCTGCGCGACAGCCTGCTCACCACCGACGACCCCCGCCGCGGGCCGGCCCGGCGCCGTTCCAAGCCGGTTCTGGCCCCTCAGGCGGTCGCGACGACCGCGACATGAGGATCAGGGGGTCTGCGATGGGGGGCGATCAGGCTGGATCGCCGTCGGCGTCGCGGATCACCGGGGCCGGCAGCCCCAACTCGCGGAGCGGCCCCTCGATGGCCGCCCGATCGCCGACGATGACGATGGCCGCCGCGCCCGGATCGATGGTGCGGGCCGCCAGCGCGCGCAGGTCGTCGGCCGTGGTCGCCTCCAGGGCCGCCACGAACCGGTTCGGCTCGTCCAGCGGCAACCCGTAAAGGCCCATTTCGCCGAAGGTGGCGGCGATGCCGCCGGTGGTGGACAGCCCCTCGGCGACCCGCATCAGCAGCGTGGCCTGCGCCTTGGCGTGCTCCTCGGCGGTGATGGGCTGCTCGTGCATGCCGGCCAGCTCGGCCAGCATCTCGCGCACCGAGGGGGCGGTCGACTCGGCGAACACCGAGGCCCGCGCCGCGAAGCTGCCGGGCAGCCGCAAGAACGCAAAGCTGGAGGCGGCGCCGTACGTGTAGCCGTGCTTCTCGCGCAGGTTGAAGTTGAGGCGGCTGGTGAAGCTGCCGCCCAGGACGGCGTTCAGCATGGCCAGGCCCGGCCGATCCGGCGACAGCCGATCGGTCCCCGGCGCCACCATCCGGATCACGCTCTGCGGCGCGCCCGGCCGGTCGACGATGCACAGGCGCGGGCGCGGGGGCAGCGGCGGCACCGGCGGCGACGATTCGACCGGCTGCGTCTGCCAGGACCCCAGCGCCTTTTCCAGCCGGGCACGCAGGGCCGGCTCGTCGAACGCGCCCGCCACCACCACGAAGGCGTTGTTGGGGCGCCAGAAGCGCGCGTGAAAGCCCTTGATGGCGTCCAGCGACAGCCGGTCCAGCGTGCGCGTGTACCCCTCGACCGGACGGCCGTACGGGTGCTCGTCGCCGAACAGCAGCCGATCGGAGACGACGTTCACCACCGCCTCCGGCTGGTCGCGGCGCTGGACGGTGGACGTCCGCCGGTCGGACAGCACGCGGTGCCAGTCGGCGTCGGATAGCCGCGGCCGGACGAGGACGTCGCCGGCCAGATCCAGCGCCTCGAAGAACGTCTCGCGCGGCGACTGCACGGACAGCTGGGACCCGTCGCGGCCGGTTCCCACCCACAGGTCGGCCCCCAGGTGCTCCAGCGCGTCGGCGAACTCCAGCGCGTCGCGCGCGCCCGCCCCCTCGTCCATCATCTCGGCGGTCAGCGAGGCCAGGCCGGCCTGCTCGGGCACGTCGGCCGCGCTGCCGCTGCGGATCATGAGCGCCATCGAGACGATGGGCGCCACGTCGCGGTGGATGGCGACGATGGGCAGGCCGTTGCTCAGCGTGAACTGGGTCGCGGACGGCACCAGGACGGCGGGCAGCGGCGCCACCGCCGGCGCGCGCGTCATCGCGTCGGGCGTGGCCGTCACGCGCGCGCCGCCTCGGGCAAGGTCTGCAGCGTCAAGCGCTTGCCGGCCAGCACGCGCGCGAACGCGTCGCGCACCGAGGCCGTCGTGGCCGAGCGATAGCGCTCGACGTCGCGCTCGGCGCCGTCCGGCGTCCCCAGCACATACTGATAGTGGTTCAGCAAGTCGGCGCGCGTCTGCAGGTGATCCAGCCCTTTGTAGAAGTCGGACAGGTGCGTGTTGCGGGCCCGCGCCAGCTCCTCTTCCGTCGGCCCTTCGGAGGCGAACCGATTCAGCTGCGCGTCGACGGCCGCCGTGACCTCCGCCAGGTCGTGGCCGGGCTTGGCGGTCGCGCCCACGTGAAACAAACTCCCCAGCATCAGCGAGCCCTGGTACGCGAACGCGTCCTGGGCGATCCGCCCGTCGAACACCAGCGCGCGATAGAGCCGGCTGGACTTGCCCCCGCCCAGCGCGTGCGCCGCCAGATCCAGCTCGGCGTCGCCGTCGGCGAACAGCGCCGGCGCGTGCCAGGCCAGCCGCAGCCGCGGGAGCTGCACGCGGTCGGTCAGCGTGCGCGTCACGTCGGCGGCAAGCTGGATCGGGGCCGGCCGCGGCCGCCGCTCGGGGGCGGGGCGCGCCGGCTGCCACCCGAAGTACTTGTCGACCAGCGCGCGGACCTGGTCCGGATCGAAGTCACCGGCGATGGCCAGGCTGGCGTTGGACGGGCGATAGAACCGGTCGAAGAACTCGCGCACGTCGCTGACCGTGGCCGCTTCGAGGTCGGCGTGCGAGCCGATGGTGGGCCAGTGGTACGGGTGCTCGGGCGGGTACATCGACTCGGGGACCACCAGCTCGCCGGCGCCGTAGGGGCGGTTCTCGTACGACTGCCGTCGCTCGTTCTGCACCACCTTGCGCTGGCGTTCGAGCTCTTCGTCGGTGATGACGTCGGGCAGCGTCGCCAGTCGATCGGCTTCCAGCCACAGAAAGGTCTCGAGCAGGTTGCGCGGGCCGATCTCGTAATAGTTCGTGCGGTCGTTGCTGGTGGTGCCGTTGTTGTGGCCGCCCCAGCTCTCCATGATCGCGTCGAACGATGGATAGGGCGCGTGGCGCGAGCCCATGAACATCAAGTGTTCGAACAGGTGCGCGAAGCCGGTGCGCCCGGGCGACTCGTCCTTGGAACCGACGTGGTACCATAGGTCGACCGCCACCAGCGGGCTGGAGCGATCCTGGTGAAGGATGACGGTGAGCCCGTTGGCCAGCGTGTACGTGTCGAACTCGATCTTGAGCATCGCGACGAGGACGGCGACATCATGGCACGGATTGGCGAGGCGGCCGCGCGGAAATCGCCGAGGCTGGGTCGCCGGCCTCCTGGTTCTGGGGATGCTGGCCCTGGTCCCGGATGCCGCGCGCGCCGACGGTGGCATCCCGGGATCGCTGGGGATCCTGTTGCCCGCCGATCAGCCGCGGACGATCGGGCTGGCGACGACCTTCGGGCTCATCCTGTCGGCTGACGCCGGCGCGACCTGGTCGTGGACCTGCGAGCAGGCGGCGACCACCTCGATGGCCAGCATGTACACCGTCGGGCCGCCGGCCCGGGCGTCGGGTGGCGCGGGCGATCGGTTCTACGCGCTGTCGCCGATCCAGGGGCTGGCGTTTTCGGACGACCAGTCGTGCTCCTGGACCAGCGCCGCCGGGATCGCGCCCGGTGCCGCCGTCTCCGACTTCTTCGTAGATCCGGGCGACCCCACCCACGTGCTGGCGGTGGTCTCCGCGCCGGCCGACGGCGGGACGGGGATCTCGTCGGTGGTGGCCTCGCACGACGGCGGCGCGTCGTTCGGCGCGACGCCGCTCTACACGGCGCCCGGCGGGGCGGCCATCGTCGGCGTCGAGATCGCGCGCAGCGACGCGAACGTGATTTATGTCGCGACCTCCGCCACCAGCGCCAGCGGCCGCAGCCCGGCGCTGGCGCGGTCCGGCGACGGCGGCGCTCACTGGACGACCACGGATCTGACCGGGCCGCTGGGCTCGGCCGTCGTCCGGATTCTGGCCGTCGACCCGCAGGACAGCGGGCTGGTCTATCTGCGCGTCATCGCGTCGGATCAGGACGCCGTGGCGGTCACGCGCGACGGCGGCGGCAGCTTTGCGGCGCCGATCGCGTTCCCGGGCGGCCAGATCAGCGCGTTCGCGCGGCTGCAGAGCGGCACCGTGCTGGTGGGCGCGCTGCTCGCGACGCCCAGCGGCGGCACCGAAGGGACGGCGGTCCGTTCCAGCGACGCCGCCGCGTCATTCCAGCCCTGGACCACGCTGCCCAACCCCACGCACCTGGTCGGCCTCGCCGAACGCGTCGAGAACGGACGCCCGCGCCTCTACCTCTCCGGCAAGAACTACAGCGACGGCTGGGCGCTGGCCGTGTCCGACGACGAAGGCGCCACGCTGACGCCGCTCATGACGTACGACCAGGTCAAGGGCATGAAGGCCTGCGTGCAACAGAGTTGCCTCGACAGCTGCAAGTTCGTGAACGGGCAGGGCGTCTGGGATCTGGCGGTGTGCACCGGCGCGGCGGGCGGCAGCGGCGGATCGCCGGGCGGCGCGCCGTCGGGGTGCGGCTGCGGGGTCGACCCGACACGCGGCGCCAGGCTGCTGTCGTGCATTCTGTGCGCGGCGGCGCTGCTGGCGCGGCGTCGGCGGCGACGCTCACATATTTGACCAAATTGTCGACGGAGATCGCCTCGACAGCCCCCGAGGCGCAGTGTAGATTTCGTTCCTCTTTGTACACGGCATTTCCGTACAAGGCTGGGCCCATAGCTCAGCGGTCAGAGCTGGCGGCTCATAACCGCCTGGTCCCTGGTTCGAATCCAGGTGGGCCCACTCTCGACTCTGCGGCGATGTCGTGGGGTATATGTGTCACGGAGGACAGCAGAAGTGCGCGATCAGCTTAAGCGACTCGAGGATCTTCAAGCCCATGACGCCCGCATCCAAGAGCTCCAAAGTTCCCTGAAGGCGATTCCAGCCAAGCTCGCGGCCACGCAGAACGATCTGGCCCGCGTCGAGGGGCTGCTGGCCACGGAACGCCAGGCTCTGGCCGAGACCGAGCGATACTACGGCGAGCAGAAGGGGCTGCTGACCGAAGACGAGATCCAGGTCGCCGGCGCCAAGCACAAGCTGTCACAGGCCAAGAACTCGAAAGAGTACATGGCCGCCCAGCGCGAGATCGACCAGCGGCGCGAGGGATTGACCACGCGCGAGGCCGAGATCGCCAAGCTCGTCGAGGCCGTCGAGTCCAAGAAGAAGTTGCTGGGCGACCGCGCCAAGGACGTCGACGACCTGAAGAGCTCGGTCGACAAGGACAGCGAGGCCGCCCGGGCCCGCATGGCGGAGATCGAGGCGAAGATCGCCGAGCTGCGCGCCGAGCGGGAGAAGGTCGCCGCCCAGGTGAAGCCGGAGGTGCTCAAGCGCTACTCCAGCATCCGCATGCGCCGCGGGCTGGCGGTGGTCAGCGTCCGCAACGGCACCTGCCAGGGCTGCAACATGAACATCCCGCCGCAGCTCTACAACGTGATTCAGCGCGGCCAGACCATCGAGACCTGCCCGTCCTGCCACCGGATCATCTACTGGGAAGATCTGATGAAGGACGACAAGAAGGACGAACAGTCGTCCTCCTCTGCGCCGGCCTGACGGGTTTGATATAGTCCCTCGGCTTCGCGCTCGAGCCGCACAGGCGGTCGCGGCGGGCCCTTCGGGCGCCCGTCGAGGAAAGTCCGGGCTCCGCAGGGCAGGGTGCTGGCTAACGGCCAGTCGAGGTGACTCGAAGGACAGTGCAACAGAGAACAGACCGCCGCCGCCGAAAGGCGACGGCAAGGGTGAAACGGTGCGGTAAGAGCGCACCGCCCCCTCGGTGACGAGGGGGGCACGGCAAACCCCACCTGGAGCAAGACCGGTACGGGATCGCGGGGAAACCCGCCGGCGTGACCCGCGTCGATCGCAAGATTCTGATCCCGAGTTGGTCGCACGAGCCGTCCGGCAACGGGCGGCCCAGAGGAATGACCGTCACCGGCGGAAACGCCGGAACAGAACCCGGCTTACGGACGGCTCGGGCGCGAAGCTTTTGTCTCCTTAAATACCTTTCGTGAGCGGCGTGACAGCGGCTCAGCCGGGAAACTTTGCCCTACAGAGAGCTCCCGGCGTTAACATTTTCGGCATGCACACAAAGCTCGGGACGCTTGCGGGTTTGGTTTGCAGCCTGGCCTGGCTCTCCGGAGGCTGCGGCGGGACGGACGATTTCCGCCACCGCGGCACCGGCGGCAGTGGCCTGGGCGTCGGGTCCGGCGGGCGGACCACCAGCACCGGCGGCACGGGCGCGACGGGCGGCACCCCGGGCACCGGCGGGACGACCAGCACGGGCGGGACGACCGGCACGGGCGGGACGACCAGCACCGGCGGGATGGCCGGCAGCGGCGCCAACCCCGGCGCCACCGGTGGCAGCGCCCAGGTCGGTACGATCGGCGGCTGCCAGATCTTTCCCGCCGACAACCCGTGGAACCAGGACATCTCGTCGCTGCCGCTCAATTCGAAAGGCAGCACGTACCTGGCCAACATGAATTCGACCAAGGCGCTGCACCCCGACTGGGGTGATTACGCCGCGCAGGGCGACTACTACGGAATTCCGTTCTCGTCCGGCACGGGGGCGGCGCTGATCCCGGTGACCTTCACCGACTACCCGGCGGAGAGCGACAAGAACCCCTGCCCGAGCGGCGGGGGGATGTACTGCTACCCGATCCCGACCACGGCGCCGATCGAAGGCGGGCCCAGCGCGCCCACGGACTCGGACCGACACGTGCTGTACATCGACACGGCCGGCGCGCCCGGAAACTGCACGCTCTACGAGCTCTACGAGGCGCAGAACCCGAAGAGCAGCAGCTGGTCGGCGGCGAACGGTGCCATCTTCCACCTCGGGTCGAACGCGCTCCGTCCGGACGGCTGGACGTCGGCGGACGCCGCCGGGCTGCCGGTGCTGCCGGGCCTGGTGCGCTTCGACGAGGCCGTGAACAAGAAGGTCATCACGCACGCCATCCGGTTCACGATGGACAACACCCAGCAGGCCTACATCCATCCGGCCACCCACGCGGCCGGCAGCACCAACAGCTCGCTGCCGCCGATGGGGCTGCGCCTGCGCCTCAAGGCGTCGTTCGACACCAGCAAGTTCACCGGACCGAGCCTGGCGATCCTGACCGCCATGAAGAAGTACGGGATCATCCTGGCCGACAACGGCAGCGACTGGTACATCAGCGGCGAATCGAACGACGGCTGGGTCCCCTACATGGATCAGATCTCCTCGGACATGGGCAAGATCCACGGCAGCGACTTCGAGGTCGTGGACACGGGCGCCGTGTCGACCGCGAATCTGTAGGCGCCGTGCCGTCCGGATCGCGCCGCCGTCTGATGATCGGGTCGCTCATCGCGGTTGGCGTGGTGGCGGCGGTGGTGGCGCGGTGGGCCGCCCGGCGCCCCGACGTGGCGGCGGTCCGCGCCGCGCTGCCCGCCGAGAGCCGAGGACCCTTCGACCTGCTGCTGGCGCTTCGGCCGGCCCGGGGTGGCGCCGCGGACTGGGGGCGGGCCGAGCGGATCTGCCGCGAGCTGGCCTGGCCGCGCTGCGATCGGCCGGCCCTGGAGCTGCTGCAGCAGCAGAGCCGGCCGCTGTTCGACGGCGCGGGCGCCCCGGCGTCGGTCGCCGCGCTGGCCGTCGCGGACGCCACCTGGGCCTTCGGAAGCGAGGAGGCGGCCCGCAAGATGTTCCGGACGGAGCTGGATCGCCTTCCGGAGACCGACGGGCCGCGGCGCGCGCGGGTGTTCCTGCGGTTCGGGATCATCGACACCAACCCGGACGGCCAGGCGGCGCTGTTCAATCAAGCGTGCGTCGCCGACGCGCAGATCTGCGACCATATGAAGGAGGCGGCCCTGCGCGAGGTGCGGGCGCGGTTCGTGCCGCCGGGCAACGTGCTGCCGCTCTACTTCAGCAACGGTCGCGGTCACCCGCCCATCCCCGCAGGCCCGCCGAGGTGACCGAGAAGATGACCGACAAGCCCACGCCCGCGGCGCGCGACCAGCAGGGGCGCGTCCATCTCAGCCTGGTTCGCGACGCGGCGAGCGGCGAAGAAGCCGTGACGCTGGCGGGGCGGCTGTTCGACGAACAGTGGCAGGACGAGCTGGCCGCCGGCGCCGCCAACACGGCGCATGCCGCCTGCGGCCGCGAACCGGCGCTGGCCGGGATGGTCGCGCTGGCCCGGAACCTGATGGCGGCCACGTCGCGCGTGGGCGAGGCGCTGCTGGCCCGCGCGCCCGCGGCCGTGGCCTGCCGCCCCGGCTGCGACCACTGCTGTTACCAGAGCGTCGGCGTGACGCCCCCGGAGGCGCTGGCCATCTTCGATCACCTGTCGCAGACCCGTTCCGACGCCGAGCTGGCGGGGCTGGCCGCTCGGGCCCGCGCCCGCCGCGCCGAGACGCGCGACCTGTCCGCGGCCGAGCGCTTCTCGCCCGCCTACCCGTGCCTGTTCCTGGAGGCCGGCCGGTGCTCCATCTACGACGTGCGGCCGCTGTCCTGCCGCGGGATGAACTCGCTGGACGCGGGCGAGTGCGAGCGCCGGCTGCGGGATCCGGAGGCCCGCGCCGCCTTCCGGGCCGCCGGCACCGGCGGGCATTCGTTTGTGGAGCCGATCGCCGCCTTCCACGCCATCAGCGCCGGCCTGCAGCTGGCGCTGTCGGAGCTCCACCGGCTCGACATGCGCCCGCTGGACCTGGTCGGCGCCCTCGACCTGTTGCTGAACGGCGCCGACACCATTCCCGACGACTGGATCGGCGGCGGGACCCCCTTCGAACCCGCCGTCAGCTCGCGGCGGTGATCTTGGTGACCTCCCCCGGGTTGGTGATGCCGCCGGTGGTCCCGGTTCCGTCGAACTGCCCGAACTGAGTGACCTTGCCCCCGGTGGGCGTGCCGTCCGCCGTGCAGCCGACCGCATTCATCAGCGTGACGTACAGCTTGTTGATGGGGAGGTTGCCGCCCGACGAGCCGGTGTTGCCGATGCTGCCGCTGGTGCCGTCCTGGCACGAGTTGTCGCTGTTGCCCATCTGCGGCGTGCCCGACGACTCGACGTTGACCACCTGGCCCGTCTTCAAATAGCCGCCGCAATTGCCGGCGATCACGATGGGCAGGTTGTTGAGGTTGTGCGCCGCGCCGTCGGACAGCTCCTGCAACCACATGGTCGCGGTGTTGTCGAGCAGCGTGCCGCTTCCCTCCTGGATGCTGTCCAGCAGGCCGACCAGCCGGGCGTACTTGCTCGCGTACCAGTTGTCGATCTGGTCGATCATGTCGAGCACGTTGGCAACCCCGCAGGAGCCGCCGACCGTGAAGTCGCCGGTCCGGTGCGACAGGCCGTGGTGCTCGTGCGTGTGCATGATGCCGTCCCAGTTGAAGGTCACGTAGCCGGGGTACAGCATCAGGAGCACGCGGTTCAGGTCACAGATCATGGTGAGCGCCATGAGGTCCTGGAACATGTCGCCGCCCTTCGTGAACGAGAGGGCGAGGTTCGCGTCGCCCACCGGGTCGGGCGTGTTGCCGAGGACGCTGCCCAGCGTGATCTTCCCCGTCGGGCTGGCCGCCGTCACATTGGCCGACGTGGCGTTGAAGGGCGCCCCTTCGGCCGCCGCCTGGGTGCACTGGGCCGCCATGGCCGAGGACGACATGACCCCGGTCTCGGTGGTCCGGAACAGATCCAGCCAGGTCTGGATCAGGTTCTTGTCGGCCTTGCTCATGTTCAGCGACTGGTAGTGCTGCAGGTCCGCCTTGCACAGATCGATGGCGCTCTGCCCGCGCTTCACTTTCCAGGCCGCCTCGCCGGTGGTCCCCCCGCCGCCGCCACCTTTTCCGAACACGCCGGTGAGCTGGTTGTAGACGGTCGTCGGGTTGACGGTGGCCGGGAAGGCGGTGTTCGCCGCCGAGAAGGACAGCACCTCCTTGATCGACGTGCTGGCCGCTCCCACCGACAGCACCAGCGGCGCCGCGCCGCCCGGGTTGATCTGCTTGGCGATGACGTGGTCCAGCGAGGCCGCCGTCGCGTAGCGCTTGCTGTCGGTGCCGATCGTCGCGCAGGTCAGCTTCGAGCCCATGGCTTGATCGTGCGGATCGATCGACTGCCCGGAGCCGTACTGGTTCATCGACCGAAACCCGCGCGGCACCGTGATCTTGGAGATGTACGGCGTGAGCGGCTCCAGCGTCTGCCCCTTCAGCATGTCCGCCGTCAGCGTGGCGGCGCCGTTGCTGTACGTCGACACCTTCGGCCACCAGCGGTCGGTGAGACAGCCGTTGTGCGTGAAGTGGATGACCAGCCGCTTGGGCGTGGTGACGGTCGTCCCTTGCGCCTTGGCCGCCTTCTCGAAGACCGACGGCAGGAACGGCGCTGCCAGCGACACGCCGCCGACACCCTTCAGGAAAACTCTGCGGTTCATTGCATCGCTCCCACGGCTCGGGTTCGAAACTGGACTGTCTGGGTCAAATCGGTGACCAGGTTCTGAATCGTGTAGCCGCCCGGCGCGATCTTGGCGGCCAGCTGGTTGACGGTCCCGCAATCGTTCGGGTCTCCGTCGCGCTCGAACAGGTACGACGTCAGCAGCTGCGCGTACTGGTGTTGCGCCATCTTCGAGGCGGCCACCTTGTTCATCAGATCGGCCGGCCCGGTGATGTGCACCATCTGGCCGTCGATGACGACGTCGGACGTGGTGTCGATCGGCGAGCCCGTCGATTGCTCCTTGGTCTGCCAGGAGCCGATCGCGTTGAAGGCCTCCATCGCGAAGCCGGCCGGATTGATGTAGCCGTGGTGGCAGCCTTCACAGGCCGCCCCGGTGGTCTGGGCATCGACCTGCTTGCGGTTGGTGTCCAGGTCCGCGGAGGCCGCCGGCAGCACGGCCTGCGACGCGCCGGGCGGCGGTGACCCGATCGGGGTCCCCAGCACCTGCTTCATGATGAAGGCGCCCCGATGGATCGGCGACGACCGGTTGTAGAACGCGTAGGCGTTCAGGAAGCCGACCCGCGTGAGGAACCCCGGGCGCTGCGTGGGATCCAGCGTGGTCTCCTGGAAGTCGTTGGTGAACCCCGACGCCGAGAGCCCGTAGAGCGGCGCCGTCGCCGCGTTCACGTAGGCCACCGGGCTGAGGAGCAGGTCCTGGAACGAGCCCTTCTTCACCATGGACACGGCGTCGAAGAACTTTTCTTCTTCAGCCTCCAGCGTCGGCACCATCGACGGGTTGAAGCTGGGGAACAGGCTGGTGTCCTTGTTGATGTTGTCCCAGCGCGTGTTGGGCCCCATCAGGATGTACGAGCGGTGGAAGTCGGCCATCTTCAGGCGCGCCTTGTCGGTGGCCAGCATCCGCTGCGCCTGGGCCAGGATCTGCGCGGACGTGCTGAGCTGGTTCTTGTCGGCCGCCTGGTTGAGCGCGTCGTCGGGGATCGAGCCCCAGAGCATGTACGAGAGCCGCTGCGCGACCTCGTAGCTCGAGAGCTGGAAGTTCCCGGACGAATCCGCCGTCGCGTTCGTCTCGGCGCGCGTCAGGAACGACGGCGAGATGAGAAACATGTAGAGCACGGTGGTCGCGATCTCCTGGACGCTGCCCGTGGCGGTCATCGTCGAGCCGTTGCTGACGATCTGGTCGAAACGCGCCACCTCGTCGGTGGTCAGCGGGCGTCGAAACGCGCGGCGGCCGAATGACACGATGGTGTCGTGCAGGCACTGCTTGCCGTCGCCCGACGGCGTGCAGGTCATGAAGTTCTTGGTCAGCGTCGCATCGGCCATGACCTGCTGAGAGACCATGTCCGCCACCGACTGATAGCTGCTCCAGGCCAGGTCGGTCAGGCCACCCGACTGGTCGGTCGCGAGGATGGTCGAGGGCTGCACGTTGTTGGACGCCGCCAGCGTTTGAACCCCCAGAAGATCGGCGATGGTCCGATCGTATTGCGCGTTGGTCAGGCGCGGCACCTGGGAGGTGACGGCCACGCCCGAGGTGGTACAGAAGGTGACGCCCTGGCCGGCCGCGCCGGTGACCACG
>Ga0207652_10004245_pt1 | contig 11695 bp, 9 predicted proteins | sample KBSC63BmetaG_FD_184334 | JGI IMG/M metagenome (GOLD analysis project Ga0207652, IMG submission 184334) | Corn rhizosphere microbial communities from Kellogg Biological Station, Michigan, USA - KBS C6-3B metaG (SPAdes) (version 2) | ecosystem: Host-associated > Plants > Roots > Rhizosphere ... | reverse complement strand
AGGTGAACCGCGCCGCGACCGCGACCTGGGGGGGCTACGGGCAGTCGCTGACCGTCAGCGCGCCGAGCAGCGGGTTGGTCCCGGCGGGCGCCGCCGCCGGCGACGACAGGCACTTGCCCGGCTGAACGGTCACCGCCGCGTCGGGCGCGCTGGCCGCGGTGATGGTCAACGTCCCGGCGACCACCTTGACGCCCCCGGTGAATGTTCCGGTCGCCTTCACGGTGTCGAAGGAGCTGCTGTTGGCCCCGTTCGCCAGCACGATCCCGTAAGTGTCGTGCTGCACCGTCGCGGAAGGCGGCGACCTCAGCTCGCCGGCGACGGCCTGGTAATCGTAGGTGACGCTCAGGTTGAACTGCGGCGTGATCTCGACGTGAACGGTGTCATCGGCGTTCGCCGTCACCACCCCCGAGAAGCGGCGCATGGCGTCCGCGTTCAGGTTGATGTCCATGATGGGCATCCCGCGAACGGTGAACGTCTCCTCGCCGATGCCGACGTCCGTCAGCGTGATCTTCTTGGCGTTCTCGTCCAGGGTGTAGACGCCGTACATGCCACCGAGCGTCGCCCTCTGGTCACGGTTGACGGCGCCGATCCCCTGCGGGTCCCACGGGCTGTCCACCTCGGACGGACCAAGCGCCACCTGCAGCGTGGCCGTCTTGCTGGCGCCGTCGCCCGTCAACGCATAGGCCGGATCGGCCGCCGACGATATGACCTCGGTGCCGTTCGTCTCGGCGACGTCGGTGGCCTGCAGGACCGACACCGCCACGGTCACTTTCTGATCGGCCAGGCGCCTCAACGAGAAGCGCAAGGTCCCCGTCAGTCGATCGTACGAGGTGCTGGGCGCGTCGTTCCCCAGCTGCGCGTCGATGTAGTCGACGGAGGACTTCGCCATGGCCAGGTCGAAGTCCGCGGCCAGGAAGTCGGAATGAACGATGAACGCCACCAGCTGCAGGCGCGAGGGACCGATCTGGACCGTCAACTTCGAACCGTCGCCGTCGTGGGTGACGGCGATGCGCACCGCCACCTTCGTCAGCTCGTCCTGGCAATGGGCGTCGATGTCCGGCACCGTGCCCGCGGGCGCGTCGTCGGCCGGCAGCGGCCGGCAGGTGGGATCGGGCTTCAGCAGGTACGTCGCCGTGGTGCCGTCGTTCGCCTCCAGGTTCGAGTCGACGAACAGCCGCTGCTCCATCAGCTTGCGCAGCTCGGACGCCGCCTGGTCGAACTGCTCGCCCGCCGTCATCATCGTGGGCATGGCCGTGCCGGTCACCTGCGCGGACACGGTCGGTCCCACCAGCGCCCTCAGCATCGAGCGCGGCATCGCGGTGGCGACCGCCATCGCGCCCCGCCCCGCCACCTCGCTGGCCGGCTGCGACATCACGGTGCTGGTCGTGGTCCCCGCGCTGGACACCGTCTTCACCGTGCCGTTGTCTTCGACGATGAACGACAGCGCCTTTCCGGCCTGCTGGATCGCCGCCTCGGTGTTCGCGGCGGCCGTCTCGGTCGCCTGCTTCTCATCGAGCGGCTTGCCGGAATTGCAGCCGGCCGCGACGCCCAGCGCCGCCGCCAACCCAGCGCTCCAGAGCCCGTTCTTCGTCATCATGAGGACCCTCCCTGTGCAGAAGCCAGACTTCGAGGCGCCGGCCCGAACACCGCCGGCGGGTGACCGACCAAGCAATCGCCGTGCGCGCCCCGGTCCGGGAACGAACGCGATGCCCGCGGTGTCATGAAACGTCAATGACCACCATCGGTTCGGTACACGAAAGTCTGTAGGGCGCGCGCCGACGCGTTGCCCCGGACCCGGTGGGCCTCTGACAAGGCTGTCGCTTTTCCGACGCAGCCGGTGTGCGCGCCCCAGGCGCCTACTTACTTGCTCGGGGCGGCCGCGAACTTGTTGCTGAAGCAGGCGTTCCCCAGCCCCGTGCCGATCGTCAGCACCCCCCAGCGATCCACGTCCCGCACGTGGGGCAGGTCGCCCAGGCCGTGCACCACGGCGTCGTTGTGCATGACGACCACCGTGGCGTTGCCATCGATCTTGGGGATCAGCTCGATGAGGCGGGTCGGCAGGTTGAACCGGCTGCTCTCCCAGTTTCCCGGCAAGTTCTGCCCGCCGCGCTCGATGTGACCATCGGCGCTGATGATCCCGGGACAGCCGACGCCGATGAAGGGCGCCAGCTTCAGCTCCGCTTTCGCGGCGTGCCTGATCAGGCGCTGCAACATCTGGCCGATCCGCTCGACGGCTTCTTCACGCGTGGGCTTGGACTTCTCGTCCGCGTAGCGCCACAGCTCCAGCTCCTTGACGGCGGCGTGCGCGACCTCCCTGCCCTTGTCGGTCGTCTTCTTGCCCCCGTCTTCGGCCCTGTCGCTGGGCTTCTTCGCGGCCTTGTCGGACTTGTCGCCTTTGCGCGCGCGCAGCTGGACCAGGCCCGCGCGCAGATTCGAACCGCCGATGTCGACCGCCAGGATGGCATCGTGACCGTTCAGCATCCAGGCCGGCGCCAGGTACACGGCCCCCAGCAGGCCAGCCTCGTCCGGATGGTCGTGCACGGGGACGATCTGGATGTTGTGCCCCGCCTCCTTCACCAGCACCGAGGCGCGGCCGATGGCCAGTTCACCGACGCGGCTGGCCCGCAAACCGCCGCCCACCACGATGCGCTCGACATCGTGCCAGGCCTTCAGCTTCAGGAAGCGGAGGATGACGGTCGACAGCTCGGACGCAAACTCCTCGATCGCGCCCTGGATGACGCCCGCCGCCTCGGGTTCACCCTCCAGCAGCAGCTTGTCCATCTTCTTCTTGGGCAGGTCCTGGGTGGGCGTATCCCCGAGCGGATCCTCGTGGGCGACCTCGCGAATACGTTCGCGGGTCTCGTCCAGGATCGCGCGAAAGGCGCGGTTGCTGGCCCGGTCGCCGATGAACCCTTCGGCGTCGCGCAGCTCGGCGTTGTAGGCAACGACGGTCACCGGCTCGAGCTCGGATGAACCGTGAGATACGGCAATTTGATTGTTGGCGGTCAAGGCGGTGAGGGTCCGCCGGCACGTCGAGGGAAAGCGCGCCGCGGGTGATCGAGCAGTGTGGGCACGCCCCCCAGGACCGCAAGACCTTGCCTTTACACCCTCGGGCAGCGCTGCCATGCTGACGCCGATCTGAAATGGAACCCTCCGCCCCCCCGCCCCCTGTCTCCCCTTCGGCGCCCCTCTTCGTCAGCAGCGATCACGCAGGCTTCGCCCTTCGCGAGAAGCTGGTGCGGCACCTGGCCGCGCGACAGGATCTGCAGGTCCAGGATCGTGGCCCCTCCCGCCCCGACCCGGTCGACTACCCGGACGAGGCGGCCAAGGTCGCGCGCCTGGTGTGCGAGACGCCCGGGGCGCGCGGCATCCTGGTCTGCGGTTCGGGCATCGGCATGTCGATCGCGGCCAACAAGATCCCCGGGGTGCGGGCGGTCGACGCCTGGTCGATCGACTCGGCCCGGCTGTCGCGGCAGCACAACGACGCCAACGTGCTGTGCCTGGGCGAGCGCCTGCTATCCGAGGAACAGGCGTTCGCCATCGTCGACGCCTGGCTGGCCACGGCGTTCGAGGGAGGCCGGCACGGCACCCGCGTCGCCAAGATCTCGGCGCTGGAGTCGGAGGCGAAGCGATGAGCGGCGAAGCGGGCCGTGGCGCGATGCCGGGCGAGATCGTGCTGGCCGGCGACATCGGCGGCACGAACACGCGCCTGGCGCTGTTCGAGGTCGGCCTGGGCGATCCGGTGTTCGCGCACACCTATCCGTCGTCGGCGCACACCGGTCCCGACATCATCATCGAGAAGTTCCTGGCCGACGCGCGCGGCGCCTCGCCCCGCCTGGCGAAGCCGCCCGAGCGCGCCTGCCTGGGGATCGCGGGTCCGGTCGAGGGGAACGTCTGCCGCGCCACCAACCTGCCCTGGGTGATCGACGGCCGGGCGCTGTCGCAGAAGCTGGGCATCGCGCGCGTTCGGCTGGTGAACGACTTCTACGCCGCGGCGCTGGGCAGCGTGTCGGTCCCGGCCGACAAGCTGGTGGCGCTGGGGGGTGGCCCGCGCGACCCCCGCGGCCCGGTCGCGGTCCTGGGCGCGGGTACCGGGCTGGGCCAGGCCTTCTTGCTGTGGTCGCAAGCCGAAGACGGCTACCACGTCGTCCCGTCCGAGGGGGGCCACATCGACTTCGCGCCGCGCACCGGCCTGGAGAGCGAGCTGCTGCGCTTCCTGACCGCGAAGTACGGTCGCGTCTCGTACGAGCGGGTGCTGTCCGGCCACGGCCTGATCGATCTGTACGCCTTCCTCAGCGAGGAGCCCGCGTTCCGGGCCCTGCAGAAGCCCGAGACGGTGGCGGCCATGGCGGCGCAGGATCCGGCCGCCGTCATCTCGCAGCGGGCGCAGGACGGGAGCGACACGATCTGCGGCGCGGCCCTGGCGATCTTCTGCAGCGTCATGGGCGCGCTGGCCGGCAACCTGGCCCTGACGGTGCTGGCCACGGGCGGCGTCTTCGTGGCCGGCGGCATCGCGCCCCGCGTGCTGCCCTTCCTGCAAAAGGGGCTGTTCCGCGACGCCTTCGAGCGCAAAGGCCGGCTGCAGGGGCTGGTGTCCCGCATCCCGGCGTTCGTCGTGACGCACAGCGAGCCGGGCCTGCTGGGCGCCGCCACCGTCGCTGCCACGCTGACCTGACCATCGGGGCTACTCCCCACTCGACCGTTTAGGTTCTCGCCGGACCCGTCGATAGACAGGTCGTGGTTAGCGGCCATCGAGGCGGAAATGCGGCCCTTGCCCTGGGGGACGATTCTGCGTTCTACCGGGAGTCCAGCCCGTCCGCCTTGCGCGAGCGAGAGCGCGAGCGCGAGCGATACGGCAAGATGATCGGGCAATCGGAGGCGATGAAAGGCGTCTTCGAGACCCTGTCGCGCGCCGCCCACAGTGATGCCACCGTCCTGCTGGAAGGCGAGACCGGCACCGGCAAGGAGGTCTCGGCCGAGATGCTGCACCGGACCAGCCGCCGGCGCGACAAGCCGTTCCTGGTCGTCGACTGCGGCGCCATCCCGCCCCAGTTGCTGGAGAGCGAGCTGTTCGGTCATGAGCGCGGCTCGTTCACCGGCGCCGTCAGCTCGCGCCAGGGCGTCTTCGAGGCCGCCGCCGGCGGAAGCGTTTTCCTGGACGAGATCGGCGAGCTGGCGCTCGACCTTCAACCAAAACTTTTGCGCGTGCTGGAGCGCCGCGAGGTCCGCCGCATCGGTATGAACCAGCACGTCCCCGTGGACGTCCGGCTGATCGCCGCCACGAACCGCAGCCTGAAGAGCGAGGTGGCGGCGCGGAAGTTCCGCTCGGATCTGTACTACCGGCTGGCGGTGGTCGAGGTGAAGCTGCCCCCGCTGCGCGACCGCACCGGTGACCTTCCCTTCCTGATCGAGCACATCCTGAAGGGGCTGAGCACCGCCGACGAGGAGGTCGGACAGGCGTTGCTGACGCCGGACTTCCTGGCCAAGCTGGCCCAGCACGACTGGCCCGGCAACATCCGCGAGCTGCGCAACTTCGTCGAGCGCTGCGTGGCCCTGGGCGACGTCCGCGCCCCCGCGTCCAATCGCGCCCCCACCCAGGCCACGCCCGAGAGCGCCGCCATCAGTCACCGGCCCCTGCGCGAGGCGCGGGAGGAGTGGACGAACACCTTCGAGCGCCGCTACCTGGAGGAGCTGCTGGCCACGCACGAGAACCGGGTCAGCGCCGCCGCGCGCGCCGCCGGTGTCGACCGCATCTACTTCTATCGGCTGCTGTGGAAGCATGGCCTGCGCACGCGCGAGGCCTCGACCCGCGACGGCGATGCCCCGCCCGACGTCGATGGCGAGGCGACGCCCGGCCCCGTTCCCGCGAAACGCTTCTAGTCCAGGCTCCCGGCCATGGCGGCGCTGCCTTTCAGGTTCACGGGCGACGAGGCTCTGCTGGCACCGCCGCAAGCGGTCCCGGCGGTGGCGACGCGCGAGCTGACGGTGCGGGCGGTGCTGACGGGGTCGATCATCGGCGTCCTGCTCGCGGCCGGCAACGTGTACACGGGCCTGAAGACCGGCTTCATCGATTCGGGCGCGCTGACCGCCACGCTGGTCAGCTTTGCCGTGTTCGCCGGCGCGCGCCGGTTCGGCAGGCATGCCTTCACCCACCTGGAGAACAACGTCGCCCAGACCGTGGCCGCCTCGGCCGCCGTGATGGGGTTCGTGCACGGCCTGATGGGCCCCATCCCGGCCCTGACGATGATGGGTACGACCTACCCGGCCTGGGCCCTGTGGGCCTGGGGCCTCGCGCTGGGGGTGCTGGGCATCGTGGTGGCCGCCTGGGCGCGCCAGCGGCTGATCGTCGAGGAGTGCCTGCCCTTTCCCAGCGGCGCCGCCACCGCCGAGCTGTTGAAGACCTTGCACGTCGATCGCGCGTCGGCGGCGCGGCCCATGCGCCTGCTGTTGCTGTTGCTGGCGGCCTCCGCCCTGGTGACCTGGCTGCGCGATGGCGCGGGCGCCTATCTGCCGGCCGCCGTCTACCTTCCGGTGACACTGGCTGGCATCCAGGCCTTCGGGCTGACGCTGGGGATCGGGGTCAGCCCGCTGATGGCCGCCACCGGCATCTTCGTGGGAATGCGCGGCGCCCTGAGCATGCTGGGCGCCGGCCTGGTGGGCTGGGCGGTGACGGCGCCGCTGCTGGTGCAACACCACGTCGTCAAGGACGCCAGCTACGGCTCGCTGGTGTCGTGGCTGGTGTGGCCGGCGTTCGGCATCATGCTGGGTGGCAGCGCGGCCCCCTTGGTCGGCGGCGTGCGGCGGCACGGGAAGACCGTGTGGCGGGTGCTGAACGACGCGCGCACGACGATCGCGCGCCAGGCGCGGCGACCGCCGGATGCTCCCCCGCGGCGCAAGCCCTTCGCGGCGGCGCTGGTGGCGCTGGGGGCCGTGGCGCTGCTGGCGTGGACCGGTCACCGGGCGTTCGGCTTCTCGCTCGCCTCGACGATCGTGGCGGTGATCCTGGCGGTCGTGCTGGCGGGCGTCTGCGCGCGCGCGGCGGGTGAGACGGACATCGCGCCGGTGGGCAACATCGGCACGCTGGCGCAGATCGCGTTCGCGGGCGGGGGACCCACGACATCCATCCTGGCGGGCGCCGTGGTCGCCGGAAACGCCACCGAGACGGCCCAGACCATGTGGTCGTTCAAGGCGGGACACAACCTGCGGGCGTCGCTGCGCGCGCAGCTGGCCGCGCAGCTGGCCGGGGTCCTGATCGGAAGCGCGGTGGTGGTGCCGGTCTATCTGCTGGTCGTCCGGGCCAACCCGCTTGGCACCGAGCGCATGCCCGCGGTGGCGGCGATGTCATGGCGGGCCACCGCCCTGGCGATCTCGGGCGGACTGTCGCATCTGCCGCCGTACGGCGTCTGGGCGGCGGTGACCGGCCTGGGCGTGGGGATCGCGCTCGGCGTGCTGGGGCGTGGCCGCCTGGGGCGCTTCCTGCCCTCGCCCGTCGCCCTCGGCATCGGCCTGATCACTCCGGTGACGATGTCGTCGACCATCCTGCTCGGCGCCGCCGGCGTCTCGCTCGGCCGCCGTCGCTGGCCGGGCCTCGCGAACGGGGACGACCACGCGCTCGCGGCCGGCGCCCTGGCCGGCGAGTCGCTGATGGGCGTCCTGCTGGCGATCCTGGCCAGCCTGCACTGACGGCGTCCGCCCTGACTGACCGGTGGCGCCCTGTCAGGGTCTGGGGGCGGGAGCGGGAGCGGACTGACCCACCGCTGATGACCGCCAGCCAAAATCGAACGTCAGCGTGGCCAGGACCGAGTTGCTGGTCTTGCCGAAGAGCGAGCCGACGCGGGCGCGCCCCAGGTCGTAGACGTAGGCGAGATCGAGCCGCAAGGGCCGCCACCTGGCGGTCAGCCCGCCCGCGTAGGAGGTCTCGTCGAGCCCGGCGCGCAGCACGAACGCGCCATTGGCCATCGCCTGCTCGACACCCAGGTTCGGGTGCAGCGCGCTCGTCGTCGCGCCGGTCAAGCCGTTCCGCTTGTACAGCTCGGTCCCGCCCACGTCGAGGATCCCGCCCGTCCACGGGCTCACCGAGGCGCCCAGCCGGAACTCGTAGCTGCGCGCCAGACCCTGGGTGGTGCCGGCGTCGTCCGTCCGCACCTCTTCGTCGTGGTTCAGGATGGTCCGGGCGCCGAACAGCAATCGCGGGATGGGCTGCCAGGCCACCCCCAGGCCGCCAGAGGGCCGCCAGCGGGTGGCGTAGTGAACGGTGGCCGCAGCGGCATCGCCGAGCGGCGTCGTGGCGTCGAATTGCGACAGCTCGTAAGCGAGCAACACGCCCGCCGAGATCCCATGGCCGAGCGGCATGGCTATCTTGGTGAAGACCGCCTGATTCGCGCCGCTGGCCTGCACGGCGCGCGCTGTCGGGCCGAGCGCCGGTGAGGCCAGCGACAGATGCAGGCCCTCGGCGTGCTGGGACAGCGCGATCGCGTAGATGGCCAGCCCGTGCCACAACGGCGGCGTCGTGGCGCCCACGGCGGTGAACGTGAACCTGTTCCCGTTGGTGTAGGCGGTCACACCGGCGTCCAGCAGGGCCGCGTCGGCGTCGCGATAGACCAGTCCGTAGTTGCCCCAGGTGGCGCCATCGCCGCCGAAGCCGATCGATCGCACCCCCTTCTTGATCTGACCGGAGGCGAACTCCCGTATCGACAGCTCGGGCGACTGCGCCCGGGCGTTCGCGGCGAACAGCCAGACCATCGCGAACACAATCAGGGCCGCGCAGGCAGGAAAGGGAGATGCTCGCCGGCAGGACGGATTCATGGGGACCCATCCATATCACCGGGGACGCCCCGGCGTGAGATCCCCGGTCGGCTCACAGCCATGACGTGGCTGTCCCGATCGCGGCGCCATTTTGGGGCAGGTCAGCTGGTGGCGGCCGATCCCGTACGCTTTCCGGCGGATGGTGCAAGGATTGCTACGAGGGGACGCATGCCGAAAATGTCTCAGCGGGGCCCGACGCAACATCGAAGGAAGGGTCGACGGCTGCTCCTGGCAAGCGGGCTGATGCTGTCCACGGCGATATGGCTCTCCTGTGAGGGCTCCACCAGCCCCTCGATGGAAGCGAGCGGAGGCGGCACAGCAGGCGCGCCAGCCACCGGAAATGGGGGTAGCGGCGGCGCTGCTGCGGACCCCGCCTGTCACACCAACGCCGATTGCGTGGCCGGTGAAGTCTGCTTCATCGCCGCTTTCGTCGAGTTCGGGTGCAACAGCGGGCCGGCAGGACGTTGTGTGCCGTACCAGGCCACCGCCTGCCCGGCGGACCCGCTCGCGCCGGACGCTTGCGATTGCCTGACGCCGTCGTACGCGAGCGCCTGTGCCGCGGTGGGAATGACGGCCCCGCCCCAGGGCAGCGCGGGGCTGACCTGCGGGGGCCAGACGGGACGCGTGTCCGACTACACCGCCGCCGACGGCTGCTTCCACTGCGTCTACGCCGCCTGCGATCTGGACGGTGTCACCCACCCGGTGTTGAGAAACGCCTCCTTCAGCGATGGATTCCCTTGCGGCGACGGCTGCAACACCTGCTGGTGCACGCCGACAGGCCTCACGGGCACCCTGGTCGCGTGCCCGACGGGTGGTAGCTCGGGTCGGGCCGGAGCCGGGGGCGCTGGCGGCGGCTCAGCCGGCGGCCCCGGCGGTCACGATGGCGCGTAGCCGGTGAACTAGCCACTCAGGGTGGACAGGAAGCCAGCCGTCAGGTGCAGCCCGGCGACCGTGTCGCTCGGGGCCCAGGCGCCGACCACCGTCAGGTCGCCGCCGACAATCTCCTTCGGGCCGGCGCCGTCCTTGACGGCGGCGTGATCGACGTGGGCGCTGACGTTGACGTGAACCTGGGGATGCATGGTGTCCCGCGAATCCAGCGCCAGCAGCAGCGCCTCGGCCATGGCCTGGCCGGCGGCACAGGCGGCCTTGGCGTCGGCGGGAGCCTCGGGCAGCAGCTTCGCGCCCAGCAGCACGTTCCCGGTCTGCAACACCAGCTGCCATCCGTCCTCGCGGAAGGCCTGCTCGGCGGCGTCCAGCACCGCGGTGACGTCGTCCAGGATCTCGTCGCTGTCGGCGTCGTCGGGCAGCCGGACGTCGACGTAGATACCGACGGCGCGGCCGGCCGGCTCGATGGCGCGCGTGACGGCCGCGGGCGACACCGCCTCGCGCAGCGCCGCGATGAACGCGTCCGCGTCCTGGAAGCGGCGCTCGGGCAGCTTCTCCATCGCGCGCACCACCACCGCGTCGACGGCGGGCGACACCGACGCGAACTGGCTGGGCCGCGGGGGCGGCGCCTCCAGGTGCATGCGCTCGATGTCGGTCATGAACTCGCCCCGGAAAGGGTACTTGCCCGTCAGCAGGTGGAACAGCACCACGCCCAGCGCGTACACGTCGGTGCGCGCGTCGATGGTCTCGGCGCGGATCTGCTCGGGCGCCATCGTGTACGACGTGCCCAGGCGCGCCCCCGCCACGGTCAGCCCTGCGTCCTCGCCCTCGGGCCGCACCAGCTTGGCGATGCCGAAGTCCAGCAGCTTCACGATCTGCGTCCCCTCGCGCAGCTCGACGTGGATGTTGCTGGCCTTCAGATCGCGGTGGACGATCCCCTGGGCGTGGGCGGCGGCCAGCGCCGAGCAGACCGGTTCCAGCAGCGCCAGCACCTCGCGCGGCTCGAAGCGCCCGCGCTCGTTCAGCAGCGTGCGCAGATCCGTTCCCCCCAGCAGCTCCATCACGTAGAACGGACGGCCGTCGGGCAACTCGCCGAACTCGTAGATGTCGACGATGTTCGGGTGTTTGATCAGGTTGACGGCCAGCGCCTCACGCAGGAAGCGCGCCACCATGCGGGGGGACGAGGCCAGCTCGCGGCGCAGCACCTTCACGGCGGCCCGCCGGCCCAGCAACCGATGGCGTGCCTCGTAAACCGTACCGCCGCCGCCTGACGCCAGCGACTTCTCGAGCATGTACACGCCGGCCATGGTGCCCGGGCGCAGCTCGTCCGGATCGCCGTCCAGCACGGCCGCGGCCGCCGTCGCCTGTTGAGGCGCCAGCGCCCGGGTCTTGTCGAAGTCGTCCTCGGACTGATCGTTTAGCTTCGGCAGCACGAAATCCTCTCACTCGAGACCGACCAGATGGGCGTCACCACCCCCTCACTCTCGGCAGTTGTGTGGATAAGGTTGAGGGGGCGGCTAGAATCTGTGCGGTGATTGATTCGCATTGTCATCTCGACGGCGATCGCTTCGGAAACGACCTGCCGGCCGTCATGGAACGGGCGCGCGCCGCCGGGGTCACCACCATGATCTGCGTCGGTTCGGGGGAAGATCTGAAGTCGGCGCGCGCCTCCCTGGCGCTCGCGCAGCGCGAGACCGACGTGTACGCCACGGTCGGTGTTCATCCGCACGATGTCTCGAAGATGACCGAGGCCGACTGGACCGAGCTGGAGTCGCTGGCCGGCGAGGCCCGCGTGGTGGGCATCGGCGAGACGGGGCTGGACTACTACTACGACCACTCGCCCCGCCCGGCCCAGGAACAGGCCTACCGCCGCTTCGTGGCGCTGGCGCGCCGGGCGGGCAAGGCGCTCAGCTCCCACGTCCGCGACGCGCACGAAGAGGCGGCGGCCATCCTGCGCGAGGAGCGCGCGTCCGAAGTGGGCGGCGTCATCCACTGCTTCACGGGC
>Ga0207652_10004243_pt1 | contig 11697 bp, 7 predicted proteins | sample KBSC63BmetaG_FD_184334 | JGI IMG/M metagenome (GOLD analysis project Ga0207652, IMG submission 184334) | Corn rhizosphere microbial communities from Kellogg Biological Station, Michigan, USA - KBS C6-3B metaG (SPAdes) (version 2) | ecosystem: Host-associated > Plants > Roots > Rhizosphere ... | reverse complement strand
GGACGTGCGTGAAGTCGGCCGATTTCTTCGACGAGCCCGGCGATCACGCCGGCGAGCTGGAGACGAGCCTGATGATGGTGATGCAGCCCGATCTGATCAGGCCGCTGTCGGAGGCGGGCGCCGGCAAGGCCAGAAAATTCCGGGTTGCCGGACTGCGCGACGGTTGGGCGTGGGCGCCGCGGCAGTGGACCAAAGTCACCGACGACACCGGCACCGGCAATCCGTTCGCGGCGACGCGGGAGAAGGGCGAGAAATTTCTGGCCGCGGTGACGGAGAGGATCGGGGGGTTTTTAGTGGAGCTGGCGGCCGCGGATCGGACAGATCTTTACGAGTAGAAGGGCTGGCCGTGCGCGTGAGTTCGGCTCGCCGTCTGAGATTATGGGTTGTGGGTTCCGGGTAGCACGGTTGCCGGTTGCGGGTGAAGAACGGTGCGAACCGTTCGTGGCGCCGGCCGTGCCAAGAACAACTGCCCCTCAGAAGTTCACCCTAACAGGTAAGCCGCGCGGTTAACCCGCAACGCTCAACCGTGCTACCCGCAACTCGCAACCAGTAAAACCTTCGAACCCCGGGAGTGCTCCCACCCATAGCAGTTTTTTCTCGGATCAGACCACGATATTCAGCAACCGCCCCGGCCGGAAAATCACCTTCCTCGGCGATCCCGCAACGAACTTCGCCACCACCGGATCCGCGAGCGCCGCGGCTAGCGCGTCCTTCTCCTCGATATCGGCCGCCACCAATAGCCGCCCGCGCAGCTTGCCGTTCACCTGCACCACCAGCTCGATGGTGTCGTCGGCAGCCAGCTGCGGATCGTAGCTCGGCCACGCCGAGTCGAATACGCTGCCACTGCCACCGGTCTGCTCCCACAGCTCCTCGGCGATGTGGGGCGCAAAGGGCGAGACGAGCGGAATCAATGGCAGCACTTCGTCGCGGTGTGGAGTGCGCTCGCTTTTGCGCAGGACGTTCATGTACTCCATCATCGCAGCGACCGCGGTGTTGTAGCTGAGACGAGGAATGTCCTCGCTGACCTTGCGGATGGTCTGGTGCAGTTTGCGCATCACCGTGGAATCGGCCGTTCCCTCGGCCGACATGCTTTGCACCGACGCGAACAGCCGGTCGAGAAAGCGGCGTGGTCCGGAGATGCTGGCGTCCCGGAAGTCGCCGCCCTGCTCGTACGGGCCGAGGAACATGAGGTAGGTCCGGAACGCATCGGCGCCCCACGTTTCGATGTACTCGTCGGGGTTCACGATGTTGCCCTGGGTCTTCGACATCTTCGCGCCTTCGCGGATGATGTGGCCGTGGGCGCGGAACTTCGTGAACGGCTCCTCGAATCGCAGCTGTCCGGCGTCGTGCAGAACCATCGTGATGAATCGCGAGTACAGCAGATGCAGCACCGCGTGCTCGTTGCCGCCGATGTAGGAATTCACCGGCAGCCACTTTTTGGTGACGGTCGGGTCGAACGGTACGTCGTCATGACCCACGCTCGGGTAGCGCAGGAAGTACCAGGCGCTGTCGAGGAAAGTGTCGGACACATCCGTCTCACGGCGGCCCGTTGCGCCGCACTTGGGGCAATCGACCTCGTACCACTCCTTGTGGCGCGCCAGCGGCGATACCCCCGAATCGTCGGGCTTGAAGTCCTCGATGAACGGCAGCACCACCGGCAGATCTTTCTCCGGAACGGGCACAGTGCCGCACTTCTCGCAGTAGATGATGGGGATCGGCGGACCCCAGTACCGCTGTCGCGAGATGCACCAGTCGTGCAGCCGATAATGCACCACCGGCTTGGCTGACCCGCCCTTCGCGAGCAGGTCGACAATCCCTTTCTTCGCGGCGTCGACGGTGAAGCCGTCGAACACGCCGGAGTTGACCAAGGTGCCCGTCTCGCACTCGGTAAACGCTTCGTGGAGCGGGGTGTTCGCGTCCTCGCGCTCGCCGCACACGACCCGCACGATCGGCAGCTCGAACTTCGTGGCGAACTCGAAGTCGCGCTCGTCGTGCCCCGGCACCCCCATGATCGCGCCCGTGCCGTACTCCATCAGCACGTAGTCGGAGATCCAGATCGGAATCTCCTTGTCCGTCGCGGGATTGATTGCGTACGACCCCGTGAACACGCCCGTCTTCTCGGTGCTCGTCTTTCTGGCGATCAGGTCCTGCTTCTTGGTCTTCTCGCGATAGGCATCGACACGCTTTTTTTCTCCGGACTGGGTCAGCGACTCTACCAGCGGATGTTCCGGTGCGAGCACCAGGTAGGTCGCGCCGTAGATGGTGTCGGGCCGGGTGGTGAAAACACGGATCTCACAATCACCGCCGCCGACTTGCTTCGTCTCGAAAGTGATCTCGGCACCGTCCGACCGGCCGATCCAGTTCCGCTGCGCGGTCTTTGTCGTCTCCGACCAGTCGATGTGATCCAGATTCTCGAGCAGCCGGGGCGCGTAGTCGCTGATTCGAAAGAACCACTGCTCGAGCAGCCGCTGCTCCACGGGCGTGCCGCACCTCTCGCAGGCGCCCCCTGACACAACCTGCTCGTTCGCCAGCACGGTCTTGCAGCTGGGACACCAGTTGACCGCCGCCTGCTTCTTGTACGCCAGGCCACGCTTGAACAGCTGCAGGAAGAGCCACTGCGTCCACTTGTAGTAATTCGGATCAGTGGTGTTAACGCGGTAGCGCCAATCCACCATCAAACCCGCGCTTTCCAGCTGGCGCTGGAAGTTGCCGATGTTCTTGGGAATCAGGTCCATCGGATGCTGCCCGACTTTGAGCGCGTAGTTCTCCGAATGAATCCCGAAAGCGTCGTATCCGAGCGGCTCGAACACGTTGTGTCCCATGAGACGCTGGAATCGTCCATAAATGTCGTTCCCCGTGAACGCAAAAAGATTCCCGACGTGGAGTCCTTCGGCGGATGGATAGGGGAACATCATCAGGGCGTAGAACGGACGTTGGGCGCGCTGCAGGTCGGTGTGGTTGGTGCCACGCTCCTGCCAGATGCGCTGCCATTTCCGCTGGATCGCGATGGGGTCGTGCGCGATGGCGGCGGGAGTGAGCGGATCGTCCTGTGTTGCAGAGTTGTCCATCTGTACAAACTAGCTGTTGAGCGACGCAGTTTCATCTGCGAGCGCTCGCCCCGTCGGTCCACAATTGCTCCCCGAGATGACAGCAACACCGCTTCCCGTCTTGCCGCGCTCCGCTTCCGGCTTCCTCAAGCCGGTCTTCACCGCTTTGCAGCGACGCGCGCTCAGGACCAGCATCGTCTTCGGCACGGTATTCCTCGTCGGACTCGGCGCAATCCTCTGGCAGATCTATCATTTGATTCCGGCCGCGGCGCTGCAGGCCGTGCTCGCGGTCGACGGCGTCACCACGGCCTTCGGCATCGCCGTTCTCTGGATTGCCGTCGCGCTGGCAACGACCATCGCTGCCGGGCTGATTTTCGTGCGCCAGCACGTGACCGGACCCGCCGCCGAGCTCGCGCGTACCCACGAAGCAATCGCGCGTGGCGATCTATCCAGGACCTACAATCCCGCCGCGTCGAATCAGGCGGTCGATCGTTTGAGCCGCTCGACCGCGTCGATGCTCAACGAGCTCAGATCCGTCGCCGGCCGGATGAAGATTTCGGCGGACGCCAACAACGAGCTCGCGTCGACGGTCACCCGGACTTCGATCAGCGCCGCGGTCTCCGCGCGCGAAGCGGCGGTGACCACCTCCTCATTGACCGACGATGCGATCAGTCGCGAGCGCGCGATCAAGGAAGTCACCCAGGAGTCGTCCAAGCTGATGGAGATCTCGGGCAACCTGCGCGAAGCTGCTCAGGAAGGCCTCCGCCGCGACAAGGCACTCCGCCAGCTGGCCCGCGACAATCGCGTTCGTCTCGAGAGAACCAGCAGCTCGCTGCAGTCCCTGGCGTCGGACGCCCTGGAAAGCGCCGAAGGCATCGATGAGATGTCGAGGGCGGTCGATGAGATCGGAGCGTTCCTGGTCCTGGTGCAGAAGATCGCCCGGCAATCTAAGCTGCTGGCGCTGAACGCTGCGATGGAAGCGGCACGGGCCGGCGAGCACGGTCACGGCTTCGCGGTAGTCGCCAGCGAGGTTCGTCGCCTCGCGACCAGCTCCGCCGAGGCGGCGCAGCGCACGACATCCCTGGTTCAGGAGATGCTCGACAGCGTCACCCACTCCCGCGAATCGACAGCGCGAACGCTGGCAACCGTCGAGCAGGTGCTCGAGGCCACCCGCGCCGGACGCCAGTCACTTGGTAAAGTCGAAGAAGGCACCGTCGAAGGCGAGGATCTCAGCGGCCGCATCGAGCGAGCGGTTCGCGAGTCCAACGAGCTGATCTCCGACATGACTCAGCGACTCGCCGAGCTCTCACAGGGCAGCGGTTCGTTCTCGCGCGCGATTCAAGGAGTCGCCGCGGCGAACGAAGCGCACCACAAGAACGTCGCCGAGATCGCGGCGACCGCGACATCGCTTTCGGACGAAGCGGAGCGCCTGTCCGAGGTCGTGCGCACTTTCAAGCTCGGCGACAGCTGACTCCGGGCATCGTCGGCCGCTCCGACCGCGCGAATTTGTAGGGCATCGGAAGCAGCCGGGCGCCGCCGGCATCGGCGACGGCGTAGTGATCGCCCTCGTATGCACTGGCGGCGCCGAAGCGGCCATCCTTCGCCAGCGCGAAAAACTGCAGATCGAATAGCGGACGGTTTTTCGCGTCGAGCAGCCGCGGCTCCGTCATCGCGATGACGCGGTCGATGGTCCGCATGCACGCTTCGTCGGGCGACAAACCCTGCCGCATGAATTCGACGATCAGGAACGCCCCACAAACCTTGATGTTGGCTTCGCCGCGACCGGTCGACCCCGCCGCGCCGACGGTGTTGTCGCAGTACTGGCCGGCGCCGACAATCGGAGAATCGCCGACCCTCCCGGGAATCTTCCACGATCTTCCGCTGGTGGTGGTGACCGAGGAAATGTCGCCGCGCGCGTTCACGGCGTTCATGTTGATGGTGCCGGTAGTGAACTTGACGTGCAGCGGATGATCATACGCCAGGCCTCCCGCCTCCCGCGTCGCACCTGCATCATCCAGCCATTCGTCGTTCGGATTGAGACACGCCTTCCAGCGTAGCCAATCCCGGCGGCTCTTATCGGTTAGCAGATTTTGCTCCTTGAATCCCATCTCCAGCGCGAACTTCTTGGCGCCGGGTCCGACGAGCATGATGTGGTCGGTGTAATCCATGACGGCTTTGGCGACGAGTGATGGGGTGGCGATGTCTTCGAGCGCCCCAACCGCGCCTGCTCTCCTCGTCGGCCCGTGCATGCAGGACGCGTCGAGCTGGACGACTCCGTCGGCGTTCGGCAATCCGCCGAGTCCGACCGCCTGATCTTCCGGATCGAGCTCCTCGATATTGACACCCGCAATGATCGCATCGAGGGTGTCTGCGTTCTGGTGGGTGATCATGTCATACGCTTTCGCGACGCCGCGAATGCCGTTGGCGGAGGAGACGATGACAGGCCGGCCGGCGAAGCCGGTCACCCGTCGGTCACTGGTCTTCAGCGACTCGGCCCTCGCTTCGCGGTCGAGGCCGAGTGCGGCTGCCGCAGCCGCGCCAACGAATGTGCGTCTCGAGATGGCCATCATTTCTCCGATCGATGGGGTTCTGGTTCAACGAACACTGAAGACTACCGGCTGGCGGCTTTGGGCGGGCCGGCTAGAGGACGTGTGCTACTGCCGATAGATCCAGAGGGACGTTGAACGTGAATCGCGCAACGGAATGTTTGAGCACGAAGCATCGAGCCGTGTGGCCCACAGCCGCCAGCCGGTAGTCTTCAGTTGAATTTCTCGTAATCGTTGGGCGCGGATACTGCCTGTAATTGGAAGATCGTTCGAGCGAGACGAGAGGCCGGCGCGTGACTTCAATAAGGTATTGGCCCTATATACCTTCCCGCTACGCATGAAATCCTCACATCCCTCCCGACTGAGGAAGCTGCGTCTCGAGGCGGCGGACGCTCCGCGTGTCGATCTCGCCGGACCGACGCGCCGCGAGCACGATCTGCTCGGCGACCGCGATGTGCCCGCCTCCGCGCTCTACGGAATCCAGACGCTTCGCGCGATCGAGAACTTCTGCATCAGCGGCATCGAGCTGCGCGAGTTCCCCACTCTCATCGCCGCTTTGGCGACGGTAAAAGAGGCGGCGGCGCTCGCCAATCTGGAGATGAAGCTGATCGACCGCAGCATCGTCGACGCCATTTCACAGGCGGCGGGCGAGCTCCGGGAAGGCCTGCACCACGAGCATTTTCGCGTCGACATGATTCAGGGCGGAGCGGGCACATCCACCAACATGAACGCCAATGAAGTCATGGCGAATCGCGCGTTGGAGATCATGGGACGCGAGCGGGGCGACTACGACGTCGTTCATCCCAACAACCACCTGAACCTCAGTCAGTCCACCAACGACGTCTACCCAACCGCGGTGAAGCTGGCGCTGCACACCAGCATCTCCGACCTGCAGCTGGCGATGATCGCGCTCGCCGCGGCGTTTCTCCACAAGGGCGAAGAGTTCGCGGCGTACATCAAGATGGGACGCACCCAGCTCCAGGATGCGGTGCCGATGACCCTCGGCCAGGAATTCAACGCCTTCGCGCACACCATCCTCGAGGACGTCGACCGGCTCGGCGAGGCGCAGGCGTTGATCCGCGAGATCAACATGGGCGCGACGGCGATCGGAACCGGCATCAACGCTCCGCCCGGTTACGCCGAGAGCGTGCGCCGGCACCTCGAGCACATTACGGGGCTTCCGTTCATCACCGCCCCCGATCTGGTCGAAGCCACTGCCGACACCGGCGCATTCGTGCAGCTGTCGGGGGTTCTCAAGCGCTGCGCGGTAAAGCTGTCCAAGATCTGCAACGACCTGCGGCTGCTAAGCTCGGGGCCGCGCGCCGGACTTGGCGAGATCAATCTGCCCGCGATGCAGCCCGGTTCGTCGATCATGCCGGGCAAAGTGAATCCGGTAATACCGGAAGTCGTAAACCAGGTCTGCTTCGACATTATCGGCGGCGACGTCACCGTGACGATGGCCGCCGAAGCCGGCCAGCTGCAGCTCAACGTCTTCGAGCCGATCATCGCGTTCCGGCTGCTGGGCGGCATGACCAATCTCACCCGCGCCTGCAAGATCCTCCAGGAGCGCTGCGTCGAAGGCATCACCGCCAATCGCGAGCGAATGCAGAAGTTCGTCGAGGAGTCCGTCGGTGTGATCACGGCGCTGGTGCCAATCCTTGGCTACGAGACAGCGACCGATCTGGCGAAGGAAGCGCTCGAGACCGGACGCGATGTCTACGATCTGGTTTGCGAGCGTGGGCTAATGACCCGCGATCAGCTCGACCGTCTGCTCAATCCGGAAGCGATGACATCGCCGCGCAAAGCGGAATAGCTCGGTATCATCCCGGAGGCTTACGGAGAGTCGGCGCTCTGCCCTCCCACTCCAATCGCGGTAAGGTTAGTTTGTACGTGCCTCATCCTGAGCACCTCTGTAAGCATCGCACCCGTTCCAGGCGCGATGTTCCCAACACGACGAGAACAGGATTCCCTGCGCATGAAAGGTTCTGACCGCCTGCGGCGGCTTGCATCCTACGCACTGGTCATCGCGCTCGCGGTAGTGGCCGTCTCCTGCAACGAAGCGCATCCCAACAGCACCCTTACTCCACATTCCGATTTCGGACGCGAGATCGATTTCCTCTGGGATCGCCTGCTGCTGCTCGGCACCATCGTCTTCATTCTGGTCGAAGGCGCGCTCATCTACGTGGTGTTCAGATATCGGCGCCGCGAGAATCAGCCGACGCCGCCGCAGACCCACGGCAGCACGCCGCTGGAGATCGCCTGGACGCTCATTCCCGCGGTCATTCTCGTTTTCATCGCGGTTCCGACGGTAAAGACGATTTTCATCACCCAGGCACAGGCGGCGCCGGGCTCGCTCAACATCGACGTCACCGGCCACCAGTGGTGGTGGGAATTCAAGTATCCGGATTACGGCGTCACCACGGCGAACGAGATCTACCTGCCTGTCGGTCGCACCGTGAATTTCCGGCTCCGCTCCGCCGACGTGATCCACTCGTTCTGGACGCCGCAGCTCGGTGGCAAGCGCGACGTCGTGACGAACCGCACCAACTACATCTGGTATACTCCGGACACCACAGTCGCCGGTGACGTCTGGAACGGCTTCTGTGTCGAGTACTGTGGCTCTTCGCACGCCAACATGCGCTTCAGAGTCTTCACCGTGACGCCCGAGCAATTCGCGTCGTGGATCGCCGGCCAGAAGATGCCGGCGCATTTCGGCGCTGTTGCATCACCGGCCGGCGCCGGCGGAACGCAAGGCGCGACGGTAACGACACCCGCCGGGACTACCGCGCCGAATCAAACCGCACAGGCGGCAGCGCCGAGGGTCGCGCAGCAAAGCTCCGGCACCCAGGCAGTCGGCGGCACTCAACCCGCAATCCCGCGGCCGACCGCAGCGCAGTCGAACCCGGGTACGCAGACCGTGAACGGCGTGGCCGCGAATGCGAGCTTCGCTTCGACCGGTGCCATTGCTTCCGGCTACATATATCCACGCGCGAAGATTCCAGAGTACGCGATCCCGCACACGCCCCCGCCGGGCGATCTTAAATTCACCGCCGGGCTGACGGGGAGCGCTGCTCGTGGGAAACAGCTCGTTAGCTCGCCAACGGTCCCGTGCATGGGGTGTCATACAATCGCTGGCATTCCGATGGCGCTCGGCGTACTCGGCCCGAATCTCACCCACATCGGCTCGCGCAGCACTATCGCCGCCGGCCGCTACCCCAACACCGCCGCCTATCTCGCGCTCTGGATCAAGAACGCGCGCAAGATGAAGCCGGATGTTCTGATGCCGACCCTCGGCATGGACGAATACGATCCTGTTCTCAAACACAAAGTCACAGCAGCCACCGGCGGACTCACCGACCAGCAGATCGCCGACATCGTTGCTTATCTAACCGCACTGAAGTAACCGGAGACAAGACTTGGCAACCACTGCAATCTCAACCCCGGCGTACGGCGCCGAGTACCATGGTGAGCATACCGGTCTCTGGAGCTGGCTCACTACCGTAGATCACAAGCGCATCGGCATTCTCTACCTCTACACCGCCCTTGGCTTCTTCATTTTCGGAGGGCTCGAGGCCCTTCTGATCCGCGCCCAGCTCGGCGCGCCGAATCAACACCTCGTCTCCGCCGAGTTCTACAACCAGCTATTCACGATGCACGGGACGACCATGATCTTCCTCGTGATCATGCCGCTCTCGGCAGTGTTCTTCAATTTCCTGATTCCGCTGCAGATCGGCGCGCGCGATGTCGCCTTCCCGCGCCTCAATGCCTTCAGCTACTGGGTGTATCTGTTCGGCGGACTGTTCATCACCATCCCGATCTTCTTCGCGGTGGCGCCCAACGGCGGCTGGTTCGGCTATGCACCGCTCACCGCCAAGGCCTATTCACCCGGCTTGAACATCGATTTCTGGGTGATCGGCCTCCAGATCCTCGGCGTGTCGTCACTCGCCGCGGGATTCAACTTCCTGACGACGATCATCAATCTGCGCGCGCCCGGCATGACCCTGATGCGAATGCCGATGTTCACCTGGATGGGATTCATCGTTCAGGTGATGATCGTGCTGGCATTTCCAGTGCTCACTATCGCACTGGTGTTCGTGCTGTTCGACCGGTTCTTCGGAACGAACTTCTACAATACTGTGACCGCAGGCGCCGATCCGCTGCTGTGGCAGCACTTGTTCTGGATCTTCGGCCATCCCGAGGTCTACATCCTCGTCCTGCCGGCGTTCGGCCTCGTCTCGGAAGTGATCCCGGTCTACTCCAAGAAGCCGCTGTTCGGATATCCCGTGATGGTGTACTCGGGAATCCTGATCGCGGTGCTCGGCTTCGGCGTCTGGGCGCACCACATGTTCGCCGTCGGCATGGGACCGATCGCCGATACGTTCTTCGGTCTCACGACGATGCTGATCGCGATCCCGACCGGTGTGAAGATCTTCAACTGGATTGCGACAATGGCGCAGGGCGCCCTGCGCTTCACTACCGCGATGCTGTTCGGCATTTCGCTGGTCGCGCTGTTTACAATTGGCGGCATCTCGGGAATCATGCACTCGTCGCCGCCCGCCGACCTCCAGCAGACCGACACCTACTTCATCGTCGCGCATTTCCACTATGTGCTGTTCGGCGGATCGATGATGGGAATCTTCGCCGGCATCTATCACTATTACCCGAAGATGTTCGGCCGGCTGATGGACGAGCGGCTCGGCAAGATTCACTTCTGGCTGATGTTCATCGCCATGAACCTGACGTTCTTCCCGATGCACTTCTCGGGAATGCTCGGCATGCCTCGCCGCATCTATACCTACGACGCCGGACAGGGCTGGGACCTCTTCAACGCGATGTCCACCACTGGCGCGATGATCTTCCCGATCGCGATGCTCTTCTTCATCTACAACTTCTTCAAGAGCAGAAAGAGCGGTGAGATAGCCGGATCCAATCCGTGGGGAGCCGGCACTCTGGAGTGGACGATTCCCAGCCCGCCGCCCGAGTACAACTTCGCGAAGATCCCCGACGTCACCAGCCGCTACCCGCTCTGGGAAGGCAAGGAAGCCGACCACCAGAGCGCCCGCATCAACGTTCAGGAAAACAAGACGGCACACGAGCTCGGCATCGTGATCCCCTACGGCACCATCAAGCCATTGTTCGTCGCGCTGGGCATGGTGATCATGTTCAGTGGTCTGATCTGGACCAAAGCGCTCATCGCCGTCGGCGCGGCGACGATGATCTTTTCTCTCTACAGCTGGCTGTTGAGCCCGCTCGAGCCGGAGCACCACTAGAATGTCCGCAACCGTGGTTCACACCAGCGCGCCAGCCCACCACCACTACACCACCCTCGGCCTCGACAGCCGCAAGGTGGCGATCTGGGCGTTCATCGGGTCCGAGTGCATGCTGTTCGTATCGCTGATCTCGACGTACCTGATCTACAAGGGCCGCAGCGTCATCGGTCCGCTCCCGCACGAAGCGTGGACGGATCCGACGACAGGGCAGGTCTTCAAGCCGATCCTGAACATCCCGGTGACGTCGGCGTCGACCTTCGTGCTGTTGATGTCGTCCCTCTTCATGGTGCTTGCGCTTGCGGCCGTGCAGAACAAGGAGCTTCCCAAGCGCACGCGCGGCGAGCGCATCCTCGGGAACTCCAAGCTCTGGCTGTGGATGACCGCAATAGCCGGAACGACCTTCCTCGGTTTTCAGGCATACGAGTTTACGTCGTTCGTGCACGAAGGCCTGACCATCCGGAGAAATCTTTTCGGCTCGACCTTCTTCACCCTCACCGGCTTCCACGGCGCGCACGTCACTGCCGGTGTGTTGTGGCTCGTCACGCTGCTGGCGATCGACTACCGTCGCGGACTGACGTCAAAGGACTCGCTGCTCGTCGACATCTCCGCGCTGTACTGGCACTTCGTCGACGTCATCTGGATCGTGATCTTCACACTCGTCTACCTCATCAAGTAACGGCGGATCGATGGATAACCACGCCAGCATGACCAACCTTCCCGACTCCGCCGAGGCGCAGCTGCACGCCCCGACCGGCGAGGTCGAGCACGCGCACCCGACCTGGTCGACTTACTGGAAGGTTGCCCTGATCCTCACCCTGATAACCGTCGGTGAAG
>Ga0207652_10004235_pt1 | contig 11705 bp, 10 predicted proteins | sample KBSC63BmetaG_FD_184334 | JGI IMG/M metagenome (GOLD analysis project Ga0207652, IMG submission 184334) | Corn rhizosphere microbial communities from Kellogg Biological Station, Michigan, USA - KBS C6-3B metaG (SPAdes) (version 2) | ecosystem: Host-associated > Plants > Roots > Rhizosphere ... | reverse complement strand
GAGGCAGGGCTGGCGGCCAAGGCGGCCGAGTTCAAGCGCGGCGGCGAGCTGTACGCCCCGGCCGACTCCGACGGCGCGGCCGAATGAGGCTGCGCGGCGTGATGGTCGGGCTGGGCCTGCTGGGCCTGGCAGCATCGGCGGCGGGCTGCAACACGCCCGGCGACGACCCCGGCCCGCCCATCCCCGTCGACCCCGCGGCGCTGTACGCGCAGATGTGCGCGCGCTGCCACGGCGCCGACGGCCGCGGCGACCCCGAGATCAAGAAGACGTTGCCCGTGCGCGACTTCTCGAATCCGCAGTTCCAGGCCCAGACGACGACCGACCAGGTCGGCCAGACCATCATGACCGGCAAGAACCAGATGCCCGCCTTCGGAGGCCTCCTCTCCGTCCCGAAGATCCAGGCCATGTCCGGCTACGTGAAGCGCCTGGGCCGCACCCCGCCGCACCCGGCGCAGTGACCGGACCCGACCGCAGCGGCACGCGGTGCGTGATCGGCCCGCCCTTGCGCGGATGGCCGTCGATCGCACAGAATCTCGGCGTGCCGTCACGGACCACGCGGTCGCGAGCGGGTAGCCTGCGCGTCGGCTGGGCGTTCGCCTTCGCGTTTGCCATGGCCCTGGGCCTGTCGGCGCCGGTGCGGGCGCGGGGCGACGACGCCGTCGAGGCGCGGCGGCACGCGCAGCGGGCCAGCGGTCTGGCCGCCTCGGGCAAGTGCCGTCAGGCCGTCGCCGAGTGGAACAAGGCGATGGCCATCCTGCGGGACCCGGCGCTGCTGTTCAATCGGGCCGAGTGCTACCGCAAGCTGGGCGACGCTGACGCCGCGGTGGAGGACTACCGGCAGTTCCTGAGCGACCTGCCGAAGGCGCCCAATCGCGCCGAGGTGGAGCGACGGATCGCCGAGCTCTCGGCCCAGAAGGACAACCAGAAGGACAAGCAGAAGGACAACGGCAAGGACAAGGCGCTGGTGGTGGCGCCGCCTGCGCCGCCACCGCCGACTCCCGTGGTGGCGCCGCCTGCCCCGGCGCCCGTCATTGCCGCGCCGCCGCCGCCGCACCCGGCGCCGGCGGCCACGCCGCCCCAAGAAGCCCCGCCGCCACCACCGGTGCCCGCGGCGCCCGCCGAATCGGCTCCGGTCCCCGCGCTGGCCCTGGACGCCCCCGCGGCCGCGCCCGCCTCGTCGGGGAACGCCGAGGGGGGCATCACCACGCGCCCCTGGTTCTGGATCACCATCGCGGCCGTGGCCGTGGCGGCAGGCGTGGGCACGTTCGTCATCCTCAGCCGCGACAGCACGAACATCCCCTCCACGGCGCTGGGGAACTACAAGTTTTGAGGCGCCCGCACCCCAGGAACGCCGGACGGCGGTCGTCGTTCGTCCCCGTGGCGCTGCTGGTGCTCGGGGTGGGCGCGCTGGCCGCCAACTGCTCGCAGTCCGACACGGTGCTGCTGGTGCACGTGACCGCGTCGGCGGCGCCCCTGGATGGGATCCAGCAGCTGCACACCACCTTGCGCGTGGGCGGCCAGACACACGTCATCGACGTGCCCGACGCGCCGGTCGCGATCGCGCTGCCCACCAGCTTCACCGTGCAGCTGGCGCGGTCCTTCACCGGCGACCTGAGCGTCAACGTCGATGCGCGCGACGCCGGGGGCGTCACCATCGCCAGCGGCAGCCAGACGGTGTCACCGTTGCAGGTCGGACAGCAGAACGAGCTCACCATCGATCTGGCGCCCGGCGCGGTGCCCGACGCGGGGATGGATGGCCCGCCGAACACGACGGGCACCGGTGGCTTGACCGGCACCGGCGGTGCGACCGCGACGGGCGGGGCGATCGGCAGCGGCGGCGCGACGGCGGGCGGCGGCGGCGCGACCGCGGGCAGCTCCGGCGCGGGCGGCAACACCGCCACGGGCGGCAGCGCCGGCGCGGGGGCGCGCGGTGGCGCCGGCGGCCACGGGGGCACCGTGGGAACCGGCGGCCATGCCGGCGGCGCGTCGGGCAGCGGCGGCCGTGCGGCGACCGGTGGCATGGTGGGAAGCGGGGGGGCGGCCAGCGGAGGCAGCGGCGGCATGACGGCGAGCGGGGGCGCTCCGGGTAGTGGCGGCATGGCCACGGGAGGCTCGGACGCGGGTGGTTCGGCGGGCGGTGCTGGCGGCGACGCGGGCGGCGCGGCAGGCAGCTGAGCCAAGCCCGCTGCCGATGCGTGGCCCCGCCGTCCAGGCGTCGCGCGGGGTCCAGCGAGCGCGCCGCGCCGTGGTGCCAACCCCACGCGATAGCCGTTTGCCCGGAGGCGTTCCTGGGTCATTCTTGCGCCCCATGACCATCGCCCTGCCCGTGCTGTCCAATCCACCCCGCGTCGCCGCGGCAGGGACCCCCGATCCGGCGCGGGCGCCGGCCGCCGACTTCGCCGACTGGCGCTGGCAGCTTCGCAACCGACTGTCGACGAAGGACGAGCTGGCCGCGCTGCTGCCCCTGACGGCCGACGAGGACGCGGCCATGGACGCGGCCCCCGGGCTGTTCCGGGTCGGCATCACGCCCTACTACTTCTCGCTGATCGATCGCGCGCACCCCGACTGTCCCGTGCGCATGCAGGTGATCCCGCGCGCCCGTGAGTTGACCGTCGAGGAGGGCGATCTCGTCGATCCGCTGGGCGAGGACGCCCACTCGCCCGCGACCGGCATCTTCCACCGCTATCCCGACCGCTGCCTGCTGCTGGCGGTCGACCGATGCGCGATCTACTGCCGCCACTGCAACAGGCGGCGGCTGGTGGGACAAGAGGAGTCGCCCATCTCGCGCCAGGACCTGGACCAGGCGATCGGCTACATCAGCCGCACGCCGGCCATCCGCGACGTGCTGATCTCGGGCGGCGACCCGCTGACCCTGTCGACGGACCGGCTGGAGGACATCGTGGCCCGGGTGCGGGCCATCCCGCACGTCGAGATCATCCGCATCGGCACGCGGGTGCCGGTGGTGCTGCCCATGCGCATCGACGACCAGCTGTGCGCCATGCTGCGCCGGTACCATCCCCTGTACATCAACACGCACTTCAATCACCCGAAGGAGCTGACGCCGCTGGCGCGCACCGCCTGCGAGCGGCTGGCCGACGCCGGCATCCCGCTCGGCAACCAGACGGTGCTGCTGCGAGGGGTGAACTCGTCGACGCGCGTGATGCGTAGGCTGTTCACGGAGCTGTTGAAGGTCCGGGTGCGCCCCTACTACCTGTTCCAGGGCGATGTCGCGGCCGGCACGTCGCACCTGCGCACGTCGGTCGAGACGGGGATCGAGATCATGCAGAACCTGCGCGGCTGGATCTCGGGCCTGGCCATCCCGCACCTGGTGATCGACACGCCGGGCGGCATGGGCAAGGTCAGCATCGGGCCCGACTACGTCGTGGCGCGCGGCGCGGACAAGTGGACGCTGCGCAACTACGAGGGGCGCCTGGTCGACTACCCGCAGCCGATGGACACGGACGCCACCTGCCGGTACGACGAGGTCTACTTCCGCGACGAGACCCAGCCCGGCGCGTAGCGACGACCTAGGACTCGATCCCGGCGCTGGGACAGAACGGCGCCAGCGTGCAGTGCTCGCAGTCGGGCTTGCGCGCGAAGCAGACGCGCCGGCCGTGCCAGATCAGCTGGTGCGAGAAGCGGATCCAGCGTTCGTGCGGGATCGCCTTCATCAGGTCCTGCTCGATGTCCTTCACGTCGGCCGACCGTGTCAGCCCCAGCCGCATCGCCAGCCGCTGCACGTGCGTGTCGACCACGATCCCCTCCGCCAGCCCGAAGGCGGTCCCCAGCACCACGCTGGCCGTCTTGCGCGCCACGCCCGGCAGCTTGGTCAGGTGCGCCAGCGTGCGGGGCAGCTCGCCGCCGTGATCGTCCAGCAGCGCCTGCGCGGTGGCCTTCAGGTTCTTCGCCTTCTGGCGGAAGAAGCCGGTGGAGCGGATCAGCTCCTCCAGCACGGGCAGCGGCGCCTGGGCCATGGCGCGCGGGTCGGGGAAGCGACGAAACAGCTCCGGCGTGACCTTGTTGACCCGCTCGTCGGTGCACTGCGCGGAGAGGATGGTCGCGCACAGCAGCTGAAAGGGCGTGTCGCGATCCAGCTCGCAGTCGACGTCGGGGTACAGGTCCTCCAGACCGTCGAGGATCGACCGCACCCGCTCGGGCTGGGGCGGCCACTTCCCCTTCGCCGGCCGGCGCGTCGCCTTGGTGATCACGACCGGCTTCTTCAAGAGGCGCGGCGTCTTCACCTTCTTCTTCGTGGGCAGCGCGGGCATGGCGGCGCTTTATAGCATCGGCCATCGGGCGGTCGGGGACCCCGGCCGCGACCCTGACCGCAAACCCGAGCGACCGAACGCGTCGTCACCTGCCGGCCGAGGCTCGCCCCTTCATGGACAGCGGGGGCCAGGCCTGGGAGATTTCGCGTCGTGGAGTCGAACCGCGACCCGGAGTCGGAGGTGAGGGTGCTTCGGGAGCGCGTCGCTCAACTGGAGAGCGCGATGTCCTCGCGCGCAGATCCGGTGCTGCTGTCGTTGCTGCAGAACGCGACGTCGTTCCTCAGCGTGATCACGCCTGACGGGCGCATCATGGCGACGGGGCGCGAGTCCGAGGCGTACGGCTCCGTGGTGGGGCGCAGCGTCTTCGAGTTCACGCCGCAGGGCTCGCACGAGGTGCTGGCGCAGGCGCTGGCCAGGCTGCGCGAGACGGGACAGCCGGTCACCTACGAGGCGGGCGGGTTCGGCGAGAATGGCGAGCCCGACCACGTGTATCACGTGCGCGCGGTGCCGGTGATCACCGAGGGGGTGCTGCAAGCGATCGTCGTCGTCCCCACGGACATCACCGATCGCGTGCGCCTGGAGCGTTCGCTGCGCGAGAGCAACGACACCCTGCGCATGGCCATGTCTGCCACCGGCATGGGCTTCTGGCGCTGGGACATTCCCCAGGATCAACTGGAGTGGGATCAGCGCCTGCGCGACATCTTCGGCGTCGAGGAGACCCCCGTCGACTACGGCGATTACCGGAAGTTGATCCACCCCGACGACCTGCCGGCGGTGGAAGGGGCCGTGCGCCAGGCGCTGGAGCAGGGCCGCTACCCCACCATCGAGCACCGCATCCTTCGCGGCAACGACGGCGCGGAGCGATGGATCCTGGCGGTGGCCACGGTCAAGCGCGACGACGCGGGCAAGCCGGTCATGCTGCTGGGCGGCGGCCTGGACATCACCGATCGCAAGCAGCTGGTGCGGCAGATGGAGCTGGCCGAGCGCGTGCAGGCGGTCGGGCAGCTGGCGGCCGGCATCGCCCACAACTTCAACAACCTGCTGGCGGTCATCATCCCCACGCTGTCCATGGCGGTCGACCGTCCCACGCCGGATGACACCAGCGCGCTGAGGATGGGCCTGACCGCGGCGATGCAGGCGCGCGATCTGGTGAAGAGCATGTTCGCGCTGACGGCGGCGCCCGACCCGCGGGCTCGCGGCAGCTCGGACGCGGGCGAGGTGGTGAAGCGCACCGTCGCCATGGCGCGCGCCGCGTTCCCGCGCGAGATCGCGGTCGCCTGCGGCGTGGATCCTGCTCCCGCGCCGGTCAGCATGCCGGCCAGCAACCTGGAGCAGGTGGTGCTGAACCTGCTGACGAACGCGCGCGACGCCATCCAGGAGCAGCAGCCGGGCGGCAGCGCCGAGATCCGCGTGACGGTCACCTATCAGAAGGGCAGCGGCGGGACACGCGACATGGCGCGTATCAGCGTCTCGGACACGGGCGCGGGGATGACCGAGGAGACCCGCCGCCGCATCTTCGAGCCGTTCTTCACCACCAAGCCGCGCGACCGCGGCACCGGGCTGGGGCTGGCCACCGTGGCGGCGCGCGTGCGCAACGCCGGCGGCAACGTGGCCTGCGAGAGTCAGCGCGGTCGCGGCACCACCTTCACCATCGAGCTGCCGTTGCGACCGATCTCGGGAATCTATCCGGCGCCCGAGGCGGCGCCGTTGCCCGAGCGGATGGCGGGGCGCGTCCTGGTCATCGACGACGAGGACATGGTGCGCGGCATGTTGAGGCGCGTGTTCGAGGCCGCGGGCCTGGAGGTGTACGAGGCCGCCAGCGCCGCGGCGGCCCGGGCGGTGCTGGAGCGCCAGCCGGTCGATCTGGTGTTCCTGGATCACTCCATGCCCGCCGAGTCCGGCCTGGCGGCGCTGCCGTCGCTGCGCGCCCGCACGCAGGCCCCCGTGGTGCTGTTCACAGGCCACGCGCCGGCCGTCCCCGCGGACATCGCGGCGCTCCTGCGCAAGCCGGCGCGGCCGGAAGAGATCCTGCGCACCGCGTACGAGCTGCTGCCGCGCGCAGAGGCGGCCGGGGGCTGAGGCGCCTGCCGCTGTCCCGGTGGGGCGGGGCGGCGTTATAACCAGCGGGCAGCCGGTCCGGTCGGCCGCACGCATGGATGAGACCCCCGAAGAGCTGGAGCAGATCCGCGCCGACGCGGCGGCCATCGACGTGCACCAGTACCAGAAGCGGTTCCGGGCCATGAAGGCGATCGGCCTCGGCGCCGCGGCCGCGGGCCTGGTCTGGCTGGTCATGATCATGGTCGACAGCCGGCGCAACCCCTGCGAGCGCGTTCGCGATCACTTCTGCAAGCAAGAGGGCGCGACGGGCGTGAACTGCCGCATGTACCAGAATATCCAGAAGGAGTCCGTCGAGGACGACAACGCCCAGATGCGGCAGAGCATCCGCGCCCAGTGCGTGACGAAGATCGAGCGCCTGAAGGAAGAGGACGGCGTCGTCGTCCGCTGACGTTCAGTCCTGGAAGATCTTGCCGGGGTTCAACAGCCCGGCGGGATCCCACATCCGCTTCAGCCGCTTCTGCCAGTCGATCACCTCGGGTGACTGTTCCCAGGCCATGTACTTGGCCTTGGCGATGCCGATGCCGTGCTCACCCGACAGCGTGCCGCCCAGGTCCAGCGTGGCCCGGAACAGGTCGCCCAGGGCGTCGTCGATGCGCCGCGCGACGTCGGGCTGGCGCGGATCCTCGTCGGACAGCACGTTGACGTGCAGGTTGCCGTCGCCGGCGTGGCCGAAGGTGGCGGTGGGCAGGCGGTGCCGCGCCGACAGCGCGTCCACGCGACGCAGCAGCTCGGCGATGGCGCCCGTGGGCACCACCACGTCCTCGGACTGCTTGAAGCGGTGGGCCTCGCGCAGCGACGACGAGCAGAGCCGCCGCGTCTGCCACAGGCGCTCGCGATCGGCCTCGTCGCGCGCCACGATCACCTCCTGCGCGCCCACCTCCTCGCACAGGCTCCCGCAGCGCAGGATGGCCGGCTCCAGCGTGTCGGCCTCGCCGTCCAGCTCCAGCAGGACGATGGCGCCCGCGCTGGCGGGGAAGGTGAACGGCGCCTTCGCGCGCACGTGCTCCAGCGAGGACCGGTCCATCAGCTCGAGCGCGCGCGGGCGGAAGCCGCGCCGGATGATGTTACTGACCGCCTTGCCGGCGCTGACCGCGTCGGGCATCACCGCGATCAACGCCGCGGCGGCCTCGGGCTTGCCCACCAGGCGCAGCGTCAGCTCGCTGGTGACCCCGAAGGTGCCCTCGCTGCCCACGAACAGCGCCGTCAGGTCGTAGCCGGTCACGCCCTTCGGCGTCTTGCGGCCCAGCTTCAGCGTCTCGCCCCCCATCAGCGTGACCGTCATGCCCAGCGTCCAGTCGCGCGTCACGCCGTACTTGAACGCGCGCGGCCCGCCGGCGTTCTCGGCCACGTTTCCGCCCAGCGAGCAGAACGCCAGGCTGGCCGGGTCGGGCGGGTAGAACAGTCCCTGCGCCTCGACGGCCGCCTGCAGGTCGCCGTTGATGACGCCCGGCTCGACGATGGCGATGCGGTCGTCGGGATCGATGTGCTTGATGGCACGCATCGCCTCGGTCGACAGCACCAGGCCGCCCCGCACCGGCAGCGCCCCACCCGTCATGCCGCTGCCCGCGCCGCGAGGCGTGACGGGGATGCGGTGCTCGGCCGCCAGCCGCAGCACGACCTCGATCTCCTCGCGCGACCGGACCAGCACCGCCGCGTCGGGGGGGAAGCGGCCCAGTCGCGACTCGTCGGTCGCATAGACGTCCAGCGCCGCTTCGTCGCGAAGCACGCGCCCGGCGCCCAGCTCGCGCGCCATCAACTCGTAGACGTCCACGGCGGAAAGACTAGCAGCCCGTGACGGAAGTCGCGCCGCTTTGCCCGGTCGACCCGGGGGCCCGTGCGGCTGAAGCGCACCTCAGTTTCCTGACGGGTGGCCGCGGAAACTCGGCACGGCGGCGCGCGGGCAGTGCCCGGCGGCTGCGCCGCCCCAGGGGGAGCGGGGAGGCATGTGACATGCTTGACCGAGGCCGCGATGAACAGAACCGCGTTCCGGGTGTTGACGCTCTCCATCTGGGCCTGGCTCACGGCCTGTGGATCGTCCGGGGGGCCCGGCACGGGCGGAACCGGCGGCAGCGGCGGTAGCGCTGGTCACGAAGCCGGGGGCGTCTCGGGAACCGGGGGCAGCGGCGGCCGCGGTGGCAGTCCGGGCACCGGCGGCAGCGCCAGCGGTGGAATCCCCGGTCAGGCGGGACAGCAGGGCAGCGGAGGGAGCGGTACCGGGGGCGGCGGCAAGGGCGGCGCGACGGCCGGGGGCGGCGCGAGCGGCCACGGGGGCCAGGGCACGGGCGGTGTCGCCGGTGCTGCCGCCACGGGCGGTGTCACGGGAAGCGGGGGGGCAGCCGGCCAGGCGGGCGGCGGCGGCGCAGGCGCCGGGGGCGGCGCAGCCGGTCACGGTGGCGCGGGCGGCACGTCGCCCTGCAAGGCGGTGGTGGCGCTGGACCGATCCTGCCAGAGCACCGCGGATTGCTTCGCGGCCGTGCACCAGACGAACTGTTGCGGGCAGCGGGCCTACCTGGGCCTTCACACATCGGCCCAATCGACGTACTCGAGTCTCGAGCCCCAGTGCGAGCAGACGTATCCGGCGTGCGGATGCGCCGAGACGCAACCCACGACCGATGACGGCTCCGTGCTGAGGTTCAATCAGATGCCTGGCGTGGCGTGCGTGCAGGGTGTCTGCACGACCTTCGTCCCCGACTGCGCGGCGCCGTGTCCGACGGGCACGACCTGCTTCAGCTGCCTGAGCCACAGCACGACCTTCGCCGCCTGCACCACGATGTGCGCAGCCAGCAGCGCCTGTCACGATGCGAGCCTGCCGTACTGTCAGTACGGCTCGTCGGGCAACACCTACGGCATGTACTGCACCGCGGCCGACATCACCTGCGACGCGCGCTGACGGGCAAGCGGTTCCGCCCGGACCGGACCCGGGCTCAGGTGTTGTCCAGGTCCCAGCCGATGCGCAGGCGCCGCGCGTGCCAGTCCTCGTCCATCAGCATGAAATACGCGAACAGGCCGTACTTGTACCGGGCGACCGGCGTGGCGGGGTTCCACGGCTGGGCCCAGTCGGTCGCGTACGAGAGCTGACCCAGGTACAGGCCGTCGGCGATCTGCACGATCTCGTCGATGCAGTAGCGATCCGGGATCGGGTTCTTCAAGGCCTTCCAGCGGTAGTTGAACTGGAAGACCTGCTTGCCGCCGTTGTCAGCCTGGATGCTGGGGGCCCGCTTGCTCAGGAAGAAGAACGTCTTCGCGTCGAAGCCGTAGCGCCGCTTCTCGTCGGGCGTGGCGTCCTCCATCGGCGCACCGAAGGCGCGCGCCAGGCCGCGGATGACCCGCTCGCGGGCGGTCCGCCATACGACGGTGTTGCCGCTCCAGCAGACGCCGCTCGCGTCCGTCTCGTGCCCCTCCGTCACCTGGGTCAGCTTCTCTGTCGTGATTGGTTCGAAGAATTTTCCCGTCCAGGGCGAGAAGCGGCGCGACGCCTCCCAGGCCAGATCCAGCCCGTTCAGGCGTAGCGCCTCCAGCGGCCCGCCGACCCGCCACGAGATGAGGGCGCCGCGATAGAAGCCCGTCACGCGCGCGGGGCCGATGCCCGCGTTGAACAGCGCCCGCAGCTTGTCGTACACGGGCGAATCCGAGTCCAGGTCGTGCCGCGCGGTATCGGAGTACGCCTTCATCAGGTCGATGATGGTCTCGTGGCGGGTCAGGTCCTGCTTGACCGCCGCCAGCTGCGCGGCGTCCACGTTCCCGTCGCCGGGGGGCGCCAGCGTCAGCGTGGTCAGCTTCGCCGCCAGCCTGGGATCGGGCGCGGCGGGCGTCCCCACGACGCGGGTGTCGATGTCCGCGTCGGGCACCTTCAGCTGCGGGAACAGCCGCTGCGCCTCCGCGTCCCACTGCGGTCGCAGCAGCAGGAAGTACCCGAAGTGCTGGTACCGGTAGTGGGCGTCCGGCGCCGCCGGATCGTAGGTCTCGCCCAGATGGTCCGTCGCGAACAGCACCTGGCCCAGGTACAGGCCGTCCGCGAGCTGCACCAGCTCGTCGACCAGGTAGTACAGCGGCCACTGGTTGCCGAAGCCGGCGTAGCGGTAGTTCAGGCGGAACACCTCGCGCGGCGTCCCGGCGTACACCGACGGGGCGCGGTGGCCCGCGAAGTGGCCACCGTTGCGGTCGTAGCCGAAGTGCAGCCGCTCGGCCTCGCTGGCCTGCTTCAGGCCCCACAGAAACGTCAGCACGCCGGTCAGACCCACGTTCAGCAGGCGCTTCTCCACGACGCTGAAGTGGTTGATGCCGCGGAACACGGGCACGCCCGCCGCGACCGAGTCGCCGACGATGGCGCGGCGGTCCACGTCAGTCATGGGCGTCATCGACTTGCCCACCCACGGCGTGGCGTCACCTATCACCGTGCCCCAGACGTAGCCCATGAAGTTGCCGATGTCGGCGGCCGCGCCCTTCAGGTCGCCCGTGCGCAGACCGGGCGCGACGCCGTAGTGGTGCCCGGGCATCCGGTCGGGCGTGGCGCCCAGCTCGAACAGGCGCGCCATCTTCCGGAACGGCAGCGCGTCGTTGTCGACGCTGTCGCGCAGCTGATTTGCCCAGTCCTGGAACATCTCCAGCACTGAGGCCTTGCCCGCCAGGTCGTCCCTGATCTGCTTCGCCAGGTCGTCGTCCAGCGTCGCGGGCAGGCAGGTCAGCGTGGTCAGCGCCTCGCGCGAGAGCGGCTTCAGCGGCTCGCCGTCGGCGGTGGTCAGCCCCGCCTTGGCGACGACCTCCGCCGGCAGGGCCACCTGCATCTCTTCACGGGCCGAGGCGTTCTTGCGCGCGCTGGCCTTCGTGTTCAGCAGCTCTTGCCCCGCCAGCGTCTTCACCCGCAGGTACAGATCCGGCTTGCGGTCGAACGGGCTGCTGAAGCGGGTCTCGTCGTAGACGATGCGGAAGTCGCCGGTGACCGTCGACAGGACCTCACCCAGGAAATCGTCGAACACCAGGTCCTTGTCGTAGGCGGCGACGACCACCCCTGGAACGCCTTTGCCCGATTGCGCCTCGACGACTCGACCCAGGATTTCGTAGTTCATTGATTGGTCTCCTGGTCGGTACAACGACCCGTCCGCGAATCATTCCGCGCCCGTGTGTTCGACAAACGGTGGACGTTCGCGGCCGGGGAAGAACCCGGTGCCCGGCGCGTTGTTGCTTCGAACGGGTCCGCTGGCCCGTCGATTGCGCCCGCGCGATGCCAACCGCGAACAGTTACGGAGGGGGTATGGAGAAGCAGACCAGTGCGGCGAGCGCCGCGGGCTGGGAGTACAAGATGATCAAGGTCGGCCCGTC
>Ga0207652_10004230_pt1 | contig 11709 bp, 21 predicted proteins | sample KBSC63BmetaG_FD_184334 | JGI IMG/M metagenome (GOLD analysis project Ga0207652, IMG submission 184334) | Corn rhizosphere microbial communities from Kellogg Biological Station, Michigan, USA - KBS C6-3B metaG (SPAdes) (version 2) | ecosystem: Host-associated > Plants > Roots > Rhizosphere ... | reverse complement strand
CTCGGTGCGCCTCCCCGAGACGATCGATCCCGACGTCTTCGATACGAGACTTCCAACAACGCTCGTGGCCGGCAATGCCATCGTCGTGAACGGCGCCGGGACGGGCTTCGCGATGGGCACGCTCAGTTCCGCGACGTTGAGCGCATGGAGCGCGAGCCAGAATCAGCGGCTCGACACGTACGCGTCGGGGACGGACTTCACCGCTGGCACCACGACGGTTCTTACGCTGAGCGCAGCACCGGGCGGCAATAACAATCTCATCGTCACGCGTCGGACGTCTGGGTCGGACTTCATCTACCTCTCAGACGAATACTCGGTCAGCGGAGCGACGCTCACGTTCACGTCGGCCATTCCGAGCGGGACGACGCGCGTTGAGGTTCGCTACTTCTACACGTACCAAGTCAATATCTCGGATGCGGAAAACGTCAGCTATACGCCCGCGTCAGGTCCGATCACGGACGTACGGACCGAGCTCCGCGCGCTGGACGCGTCGGTCTCGGATCTCGAGGACGCGACTGAGAACCTTCCGAACGACATCGAAGGGTTGCACGTCAAGGACTTCGGCGTGGTGGGCGACGGCTCGGCAGATGACACGGTCGCCCTGCAAGCAGCGTTAGACGCGGGCGAGGCACAGCACAAGGTTGTCTACTGCGGCGCGTTGCTGATCAAGATCACGGCGGGCGTCACGATGGGCGGGCCGGGCCTCGTGTTCGATCACGTCTCGTTCGGCTCACCGGGCGAGCCGGGGATCATTGTCAGTGGGTCCGGTTATACGGCCCTGACACTGACCGGCGTCTTCCTCAATCAATTCCGCGTGACCGTCTACGGCACGGGGAACACGGCCAACGGGATCTACTTCAACAACGTCACGGGATCACACATCCAGAAAGTCCGGGTATGGAATCTGGACGGGTTCGGATTCAAGATCGACAAAATGTACGACTCCACGTTGCTCGACATCTCCGTGGAGAAGTGCGGCAACTCGAGCGACTACGCGTTCTCGGTCAACGCGGGAGACGACACCTCGAACATGAGCCACATCGGGCGCCTGCAAGTCGAGCAGGCGAACGCGAAGGCGATTCTGATCGAAGGGTCAACGCTCTCCTGCGTCTTCGACAACATCCATTCGGAACGCGCAACGGCAGTCTCCGGTGTGACCACATGGGACATCGGCGGCACGCGCTGTGTCTACAACGGCGCGCGGTTCACGGCATTGAATCCCTCGGACGCGACGATCTACTTCCGCGGCGAAAATAGCACGTTCAACTCGATGGCGGTTGAAGGGGCGTGCGCGATCATCTTCGAGGCGCTGAGTCTATCCACGATGGTGTTCAACGCGCCGAACTTCTCGGACGCGTCGGGATCGATCGACTTGGCGGACCACTCTGGCCTGATCCAGATCATCAGCGGGATGCTCGGCACCTTGAACGCGAGCGCGGAAGTCGGCCGTCCGCTGACGCTCGCGTGCTACGGAACCAAGATCACGGCACTCGACATTGGCGACGTGGGCAATCCGTCCCTTCCGAGTCTGCTCGTGTTTCAGGATTGCACCATCGGAGCGCTCACGTCGAGCAGCGCGAACAGTGCGGCGACGTTCGATCGATGCGTGATCGCAGAGGGGAATAACCTCCTCGAAGCGCTGACGGTGCTCCGTGGCTGCACGGTGACGTGTGCGAGCAGTATGGCGAGCCACACGGGGTCAGCGATCATCGCGCGTGATACGACGATCAACGGGAACGTAGCGTTGGTCTCATCGGCTACGCTGCTCGGCTACAACCTCCGGGTCCACGGGAATCTGAGCCAAGCGCTCAACTGTTCGAGTCTGCTCGACTCGGCCTGCTACGCCACGGGAACGGTGACGGGCCTCGGCGTGCCGACGAAGCCGCCGTCAGTGCGCGCGTTGACTGATGGTGTGTGGCGGGCTGGCCAATGGCATCACAACCTCGCGCCCGCATCGGGTCAGCCGATCGGTTGGGGATGTTCGACGGGCGGCGGCGATGGAGTCTTTGTCTTCTCGTCGGGCCCGAACTACCCATGAGAGGCGACTGATGGGCGTCAAGCGTGGGTCTCGCAACGTCGCAGGAAACGCCGTCGAAGCGCGGACGGTGGCGGAAGCCGTGCGCCAGGTCCAGCTCAAGGCGCAGCAGACCGGCACGCTGGCGCCGGGGCCGGACGACATCTCAACCGTGCTCGCGGCGCAAATCTTCACGAACCGGCCCGCGAGCAACGCGCCGGCCGTCGAGGACGCCAACACGCAACTGGCCGCGCGCGCCTTCGGTCCTCGGGCCACGGGGAGTGCACCGACCGTCAACAAGACGCTGACATTCGGCACGCACCTCGACAGTGGCGATGCGAGTTACGACGGGACCGCGGACGCAACAATCACCTCGGACGCGACGGACGCGAACACGGCGTCAACGATCGTGGCTCGGGACGCATCGGGTGATTTCCACGCGGGCTCAATCACGCTGGGCGGCAGTCTCACGGCGAGCAGCGGGACGGGAACGTTTCTGCATCTCGACAGCGGGGATCTCACCATCTCGGGGAGTGGCACCGTCGCAGCCACGGGCGGGACGGGAGACTTCCTGCATCTCGTCGCAACTGACGGTGTGTTCGGATCTATGCCGCGTGTGAATGTCAACCCCGCGTCGACGTCCGACATCCCTGTGACGCATACGGTCACGATCAATCTCAACGGCACGACCTACAAAATCTTGCTGAGCACATAAGGGATCTAATGGCAACCTTTTCGAGAATCCTACTCTCAGGCACGCCGGCCAACGGGAAGTGCATCGTCGTTGACCAGACGGCACCGGGCGGCACCGTCATTCACACCGCCGTGGACGGGGATACTGCCTACGACGAGGTGTATCTGATGGCCGCGAACACGCATACGGCGGCGGTCGGGCTGACGATCGAATGGGGCGGGACCGCGAACCCCGGCGATCACGCGTGCGATCAGTATTCCCTGCCCCCGCTGTCGGCGCCGATTCTCGTCATTCCTGGCATCTCGATCAACGGCGGGCTCGAGATCCGAGCGTATGCGACGTCGGCAAACAAGATCAACATCTTCGGGCACGTCAACCGGATTCAGTAGTCTCTAACGTTGGACCGCTAACGCCGTGAGGCGTGAGGCTGAATGACTGTCAACTCTTCTGTACGGCGGAACGACTACGCCGGGTCTGGGATCACCGGACCGTACTCGTACACGTTCCGCATCTTCGAGGCGTCGGACCTCCGCGTCTCCACGGTGGACTCGAGCGGCGTTGAGACCGTTCTGAGCTACCCGACCGACTACAGCGTCACCAACGTCGGCAACCGAAACGGCGGCGCCGTCACGTTCACGATCGCGGTCCCCTCCGGGACCAACATCATCCTGCAACGCGTCTTGGCGCTGGTGCAGGAGACGGACATTCGGAACCAAGGCCCCTACTACCCGGAAACGCTCGAGGATGCGCTAGACCGGGTGGTCATGATCGCGCAGCAGGTGAACGACGGGATTGTGCCCGTCTTCCGCGCGCCAGCCACGGTCAACCCGAACTCCCTCAGTTTAGAGATCCCGAACCTCACGCCCAACGCGTACCTGCGCGTCAACAACGCAGGGAACGGGCTGGACACGGTGTCGTCGGTCGTCTCAGCCCAGAACTTCATTCAGTCGGGCACGGGAGCGGTTACTCGGTCAGCTAACACGAAGATGGCCGAGCGGCTAACGCCGGACGACTTCGGTGCGGTGCCGGACGGATCGACCCCGAACGACACGGCATTCGCGGCGCTCGCCGCCTACGTGAACGGCATCAGTGGAAGCAAGGTGCCCGTGATCGAATTCTTGCCGGGGGAATACGCGTACTCGAGCGGACTCTCGTTCACACGCGAGGTGCATATCACGGGCGAGGGCTCGTGGATCAACTACTCGGGCAATGGCAAGGCGTTAGCGCTTGGCCCTGATGGCGTGGACGGCGCGGGCGAGAAGTTCCACCGTCGCTACGAAATCGAGGGGTTGGGCTTTAAGGGCGGCGCGTCGATGACGCACGGGATTTACGTCAACGCGTTCCTCACCCAGCCGCGATTCCGCGGGCTGCGCTTCGACGTCTTCGGCAACGCGACGGCCTACGCCCTCTTTTGCCAGTCCTCGAATTGGAACGTCCATGTGCTCGACTGCTCGTTCAGCACGAACAGCGACACGACGGGCGACCGGAACTTTGTCCGCCTGAACGGCGCAACGGCCGGCGGCAGCGTCGACAACGGCCAATCACGCCTCACGATGCTCCATTGCCTCGCGACGAACCAAGGGTTCGGGGGCGGTGTCGCTGTGTACGTGAACGGCATCCAATCGATGCTCGACAACAACAAGCTCGAATCGTTCGGCGTGAATGTGTGGCTGGCAGCGTACGGGTATCAGACCGTCGTCACCAACAACTACTTCGAGGTCCGCTACGGGCCGTGCATCCAGTACGGCGATCCCACTGGCGCGTACGACGGCATGTACGGGCAGGATTACCGCATCACGCAGAATCGCTGCAACATGCACCACAGCGACTTCTTGGTGAGCTACCCGTTCATGGCGCCCGCGACGGCCAATACGGGGATGCAGTTCCTACGGCTCCGAGACAACGTGCTCGACGACAACGACCCGTCCGTGCCGATGGTCGTCCAGAACAGCGACAAAGCATCCCAGACCGGGAACCAAGCATCAGGCAACAGAGGCTTCGACATCCTCCATACCGGTGGCGTTGTCGATTGGACCGGAGACGACGGGCCGTAAGACTTCTCGCACGATCACCACGCCGTGAGGCGTTACGAAGGAGACAGATGGATGAATGCCACAGTAGTGCAATCGGTGCTCGGTAGCGTCATCGTCGCCGCGATTCTCTGGCTCGCGAGCTCGGTTCGCAAGTACGGCGAAACGCTGGCGGTGGTGAAGACCGCGCTCGTGGGCATCAACGGCGACAACGGGATCAACTCGGACGTGAAGGCGCTGCGCAAGCGCTCGCACGAGCACGGGGACGCGATCCACGCCCTGAACGGGAAGCACGCCCTACTCGAGCAGCGCGTGGACACGTTGGAGCAGGCCGGATGAGACTCCCCCTCCCTCCAGTAGAGCCGCCGGTCTGTCATACCGTCAACGGGCTGGCCCCCGCGTTCGCGGTGAAGATCCCGCAACTCTTCGCGGACCTGATCGGTGAGGGGTGGCGTCCAACGCTCCGCGAAACGATGCGCTCGGACGAACGGCAACTATGGCTCTATGGCTTTGGCCGCGAGTACGACGACGGCCGCGGGATCGTCACGAATTCCAAGAACGGTCAGCAGTCGTGGCACTTCTACGGACTCGCGGCGGACATCGGGGATAAACGATTCGAGCCCGGCAACGAACCGCCACGCTTCTGGGAAGCGCTCGGCAAGTACGCGAGTAAGCACGCGCTGACGTGGGGCGGGTCGTGGCGATTCGCCGACAAGCCGCATGTGCAGTGGTGGTGCGAAGGCATGCACACCTCTCCCTCTGACCACGCCGCCGCTTTGCTCGCGTCTGGTGGCGTGGAAGCGATCTGGCGCGAGCTCCACGCCTTATAGGGAAATCTCATGACAAACCCGAACATCTCGCACACCCCAACCGAAATCACGGAAGACCTGACGACCAAGACCGTCGTCGAACACTTCGCAGACGGTGCGACGAAGACCGAAAGCGAAGCGGACTTGCTGAAGGAAATGGTCGCAGACGGCCGCGCCCACAACGCGAACGAAGCGCGCGTTGAGATCGGACTTCCGCAAGTCCCGACCGAGCCCGCAGCACCGAGACCGGACGGCACACCGTCGTTCACGGTGCCGACCCCTGCCCCAGTCGCCGCGGCTGTCGTCATTCCGCCGCCTCCGCATCCGAGCGCGCCGGCAGAAGTGCACGCGAACTGGCTGCACGGCATCTTCTCCGGTCTCGCCTCATTCTTCGCGAGCCCAGTCGGTGTGGCACTCGTCGCGGCGCTCCCGCCCCAATACAAGGTGGGCGTCGGCGTTGCGGAAGCGGGGATTGCGATTGGTGATTCACTCACTGGCGGGAACGAATCGCCGGCATCGACCGGCGCGGAATGAGACGGAAGGGCGTCCGACCCGTTGTCGTCGCTGTCGTCAGTGACGTACATGCCGGCGGCACGACGGCACTGTGCCCCGACGTGATCCGCCTCGACGACGGCGGCGAGTACCACGCCTCGAAGCCGCAACGCTGGCTCATGCAGTGCTGGACCGATTACTGGGCGCGCGTTGATGCTCGGCGGAAAGAGCTCGGCGCCGACCTTTACGCCGTGTTCAACGGGGATTTGGTCGACGGCCAAGTCAAGCACTCAACGCAAGTGCTGTCCGGCAACCCGAACGCGCAGGCCGCTGTCCTGACTGCTGCGATCGCCATTCCACTCGCGCTCAAGCCAGACAAGCTATTCGTGGTGCGCGGTACGGAGGCGCATGTGGGACAGAGCGCCAGCGCAGAAGAACGGATCGCGGATGGCTTGCGCAGGGATAAGCGTCCGATCCAAGGCGACCCGGAAACGGGCACGGCATCGTGGTGGCATCTTCGGATGCGCGTTCACAAGACGCTTATCGACATCACACACCACGGCAGAACGGGCCAGCGAGAGCACACGCGCGGCGGCGCTGCCGTGCTTCACGCGCATGACATTCTCTTGGCGCACGCAAAGAACGGACACGAGGCGCCGAACCTCTGCCTTCGCGCGCACTATCACAGGTTCAACGACTCCTACGATTCGTGCCCTGTTCGCGTCGTCACGTCTGGCGCGTGGCAACTCGCCACCGGCTACGTGAAAAAGGTTGCGCCCGATACGCTCGCGGACGTCGGCGGTCTGATAGTCACGGTCAACCCAGATGGCTACGACGTCGAGAAGGTAGCGTTTCAGGCGTCGCGCGGGCCGGTCTGGACGGCGAACGTCGCATGACAAGTCGCATCAGCATAACCGAGAACGAACTGCTCGCGGAACTCGCGGCGATGGGGCCGGCGCCTGCCCCGCCAGAGGCAATGACCGCGGCCGAGATGTGTGATGCGCTCGGACTCGGCTCGACCGTCGTCAAGAAGCGACTGGCGCAATTGAAGGCAGACGGACGGCTGGAGGTGTGGGCCGTCGTCCGCGAAGACTCGTCAGGGCGTCACCAGCGCATCCCTGCCTACACGATCAAGCCAGCCTCAAAGCGGAAGCGGTGAGATGGGCCACTCGCCGCAATGCGATTGCTCGACACGTCATCAGCAGCAGAAGGATGGGTTGTTCGTGCCGATGGCAAACCTCGATGGTTGGGTATTTCCTCAGGCCCCGTACCGCACCGCATCGCCGGTCGCGATCTACTACGCGGACGGACGCGGAACGCATGACGGCGAGCCCTACGTCTACGTGGACTGTCCGTTTTGCGGACGAGATTTGCCAATGCCACCCGAGGTGACGTGGCGTACCGATGCGACCGGGGATCCCGAGGAATGAGTGCCAAACGGAACACTCACGCGCGGAAAGGCCCACTCACAGACCTGAAGGCGGACGTGGCCGTGGAGCGCAACGGGGCGATGATCAAAGTCGAGGGTGTCCCCGCTGCGCAAGCTGGCGTCGTACTCGCGGACATCCTCTCGACGTTTCGCCTGATCACGAAGAAGTACCCGGAGCTCGTGGTCGATCTCGGATCGATCCCCGGCGGCAGTCCTACCGACGTGGTGGACGACGACTACGCAGACGAATCAAGGCGACGGAAGCGCGTTGGGTTCTAGTCGCGGGGCGTGAGCTCGACCGGGGCGTGGACGCCAGCGTGCGGGGGTTCGTCGTGGCGCCGCATGACGGACCGGGTATAGACGCCGAACAGCGCGACGAGGACGGCGAGCACGTACAGGACGATCGTCACCCACACAGGGGCGTGGACCTCATCGGCCTGTCGGTCTTCGATCTCTTCGCGTGTCGGCATGGACGGTTAGTTGCGGCCGGCGGTGTGAAGTGTCAGAATACGCACGAGACTTTCGGGTGCGGTTCGGGTTTTCGATGATTGCTGTAACGCGTTGGAGCAACGAAGATTAAAGACTGTTTAATGTTCGTGACGTATCACACGGGCGATGCGACCTGGACCGCATCGTTTGGTAGAAACATCCGATAGTTATCACCATCATTCTCAGCGGCGTGAGCTGATATGAGCGTATCCGATCGTACGTCGCGGCCTGCCCGTATTGAGCCAGTCCGGCCGGACGTGGAGTTGTTCGAGTCCGACGCCGGGCCTGGCGAGATTGCCCTGATCGTGAAACATCGGGGCGTCCGAGTCATCCGGCTCGAGATCGCAGAATCGATGTATACGCCCGAGGTCGCGGAGCGGGTGCTGCGGTTCGTGGAAGAGAACCTTCCGCCGCTCATTTCCCTCGTCCGCGATTCTTCCCCGCCTGACCCGGCTTAACGACCACGCCTTTCGGGTTCTGGTTGAGGCCCGTCTTGCCGTGCGTGGCACGTGGCACGTCCGCGGCGGCGGTCTGCGGAGTGTCGCCCCACGCCAGCCAGCGCCGCCCGCGCTTCTCCGGGTCGATGCTCGCGATGACTTGCACGTCCTGTAACGTCACGTCGCGCGAGCCGATTTCCATCTTCGACACTTTCGTGTTGTCGTAGCGGTCTGCGATCCCGAGCACTTGCGCCGCTTCGTTCATCGCGGCCGCGAACTCCGGCTGTTTCTCCCCCCGTCGCTCTCGGACTTTGCGAATCCGATCACCAATGGTCGGCATATCTGGCATGTCCCCCCGGAAGGACACAATTCCTCAATTGTAAATTCTCTCGCGATTCGCGCTTTGAGCATTGCGCTTATCGCAAATCGCTCCCATACTACTGCCACAATCTGATACCACGATACACCAAGGCTGGCACATGACGGGTGACGAGCGCAAGAGGGCTTTCAGGGCGACGGCGGCGGATCGCGGCGAGAAGTTTTCGGTCGCTGCCATCCTCAACTGCGGCGTGACGTGGGAGCACCTGTCGCGCGGCTTGAGCGACGAGTACCAGACGCCGCTCTCGAGCGAGGTCAAGCAGAAATTCGCCGCGTACATCGGCCGCACTGTTGAGGACGTGTTCGGCGCGACGAACGAGGCATCGGACAAGGTCGCGTAGGACGCCCGCCTCATCGCGGGCTGAGTGGGTGGTGGAGCGCGTTGGCGGCTGGTTGGCATGGACGAGACTCTAATGACGAACCCCGAAACGAAATACCGAGTGGAGGCAGGTGGCGTTGCGCGGCGTGTCTTTGGCGCCCGGCGTCAGATCGAACGCGAGGGACACACCCTCGCCGTGCAACAGCTCACGGACATTCCCGCCACGGTGCCAGAGGGCGCGCAGCACTGGGCCTACGAAGTCCGTCGCGGCCGGATGACCGTCTACGGCGGCGTGCTCCGCTTCCTCGACTTGCTGCACCGTCGCGGGGCGTCGCTGGAGACGGCGTTGATGATCCCGCGGTGGATCGAAGCGTACATCAGAGAACTTTGGGCAGATCGCCCGAATGAATCCGCCGTCCCGTTGAGGAAAGTCGGATGAGCGGGGCAATCCTGGGCACACTCGCGGGCGGCGGATACGTGGCGTGCGGAGTCGCAGCATGCATGTGGCGCGCGAGCATGGACCCAGAAATCGCGGAGGCTCAGGGGCGCGACCCGGAAACTCGGTGCTCGTACGACTACCCCGAATGTCTCGTGCCGTGGTTCCTGATCTGGTTCTTGTTTGTTCCGGCCCGCCTTATCGCGGTTGCAGCGGGAAACGCGCGCCGTCGCTCGCTTGCGCAATTCAAAGAGCGCCGGGCCTTGGATGCTGAGGCGATTGCCGCCGAGCGCGAAATCAATCGGATTCTCGAATCGTGATCTCCCCCTTGATGCGCGCTCTCAAGCGCAGGACGGCGGTATGAGCGACGAAAGGAAGACGTGCTACGGCGCGAACGCGAGTGATCCGCTGTGCGAGGGCGACGACGTGCGAGCGGTCGACGTTCTCTACCCGGACAAGTTCGGCTGGCATCGCGTCAATCTCTGCCAGCGGTGTCGCGATCTCCTGTACCCATCGGGCGCGGTCTGGAAGTTCGCCGTGGGCGAGCCGTGATCATCGCGCTCTACGTGCTCTCCTCCTCCGTCCTCGTGTGGTCGATCGCTCAGGCGGTGTGGAAGAGTCCTGATCCGCGTGAGATCATCAAACAACTCAACCGAGAACGCTAATGGATAGTTACGAGCAGGCACGGCGGATCGAAGCGCGGCGGGCGGCGAACCCGGAACGCGAGCGACGCAGACAGCAGGAACTTCAGCGCATGTCAATGCGGTTCGAGTCCATTCCGACGTACATCGACACCGTTGATGGCCGAGGGCGTATCCTCGCGAGCGTCTATATCGCTCACGTCTCGGTGCCCATCGGCCGTCGTGAGGGCAAGTCGTGGAAGCTGTTTGAAGCTGCCTAGCGAAAGCGGACGCCGCGCCGGACGGCGAGAGAGGTCTCCGGTACCCCCTTGATAGAAGCAGGACGCAGGACGAAAAGGCGGTCTGAGTCACGGTGAGGCAGTTGGGGGTGCGGAGGATAGTCCCCCTGGCGATTGCGCCCAGAGCGTTGGAGGAAAACGACGCCGTAGCTCCTGAGTTCACCGTACCGCCGAGTAGTGCAGTGAGGGGCCGGTAGGGATCAGCGGGGACGCCCGCTCGTCGTTCGACTCGGCGCGGCTCCATGTAGGAACGCCGCCAGTGCTGTGAACACTGACGGCGCGGTACGGCAGGGACCGAGCAGCACGCGGGCCGCTCGGCTCTCTCGAAGATAACCCGCCTGAGGTCCAGTCAATATGGACGACCCAATCATCATGACCTTCCGCCGCTCGTTCGGGGTGCTCCAGGCGGAACGGGAAGCCGAACGCGAGGCGTTGTTGGTCCGCATTCTCCGCGAGGAACGGCTGCGCGAAGAAGCGATCATCCGCGAAGCCAACCGTCACCGTCGCGCCGAAGCGCTGGCGGAACGTGAAGAAGAGGCCAGTCGCCTCTACCGGCTCAACTTCGGCCGCGGTTTCTGGAGCCTGTCATGAGCGAGCTCCGCGAACACAACGCCTGCGCGCACGGGATCGCATTCGGTGAATCCTGCGCCCTCTGCGACGAAGAGTGGTCCGAAGTGATGGACGACGAGGACGACCGGAGAAGCATAGAGATTGGCGAATCCCCGTCCTATCGCGAGGCCCTCAGCGATTCGGGCAGAGGCAACCTCCTGAAATGAGCGTCCCATTCCGCAAGACGTTCCGGGCTGAAAACCTCGCGCATCGCCACATCACGGGCGAGCACAAGGCGGTCACGAAAGCAATCATGGCGTATTACGCCGAGCTACCACAGTGGACGGTAGACGCGGTGTGGCAAGAGGAAGGTGAGACGTTCGTCCAAGTCTCGCCGGCAGGACGGGCGTTCTACGAGCCGCCCGACGACACGACGTACAAGGCAACGCTGTTGCCGGACGGGAAGCTGCACCTAGCGCACCACGAGTTCCACGACGGCACCAAGACATCTAGCTACGAGGCTGAACGCAAATGAGCGACACGCTGGTTGCAAAAGGGTCGGAGTCGAAGTTCAAGCCGCACGAGGAAGGTCAGTTCATCGGCCAGTGTGTTGATCTCATCGACTTGGGCGAGAAGGTGCAGGACTTCCCCGGCACGCCGTCCTATCTCGCGCAGGCGTGCGCACTCGTATTCCGCACGGGCGAACGGAACGCG
>Ga0207652_10004229_pt1 | contig 11710 bp, 15 predicted proteins | sample KBSC63BmetaG_FD_184334 | JGI IMG/M metagenome (GOLD analysis project Ga0207652, IMG submission 184334) | Corn rhizosphere microbial communities from Kellogg Biological Station, Michigan, USA - KBS C6-3B metaG (SPAdes) (version 2) | ecosystem: Host-associated > Plants > Roots > Rhizosphere ... | reverse complement strand
GGCGGATTCTTCCTGCTCGATTGCGCCACGCGCGAAGAAGCGGTCGAATTTGCCGGGCTCTGTCCCGCCGCGGAGTGGGCGACCATCGAAGTGCGCGAAACCGGGCCGTGTTACCTGGGCTGACGGCACAGGCGGCTTGCTCGACGTAACGCCCGAAATCAGTGGCGTGCAGCGCATCCACCGAAGCGGGCGGTTTGTTTTCATCCACGCAATTCCGACTCCACACCAATCGTGTCCAGCTCAAACACGTGGTTGTCAAAGTCTGAAAAATAGAGCGCGGTATCTGATCTTGCGAGCTGATATCCGTGTCCGATGGCTGCCAGCTTTCTGGCAACTTCTGCCAGCGTGGACGGCGACACCAGAAACGCGATGTGATCGCCTGTCAGGGAACGCTCCACGTCCGCCTTGACGAGCACGAACCACGTATCGCCCAGTTGCACAAAATTTTCATCGTGGCCATCGTCGTCGGTGCGTCGAATGGTCTTGGCACCGAAGACGTCCGCAAACAGCGACGCGGTACGGGATGGATCGCGGACGATCAGGGCGATGTGACTGAGCTTGTCGAGCATATTCGTGAACAAATTTGACGTTCGAAATCACCGGCGCGTACAGCGCGCAAGCTGGATCGGCATGTCAGCCTTCGCCCCATTCCCACCCATGACCGCAGTGCCTGCAGATGAACCTGCTTCGATTGGTGGGAAATGCAGCAAAGAAGACAATGATCAGTATCGCGGACATCCGTTTGCGCCACGGCATGGTGCGCTTGAAGTCCGTCGATCCGCAGCGAGGGCAGTGCTCGTTTTGCGATCCTGTCGCTTCATTCAATTCGTCTTCCAGCGTACCCGCATGGTAGTCGGAGAGAATCTGCCGGGACTGTGCAAGGCGACCGGATGGTCTTCAAGGGCATCGAAAGAAAGGCGGGGAAACCCGACGCGCTCGTGCGGGCGGCCTGGTATAGGCGGGGCGGCGGCGTGCGCGAAACCGCGGAACGATCGCTGGATGGCGGCAAGACCTGGAAGCCCGAGTTCGACATCCTGTTCAAACCGCACAAGTAGAGATTTGTCGCCTCGCGTCGAATGGGGTTGTCGTCATTCTGCAGATACCGAGGGACGAAGCCCGAGGCGGGACCCGGAATGACGACAAACTCGTGATCGGGGATTGCGCCTAGTCCTCGGCAAATTTTTGCAGCCGCGCCGCGTGCGCGACCAATTCCTTGCGCAGCCGTTGTGGCGTGCGTATTTCGAATTCGAACGGCACGCGCGCGAGCTGGCGCGCGAACCAGGCCAGGTCGTCGGTGCGCACGCGCAGCAGAACGCCATCGTCCATGGCTTCGAACAAGCCGATCGCCGGCGAGAACGCTTCACCCGCCTTGGCAAGGTCGGTGCGTAACAGGACTTCCACGCGATGTGCGCGCGGCAGCGTCGCGATGCTGCGGTTCAACCAGTCCAGCACGTCGAAACTTTTGGGTCGCGTGAATCGGACGGACAGTGGTTGCACCTCGATGATCCGATCGACGCGGAACCCGCGCACGCCGTGGCGCAGGTGGCACCAGCCGATCGCGTACCAGGCGCCACCGCGGAAGCCGAGGCCGTAGGTATCGAAATCGCGTTCGCTCGCTTCGCCCTGCGCAGAGCGGTAGTGCAGGTGCACGCGTTCGCCCGCGTGCGCCGCGTGCGTCAAAAGCATCAGGGTCGAGGCGTTGGCATGCGCCGTGAGAGCGCCGGCGGATTCGATCGAGACGCTGGCTTCCACCGCGTGCAGCCGGCGTTTCAGTGAATCGGGCATCACGCGTTCCAGCTTGGCCTGTGCGCTCGCCAGCGCGGTTTCGCCCGCGTGCAGGCCGAGACTGCGCGCTGCCAGCAGGCCCATCGACAGCGCCAGCGCTTCGGCATCGGTGAACATCATCGGTGGCAGCTTGAACCCCGCCACCAGCATGTACGCGCCGTGGCGACCGCGTTCGGTGGTGATCGGAATCCCGAGTTCTTCCAGCAACACGATGTAGCGCCGCAAGGTGCGAATGTCGACGTTGATGCGCTGCGCCAGTTCCGGACCACTGATTCGGCTGTGACTTTGCAGCAACTCCAGGACGGCCAGCACGCGGGAGGCGGGGTGGGGCATGCGGAAAGTCTAATCCAAATCAGGACATGAATCGCCCTGATTACGTTTTAGCGTGTGCGCCAAGTCGAGCCACCCGGAGATCGTGATGCCCCGTCTTTCAACCCTGCTGCTTGGAGCATTCTGCATGAGTACGTTCATTGCCACCGCGCACGCGGACACCGACACGCGCGCCGCGCCGGAAAGCGTCGCGCATTTGAACAATTACCAGGTGGTCGAGTTGCGTCGCTACGACATCGCGTCCGGCCAGCGCGATCGCTTCGTGCGCTATTTCGACGCGTATTTCCCGGAGGCGTTCGAGCAACTGGACTGCATGGTGTTTGGGCAGTTCGAGGATCGCGCCGCGCCCACGAAGTTCGTTTGGCTGCGCGGTTACCACGACATCAACGCGCGCCCGATCGCGGATGCGGCGTTCTACTACGGGCCGGTGTGGCGCGAGCATCGCGTCAAGGTCAACGCGTTGTTTCCGGGAGCGAGCGACAACGTGCTGCTGTTGCGACCGCTGAACGCGAGTACCGGCGTCACGGTGTTACCCGCAGTCGACCCGGTGGACGAAGCGCAAGGCGCACACGGCGTGGTGGTGGCGCAGATCTTCGCGGTGAAGAAGGGCGACGAAGATGCGTTCGCACGGCGCGCGCAGGCGGCGTTCGCGCGCTATGCAGGTTCGAAGGTGCGTCCGGCCGGCGTGCTGGTGACGCTGGACGTGCCGAACAATTTTCCGCAATTGCCGATCCGCACCGACGGCCCGTTCCTGGTCTGGCTCGGCGTGGTCGAAGACGATGCGGCGCTGAAGGAATTCGAAGCGCTGGCGTCGCAGGTCGGGCACTCGCTCGAAGGCACCGGCATGTTGCGCGGGACACCCGAGCGGCTGGTGCTGGATCCCACGCCGCGCTCGCGGCTGCGCTGGTGGCCCGCTGCGGATGCGAAATCCTCGCCATGAGCCATTCGGCCGACCTGCTGCTGTTCGCCGCGCTGGTGTTCGGCGTCATCGTGTTGCCTGGCCTGGACATGGCGTTCGTGATGGGCAGTTCGCTCACGGCCGGGCGCCGGCACGGCCTCGCGGCGGTTGCCGGCATCGCCGTCGGCGGCGTCTGCCTCGTGGTGATGACGACGCTGGGCATCGGCGTGTTGCTGAAGGTGGTTCCCATGGCCTTCAACGCGTTGCTGCTGGTTGGTGCGTTGTACATCGCGTGGATCGGCATCTCGTTGCTGCGCGCGAATTCCGCGTTCGGCCTCCAGGCGGAAGCTTGCGCGATATCGGCGTGGACCACGTTCCGTCGCGGCGCGCTGACTTGCCTGATGAATCCGAAGGCGTATCTGTTCATGCTGGCCGTGTTTCCGCAATTCCTGCACGCGGCATACGGGCCGCTGTGGTCGCAATCGTTGGTGTTGTGGGCGATCATCGCGGTCACACAGGTTGCGGTTTACGGCGCGGTTGCGCTCGCCGCCGCGCAGGCACGCGGTTGGCTGGTGCAGCGGCCTGCTGCAGGTCTGGTGACCGCGCGCGTGGTTGGAACGGTGCTGATTGGCGCCGCACTGCTCACGGGATTCGAGGGCTGGCGTTCGCTGTAGTTGCGCGGCGACAATGCGCGGATGTTTGCGCCCAGCAAAGGAAGTTCGATGAGAAATGTGCCGACGATCCGCGTTGCGCAGATGACGTCATGGCTCTTCGTACTGGTGATCGCGACTTTCGCGAGCGGCATGGCGCATGCGGCCGGCGCTTCGGTTGGCAACTGCCATGTCGGCGCGTACCGGCTCGGCGATGGCAGCGTCGTGGATGTCGGGCCGAGTGAAGGCGCGCATTTGCGCTGGCGCCGCGACGACGGCACCACGGGCAAGCTGACGTCGCAAGCGGACGGGACGTGGACCAGCACGCTGGGTTGGACCGACAAGCCCGATGGCATCAAGGTCACGTTTTCCGACTGCGCACGGGGCCGCATCGATTTCGACGGCAAGCGCGGCCAGCGCATCGCGTTCGACGTCACCAACACGCATTTCAAGGGTGCCGGTGGTGTCATGCTGGCCGGACGATTGGTATTGCCGAAAGGCAACGAGCGCGTGCCGATCGTGGTGCTGATACACGGGTCGGAGCACGAATCTGCGCTTGATTACTACTCCTTGCAGCGGATGTTCCCCGCCGCGGGCATCGGCGTGTTCGTGTACGACAAACGCGGCACGGGCGCGTCGGGCGGGCAGTACACCCAGCAATACCTCGTGCTGGCGGACGATGCGATCGCCGCCGTCAACGAGGCGAAACGCCTGGCCGGCGCGCGGGCCGGCCGCATCGGCTACCAGGGCGGCAGCCAGGGCGGCTGGGTGGCGCCGCTCGCCGCGAAGATTTCGCCGGTGGATTTCGTGATCGTCGGTTTCGGGCTTGCGGTGTCACCGCTGGATGAAGACCGCGAGGCGATCGCCTACGACATGCAGCGACAAGGCTACGGTCCTGACGTGATGGCCAAGGCGATGCAGGTTGCCGACGCGTCTGCCGCGATCCTGCTCAGCGATTTCCGCAGCGGCTATGACAAGCTGGATGCGGTCAAGCAGAAATACGGCAAGGAACCGTGGTTCAAGCATGTGCACGGCGACATCACGTGGGCGCTGCTGGCGTGGCCGGCCGAGAAATTGAAGCAGGAGGGGCCGATTTTGTTCGCCGGCGTGCCGGTTCAGTACGATCCCATGCCGGTGCTGCGCAATCTCGATGCGCCGCAACTCTGGATCCTAGGCGGCGAGGATGCCGACGCACCGAGCGCGGAAACCATCAAGCGCCTGAGCGGCCTGCAGCAGGCGGGTCGGCCGATCACGCTGGCGGTGTATCCGCACGCCGAGCACGGCATGTACGAGTTCGAGAGCAAACCGGATGGCACGCGCGTGGATACCCGCAACCCCGAAGGTTACTTCGCGATGATGCGCGACTTCATCCTGTCCGGAAAAGTGCAGGGCAAATACGGAAGCGCTGTCTTGCACCGAACGAAGGATTGATGCGCGGAATCCGGATCGGCGCGTGCCACTCGATCAACGGCTGGAAAAAGCGTCATCAGGCAGTGCGAGGAAGGCAAAGCACGGCGTGCCGTGATCCTTCCAGCGCTTGCAGGCATCGTCCAGCACATCGCACACGGCGTCGAAATCGACCTCTGATGCATCGCGCAGGTCGCCCGCATGGTCGAACAGCCACGCATAGCCACCTGCATCCGGAAGCCATCCGAGGTCGCCAAGGCAATCGGCCAGCGCGTCCCAGTTCGCGCCGAAGGTTTTCGGAAACGCCAGTGCCTTGGCGATGCGTTGCAACAGGTCGTCCTTGCCGTGGCAGCCGGCAAGGCTGATGCGTCGCACCAGATGACCGTCCGCGTGCGCGGACGCATCGAGCGTGTCCAGATCGGTTTCGCCGACGAGGTATGCGCCGTTCTGTTGCGCGTCCGCGAAGTCGATGGTGCCGGTCATCGCGGCACCTTGAATGCGCGGAAGCTGCGGTAGTGGTCGTCGGTGTAGTAGTACACGTCGGGCGGGTTGCCGCCGGTGATGATGCGGCGCGCGCCGCGGTCGCGCGCCCCGGGTGTGTCCACCGTGTATTCGTGGTAGTAACCGCGCGGCTTGGCCGGCAGCAGGTGTTCGTAGTTGCCGAACACCACGCCGTCCTGCCGGTGCGGGAACGGACCGCCGCTCGCGATCAGTACCAGCGTGTGGCGTGCTTCGGGTGGCAGGAAGCCGGGAAGCCCGGCCGAAGATGCGGTATTCGATTCCGGTTGATCCGCGGGTGCTGCGATCGGTGGTGTGGCGGCAGGATGCGTGGTCGCGGAATGGCGTTGCGTGTACAGATAGCCGACGACCAGCGCCAGCACGAGGAGGGGCAGCAGGCTTCGCCAGGAACGCCGCATCATTGAACTCCGTGTTCCGCCAGCATCGTGGCGATCGCGTCCAGGTCGGATTGCGGGGAAGGTTGGCGATTGCGGCCGAAAGCATCGGTCGGCCGCTGGTAACGATTGAGCATCAGCGAAAATGCCAGCCGTTCGCCCGCTGCATCGGTGACGAAGCCCGACAACGTGTAGACGTGCGTCAGCGTGCCGGTCTTGGCTTGCACGTTGTCGGTGGCGGCGCCGCTGCGCATGCGGTATTTGAGCGTGCCGTCGATACCGGCGACGGGCAGCGCATCGCGCAACACATTCGCGAACGGCTGCCGCGCGATCCACGCCAGCAATTTGACGGTCGCCGCGGGTGTCACCAGGTCCTCGCGCGACAGTCCCGAACCGTCGTTGAACATCGCTTCGCCGTTGTCGATGCCGATTCGGGCAAGGAACGCGCGCATCGCGCACGCTCCCCATTGCGCGCTCGTTTGTGGCGGCTCGATGCGGTCCGCGCACTGGCCCAAGCGCGCGGTCGCGACGCCAACCTGTTGCAACAGCATCTGGGCGTAACGGTTGTCGGAATGCTTCAGCATGTGCACCAGCAGTTGCGACAGCGGCGGCGAAGCAATGCTGGCGATTGCCATCGGATTATTGGCCAGCGCGGTGCCGGTTTCCGGCCAGTGCAACGCGCGAACGTTCCCGTCCAGCTCGATGCCGTGTTGCGCGAGTGCATCGCGCAGCAAGTTCCCTGCGAAAAGCGCGCCATCCGGCGCCGACAGCGCGTAACTCCCGCGCGGCTGATTCGCGCGCAAGCTGCCCGTGACGTACAGCACGTCGGAACCCGGTGGCCGATACAAACCCAGTGGTGCCGCGCTGCCCGTCAGGTTCACCACGCGCATTCCGGATTGGGATGGATCGACGGCCACGCTGCAGCAGCGCGAACCTTCGTGCGCGACCTTCACGCGCACCACGTTGTTGCGCGCACCCAGCGCGCCCGCCTGCGCGCCGTAATCGCTCTGCAGGTCCAGCGCTTCCCAGCCGTCGCCGAACAGTGGGCCCGCGAAATACGTGTCGTCGGCGACCAGGTTGCCGCGAATGCGACGCACGCCACGTGCGGCCAACGCTTCGGCAAACCTGTTGGCCCAATCCGGCGATGCCTTGGGGTCGCCCAGCGACGGGTCGCCGCCGCCGTAAAGAATCAGATCTCCCACCAGCGTGCCGTCGGCGCGCGGCGCGGCCATCGCGTACAGCGTGGTCGAGAAGCGCGCGTCGGCGCCCAGGGTCTGCAATGCGAGCGCCGAGGTGTAGAGCTTGGCGTTGGACGCGGGCAGGAACAACGCGTCGGCGTCGTGCCGGTAAAGCGTGTTGCCGCCTTCCAGCGACACGACGTCGATGCCCCACTGCGCGTGCGCGAAACGCGGCTGCGCAAGGTACGCGTCGATGCCGTCTGCCAGCGATGAGGGCACGTTGCGCGGGGAGGCGGCATTCGGAACCGGCGGTACCGGCTGCGTGACCTGGACGGGTTTCGGCGGCGGCGCCGTCGCGCAGCCGCCCAGCAACGCGACGAGCAGGAGCGCAGCAACATGGCGTTTCAAGTCAACCGTCCTTGCAGGGCCATCGCTGCAGCGGGATTGCGGGCCTTGGCGGCGCCGATGAAATAGATGAACACGTCGCGCCGGCTGGACACCGCGGGGCTTTCGGATGAGACGCGCGGCAGATCGTCCGGCTCACTGCCTTCGTGCCACGACCACGCACGCTTGGCCCAGGCATCCAGTTCCTTCGCGGGATAGCCGTCGGGTTCGGATTGGCGGCTGCGCATCAGGCGCGCATACACGAACTCGCCCGTGAGGTCGGCGAAATTCGGATACTCGCCGGAGTCGGTGTACACGCATGCACAGCGATGCGCACGCGCCAGTTGCAGGAATTCTTCGCACAGGAAGGTTTGGTTGCGTACTTCCAGCGCGTGCCGCAACGCGTGCCCATTCAGTTCGTGTGGAAGCAGGTCGAGGAACGCCGCGAAGTCGTCGCGTTCGAATGCACGCGAAGGTGGAAACTGCCAGACGATCGGACCGAGTTTGCCGCCGAATTCGGTCAGTCCGCCGAACAGGAAGCCGCGGACCAGTGCGCCCGCGCCGGCGAGCTTGCGCACTTCGGCAACCTGCCGCGGCGCCTTCAGCGAGAACACAAAACCCGGTGGCGTTTCATCGCGCCATTTGGCGTACACCTTCGGCGTCTGTGCGCGATAGAACGTGCTGTTGATCTCGATCGTGGCCAGGTGCCGGCTGGCGAATTCCAGTTCGCGGCGCTGCGGCAGCCCTTTCGGATAGAAGTTGTCCCGCCACGGTGGGAAATTCCAGCCGCCGATACCGGTCTTGATCCTGGCGTTGCGCGCACCGGCGAGTTCGTCAGCGATGGGCGCATCCGATGCCTTCATGCCTCGTGTGCCGCCCACGGGTCATAATCGCCGAACGACCACAGGTGGCCCTCCGGATCGCGTGCGCTGTAACCGCTGCCGCCGTAGTCCCTGGTCTCCAGTTCATCCACGATTTCGGCGCCCGCGGCTTTCGCCTGGGCGTAATGCGCCGCGCAATCAGCGACCACCACGTAACAAGCTTGTGTTTCGCGATGACCGATCTCGTCGGGTTGCACGATGCGTCGACCCCACGCCGAACCGTCGTCCACCGAACCCAGCATGACCATGCCGTGCCCGAATGTCAGTTGCGCGTGGTGCACGCTGTTGCCGTCCGCGTACACGGCGTGCTTTTCGAATCCGAAGGCCTTGCACAGCCAGTCGATCATCGCGAGCGCATCCCGGTAGCGCAACGCGGGGATAACGGTGGCAACAGTGTTTTTTGCAGGCGAGTTCATGGTCGGCGCTCCCGTCGAGGTCTGCATGGGGAGTCTAGCCTTTTCGGCGAATGACGGGCGTCACGATTTTCCCCTTGCGAAGTCCCGCGGAGTGGCGCATCTTTGTGCACACGGACCACTGCCAAGAGGAGCCGTCCATGAAAGGTATGGACAAGAAGAAGGAAGAAAAGAAGAAACCGCAGAAGAGCCTGAAGGAAAAGCGCGCCGAGAAGCACGCCAAGAAGGACGCCAAGGGCTGAGCGGTCCGCGCGGAGCGCGTGACCGCTCAGGTCACGCGCTCCGCGCGCGTGTAAACGTTCATCGATTCGTCGCGTGCAAACGCGACCAGAGTGATGCCCGAAGCGTCGGCGGCTTCGATCGCCAGCGACGTCGGCGCCGAGATTGCCGCGACCACAGCGATGCCGGCGTGCGCGGCCTTGTGCAGCATTTCCCATGACGCGCGCGAAGTGATCGCCGCGAACCCCGTCGACGTATGCGCGAACAGGGCATCGCGACTTTGTCGTGTCGATGCCAGCGCGCCGATCACCTTGTCCAGTGCGTTGTGGCGGCCGACGTCTTCGCGCACGAGCGGAGGCTCGCCGGCAGTGATGAAAGCCGCGGCGTGGGCGCCGCCCGTCATCGAATTCAGTGATTGGCCACGCGCGAGCGCGCGCATGCCGTCGATGATGGCGGTCCGTGAAACATGCGTCGCGGATTGCACGTGGGGCAGGGGACGCACGGCGTCTTCCAATGCTTCGATCCCACACAACCCGCAGCCGCTGCGGCCAGCGAGGCTGCGTCGCCGCACCTGCAGCACTTCGAACCGCCCGGCCGGAATCAATCCTTGCAGGGTGACGCCGCGGTCGCTGCGCAGCACGTCCAGCAGTTCGAATTCGGACGCACTTTCGACGATGCCTTCGGCCAGCGCGAAACCCAGTGCAAAATCCTGGAGGTCGCAGGGCGTCGCCATCATCACCGCGAACGGCACGCCGTTGTAAACCAGCGCGACCGGTGCTTCCTCGATCACGCGGTCGCCGAGGCTGTCGATGCGCGTGCCCGTCAGGTGCAGCATCCGCTGCATTCGAAAGCCGCGGCGCGCAGTATCGGCAACGAGATCCCGGGGATCGCCGTGGGAAATCGGCCCGTTGAATTTCCGGTTCATGCCGCCATTGTTCCGCAAACCGCGAGGGTTGTCGCGCCAGAGGCCCGCGCGTGCACGTGGGTTATGATCGACGCTTCGCGCGGAAGGACGGCACGCATGACCTCGGGAAACCCCGGCAGCCCGCTTGGCGGACCGGATTGGCTGCCCCACAACCTGCGCCGGCACTTGCGCCTGAGCCTTTGCGCATTGCTGTTCGTCGTGCTGATGGTGGGCTTGATCCTGGGCGGGATGCGCCCCGCGCTGGGCATGCTGCTGGCGTTCGACATCGCGGCGTTGCTGTTCCTGGCCGCCGTCGCATGGATGTTCGCGCACGCGAAAACAGGTTCCATCCAACGCCGTGCCCGCGCGCAGGACGAAAACTACTGGGGCTTCATCCTGACCAGCGTCGCGGTCGCCGCCATCGCGTTGGTGGCGCTGGTGGTCGAGCTGCATGGCAGCAAGCACGGTGGCCTGCTCGAGATCGCGCTGGCCGCGTGCACGTTGCTGCTGACGTGGCTGTTCACCAATACCATTTTCACGCTGCATTACGCGCACGAGTTCTACGGCGAAGGCGCGGGCAAACACTGGGGTCTCGATTTTCCCGGTGCGAAAGAACCCGACTACTGGGATTTCACCTACTTCGCGTTCTGCCTCGGCATGACATTCCAGGTCTCGGACGTGGAGATCAGCGAACGCGCGATCCGGCGCGTGGCCACGGTGCATGCCTTGATCGCGTTTTTCTTCGACGTCGTGATCATCGCGCTGACCGTCAACGTGGTGGCAGGCATCGCATAGAACGCAACGTGGCTATTCCATCGCCTTCGACTCCGCCGTGCCCAGCACGGCTTCGGGCGGCTTGTCCGCGGGTTGCCGCGTCACCAGCGGGTGCACGAACACCGCTCCGAGGATGACCGCAACACCCGCGTAGAACCACGCGTCGAGCTGGTGCTGTTCGCCGAGCAGGATCACCGCCAGCACGATCGCGTAAACCGGTTCGAGGTTGGTGGCGAGTTGCACGGTGTACGCCGACAATTTGCGCAGCACCGCCAGCGCCAGCGCGAATGGCAGCAAGGTGCAGACGATCGCCAGCACCAGCAACAACACGGCGTCGTGGAAATTGGGGAGCGCGAACGTGCCTTCGCCGTGCCAGGACAACGTGACCATTGTCAGGAACACGGTGCCGGCGCCGAGTTCTATGCCGGTGACGGTAAGCGTGCCGCCCTGGTCCGCCATGCGTTTGTTGAAGGCACCGAACGTGGCGCAGAACGCCGCCGACAGCACGCCCACCGCGACGCCGAGGCGCATGTCCGCGGGCACGCCACCCACGACCAGCGCGACACCCGGCACCACTGCCACGCCGATCAGCAATTCGCGCGGATCGAATTTTCGCCCCACCACCAGTGGCTCGATCACCGCAAGGAACACCGGCGCCAGCGCGATGCAGGTCGCGGCCACCGACGCGTTGGCGAGCTTCACCGCGGAGTAGAACGTCAGCCAGTGCAGCGCCACCAGCACGCCGATGCCTGCGTAGGCCGCGACCCGGCGCAGCGGCATCGTGCGCAGTTCGCGCCATACCTTCGGCAACAGCAGCAACGCAACGGTGACGATCAGCATGCGCCACCACACCAGTTGCAGCGCGGTCAGCGTGATCAGCTTGCCGAGGATGGCGGTGAAACCCCACAGCACCACGCAGAAGTGGAGCTGCCATTGCGCCTTGGCCTGTGGAGTCATGGGTATGCGAATGCGAAAAGAAGCGATGGCGCACCAT
>Ga0207652_10004228_pt1 | contig 11712 bp, 10 predicted proteins | sample KBSC63BmetaG_FD_184334 | JGI IMG/M metagenome (GOLD analysis project Ga0207652, IMG submission 184334) | Corn rhizosphere microbial communities from Kellogg Biological Station, Michigan, USA - KBS C6-3B metaG (SPAdes) (version 2) | ecosystem: Host-associated > Plants > Roots > Rhizosphere ... | reverse complement strand
CGGCAAAGAAGTCGAAGTCCGGCTGGTTAACAGCGCGCTGGTCAGTATCGACATCGATGGCTATCCCGTGACAAATCCCATCGGATTCCAAGGTAAGGATGTTATCGTGCAGCTGTACACCGCCTTCGCCCCGATGATCCACATCGGCGCGTTGGAGCGTACAGCGGCCGAACTGGATCTCGATCTGTTAGCCGTCGCGGCCGAACCGTTCGCCGTCGCCCGTTCGATGATCGGTGATAACCCGAACCAAAGCCTAAGCGTCATTCTGATGGACGTCGGTGGCGGTACGACCGATATCGCCGTCGTCAACGACGGCGGCGTGCAGGGCACCAAGATGTTTGGTATCGGCGGCCGGGCCTACACCCGCAGCGTGGAGCGTGATCTGGGCATCGATTTCGACGAGGCGGAGCGCTTCAAGCTGAGCCTGCAGACCAACCTCGTCCCCCGGAACAAAATGCCGGCTATCGAAGCGGCGCTGGAAAAGACCCTGGATGTCTGGCTGAGCGGCGTCGAGCTGGCGCTGGGTGAATTTACCAAGCTCGATCACTTACCGCACCAGATTTATCTCTGTGGCGGTGGCTCCAGCCTGAACATGCTGATGGACGAGCTGAAGGAGTCGGTCTGGTACAAGAGCCTGCCGTTCACCCGCAAACCGACGGTCAATTACATCGAACCCGGTCAGGTCGCCGGTATCATCGACAAGACCGAGAAAATCAAGGACCACACGTACATCACGGCCATGGGGCTGCTGCGGGTCGGCCTGGACACCTTGCAGTTCGCCGGCGGAAACGAAGGTGGCTCGATCCGCGATAAAATTGATAGAATGTTAAGAGTTTAACCACAATCATCAATAATGAGTACCCTATGTCTATAAAAATACAGCTCACGCACTTAGTAACTAGAAATTGGAAACTAGCAACTAGCCACCGCTTCGTGGCGCAATTACAACTAGTTCCTAGTTCCTGTCTCCTAGTTACCCATGAGTCTTCAGGTATGATGCTGCCACATAGTGAGAGGAATTCCTGATATGGCGACCACTTCAGGCGGAAAAGATACCATTTATATCGATATCGATGACGAGATCACCGCCGTCATCGAGAAGGTACGCGCCAGCAACGAGAAAATCGTGGCCCTGGTGCTTCCCAAGCGCGCCAGCGTGCTGCAGAGTATCGTGAACATGAAGCTGCTGAAGCGCAGCGCCGATAACGCCAAGAAACACATCGTCCTGATAACCTCCGAAGCCGGCTTATTACCGCTTGCCGGTGCCGTCGGCTTTCATGTGGCCAAGAACCTCCAGACCAAGCCCGAGATCCCGGCCGCGCCAGGTGCCGAAACGGATGAGGTTATCGACGAAGAGCCCCTGGAAGGACCGGAAGCAGACCCGACCGACTCCGAAATCACCGCTGCCACCGCCGGCAACCGACCTATCGGTGAGCTCGCGGCTGCTGGCGGCGCGACCACTGCCGGCGACGAAGCGATCGAAACCGTCGATATGGACGATGACGGCGAAGACACCGCCCCGGCCGCCGCGGCCGCCGGGGCCAAGCCACCCCAGAAGAACAAGAAGCTGGCCGTTCCCAGTTTCGATAAGTTCCGCCTCCGCCTGGTCCTCGGCGCGGTGGCGCTAGTACTGTTGATCGTCCTCTTCTATATCTGTAACAGTGTGCTGCCCAAGGCTACCATCACGCTTACCACCGACACCAGTGACGTGAACACCAGCCTGACGCTCAGCCTTGATACCGGCGTCAAAACTCTCGATCCGAATACCGCTACGATCCCAGCCAGCCTCCAAAAAGTCGATAAAAGCGGCTCGCAACAGGTCGCGACTACCGGTAAGAAAAATAACGGCACGCCGGCTACCGGGAGCGTCTCGATGTCAGCGTGCGTCGCTAGTTTCAGTAGTTTCCCGGACCCAGTACCCGCTGGTACGGGAGTCACGTATAACGGACTGACATATATCACCCAGGAAGACACTAAATTCAGCCACTCCGGCACCCCGAGCGGTACGTGCATCTCCTATCAGGCTACGAACGACACCACGATTGACGCGCAGACGGGCGGAGCGAATTATAACGTGAGTTCCGTGCCGTTTAAGGTGGCCGGAAGGTCGGATGTCAGCGCGACCGGCTCCGCTAGTGGCGGTACTGATAACATCGTCCAGGTCGTCTCCCAGGCGGATATCGATAGCGCTACCCAGAAGATAGCCGGCCAGAACACCAACTCGGTGAAATCGCAGCTGCAGACGCAGATCAAGCAAGCCGGGCTCTATCCGATTACGAGCACGTTCAAAGCCGGTGACCCCACCATTACCACCAGTTCTAACGTCGGCGATCAGGCGAGCACCTTGACCGTCACCGAAGTTACGACCTACGCCATGTTCGGGGTCAAGCAAGCCGACCTGAAAACGCTGATCGACAATGACGTCAAGAAGCATATCGACGCCTCCAAACAGAGTATTTTGGACGAGGGCCTGAGCAAAGCCACGTTCCATGTCAATAACCAGACCGATACGTTAGCCCAGGTCGCCCTGACGACCAGCGCGACCGCCGGTCCGGACCTGAAGGTCGCCAGTATCAAGTCCCAATCCGCCGGCAAGAAGAGCGGTGACGTCAAGAGCGCGCTCAAGAACGACCCAGGCGTCAGCGCCGTCGATGTCAAACTCAGCCCGTTCTGGGTGAGCCACATCCCTAGCAAAACTAGCAAGATAACAGTAATCTTCCAAAAAGCGGGTCAATGAGTCACCATACAGAAAACAGAAAACAAAAAACAGAAAACCGGCACTCAAGCCTGACTGCGCAAGAGCGAGCTGAAGCGTTCGCGAATGGAGACCGTTTATTGTTTAGTGTTTATTGTTTTTTACTCCGTGATTCGCGAACGTGCCAGGGCTGGAGTTGACCTATGGCGAATAGCTCGTTCCTGGCATTGGACGTGGGGGATGTCCGCGTCGGCGTGGCGCTGGCTAACGCCGAAGTGCGGTTCGCCAATCCGCTGACCACACTGACCAACGACGATTCGTTCTGGGTACGGCTGGAGGAGCTGATCGGAGAGCACGACGTCATATTGATCGTCGTTGGACTTCCGCGAAACCTGAACGGTGACGCGACCGAGCAGACCCGCAAAGTCGAAGCTTTCGCGGAGCTATTGCAAGCTAAAATCAACTTGCCGGTGCGCCTGCAGGACGAGGCGACGACCTCCGTCAAAGCCGAGGCCGAGCTCCGTCAGCGCGGCAAGCCGTATGAAAAAGCTGACATCGATGCCCTGGCCGCGACGTATATACTGGAGGATTATCTGGCCAATGATACGGAGGGCGAGCGTGCCTAAATACAGCATTAATCTGCGCAAGAGATCGCCGAGTCGTCGGCTTATCCTTCTCGTGGCGGCCTTGATCATCCTGATTCTGGCCGGTATCGTCATGGCTCGCCACGCCTACGACCAAGGCCTCAAGCCGGTCAGCGATAGTCAGCAATCGCAGGTCGTTACCATCGAGAGCGGGAGCAATACCGCGCAGATAGCGAAACTGCTGGCCAGCAAACGACTTATCCGCAGCGCCTGGGCGTTCGAGCTCTACGTGCACAGCAAAGAGCTGGGCGCCAAGCTTCAGGCCGGGACCTACTCTTTCTCGCCCAGCGAGGGCACGGTGTCGATTATCAAGACGCTGAGCAGTGGAAGGGTGACGACCAATCTGGTGACGATCCTGCCAGGCCGGCGACTGGATCAGGTCCGTTCCGACCTGATCAATGATGGATTCTCACCGGCGAGCGTCGACAAAGCGCTCGATCCGGCCCAGTACGCCAACCTCCCGGCCCTCGCCTATAAACCGGCCGGTGCCAGTTTGGAAGGGTTGTTATACCCGGACTCGTTCCAGCGCACTGCCGACACCGACGCTTCGGTCATCATCCGGGAATCACTGGTCGAGATGGGCACTAAACTGACTCCGGACCTGCAGGCGGCCTTCGCCGCGGAGAACCTGACGACCTATCAGGGATTGGTTCTGGCCTCGATCATCGAAAATGAGGTCTCCCGGCCGACCGATCGTGCTCAGGCCGCCCAAGTATTCATGAAGCGTGATCGGACCGGTATGATGCTCGGATCGGACGTGACGGCGTTCTACGGTGCCATCCTGGCCGGTAAGGCACCGAGCGTGACCTACGATTCGCCCTACAATACCCGGTTGCACACCGGTTTCCCGCCGACACCTATCAGCAGTGTCAGTGACAGCTCCTTGCAAGCGGCGGCTCATCCGGCCGCGACCGACTGGCTGTACTTCGTGGCCGGCGACGATGGTAACACGTATTTCTCGACCAATCTCGATGACCACAACGCCAACGTGGCCAAATACTGCCACAAACTCTGTTCGCAGTAGAAAGTAGGCGCTAGGCTCCAGGCTCTAGGCGCTAGTAGTCCATTACCACCAACCCGGACTCCCGCGCCAAAGCGGGGGTGGAGAGAACAATGATCGGAGGGGCGCCCGGCCTCCTGCAAGGAAGCCGGGCGCCCCGAGTCCGCAGCTCGCAGCTCGTAGCTAAAGTCTCCGATTAATTTAGAAACCCCGAACAGCTGCGATTCGAAGGTACCCGGGGCTCCCGGGTACCTTCTCACTCTCTTATTCTCTCCACCCCCACTCTTGCAGTGTCCGGGCTGGGGGTTATGAGGGGCTGCCTAACAGGGGTGAATTCGTAATTTGTGTGCGATAATGCCATAAAAATGACACGACATGATTCATAACAGGGGTGGCAAATTGAGTTAACAGAGGTATAACAGAGGTGACAGAGGTTGAATTTACGGGTCGGTTCTGCTAAACTAATCCGGTAACGTTCCCTGGTGGCCCTCTAGCGCCATCGAAGGTTACACCCTATCGCACCGATAATTAAGAATTAATCGGCCCAAACGCGTGGCTGAAAAATAGCATATAATCCGCGATCCAGGGTTTCGTGACGCCTGTTCCCAGGTGTCACACGGAGATTTGTATTAGTACAACCCCTCACACCATTAGTTCCCGTCTCGGTGCTGCCGCTCGCAAAAGCAACACCGCGTATATTCATCGTTTACAAAGTCGTCTGAAGCGCAAGACCATCCGCCGCCGCGCGGTCCGGGCGATGCTGCTGACCGCCAACGCCGCCCTGCTGGGGCTGGTGTTATATTTCGTGCTGACGGCCCGGAGCGCTACCGCCGATAACCAACTGAACGTTCACTCCTCGGCCAACGCCGCCGTGAGCGTGGCCAACCCGCTCGATCAATTATCCTCGGCCGACATCGCCGTTACCGTTTCCCGTATGACCGGTTTATCCGAAACTACGTCGGTCACTAATCTCGCCGACTCGGCCGATGTCGCGCTCGGAAGCGCGCCGGTGACCGATAATGTCGTCAGCAAACCACAGGTCACCGCCACGGCCTTCAAGTCCAAGAATGACATCCAGGAGTATACCGTCAAGGCCGGCGACACCGTCACTTCCATAGCCGCCAAATTCAACGTGACCTCGGACAGTATCCGCTGGTCCAACGGCCTTAGCGGCGATACGGTGAACCTCAACGCTAAGCTGCTTATTCCCCCGGTCGGTTACAGCGGCATCGTCTATACCGTCAAGGCCGGCGACACGCTGGATAGCCTGGCGACCAAATATAAGGCCGACAAGACCGAGCTAGCCGCCGCTAACGATGCCGAGATTAGCGGTCTGCAGGTCGGCGAGCGCATCATCATCCCCGGCGGTCAACAGCCAGTCGTCGTTTCCTCCTACTCCCCATATGGCAGCGGCTATGCGTGGGGTACCACCGCTATCTACGGTTCCAACGGCTATACGTACGGCTACTGTACCTGGTGGGTAGCGCAGCGCCGTATCCAGGTCGGCAAGCCGTTGCCGTCAAACTTGGGAAACGCCTCCAGCTGGGGGTATATCGCCCGTAACGCCGGTCTGCCTACCGGCAATAGCCCGCGCCAGTATGCCGCTGCTGTCACCAGCACCTACGGTGAAGGCCACGTCGTGTTCGTCGAGGCCGTCAATCCGGATGGTAGTATCCTTATTTCCGAAATGAACCACCTGGGCTGGGGTGTCAAGGATACGCAGACCATCGACGCCGGTACGGCCGCCCGATATACGTATATATACTAATTAGTTTTTAGTCTTTGATTTTTAGTTTTTAAACTTCTGCCACAGAGGCTGCTAACCGTTTAAAAATTAGCGCAGTGATACTTGAATAAAAACTAAAAACTGTGAAATTAAACATTGAACCAAACAGAGTAAGTAATGCTTGCAAATCGTAGTAAATATTTCTTAACTATGATAAGCTAAAGGTATGCATTTTATCGATAAGGTGACCGTGGACGTCATCGCCGGCGACGGTGGTGACGGCAAACTGAGCTTCCGGCACGAGAAGTTCATTGATAAGGGCGGCCCGAACGGTGGCGACGGCGGCCAGGGTGGTGATGTCGTGCTGGTGGCCAGCCGGAACGAGAACACGCTGGCGGTTTTCCGCTACCAGAAGGAAATCAAGGCGAAATCGGGAAATCCCGGCGAGCCGAATAACAAGCGCGGCCGCAGCGCGCCGGATCTGCTGGTGCCGGTGCCGGTTGGCACGATGGCGCTCACGGCTGACGGCGAAGTCCTGGCCGATCTGGTGGTTGACGAACAGCGGGCAGTCATCGCCAAGGGTGGCAAGGGTGGCTTCGGTAACGCCCATTTCGTGAGCTCGGTCCGCCAGGCTCCGGCGTTCGCCGAGAAGGGTGAAAAGGGCGAGGCGTTTCCGGTCCTGCTCGAGCTGAAAGTCATCGCCGATGTCGGCCTCATCGGCCTGCCGAACGCCGGCAAGTCGACGCTGTTATCACGTATCAGTAACGCCCGCCCGGAGATTGCCGATTATCCGTTCACGACGCTCACGCCCAATCTCGGCGTGGTCGATATCGACAAAGCTACCAGCGTGCTGTTCGCCGATATCCCCGGACTTATCGAAGGCGCCAGCGAAGGCAAGGGCCTGGGGCACGAATTTTTGCGCCACGTGGAGCGTACCGCGCTGCTGGTACACCTCATCGACGCCTACCAGCCCGACGTCGCGGCCGCCTACCGGACGATCAAGAGCGAACTTCGAGCCTATGATAAAAAACTAGCGACCCGGCCAGAGATCATCGCGCTCAACAAGACCGATGGCCTGGATGACGATATCGTCGCCGACCTGCTGAAACAACTCAAAAAAGCGGCGCCCATAGGCTCCCAACTGTTCGCTATCTCCGCCCAGTCCGGCAAAGGGCTCAAAGCGTTGCTCTACGCCGTGAAACAAGGCGTGCAGGCGGCCCGTGAAACCATCCGTGAAACAGAGGTAGAACAAGGCGTGCCGGTACTCCGTCTGACTGATGATACGCTGCCCTGGCGGGTCGCCAAACAAGCGGATGGCTATCTGGTCACCGGCCAGCGGATCGAGAAGTTCGCCGCCCGTACCGATTTCGACAACGAACAGGGCGTCCGCCGCTTGCGCGACATCATGAAGCGGATGGGCATCATGCACGAGCTGACTCGCCTCGGCATCCAAGCCGACCAGACTATCACCATCGGTCGTGCCGGCTCGTTCTCCTATTAGTTGACGTCGTGATTATTGTGGGCTATCATCAAACTTATAATGAGAAAAAGCAAACATAACCAACAAACCATCCCCGGAACGTCTCCCGACATACTGCGCCCGGCCAGCGAGGACGATATACAGCGAGTATCGGCGGCAGCAGGCAGTCTCTGGTACACCCTGCGGGAACACGCTCCGACCGAACTAGCGTCACTCTGGCCTGGGCTGAACGCGCGTTTTGACCACCACACCCAGACGGCGGAGATAACGAAGTACGTGAGAACAGCCGGGACGGTGCCTTACATCACGGTCGGTATCAGGTTTTCGAATGGGAAACGCGCCATCATCTATCGTTATATGGACGCGGCTTCAATGCCGGACGGATCGCCCGGTACCTGGATAAGCGAAACGACCGTGCATTCGCTGTCGGGTGACGACTCATACATGACTCACCGGGCGCTGAGAGGCGACACGGATTTCGAGCGAGACGCGGTTATCTCTGATGTCCCCCCGGCCGACGCGCGACTCATTCCGCCGATGACTCAGGCCGCCTGCGCGGACTACGCGCGGGAGTTCATGGCGCTCGAATCGAGCCTGCCAGCGCAATATCGGGCGGCCTAGATATCCACTTCCAAAACTCCATCTGGTACACTGGTAGCACTTATGAGCGCCAGTTTTTTCTTCTATGACCTTGAGACTACCGGCGTGCGGTCGCGGGAGTGCCGGATCATGCAGTTCGCCGGGCAGCGGACCGATATGGATCTGCGGCCGGTCGGTGAACCGTTCAATATCCTCGTCAAGCTGACGCCCGATGTCCTGCCCGACCCGGAGGCCGTGCTGCTGACCGGTATCACGCCGCAGATGACTATCGCCGACGGTGTGACGGAGGTGGAATTCCTGAAAGTCTTCGAGGCCGAGATCGCTACCCCCGACACGATCTTCGTCGGCTACAATTCGGTGCGTTTCGACGATGAATTCATGCGCTGCGTCCGCTATCGTAACTTCTATGACCCCTATGATTGGCAATGGAAAGATGGCCGGTCGCGCTGGGATCTGCTGGATCTGGTACGGATGACCCGGGCGCTCCGACCGGATGGTATCGAGTGGCCCTTTACCGATGACGGCAAGCCGACGAATCGACTGGAATTGATTACGAAATTGAACGGTCTCGATCATGAGCATGCCCACGATGCCTTGAACGACGTGCTGGCCTCGATCGCCGTCGCCAAGCTGATCCGTGACAAGCAGCCGAAACTCTTCGACTATTTGCTGGCCAGGCGCGGCAAGAAAGAAGTCGCCGAACTGGTGAATACGGGCGAACCGTTCGTGTACAGCTCCGGTAAATACGCCAATGAGTTCGAGAAGACCGCCGTCGTGGTGAAGGTCGGTGATAGCCAACACAACCAAGGCGCGCTCGTCTACGACCTGCACTTCGACCCGGCCGAGTATACCGGCCTGTCGCCGGAGCAGCTGGTAGAGATATGGCGCTGGCAGTCCGACCCGGAAGCGCGGAAATTGCCGGTGAAGACCTTGCAGTTCAATCGTTGCCCCGCCGTGGCGCCCTTGAGCGTGTTGGACGAAGCCAGTCAAGCGCGCATCAAGCTCGATACTCAGACCTGGCAGACTCACTACAAGAAGTTGCGGGCGGCGACTGATTTCCTCTCGAAGTTGCAGCGGGCCTTGCAGCTGATGGAGAGCGAGCGCCAGAAGCCCACCGAACCGGCCCATGTCGACAGCCGGTTATATGATGGATTCCTCGACGACCATGATGCCCAGTTGATCCGCGCGGTACGAGCCGCCGCACCGGCTGAATTAGCAAAGTTTCACGATGGGTTTCACGATGACCGCATGAAGAATCTGTTACCCCTGTATAAAGCCCGGAATTATCCCGAATCATTAGATGGTGAAGAGCGCGCAGTATGGGATGAATATCTGCGGCACCATTTGTTTGATGGCGGCAACGACAGCCGGCTGGCCACCTACTTCCGGACCTTGGCCGAATGCGCCGCGCAGCCGCGCTATCAGGATAAGCAGTTCCTGCTGGAAGAGTTACAATTGTACGGCCAGAGTATCCTACCGGCCGAAGTTTGATCTAGCGGCCGAGCCCATACGGTTGCCAGTCGCTCAGCTCCCAACCGAAATACAGGCTGAAGATAGCGGCGCCGATCTGTCGCTGCCGGTGCCAGGCCGCCCGGGCGAGGAGAAGGGTAACGATAAGCGCCAACGCCTGAAGCCAGAGTTGAAAGGTTATTTGAACCTGGGTACCTGGAATAATGCCCAAAACCACGAAATCTTGAAAGGTCATATCGCCACCTTTTAGTTATTGAAGCTTTGGTTTCAATATACACCTTATTGCAAGTTTGGCAATAAGATTTTATTGGTGCTTATGCTTAGTACCCGAATCGTTGAATTCGCGGACTTGGCCAGTTCTGTTCTTGTTACGGAAACGATTGAGCCGGTCGCGGTTCATGAGTGCGATGAAGCCGGCGAAAAAGAAGGCGAATATGCCGAGTGATATCTGCCAGATGGCGGCATGCCGGGCTTCCAGAACGATACACAGCACGAAGAGGGCGACTACTAGTACGTCGTAGAACCACTCGACCCACACTTTCCGCGGGAACAGGATTTCGACCACCTTGCCACCATTCTTGAGCAAATACTGGCGCAGGCGCATCGCCCACGCGTTATGTATAGACAACAGACCCAAGCCCAGTAACGCCAGCGGAATTCCACCTGGCCCCGGCAGCCAACCCGTGAGTATCGCCAACACGATCAGCACGTAACCGGCGGCGTCCGTAGCGACCCGTTTGATATTCCGTCTTAGATAGTCCATAGTGCCAGTATAGAGTATTTGGTCTGGTAAATTTAACTCTGATTCAATACAGCGGAGCGGTATAATTTACCCATTAGCTAAAAGGCATAACTGATGAGTGGAGTAAGCGAATGAGCGGTAACCGTCGGTACGAGCAAGCGAGAGTAGCGGCTATTCGGAGCCGTCAACCTGATCAAAGACGAGCTCCGCAGCCAGTAAGCGATCTGAACACATCGATCTGGCCGGAAATCCGCGTTGTCAGAAAGGCAAACTGGGAGTCTCGCACGCTGAATGCTGGCTGGGGAATGTTTTTGGACGAGGTGGGTGATAAGAATTATGGTTTGGGCAAGGCTCATACCCTAGGTTCGGTGACGCTCGTGTTCATAAAAGCTCAAGACATGGGCCGAATGCTCCAGGATAAATATGCACGTGCCTACGCAGACCCTAGAAAAACCAAAGAGTTACACCATAAGATTGCTACGAGTATTCATGAATTCATGCGCCAAGCGCGGAACAAGCCATGGGATGCTGTTTCTCCTGGGTGGCGAGACGCGGCAGCTAAGGATATCTATCATCAGGCCCACCTTTCCGCTGGCTTGAGCGACGCGCCGAAAGCACTGAGCATTCCAACGAGTAACAGGCAATCACTGTTAATCTTACCGAGTGAGGAACGTCGGAACCTGCAGCGCACCCAAAGGCTATTTGAATTGGCCGCTTTTACTGTTAAAGAAGTGCGTTTATTTGGTAAGGATGGGTATGGTCTAGACCTAACTCCTAACGATCAACTGTATGATGAACGTGATGCTTTAGTGCGGCATCTGCGTCAAAACGAAAGTTTACGCGTCGGAAATCTTGCGAATGACGGCTGGCAGCCTCACGCCACTATGTTTACATTAGAAGAGCATATTCGCGTTACAAATCTAGTGCATGACGCTCCTCCGGAAGCCATGGCTTTTGACGCCGCTTGCGTAAGATAATTACCATCCAGATAATCTTAGGTAGTGCTACAATAACACTTTCAGTAAATTCAGTTAATTGACGAGCTCGCAGTGATATCACCAAGCCCTAATGGTTACGCTTATATACAAATGGAGCGCCGTATTGTTACCGGTGGCTCTGAGTTTTTAGCAAAAGCTCACCGAGTCGGAAAACAAGTGTTAGGCTATGAGGCGGTAACATCGGTTTCAGAGCTGATGTACCCCATTAATGATGATTCAATGGACTTGTTACCAGAGCCTGTAACTGTGGTTGAACCAATCGTAAAGCCTTTGATGACCATTACGGATCATCATCATTTCGACATGATGCTAGTGCATAGAGCCGTCCGTAACGACTTGGAGTCTCGGTTCAGCCTT
>Ga0207652_10004227_pt1 | contig 11712 bp, 7 predicted proteins | sample KBSC63BmetaG_FD_184334 | JGI IMG/M metagenome (GOLD analysis project Ga0207652, IMG submission 184334) | Corn rhizosphere microbial communities from Kellogg Biological Station, Michigan, USA - KBS C6-3B metaG (SPAdes) (version 2) | ecosystem: Host-associated > Plants > Roots > Rhizosphere ... | reverse complement strand
CATCTATAAGACCATAAGACTGGTGGGATGAAAAATCCAATGTGTTTGTATATAAATACAATGCCCAGAACCCTATAATAGCAAGCCTGACTACGAAGTATCGCTGAAGTATTAGAACATAAGTCATATACCCTAGTGTCATCAGAACAATTGGCCGGGTCATATAAAAATAATAGTTTGTCAACTCGCCACTATATGTGGAGAAGGCCAGCCAAGGAATTAAAAACCACAACCAACAAAGATAGATCAGGAATATACTGTTACGGTTTCTATTCCGCAAATAGTATATAAGAGAGAATAGTGGCAAAAAGATTGCACAAATATAATTCACAAATTGAAAACGCAAAATAAGAATATATTCGATAAATGCATCATGCGTCAACTGGAGTACCCGACGTAAATGAAACCCATGGTAATATGTATGTAAATAATTTGCTAGACTACTCGCTTGACTATTATGCTGCTGAGCGTTAGAAATAATGATTGGTAAAAAGAAAAGGAAAATAATACCTACACCAATAATTGAATATAATATGGTCGATTTTCTTCTTGGGAAGAATGGTAAAGTTAGAAATAGTATTGGGAAATAAAATACTGAGGTAAAATGAGCTTGCAGAGACAACCCAATCCCCAATGCTAATAATATGATAAACTTCACACGACCTTGTAAAACACGATAGAGTGCATAAAAAATCAACACTGAGATTATGGGAACAAAACTAACCTGCCACTGTACTCTATCACCAAAAATAATAAATGATGAGAACGTATCTATAGAAACTGCAATTAAAGCAACCTGCGGTGAAAAAATTTTTTTAACAAGGAAGAACAAACCTATGAATGTTATTATGCTCGCGACACCTGCCGCAATCGGTGAAGCAATTGGACTCATATTCGTAAACCAATAAAAAATACTAATGTAGTAATAATATAGTGGACCAACAAATATTCCAGTGTTCCCTTTCGCAACTGAGCCAATTAAGGGCAACCCATGATCTATTATTATTCGTTTTGCTGCCCAAGCACTATCTGTTTGATCCCAGCCAAATTGGATCCATGGATATAAATTATAAAATTGGAAAAAAATATGTGCCAGAAGCAAGAGCAAAAAACTCACAGTCAGCCAATACTGATGCGTCCATATGCTTAATTGTTTACGAAAAGATATTTTCTGATGTTTTTTCTCTCGCATTGTAATATCCATTGTATAATAGAACAATTAGAGAATACAATATCGGGACATATTGAATTACATACAGCTTAACCAACAAAAATTATCGCACTATGCATAAAACACCATAATGCATGTGCTGCAACTCCATCAGCTACAACATCTTTTCTTAGAATTATCGTACAACAACATACAATTTCTAATAAATAGATCGTTTCACTCACTTAGTTTATATCATAATACAATATCTGACTATTCCATTATGCAAGGTAATCAGCCACAGGAAACTGATCAAGAGGAGTAATAGAACGACTATAAACCGCACAGTACGATTACCATGGCTGAGAAATTGGTAAAGACCATAAAAAGAGAAAAGAATAAAAGGAGTCCACAAATAGACACTCTTTATGACAATATTGACTTGCGGTTCTCCTATAATTTCTATAAAAGGTAATAAAAGTATAATAATTAAAGCCACCCAATGATATACTTTCTTCTGTTTATTAGCTAAAATATAGTAAAAACCAGCGAAAATTCCAAAGTAACCAATTAATGAGAACCAATTGCTGCCAAAACGGACATCCCAAAATTGCAAATAAAATCGCAAATAATCGAAGACTATTTGTATAAGTTTATTGTGAAATAAACGAGTAAATAAAATAGGAGTCCCTTTATCGGCATGAATATAATCGTCAAGCTGTAATACAAGATTAATAGAAGTATGATGAAAGATGTCAGTAAAAGCTTTACAGACAAACCAGGCTTGTAGAGTTAATACCTCTACAATTGCTGACAAAATGAAAATGATGCTTTTAGTTACTTTATTTCCCATAGTTGTGCATAGATATCATGATTAATACCTTTTAGATAGATATTCGCAACAAGATTTTTTCCTGATCTTTGACCATAGAAGGGGCGAATATATAATACTGGAGCGTCTCCCCACTTTTTCGGCTTCTGCCAACTTGCATTAACCATTATAAACTTAATAGATGGATCATAAAAATGAAAGTATTCAGGCGCATAATTTAAAACCCCATCGATGACAATATATATATATTTTGACTTTCGTTGTGCTGTCGCTTGGACTATTTGTTTATACCCCGCACCCCAATCTAACTGATTTATTTGAGGATAGTGGACATAGTAAAAGTGTAGATAAAAGAAAAATTCATAGGTCGCTATAATAATAAGTAGTGAAAGCAAAATAATTCTAAAACGTCCAATATTTTGGATAATAAATACTACTCCTATTGCAATAAGTATCATGCAAGGAATGACAAGGGGTAAAGAACGCAAAGCATGCGGACTAGGAATTGCTAATGCTCCTGCGAGGGGCGATGTTAGCAATAATAAAAAAGTAGCATAATTATATATTGATTTCTTTTGTCTAAGTAGAAAATAAAGACCACTCAAAAGAAACGGTAATTGCCAGCGATATAATTCGCCGAAATTTGGAATCTGATGTCTGCCTATCCCATCACCAAAACTAAACAAAAAGTCGAATGAAAAAAATGAAAGATAATTACCTAAAAAAAGCAGTGGATAATTGACTATCTGTTGCCAAATATTCGTTAGCTTCAATTGACTAAATGCCGAAGTAGCGGAAAAACGTTCGCTTCCACTGGGAGAAAGCGTAAAAATAATTAATGGCAAACACAAGACAATTACTGCCAAAACAATAGGAAATGTGTTGGAACGCTTATATATTTTTTCTTTGTATGCGATAAACAAAAGTGCTAAAGGTGAAAGTATTCGGAATGTATGATAGGTATACATTGCAAGAATAAAAATAAGAATACTTATCAAAATACACCAGGTTTTCTTTTTCTCTAACCACATAATAAAAAGGCAAGCGCCGAGCAAATAGAAGAATGTCCCAACTGTAATTTCAAAACCACCTCGGGAAAATTGAATATGCCAGGAAGAAATTGCTAAGAAAAATGAGGCAAGTAAAGGAACATACTTTAGCCGTTTTTTCAACGTAGTATCTTTTTCTAAACCCACAAGCTTTTCTAAAAAGAGATATAAAAGTGGAATTGTCAATGTTCCTGCGATGAGAGAAGGGAAACGTACAGCAAATTCTGTTTTGCCAAAAATTGCCATAGATCCTGCAACCATATAAATATACACAGGTAATTTATAATCTCCATAAGAGCGAAACCAAAGGGGGTGCTGGACACCATATTCATCTTTTCCAGTAGTCAAAATCTGATAGGCATTATAACCGATCGATACTTCATCAACATAAAGACCCGGTGGATCATTTGCTACATCGATGAAACGCAGCAAAAAACCGCAGATAATAATGACTATAAGAAAAAATAATTTATAATTCATAATCTGTAAGTGATTATCTCACTTTCATTATATATTTTTTGCAAAAATCTTTCGCTACACTTTTTTCCGGCTGGAAATATGACAGATGTATATCAGTTGGATATCGCTCTAGTGTATCACCCACACATAGCGAGTCATTATATATCCCATACACTTCTCCCCCATCTGTGATCTGGACTATGCTGACATGATGTTTATCTTGTTGAGGTAAATTACAATTAAGATTATATATCGCAGTCGTTCCTGGAACCAATGGCTTTCTAACCGTAGGACAGGAGGTAAATTGTATATTTTGCAGTGTAAAATTGGAAGAAGGATTAATAATAGACTGTCTTACTTTACCCAAAGAAGATTTATTAAGTCCATCTGTATAAAAAATATATTTCTTATAAAGTTCAGTGGGCAAATTGGTATATACTATAACACGTGAAGTTTTTCTCGCTTGCAGGATATATTGCGCTAGGACACGAGATGGAAAATCATAGAAATTTCCTACGATAGGATTCTGGAAAAGGTAAATAATAAAAAAATTAACCGTAAATAAAAAATATATACAAATCATTCCTGATAGAAAATATGTGGTGTATTTTTTCAATATTTTTACATTCACTACTTGCCATAAACCATATGCCATTACGATAAGAAACAGTGGAATAAGTAAGGCAATATGGGGTGTAAAATTATTGACATCAGTAGAATGAAATAATTGTGGAACCACGCTTATCCCAATAAGCGATAACAATAGCCAAAATAATTTTCTTTGCTTTAGATATAATGCTGGAATACCAATCAGCAAAAATATGGCGTCGATAATATAGAATAATCCATGCCGCCATATTGCAAAAAAACTATCTCCCGAAATAAATAAATAATCAAATGAAAAGGTTTTAAACAGCTTGGTTAATATAATTGAAAAGAAGAATGTTACTTTATTTGTAAAGAAAGGGACAAGTGGATTAGCAATCGAAGTTTCGCGTATAGAATTAACCTGTTGATTAATATATGGATTATTTATACTGAGAACTTCAGCAATTCTGCTTCCCGAATGGAGTTGAGCAAAAAAGAAAAACGTAGAAAAAAGAGTTGATACAACACAAAGAATAATATATTGTAAACCATATTTTTTGTGATTGACGAAAAAATAACCATAAAGACAAGTAATAAAGATAAGTGGCAGAAAGATTAACTTAGTAGCAATATAAGAGTAAAATGCCAAAAGAAAAAAAGGTAATGCAAGAAGTATATACCATCGTTTTGCGATAAGCATTATATAGATTGCAATCAAATAAAATAATACCGCGTATATCGATTCATAAGCACTCCTGCTACTCACAATAAGCCAAGGATTAATCGTCGTAAAGAAGCTGGCAATAAGAGCTACCTCTTTCCCCAGTGACCGTTTAGTTAAGAGATATATCACAATGACAAGAGCAACACCGGCTACTGCATTGGTTACAAATGCACCAAACATCGTCAAGCCAAACAACCAGATCGCCGGCAAAAATAATAGGTATGGTAACTCAGCTTGTATTAAGCTCGTTTGGAAGCCTCCTGGAGGATAGTGGAATAAGAAGAGTGACAGAGGCGACCACGTACCGGTAATGTCACTACCACTAATAATAATTGATTTTGATATTAATAGATAGGTAAGCTCATCATTAAAAATTCCATTTGGCACTTCACCAAGAAATAAAAAACGTAAAAATATAGCAATAACGATAATTCCAATTAAAAACAGGTTTGATTTAATTAATGTCGTCATTCTTTTGTTTTAATTCACTGTTCACACGGTAGTTAGAATATAACTGTTAAACGTTCACTTATTCTCTTGAAGATCTTTCTCTTCAAAATACGTAAACACAGGATCTCCATTTGGCAATCGAATAAGATGAGTCTTATCAAATTTATTAGGATAATCAATATATAACGTTTTCGGAGACAAGTTATGTCGATCAATACTCCTCACAAATGTATATCTTCCGAAACTTTTAACCAAATTGAAATTGAGATATGGTTGCGGATAATACGTTACTTGCTGACGGAATAAATGAGGATCGTATTTTTCATAAAAAAGAAAACTTATATAACTGAAATTTTCAGGTCCCACCATCACAACTTTATCATTCGGATATCTATCTGCTATTTGATCTGCTTGCTTATATCCATAATGGAAAAACCCAGCATCTTGAACGTTCATATGAATATAGTATAAATCCAAAAAAAGACAAACGTTCAAAAAAAATGCGACAACAGCACTTATGCCTACACAATAATAAACAAGATTTCTTTTCGCCAAAATGTATTTCGCAATAGTAAATGCACCATAGGCTTGAACTAAAATAAATACTGGCAAAATATCCATTACACGAGTGGGAGCAGGCACTTCATTGGTGATAGCCAAGGGTATAGGGGCGAGTATGAACCAAATAAGTAAAAAGCGGATGGCTTTTTCCCGTTCCCAAAAAAGAGACACCATACCTATAAATAATAGTACTGCATCAAACAAATAAAGAAAACCAAATCCACTAATATTATAAAACACTTTTACTCCTCCTCTGTCGAATAAAAATGTCGGAGAAAATGAGAGTAGATAATTTTCTCCAAATTGGTATACTCCTGAAAATGACTTATTAAATAGAATTTTATCTACAATGACAGAGTCACGTGAACTATCTCCTCTAAATTTATCTCCCCGATTATATATTACATTGGGATCATTAAATACACTCAATGCGCTTAATTTACTCGTTCCACCACTAGCTAATACAGAAAATACTAAAATGAAAAAAAATATAATAAAAACACTGACTGACACAATGCTCATTTTATGAGTAAATACTTCCCGACGATAATAAAGCAATATAGCAGAATAAAATATGGGCATAAAAACATCATAACCAGCATAAGTAAATAACGTTATTCCAAATAAAATTGAAGTATAAAAAAGATAGCGACTAGATTTATTGTCAAGAAAACGTAAGAAGAAATAAACACCCGCGAGTAAAAAAGTTAATGCAAGATTTGGCTCAAATGCGCCACGCGAGAAAAAGATACTCCACGGCGAAATGGCAAGAAAAAATGCAGAAATAATTGCTATCTTTCTTTGTTTAAAAAGGCGTGTCGTTACCAAATATATTAACCATATACTGACAGATCCAGCCAAAGCACTTGGCAATCTTACTGAAAATTCACTCAGATCAAATAAACGTATTGGCAACATTGTTATGATGGGATAGACGGGTAATTTCCAGTCACCAAAAGATTTAAGTGCAAGTGGAAAAACCTTACCCCATTCATCTTTTCCAGTAGTTAATAATGAATATGAATTATAGCCAATTGCTAGTTCATCAGGATTCAAACTAATTGGTATGGTACTCAAATTATAAAATCGTAAAATACTGGCAACAATGATGATGCAAAGCAATAAAAAAGTGTTTGAGTAAAGTAATTTCATACTATCTAAGAATTGTGTGCTTTTGTTTTTATCTTGTCAATCATACAATTATTAATTTTTTCGCAATTCAGGATATGCATCCGCATTTGGATACCACCACTGGGTAATGGCATTATAAATTTTTTTCTCATTAACCAAAACCCATCCTTTTTTGTAAAGCATTGTATCATTCATATTCGATATATCAACAAAGCGAAATGTTCCAAGTTTATTTTTATAGGTATCTGTAGTTATCGACGATACTTCAGAACAAAGTTTATCGAGTAGATCACTTTGTATACCGAGTTTTATAGGTGTTTCTGATCCTTTTATCTTCATTGTCTGGAGAGCAAAAACTAATCCTTCTGTTCTATAAAGTTGGGTACTTTTACAAGAATAAAGAATAATATTTCTTTTTTGATATTGTCTCGTAAGTGTATGCGCGAGACTCATATATGCTATTTGACTAGGCGCTGGTGAAAGTAAAGAAAAACTCTGTAAAGTCATAAGGATAATGCATAGTAGAATTATTATTATAGAGAAAGCATATATCTTCTGTATGAGACTAAGTGTATACAACGCATAGCCAAAGAAAAGAAAGATAAATGGTTGCAAATAGTATGTATAATATGCAGTACGCTCACCTTGATAAAAGCGGAAATAAATAAAATTTAGCAAAAAAACAAAAAGAATGATTAATAGAGCTGGCTGAAGTTTCTTTTTTATTAACAATATAATAAAAACAATACAGGTAAAAAGTAAACTTACTAGACCGATACTATATGGCAATCCGAGAGTGCTAGGCCAAAACGAAGACCAAAAACCTATCAGATATATTTTCCAGCTATTTGGTATATAAATAACATTACTGCTTCCATGCAATAGATATGCAAGCACAGCAGAGAATAATTGCCCGTGCGTCAAGATATTAACAACGATAAGGGGTAATAAGACGATAACAAAGCCTAGTATAAATAATAAACTACACTGTAACCATTTAGTCCGTTTATAGACGATTGCAGAAAGCGGTAGAAGCATATAACCTGCCATTTGATAGTGCGCCAGTATACCCATCCCGAGGATAAAACCAAATAATACATATAACCAGGGAGAAAATTTCCTTTTTACTATAATAATAAAAATAAGCAATGCAGTACTAGCAAAAAAAGGAACTAAGTTCGGATTACTCAATCCAGTTGCAAGGATAATTTGTGATGCTGAAACAGCCAAAAGCACAGCATAAATATAGCCTAACCATTTATTCTCTAATTCTTTTCCAATTCGATAAAAAATATATATCTCCCCCAGCGAAAGCAAACTAATCACAATCCACGGAGAGAATGGAGAACGGAAAATAAATTCTCCAAGAGCAAGTAGATAGTAATACCATGGACCAAATGTAAAATTACCCACTGAAACCGGTGGACCAATGAGCGGAAAGACAAAATTATTTACGATATAATGCGTAATTAAGCTATCCCGCATGGCGTCATAGTCAAAGCCATAACGAGTGGGGAAATTATAAAACCGAAAAAATAAGGCAACTAAAAAAATAAGATAGAGTAAATAGTTATCCTTAATTCTTTTCATGTGATGTGCGAGCAATAATATATGAAGCGGGAAAGCGTAAAGCAGAATAATAGGCAAAGATAAATCCTTGCCATCCATCTACAAATCCTTTATGACGAATATAGGCCATTAAAAACCACGTGATTGGTTTTAGGATCAAATTATTTATAGCGAACCACATTTTGAATAAATAATTTTTATGTTGCAATTCTGTTTTCATTTGTGCTGCAAAAATAGAGTTATACCTCTCCCATTTTAATTTATAGTTAGCAAAATCTTTATACGGATAATGTAATAATGCAGCATGCAAATATCCAACTTTCCCATCAATAACTGCTTGCTCATGGACATCTTTTTGTGGCAATCTGCCTTTTCCTTTTTGGTAAAAGCGAATTGTATAATCAGGATATTGTCCGCCTTTCATAAGAAATCTACCTAAAAAATAATTTTTGCGCGGAATCCAGTAACCAGCATATTCATGAGTCGTATCTTTCAAAATGTCGATAATTTCTTCAGCGAGTTCTTTTGAAACTACCTCATCGGCATCTAGTTGCAAAATCCACTGTTTGGTGGCCAGATCGATTGCTTTTTGCTTATTTATATGGAAGATTTGTAGATTAGTCGTAATTTCAATTTTCGCATGATATTTTTTCGCAATCTCAACAGTCTTATCCGTGGAGGTTCCATCAACAATGACAATTTCATCAGCTAAATCTTTGACACTTTCTAAACAACGTGTCAAATTTCTTTCTTCATTATACACCGCCAATACTACAGAAAGTGTTTGCATAATTTTAGGTTTTTAGAAAAATCATTCTCTTCATTTTCTTTCTCAATAATAGCAGAATAATGCTTACTCCTAAACAGACAAATGTGATGACATCAGCAATTTGACGTACCTTCGTGGCTGTATAGGAAACGACAATAGTATGCTTTCCACTCGGAACTGCATAGGTGATGACGCCGCGATAATGTGGATCTTGGTATTGAATTGGCACTTGTTGCCCATCTACTTTCACTATCCATCCAGGGAAATAAAAAGTATAGTCAACCATTTGAATCGGCGTATCAGCAATAACTTGATATTTCCGAGAATCATTATGTACATCACTTTGTACAATTTCTCCCTTCCCAGAAATAATTGCTGCTTTATATTTTTCAACTGGATATGTCTGTGTTTCACCAGTCCAGATAGTATTCATGATTACAGAATTAAGGTTTTCCGTCGTAAAATCATAACTATTGAGTGGATGAATAACATAATCTTTTCCATATAATTGCGGGAGTCTTAAAATAAAAAGAGCCAGGACAGATACTATACAGAGAGCAATTGACATTTCTTTTTGTTTTATACGAGTAAGCAATAATGCGAGAATGAACGGTGGAATAAAAATAAAAACTGCAAGCATCCGCCAAGGGAATTGAATATCACGTAAAATTGTATGAGTATAGATGGGCAATGAATAAGGTAAGAGAAAAAACAGTAGTACAACAACATATATCACACAAAGCGCCAATAATGAAAATTTCATTTTCTTTCCGAAAATAAATGTTTTTATCGTTATCAATATCCCTAGGATAACAATGAATGTTTCGAGAATACCGATTTGCACCTGCTGTACCCGCGTTACAACTCCACCATCAATATGAGTCGGCCAACTTTCCCAGAAAACATTTTGCCAATTTAAAAAAAGTTTGCTAAACGGATTCGTTTGGCCGTAGTAAAGATATTTCGTTTCTACCTCTAGTGGTAAGAGATAATAAGAAGCAATACCAACGCCTATGAGAAGTGCCAAGATGATAAAAATAGCAAAGCGTATTTTTTGTTGCCTTGTCTCCTTTAGGGAAAGAATAAGAAACCCTACATACGGAATAATAAAAAAACTATAAATAACCAGCATCATAGGATGTACAAGAGCAAGGAGGGTATAAGAAAATAACAGAAAATAGAATCCTCGTATTTCTTTCTTTTGTATAAATAAGTAGAGACTAACAAGAATAAGCGGAAGAAAAATACTTGACATGAGTTCAGGCAGATCTCCTCTGATATAGATATCAATAATCCTGTATGGAGCAAGGCATAAAAAAATGGTCGCGACGAAAGAAGTTGCTCGATTAAAATAAAAACGGAGAAATAGGTAATAAAATAGTGCTGAGAGGAAAATACTCAACACGATCAGGATATTAAAGGTTGTGATCGGATTATGCGTAAGGAACGTTACTGCAGCTCCAAGATAGGCTGGTAGTTGTTGTGCATAGAGTGGTACTGGCTCGCCATAATTGGCAAAATTGCTGAGCCAGGTGACGGGAAATTCCCCTGCTTGTATGACTCGATAAAATTGGTCAATCGTTGTGATATGAATGCGGCCATCCATCGTCGCCGGCGTACCTGTATGAGAAAGTAAATCAAAGCATATGACGAGCGAAACAATTGCTATGCCTAGCAGAGCCACCCATTCATTTTTTAACCATTTCATACGTTCGTTATTATATAGTAGCTTACTTGACCACTGATATACAGACCATTATAGTATAATTATATCTATATGAGAGGTTTTTTTAAACACTTGGCCACTCACTTCCCTACATTTGATAAAAAATATCATCTCTTAGCAATTGCTACCATTCTCATTTTTAGTATAGGTTTTTTCTTAAGTTTTTATCGTCTCGCGGACATACCAAACGGTCTCTACCCAGATGAAACTGCAATTGGCTATAACGCGTATTCAATACTCCAAACTGGCAAAGATGAATATGGCGTTTCCTATCCATTGTATTTCCGTTCATTCGATGACTATAAAATGCCTGTCTATATATATTCGACAACCCTCGCAATCAAAGTTTTTGGTGTGAATGCATTCGCAGTCCGTTTTATGTCAGCACTTTTCGGCTGGTTAGGAATAATCGCTTTGTATTTTTTAATAATTGCATTATCCAAAAACAAATACCTAGCATTAATAGCCAGCCTCTTTCTGACACTGAATCCCTGGCATGTCTTTTTCTCACGCGTTGGGTATGAAGTCAATGTCGCGACCTCGCTGCTGGTCATTGGTACGCTTTTCTTCGTCATAGCAGTTAACAAAAAGAATAATTTTTTTCTGTTTTTCATTTCAATAGTATCTTTCATCTTGTCACTCTATACCTATAATGTAACCAGATTGATAGCTCCGCTTCTTTTTCTTACACTCGTCTGGTTTTA
>Ga0207652_10004224_pt1 | contig 11717 bp, 9 predicted proteins | sample KBSC63BmetaG_FD_184334 | JGI IMG/M metagenome (GOLD analysis project Ga0207652, IMG submission 184334) | Corn rhizosphere microbial communities from Kellogg Biological Station, Michigan, USA - KBS C6-3B metaG (SPAdes) (version 2) | ecosystem: Host-associated > Plants > Roots > Rhizosphere ... | reverse complement strand
TGGACGTCGATGAGCCCGGGGAGAAGGGTGTCGGCGGTGAGGTCGATCTCGCGGTCACCGGATTGGGCGGGGGTCGACGCGGTCGGGGCGATCGCAACGATGTGGTCGCCTTCGACGATGATCGTCTGCGCGGCGGCTTCTTTGCCGGTGTGAACGTCGAGGACATGGCCGGCGCGGAGGAGGGTGCGCCCGGGAGCGGGCTTGTAGGCCGGCTGGGCGAAGGCGGCGGCCGCAAACAAGAAGATGACGCTGAGGCGTGCTGCTAGCTGCATGGAGAACTCCTCCGGAGAGACTTATGGAATGAAGCTATCGTAGCCCATCGGGTGTCGTGGGAGCGGCTGCACCATAGGAGGAGCCGCCGTATCGCCGCTCGATCCCGCGAAAAATTACCACCTCATGCCTCGCTTTTAGATTATTCTTTTTTGAATACATTAATGAGTCCATTTTCTCGCTCTTTCCGTCTGTAGTGGAAACCAGCGGCGTAAAAACGGGCTTTAGTCTTCCCAGGAAACGCCTCGCAGGGGCGTTCCAACACCGCAATGCGATCGAGGAGAACAACACGATGGACCGACGGCAGCTTCTGAAAGGTAGTGGTTTGGCGATCCTGGGGGCAGGCACGTTAGGTGCGCAGAACCTCGTCGCACAGGTGCATCCGGGCAAGACAACCCATTCGGCAGGCTCGGGCGCTTGCGCCTGTGAGATGGGGGCGGATGGCACCCCGCTCGATACCGGCACCAGCGAGATGATCCCGGTGGTGGAGCGCTATGAACTGGAACTGGGTGAGCTCAGCCGCATCTTCCTGCCCGGCTCCGCGCTGCACCACAGCAAGAGCGAGGCGTTCTTCGCCGGCCAGCTTCGTCTGCTGGAGTCGTTCCATTTCGATGCGATGAGCCAGTCGGGCAAGGTCGACTATCTGCTGCTGCGCAGCCACATCCAGGCGGAGCAGCGCCAACTGGCCGAGAACGCTAAGCAGGAGGCCGAACTCACACCGATTCTGCCGTTCCAGCAGGACATCTACGGGTTGGAAGAGGCGCGCCGGCGCATGGAGACGCTGGACGAAAAGAAGGCCGCGGCGACTTTGGCAGCGCTGACCGCACAATTGGCCACTGCCAAGCCGCCAGCCGGAGCTACTCCGGCAGCGCTGGGACGGGCCGCCTCACGCGTGCAGGAGTTGCGTGGTGTGCTGCAACAGTGGAGCACGTTCTACGAGCTGTACGACCCAATGTTCGCTTTCTGGATTACCGACGAGTTGAAGAACACGGATACCGCGCTCGGCAAGTACGCTGAGGCGCTGTTTGCGGCTTCTGGCTTGCCGGGAACGCTTGAGCCGGTGCCGGTAATGGGCCGCGGCGGACCGGCTGGGCCTGGTCCTGGTGGCCGTGGCGGCCCGGCAGGTGGGCGCGGCGGTGCGGGTGGCGGCAACCGGCAACGCCCGCGCGGCGATGCTCCGCTCGGCAGCGAAAAGGAGATTGCCGGCATCGGTCCGGTGGGACATGATGAGCTGCTGGAAGAGCTGCGCCGCGCGTGGATTCCGTATACACCGGAGCAGCTGATCACCCTGGCGAACAAAGAGTTCGAGTGGTGCGACCGGGAGATGGCCAAGGCTGCCCAGGAGATGGGTCTCGGCGGCGACTGGAAAGCCGCGCAGGAAAAGGCGAAGAACATGTACGTCGAGCCGGGCCAGATGATCTATTGGGTCCGCGACAACGCGCGCAAGGCGATCGCCTTCATGGACGCCCAGCAGGTGCTCACGATCCCCGAGGGGGCGAAGCAGGACTGGTGGGAGCAGGCGATGACGCCGCAGCAGCAACTGGTGAACCCGTTCTTCACCGGCGGCCAGACGATTCAGGTCTCTTCGCCTGCCAGCAGCATGTCCTACGAGCAGAAGCTGGACAGCCAGCGAGCCAACAACATTCCGCAGGCGTACGCCACGGTCTTTCACGAGCTGGTGCCCGGCCATCACATGCAAAGCTACATGACCAACCGCTACCGCACCTATCGCCGCAGCTTCGCCAGCGCGGGCCCGTTCTGGAGCGAGGGTATGGCGTTCTACTGGGAGATGCTGATGTGGGACCTCGGCTGGTTCAAAACGCCGGAGGAGCGCGTCGGTGCATTGTTCTGGAGAAAAGAACGCTGCGCCCGCATTATCTTCTCGGTCAAATTCAACCTGGGCCAGATGAAGGCGCTGGAGTGCGTGCAGTTCCTGATCGACCGTGTGGGCCACGATCGTCCCAGCGCCGAAGGCGAAGTGCGGCGCTCGTTCAATGGCTCCTACTCGCCGATCTACCAATGCGCGTACATGCTCGGCGCGCTGCAGTTTTACGCCCTGCACAAAGAACTGGTAGGTGGAAAGAAGATGACCAATCGCGAGTTCCACGACGCGTTCTATCGCGAGGGCAATATGCCCATCGAGATGGTGCGTGCTCAGATAGCGAATATTCCGCTGACGCGCGACTATCAGAGCAACTGGAAGTTCTATGGCAACCTGAGCTGAGAGAGCTACAACAGCACCGCGCCTTTCGGCTGAAGAATCCGGGTGGCCCGTCGGCTTACTTCCATGTATGTGGGAGGCTGCCGGCGGGCTTCCCTGCCGCAAGCTCTCGATAGATGATGCCGGCCGTCATCCCCTGGTCATCGCGAATCCAGTTCGCGTCGTCGGCCGGCAGCGTGAGCGGGGACGCCATGACCTGCTGCTCGGTCATTCCCGAAACCTTCTCACGCGTCACTGCGGCGTAGAGATCGCGCAGATACTTCGCCTGTCCGCGCAGTATCTCTGCTCCTCCCGGTTCTCCGTGACCCGGCAACACCGTAACGGGTTGCAACGTCAGCGCTCGATCCAAAGTCTTCGGCCAGTTCGCGACGTCGGCGTCCCAGAACTTGTTGCGCGGTCCATTCACTGCGGCGTCGCCAGTGCACAACACCCTCTCTTTCGGGATCCACACAAAGCCGTCGCCGCGCGTGTGGCCCCAGCCGAAATGCAGAAAGTCGACTTCGCGTGAGCCGTCGCGCAGCACAAAGCGATCGCCTTGCAACATCTTCTTGGGGGGCTCGACGGTCGTTTCACCGGTGACGCGCACATCCTCACGCTTCATGCCGTTGGTCTGCCAGCGCTCCGGCTCGTATAGCTTCATCTCTTCCGCAACGCCAGCGAAAGCCATGGTCGTCGCGCCGCGCCGTGTCCATGCCGCGTTGGCGTAGCTATGGTCTGCATGAGCGTGTGTATCGAAAACATAGCGCACAGGCTTGGGCGACACGGATGCGATCAGCCGCGCCAGCTCTTCTGTGCGTCCCGGATAGCTTGGGTCCACGAGAACCAGATAGGTCTTCATCTCGATCACGATGGAGTTGCTGTAGCCCTTGTGCGCGTCTCCCGCGAAGAACCAGATGCCCGGCGCAATGGTGCGTGAATCGCCCGAGGATGCAACGCCCGTTTGCGCTTGCAGCATTCCGCTCACAACAGTCATGAGCACCAAAAGAGGAAGAGTTCTACGCGTTATGCGCAATGTCAACCTCGTGCTTTGCGAGCCTCGCCTCATTGGCGGACACGACGGCCAAGGCAGAACCTAAGCCGACATGTTCGTCGGCGATGGGGCGCTCTCCGTTGCGAACGCAGTAGATGAAGGCTCGTGTGGCCGCTGTCGTGGGGTCTTCGCCTTCCTTGATCTGAACGGGACTCCCGGCGCCGCGGTAGGGCATCTCGTTGGCCGGGCTGTACGAAGCGCTGGTGACGACCGGCTCGTGGCCGTCGCCGGTTTTTACGACCTTGGCAACCTCGATCTTTTTAGGCTCGTAGAAGAAGGTCGCGTCTTCCAGCGTCAGGTTCAGCGAACCTTTGCTTCCGTAGAGCCAGAGCTGGTCGCCCATTTTTGCGTTGTTGGTCATCGCGGTGAAGACCATCCGCCGGCCGCCAGTGTAGCTGAGGATGACCTGGACGTTGTCATCTGTCTCGCGTCCATCGTGGTAGCAGCAGATGGAGCCCGAAGCCTGCGCCGCGATGGGGTTGGAGTTCATCGCCCAGTTGGCGATGTCCATGTGGTGCGAGCCCAACTCGGCGATCAGACCCAGGGACCACTTGTTGTAGAGCCTCCAGTTGATGAGGTGCTCCAACGATGGATCGGGTACGGGACGGCGCCAACTGTTGTTGCGGTTCCAATAGGCGTGGACGTGGGTGACATCGCCGATCTCGCCCGCCGCGACACGCGCCATGGCCGCGCGAATCCACGGAGAGTAGCGGTACTGATGGCCAACCTGGAAGATCTGCTTGCTGGCAGCTACTTCCGCGACGATCCTGCGTGCGTCTTCGATGGTGTAGGCCATCGTCTTTTCGCCGTAGACGGGACGGCCACTCCTGAGGGCTGGCAATACGTGCTCCGCATGCAGACCGAGCGGTGTGGCGATAACGATGGCGTCGAGGTCCTTGCGGTCGAGGAGCGCGCGGTGGTCGGCGTGCGCGGCGACTTCGTATCCGCAGACCTTGTTGAGCTGCTGAAAGCGTAGAGGGTACACATCGGCGGCGGCAGTGATCTTGACTCCGGGAACACGCAGGAAGCTTCGCACAAGCTCCTGTCCGCGGCTGCCGGCGCCGATAAGACCTAAGCGCAGCGGCGTGCTGACGGTCGTGCGCGCCGTTTGTCGCGATGCTCGCGTGTCGTCGACGGAGTTGGGCTTAGCAACCACGCTGTGCGCAACTTGTAGAGCAGAACTGCTGAGTGAAGCGGAAGTCAGTGCAAGCGCCGAGAGACTTTGAGTAAACGAGCGACGATCCATCAGGGACGAACTCCTTCATGTTGCGACGGCGTGTGGGTATCGCAGAGATGCGCCGGAGCTGCGAAGACAGTGCAGGTCGGAACGCCGGGCGCCGACCGAAACAGGATAGCCTGTGTGGCTCGCATTCGGCTCAGAACTTCACGGCTTTGCTCCGGCGGCAGCACGAAGACGACGGTGGAAAGCGCGTCGCTGTCCGTTGCGCTGGGTGTGATGACGGTGGACTGCAGCACACCTTCGACCGGCATCAGGGTGCGCGGATCGAAGATGTGGCAGTAGCGATGGCCGTTCTGGATGAAGAATTTTTCCGTGCACGCTCCAGTAGAGAGAGACGTGTCGTGCAGCAGAAACGTGCTGGCTATGCTGCCTGGCGTGCGTGGATCGGGGATCTCGACTGGCCAGCCGTTCTCCCCCGGCGGCGCGCCCAGAGCGTACAGGGTGCTTCCACCGGCTGAGATGAAGGCCGCATGCACACCGCTTTCGCGCAGAAGTGCCACAACGCTGTCGACAGCGAAACCCTTGCCGATACTGCCGGGATCGAGCTCCATTGGTTTGCGGGTCGTGAACCGCACGGTGTGTGCAGTGGGATCGAGTTGCACTTTGTCCCAACCAACTTCGTCGCGGAGAGGCCTCTGTTCTGCTTGCGTAGGCACGTGGCCGTTCTTCGCTTTGAAGCCCCAGGCGCGAAGCAGCGGGCCTACGGTGATGTCGAATGCTCCGTGTGACTGCTTACTCCAATAGAACGATCTTGTAAGGAAGCTGAAAGTCTCGGGGTCCGTCACGACAGGCCCGTCACCTGCTTCGCGACTGATGCGCGAAAGCTCACTCGATGGCTGATAGTTGCTGAGCAGTGCTTCTACACGATCGATTTCGTCAAAGGCTGTGGCCATAATGCGGTCGGCACTGTCTGTGTCGGGCGCATACAGTTGAACCGTGAAGATGGTGCCCATCGCAGGGTGCGACTGCGTGTAGAGATTTTCTGAGGATGGCGCGGACTGTGCGGCGAGCGTCGCCGTTGCGAATAGAAAAGCAATGGCGAAAAGTGATGAGTGGCGATTCATTCGCTATTGAGCTGCCCATGGATTGAATATCCGGACGTTGGTCTTTTTAAAATCAGTTACATTGTGAGTGACAACCGTCAAGCCGTGAACGAACGCCGTCGCCGCAATAAGTGAATCACGGTATGGCAGCGGATCTGGAACGTGAAGTTGGGCATTGCGTAAAGCGACCTCTTCAGTCACTGGAAGAATTCGTTTCGCAAAGGCTGGTCGAACCATCGTTTCCAGCCAATGACGAAGCATTTTGGCCTGTGCGGTATCGTGGCGATCTAAAAGAAGGACGCCGGTCTCAAGTTCCTGAAGCGTCACTACGGAAATGTACTGGTCCAGGGGATGAACGCCTTCGGACCAGGCAAGTACGTTGGCATCTATCCTGCCGGGCTTCCTCCGCAATTCAGAAACAACGTTGGTGTCGAGTAGATACATCAGGAAAAGTCAGCCGCGCGGCCAAGATCGCGTGAACGGGGGGGATCAAACTCAATGTCATCACCCTCAGGCATTGCCAGGAGTTCCGCCAGGCTGGGCGATTTCCCGATGAGCCGCTGATAGTCGTCAAATGTAAGCAGGACGAACGAGGGTATTCCACGGTCTGTGATGAGCACTGGCCCATCGGCCGCAGCCTTCTTTGCACCGCTCGTATCCTGATTGAATTCCCGGCTCGATAGAATCGTCATCGCTAACCCCCGATCATGTAGCAACATTACTACATCAAGAAGAGCTCTGTCCAAGTGCGGCGAGAATGGCGTCGAAGTCATCGACGCCCGAATACTCAATGATGACCTTGCCCTTGCCTTTCTTGTCTTCGATGGTGACCTTGAGGCCAAGCGTGCGGCGGAGGTGGTCCTGGGCTTCGCGGACGTTGGGGTCCTGGACTTCCGCGGGCTTGGCGGCGGGTTTGGTCTTCGATTCCGGGTGGAGGAGGCCCTGAACGTAGTGCTCGGTGCCGCGGACGGATAGGTGGAGGGTGAGCACTTTCTGGGCGGCTGCGGCGATAGCTTCGGGGGTGTCAAGGGCGAGGAGCGCTCGGGCATGGCCGAAGGTGATGTCGCCGGACTCGACGTTCTGCTGGACGGACGGTGGCAGCTTGAGGAGGCGGAGGAAATTCGAGACGCTGGCGCGGTCTTTGCCGGTGCGCGTGGCCATCTGTTCCTGCGTGAGGTGGAAGTCCTGGGAAAGGCGCTGGTAGGCGCGGGCCTGCTCCATCGGGTTGAGATCGGCGCGCTGGAGGTTTTCGACAATGGTCATCTCCATCGCCTGGCCGTCGGAGACTTCACGGACGATGGACGGAATAGTCGGCTTGCCGGCACGCTGCGAGGCCAGCCAGCGGCGCTCGCCGGTGATGAGCTGGAAGCGGCCTCCCGCGATGGCACGCACGACGATCGGCTGTACGACTCCCGAGGCCGCGACGGAGGCGGTGAGTTCGGCGAGTTTCGTCTCGTCGAACTGCGTCCGTGTCTGGAAGGGGTTGCGGTCGATCTGGCCGACCGGAATTTCGAGCGGCTTGCCAGTGGAAGCCTCGGCAGGCGCTGGAGGTGGGGGAGCGGGAGCGGTGGGACGCGATGGTAGGAGCGACTCGAGGCCTTTGCCGAGCGCACGGCGTTTGGGATCGTTGTGAGGGGTTGTCATTGCTGGTTCCTACTCGGACTTTTCGGCTTTGGATTTGTTGAAGGGCCAGATTCCGGATTTTGGTTTGGGTTCTTCACCGGTGGCGGAAAGGAACCTGGGTGGCGGGATGGGATCAGTATTAGGCCGCTTGCGGGGGCGGGGTGTGGGAGAAACGATGCCGTTACGGGAGAGGATTTCGAGAGCCAGGTCGTGGTATGCCTCGGCACCCCGGGATTTGGCGTCGTAGAGCGCAACCGGCTTACCGTGGCTGGGGGCCTCTGCAAGGCGAATGTTGCGGGGGATAACCGTTTTGAGAAGCTTATCGCCGAAGAAGTTGCGAAGGTTTTCCGTGACCTGCTGGGAGAGGTTGGTGCGGTCGTCGAACATGGTCAGCAGGACACCTTCGAGGGCGAGAGGGCTGTTGAAGGCTGCGGCGACGCTGTCGAGGGTGGACATCAGCTCGGAAATGCCTTCCAGGGCGAAGTATTCAGCCTGCATGGGAACGAGAAGGCCGTCGGCGGCAACCAGTGAGTTGAGAGTGAGAAGGTCGAGCGCAGGTGGGCAGTCGAGGATGATGAAGGGGTATTGGTTGCGGATGGGCTCAAGCGCATCGCGGAGCCGGAACTCGCGGCGGTCGGCTGTCACCAGTTCCAGGTTGGCCCCAATCATGTTTTTTGTGCCGGGGATCAGCTTGAGGTTGGCAATCTCGGTTTCAAGTGTGGCCTCTTCGGCTGTCGCCTGTCCGAGGAGGATGTCATATATGGATAGACGCTCTTCCGAGCGCCCGAATCCCATGCCGCCGGTGGTGTTGGCCTGGGGATCGCAGTCGATGAGGAGGGTGGAAACGCCTTCGAGGGCTAAAGATGCGGAAAGGTTGATAGCGGTGGTCGTTTTGCCGACCCCGCCCTTCTGATTGACGATAGCGATGACCTTGGACATGCGGGTGAAAGCTAGGTTAGCAGATGAGCGAGTGTTCCACGTGGAACGTTTAGGATGTGTCTGGAAGTTACCCGTGGAACGTCACTTAGGGCCGTCAAGGATGTTCCACGTGGAACATTGGAGCGGTTCTCATCCTAGTTTGATTCCGTAGAGGACGGCTGTCGGTCTGTCTTTTGTTGTCATTCCCGAAGGGAATCTGCTTCCTCCCGCCGGACGCAGCCTGAGGTCGCTACAACACTTGGTTACTCTTCCAGCAGCGAGCTTCGAGCTGCCAGCCCCCAGCTACCTTCTCTCCAGCCTGTTATTGGGAGAGATAGAGGAAGGTGTTGCGGCTGCCTGGAACCGGAATTTTCTGGAGGGGTGGTGCGCCGGGGAAAAGGGCCTCGCTCCCGAGGACGGCCAGCGTGCCCGAAGGCAAGAGCCGAGCAGGGACAGCTTCCAATGCCGAGGCCATGTTGTCTACTGCGCGGAGAGTAACGCAGTGGAAACGGCGTTCTGGTGGCATTTCTTCCACGCGCCTGGCCCAAACTTCGGTTTTGAGGCCGAGAGTGCGCACGGCCTCGCGGAGGAAGGACGCCTTCTTCCCTTGAGATTCAGCGAGGGTGACTTGAAGCTCGGGAAGCAAGAGTTGAATGGGAAGACCCGGGAAGCCGGCTCCGGAGCCAAAGTCGAGAAGCGTGGCGCCCGACGAAAGAAGCGGGGAGAGATGCACACCGACAAAAAGGCTCTCACCGAAGTGCCGGCGCACGATTTCTTCCGGTTCGCGTATAGCAGTGAGGTTCGTACGGGCGTTCCAGCGGAGCAGGAGATCGAGGTAGCGGCTGAGTTGGGCGTAGAGGGCCGGCGAGGTCACTGCATCGGAGAGGTAGGGTTCGAGGAGCGCGGCGATCTGGGTCTCGCTGAGGGTCACGATATCTACCGGGCGGCGGCTTCGCGAATGAGACGGCCAAAGAGAGCGCGCGAAGCAGGGCTGATGTCATAACTGCGCTCGGGGTGCCACTGAACACCCAGGACAAAGTGCGGACTGTTGGCGTCAGTGGGGTCGGACTCCACGGCTTCGATGACGCCGTCGTCGGGGCAGCGGGATACGATGCGCAGGCCGTCGCCGGGCTCGGACACAGCCTGATGATGGCTGGTGTTGATGGGGAGGCGAAGGTAGCCGCCAGAGAGTGGAGCTTCGTCGCGGGTGGCTTCTTCGGCAAGGAGAAGCTGGCCAAGGGTGGAGTGTTCGGCAATCAGCGCGGTATGAGCGATGGCGACACTGCGCCCGGCTGAGTGGTTGACCGGAAGCGGCGTGATGTCCTGAACGAGGGAGCCGCCGCGGTAGACGTTGAGCGACTGGATCCCGTAGCAGATGCCGAGCACCGGTTTGCGGTTCCTGTACGCGTCGTCGAGAAGGATGTTGTCGGCCGCTTCGCGGGCGGGATCCGCGGGAGATGTAGCGGGGTCGGGGCCGGCGGAGTAGCGCAGGGGATCGATGTCCGCGGGACTTCCGGGTAGACAGACGCCGTCACAGGTAGCTGCGATTGCGGCGATCTCTTCCGGTGTCGAAGCCAGGTCGATCATGACAGGCTCGCCGCCCGAACGCGCGACGGCCTCCGCGTAGGACGGCCAGGAACGCTGGTTGTAGTCGAGGTCAGTGGAGGTCGGGATGGGAATGGCAATGCGCATAAGGGCAGCGGAGAGAGGTTAGCGTGTAGAGTCTGCGCAACAAACCAACGGCTCCATATCCACCCAAACTATTGATAATAAAGAGCTTGGGTGGACAATCCTCGTTGCGCGAATCTCCCACTTCTACAACAGGATAACAAGGTGAAGAAAGATATGCAGAGTAATTGGTGGTTGTGGCCCCTGCGCAGCGGTTTTATGCAAGTCGAGTTCGATTGCTGGTATTCGGCGCGGCTGTGGATCTCCTCTCTGACACAGATGTTCGGGCTGGTGTGCCGACGGTACCCGTGCGGTTTGTGGTTCAGATTGTTTGGGATAGTGTTTCGGGCGCACGAATTTGCTTTATAAATGCTTAAACGAATACTGGGCCCTTATTCCCATTGGAACGATGTGCGCCGATGTGCACGATGGTCGTATGGGTTAGTATCCCCCCGCAGTGCCGGAGACCAATCATGTCCATGACGCGCCGCTTTCTTTCTGTCCTTATTGCTGTTCTGTTTGTGTTTCCGGGGATAGTGGCCCTGGGGCAGACATATACATCCATTGTTGTGTTTGGCGATTCGCTTTGCGACAACGGCAACGATGCGATTCTGAGCGCCGCGAAGAATACGGTGAATGCACAGGTACCGGGCCCGGCCAGCAACTATACGATGGGCCGGTTTACCAATGGCATGGACACGGTGCCGGCGGCGCATAATTACGCGGGCCTTTGGCTGGAGCAGTTGGCTGCTTCGTTGCCGGGCCGTCCCGAACCTCCCAATTCGCTGTCGGGAGGGACGAATTACGCTTACGGGTTTGCGACGACCGACGTGGGCACGACCGTTTTTACGTATGGGCCGGGGAATTCGCTGTCGTTTACGGTGAAGAACATGGGTCAGCAGGTGAGCGATTACCTGGCAACTAACCCGGTGATTACGAACAAGACACTTTTCATCGTCTGGGGCGGTGCGAACGACCTGATCGCCGCGACCACACCCGCGCAGATTACGGCTGCGGCGACGCGGGACATTGCATTGGTGCAGCGGTTGATCAATGCCGGTGCGACGGACATTATCGTCCCCAACCTGCCGCCGCTGGGCCTGGTGCCGCGGTTCAATGGGTCGGCTGCCACGTCGGTGCCGGCGACACAGGCTGCGCAGGGTTTCGATCAGGCGCTGGCGGCGGGACTGGCTGCGCTCCCGGCAGCGAACCCCGGCAAGACGCTGCACATCTTTCCGCTCGACACGTATACGTTGTTCAACGCGATTGTCGGGCCGCCGTTGCTTTCGAGGTTTACGAATGTGACGTCAAGCGCGCAGGGAAATTCCGCGGTGAATCCAGACACGTATTTGTTCTGGGACGATCTGCACCCGACGGTTGCCGGACACAATTTGATCGCGGTCGCGGCGTTGACGCTGATCGGCACTCCGGTGGCGACAACAACAGTGCTGGCGTCGAATAATTTGAATGCCAACCTGCATGGTTCGGTGACGCTGACCGCGCTGGTTACGGGAACTTCGGGCCAGCCGATGGGGACGGTGACGATCCTGGATGGAACGAACGTGCTGGGTTCGGGCGTGGTAGGCGGAGGAACGCAGACGGTGAGTGTCACAACGACTGCGCTCACCGCCGCAACGCACTCGATTACGGCAGTCTTTACGGGTGTGAATGGGTATCTGAACTCGACTTCGCCGGTGCTGTCGG